>Ga0207754_100188_pt1 | contig 35046 bp, 29 predicted proteins | sample A23E1SouthBayCA_FD_187728 | JGI IMG/M metagenome (GOLD analysis project Ga0207754, IMG submission 187728) | Aerobic enrichment media microbial communities from Eden Landing Ponds, California, USA - A23 E1 (SPAdes) | ecosystem: Environmental > Aquatic > Marine > Unclassified | place: Emeryville...
TCGAACGGGACCGTCACGTCGTGCTGGCCAACAAGGGACCGGTCGCGGAACGCTACGGCGAGGTGATGGCCCTGGCCGAAGAGAGTGCTGGCGAGGTCCGGTTCGAGGCGACGGTCGGCGGCGCGATCCCGGTGCTGTCGACGATCGAGAACTACGGTCCGGGGACGATCACCGCGGCCCGGGGCGTGCTCAACGGGACCGCGAACTTCATCCTCTCGCGGATGGCCGGGGAGGGGCTGGATTACGAACACGTGCTGGCCGAGGCGCAGGATCTGGGTGTCGCGGAAGCCGATCCTGCCTTCGACGTGGAAGGCACCGACGCGGCGCTGAAATTCGTCATCCTGGCGAACGTCCTCGCGGCGGGCGACCGCGAGTACACCCTCGACGATGCGACCGTCGAGGGGATCGAGGCGATCCCGCCCAGTGCGCTGGAACTGGCCCGCGAAGACGGCCGGACCATTCGCCTGATCGGTGAGGTCTCGGGCGGCGAGATCCGTGTCGGACCACGGCTGGTGTCCGAACAGGCCGATCTCGCCCCGAGCGGCACCCGCAATATCGTTCAGCTGGAGACCGAAAACGCGGGGCGACTCAACCTCTCGGGTCGCGGCGCGGGCGGTCCGGAGACCGCGACGGCGGTACTGTCGGACGTTACGCAACTTGCCCCCCGCGCCCCGTGACAGCAGTTGCCAAAACGCAAGACGGCGACGGGACCGCTCCTGTGCCGTATCGAAACCGTTTTAATTGCTTCTGCCGAAGGTTTCCGATACAGCGCCTCTGCGCGTGAGATACCAATGAGCGACGACAAACCGCACCAGAACTTGGCCATCATCGGCCACGTTGACCACGGGAAGAGTACGATGGTTGGTCGGCTCCTGTACGAGACAGGATCCGTACCCGAGCACGTCATCGAACAGCACAAGGAAGAAGCAGAAGAGAAGGGCAAGGGCGGCTTCGAGTTCGCCTACGTCATGGACAACCTCGCCGAGGAGCGCGAGCGCGGGGTCACCATCGACATCGCCCACCAGGAGTTCGACACCGACGAGTACTACTTCACGATCGTCGACTGTCCGGGTCACCGCGACTTCGTGAAGAACATGATCACGGGCGCGAGCCAGGCCGACAACGCCGTGCTCGTGGTCGCCGCCGACGACGGCGTCCAGCCCCAGACTCAGGAGCACGTCTTCCTCTCGAAGACGCTGGGTATCGACGAGCTCATCGTCGCCGTGAACAAGATGGACCTCGTCGACTACAAGGAATCCTCCTACGACGAGGTCGTCGAAGAAGTCAAACAGCTCCTCAAGCAGGTCGCGTTCGACGCCGAGAAGGCGAAGTTCATCCCGACCTCCGCCTTCGAGGGCGACAACGTCTCCGAGACCTCGGACAACACGGACTGGTACGACGGCGAGACCCTGCTGGAGGCGCTCAACGCGCTGCCTGAGCCCCAGCCGCCGACGGACGCGCCGCTGCGACTGCCGATCCAGGACGTCTACACCATCTCCGGTATCGGGACCGTCCCCGTCGGACGGATCGAGACCGGGACGATGCAGCCCGGCGACAACGTTAGCTTCCAGCCCAGCGACGTCGGCGGCGAGGTCAAGACCGTCGAAATGCACCATGAGGAAGTCCCGAGCGCGGGCCCAGGTGACAACGTCGGGTTCAACGTCCGCGGCATCGGCAAGGACGACATCCGACGCGGTGACGTCTGTGGTCCGGCCGACGACCCGCCGACGGTCGCCGAGACCTTCCAGGCGCAGATTGTCGTCATGCAGCACCCGAGCGTGATCACTGCGGGTTACACGCCGGTCTTCCACGCCCACACCGCACAGGTCGCCTGTACGATCGAATCGATCGATCAGAAGATCGACCCCTCGTCCGGCGAGGTCGCCGAGGAGAACCCCGACTTCATCCAGTCGGGCGACGCGGCGGTCGTCACCGTCCGTCCGCAGAAACCGCTCAGCATCGAGCCGTCCAGCGAGATCCCCGAGCTCGGCTCCTTCGCCATCCGTGACATGGGTCAGACCATCGCGGCCGGCAAGGTCCTGAGCGTCGACGAGCGCGAATAATGCAGCAAGCACGCGTTCGGCTCGCGGGCACCAGTCCGGACGATCTGGACGACATCTGCGACGACGTCCGCGAGATTGCGAACAAGACCGGCGTCAAACTCAGCGGTCCCGTTCCGCTGCCGACCAAGACGCTGGAAGTGCCGGCCCGGAAGTCCCCTGACGGAGAGGGGACGGCCACCTGGGAGCACTGGGAGATGCGCGTCCACAAGCGGCTGATCGACATCGACGCCGACGAACGGGCGCTGCGCCAGCTGATGCGCATCCAGGTCCCCAACGACGTCTCCATCGAGATCGTCCTCGAGGACTGATTCGCGTCGACGGTTCACGCCTGGCACTGCCCGATCAGGGTCTCACGCGCAGGGGAATCGCATCATTCAAACACCTGCGCTTCGTGGGACGATATACGCGGGCCGGTAGATCAGTGGCAGATCGCTTCCTTCGCAAGGAAGAGGCCCGGGGTTCAAATCCCCGCCGGTCCACTCACCCTTTCGCTTCTCCTCGAATAAACGGTAATCGCGGCACAAGAGATCCGTCAGCACCGATCTTCTCTGGAGTCGAAATAGGGGTATCCGGGCCACGGCCCAGATCGATGCATTCGCCATAGCCGTGTGCATCTCTTGGCGGTTTGCTTGCTGCTGTCTGCTTTGCGTCTGCGGGCATCGCCGGTCACGTTCATTCGCTGCTTTTCGTCCCGGCAACTGGCCCCGGGTACTGCCGTATTGCCACGCTCACGCCGGACTCGCGCCCGGAGTACTGCACTCGCTCGCGAGCGCCCGGCTGCACGTCCGGGAGGATCACCCGCGTGACACGGAGTCCAGTTCTGTCGTCGCAGCTGAACGGCGGCAGATGTGTTTCGCGCGATCACTGGGCTCCAAACGGACTGGCAGCCGGTCGCCCCGTCCGCTGGAAACACTCTGCCGAAGTGTTTCTCGATATCCGGTTGTCGGGAACCTGCCAGTTACCCGGACGTCGAATTTCATTTCCGAGAATCAAAGCTCTCGAAACAGGTCGAATTCCACTCTGAGTGCTATTAAAACCACAAGAGGGCAATTCTTTCTATCTCGCTCATGAACAGCAACGCTGCACATACGCAGTCAATTTCATTTCTGAGAATCATCTTCTCGCTGCGAAAGTGGGAAATCGTCCGTAGTTTTTATGCTCCGTCCAGTGAACACCACTGACCACGCACGCTGACGCGTGCGGGACCAACAATGGACATCAAGAAATTCTTCACAGACGACGACGCCGTGAGTCCGGTTATCGGCGTGATCCTCATGGTCGCGATCACGGTGATCCTCGCGGCCGTCATCGCATCGTTCGTGCTCGGACTGGGCGACTCGACGAACACGACGCCGACCGCCGACTTCGATTTTGAATATAATAACAGTGGTGCAAACGAAGTGGTCATCACGCACAATACGGGTGACACAATCGACGCAGACCGCGTGACGGTCAAAGTGGATGGCACCGAAGTCGGTAGTGGTGGTTACAATTTCTCCTCAGGCAGTGGCTTCTCAGGTGATATCTCCTCCGGATCTTCAGTTAACGTAACAGGATTTTCCGGAGGAGAGCAAGTCACCGTCACGTGGAACTCTGAAGATCAGGAATCCTCGTCGACGCTCGGCGAGTACACAGTCCCGAACTAACGACCTCTAACATCCACCCCAACTTGGGTGGTCTACTCGTGACAACTCCCGATAGAGATATCCATATCAAATGGGGTCTCTCACATCGAGATCGTTCCGACGATCCTCCGGCGCTACTTCAGCGTGGGGTCCGTTCGCTGTAGCACTTTCTCACCCGTGCGGACGATCATCTGTGTCACTCTTACTCCGGGATGGAACGCTAACTCGATGAATACGGTTCATCGCTCAGTTGTTTCTACCAATTCGCAACCCCCGATACGCTAATTGTGAAAGAGGATCCTGCCACAGCTATACAAACCTGACCACCTACTGCAGTCGTATGCGCCTGGTCGATACACACACGCACGCTTGGGGGCCCGATACAGCCGACTTGCCCTGGCACAGTGCCGATCTCCCGCCGGAGTGGTCCGGCCCGTATCCCCACGCGGATCTCGTCGCCGACATGGATGCGGCCGAAGTCGACGAAGCGGTGTTGCAGCCGACGACGATCTACGGCCGCGACGAACGAGCCAACGAGTACACGCTCCGGGCGATCGAGGCTCATCCCGAACGCCTGTGGGGCGTGGGTGTCATGGAGTATTTCCAGGACGAACCTGATCTCCGACAGGCTGTTCGCCGCGTGATCGGTCACGAACGGATGCTCGGGATTCGGTTCCACGCCGCCTTCGAGTACGGGGAGACGCCCGGTGAGATGGATCGACAGGCGGACTGGATCGCCGACGATGCGCTCAATCCGCTGTACGACGAGCTCGCCACGCAGGATGCGGCCGTGTTCGTCCTCGCGAAACCCGGGCAGTACTCTCTGCTCGCTGCGCTCGCAGCGGCCAATCCCGATGTCACGTTTGTCCTCGAACATATGGGCTGGCCTGACGAGGGGATGAGCCCCGACGAAGCGCCCTGGACCGATATCGAGACGCTGGCGGAGCGTGAGAACATCTACGTCAAGGTAAGCTCGATTCCGAGGGCGTCGGGAGATGCCTGGCCTTACGAGGCTGCCGGGCTGTTTGTCCGGAAACTCCTGTCGTGGTTCGGTCCCGAGCGCCTCATGATCGGCTCGGATTACCCCTGGCTGGACGACTGGGCGTCCTATCGAGCGTGTCTCTCCTGGCCGGAAGCCGCCGAGTACCTCTCCGCTCGGGATCTGTCGTGGCTCTCCTATCGGACGTTCGAGACGTTTCGGGAGTGACGCTGGCACCGCTCCCTACCGACTACCTGCGTTTTCTCGCCCCTCTCTTAGAATCGAATACCGGTTCTTCAGCTATTAAGGGGGTTATTATCGGCCGAATTTTATCGGCTCATAATCGGACAGAATTGTGATGGGCCCTGCCGGATTGTGAACCTCGCCGACGGCTCGCGGACGCTCGCCGCCGTCTGGTTCAAATCCTCGGGCAACACGATTCGCTCCTCACGTCCGTTCGTCGCAGAATCATGGGCCCTGCCGGATTTGAACCAGCGCTCAATCGGTTATGAGCCGATCGCTTTAACCAGACTAAGCTAAGGGCCCTCGCTCGCGTTTTCTCGATGGGGCGACTAAACTGTACCGTCTTCTGCCGTTGGCCCTTGGGAGTTCTGAACGAACACGCCGTCCCGAGATCTGTTCGCTGTGAGTTTGACCGAACGAGAAGCCCCGTCCCGAGAACTGCGAGCAGTTCTCGTGGGTCGACAAACCCCCCGCGATTTGACGCCGCCGCCAGGACTCGAACCGATGCAAGACGGTCCGGGTCGCTCGCTTACGCTCGCTTCCCGGACTGCGACTTCCGTGTCCGAGTCCTGCGAATCTCGTCCGCATCGCTCACCGTCTTGTTCGCGATAGAAGGACGCCGCCGCCAGGACTCGAACTCGCCGAGACGGTCCGGGCGTGCGGCTTCACTCCGTTCAGTCGTTCCGGGCTGCGACTCGTCTGCTCGAGTCCTGGTGGGAGTTGCTTTCGCTGCTCGCGGACACCTTGCTGTCGCTCGGTGTCTGACTCGCAACAGAAGGACGCCGCCGCCAGGACTCGAACCTGGGACAACCACGTTAACAGCGTGGTGCTCTACCATCTGAGCTACGGCGGCCCGCTATTGCACCCTCAGGTAGTTGGAGTTATTTGATAGGGCTTTCGCTTCGCCAGTGCATCGACACGCTTTCACGTACTTGCCGGCATCCTTCTGCTATGAGCGACGAGTTCGACGCCGTCGTCTCGACGGTTCGCGAGCGGGTCGAACCCGACCGCGAGGAGCGCCGGCGACTCCGGGATGCCGTCGCGGAGCTGACCGACCGCATCGAAGCCGCACTCGAGGAACTGCCGGTCGAAGCGGACGTGATCCAGGTCGGCTCGACAGCCCGCGAGACCTGGATCGCCGGCGATCGCGACGTGGACCTGTTCGTGCGCTTCCCGCCGGACCTCCCTCGTGAACAGCTCGAGGCGTACGGACTCCAGGTCGGACACGAAGTCCTTCCCGACGGCCGGGAGGAATACGCCGAACACCCGTACGTCGTCGGTGAGTTTGCGGGATTCGACGTCGATCTCGTCCCCTGCTACGACGTGTCCGGCGCGACCGCGATCCAGTCGGCGGTCGATCGCACGCCGTTTCACACCGAGTACCTGACCGAACGACTCGACGCCGATCTCGCCAGCGAGGTCCGGGTCTGCAAGCAGTTTCTCACCGGCATCGGCGTCTACGGCAGTGATCTGCGAACACGCGGGTTCTCCGGCTATCTGACCGAACTGTTGGTCCTCGAATACGGCGGTTTCCGGTCGTTCGTCGAGGCTGCTGCGGACTGGCACCCCCCTGTCGAGTTCGATCCCGAAGGTCACGGCGAGCGCGAGACGGCGTCGCCGTCCCGGGAGAGAGACGGCACTTCCGACCGCCCGTTCGACGATCCACTGATGGTGATCGACCCGACCGATCCCGAGCGCAACGTGGCCGCGGTCTGCAGCGAGGAGAGTGTCGCCCGCCTCCAGCATTACGCCCGCGAACTGGTCGCCGACCCCCGAGTCGAGCTCTTTGAGCAGTCCGAGCCGGAACCGGTCGATCCGGATACCGTTCTCGACGCGTTCGAGCGGCGAGGGACCACGCCCGCGACAGTCGGCTTCGAAACCCCGGATCTCGTCGAGGACGACCTCTATCCGCAACTGGAGAAGACCAGGGGCGGTATCGTCGGGCTGCTCGAACGCCACGGGTTCGACGTCCTCCGATCGACGACTATCGCTGACGAGGATCGAGCGGTCGTTCTCGCCGAGCTTGCGGTCGCCGAACGGCCGGCCATCCAGCGCCACGAGGGGCCACCGGTCCACGTCCGCGAACACGCCGAGCGCTTCTTCGAGCGATATGACGGGACGGCGGCTGCCGGACCGTTCCTCGATGGGGATCGCTACGTCGTCGAGCGCGAGCGCCAGTTCCGGACCGCCGCGGCGTTGCTCGAAAGCGACGAGCTCTTCGACGTGGGTCTCGGCACGACGATCGAGCGCCAGCTCCGGGAGTCGTATACCGTCCGCGTCGGCTCGGATGTCGCGGTGCTGGCCGAACGATTCGGCACCGAGCTGGCGCAGTATCTTGATCCGGCACCCTGACCACCCTCGAATCAGTCGTCGTCAGAATCGATCGACGGGAATCCCTGCTCTTTGAGGTTCGCGATGACCGAGCGCCCGTTGTCGTTGACCGACCACTCACGTGTGGGTGGTTCGTGACCGTCGAACACCTCGTGGACCATCTTGACGCCGTCCGAGAGCGTCTCCAGTCCGTAGCCCCCTTCGAGGACGAACCCCAGGCCTGCATCAACCTGCTCGGTCAGTTCCCACAGGAAGTCCGTCATCAGCCCGTACCCGTCTGTGGTGACGACCATGCGGGAGATCGGGTCGTGCTCGTGGGCGTCGAATCCGGCACTGACCAACAGCAGATCGGGATCGAACGCTTCCAGCGACGGGCCGACTACTTCTTCGAGTGCGGCCATGTACTCGGCGTCGCCACAGCCGGCCGGGAACGGGGCGTTCAGCGTGGTCAACTCGGCGTCGCCCTCGCCGGTCTCGCCGATGCCGCCGGTGCCGGGGTACAGCCCCTCTTCGTGAAACGACACGTAGAACACGTCTTCGCGGTCGTAGAACATGTCTTGCGTGCCGTTACCGTGGTGGACGTCCCAGTCCAGGATCGCCACGCGATCGGCCAGACCCCGATCGATGACGTGCTGGGCGGCGACTGCGGCGTTGTTGATGAAGCAAAACCCCATCGCGTCGTCCTCGACGGCGTGGTGGCCCGGTGGTCGACCGAGCGCGAACGGCACTTCGTTGCCGCTGGTACTGTCGAGCGCCGATTTCGCGGCCCACTGAGCCAGTCCCGCGCTCGCCATCACGGCGTCCCAGGTCGCCTCGACGGCGACGGTGTCGGCGTCCCAGTTGCCGCCTCCCTCCTCGCAGAACTCGTGTACGTCGCTGACGTAGTCGGCGTCGTGGACGGTCGACACGTCGGACTCGGTGGCCGAGTCGGGTGCGACGTACTCGACGTTGTCACACTCCGACAGCGTCTCTCGGATTGCCCGAAGGCGGTCGGGGCTCTCCGGGTGGCGGGCGCCGGTGTCGTGTTCGAGGCAGATCTCGCGGTAGCCAAACCTCATTCAAAGTAGGGCCCGAGTTCGTCGTATAGTTCAATGTCCTCTCCCTTAACAGTACGCCGTCCGGCATGGCGTGCCAGAATCGCTGCGGCCGCCGCGACGGTGTCGGCCTCCGCCTCGAGCAGGGACGCCAGTGCGATCCGCGCGTCCATCGACACGCGGTAGTCCTCGATGTCGAGCCGCGCGATCCGGTCGACGGGCGCGATCGGCAACTCCAGGGCGTCCGGGTCGGGGACGGTCTCGACGCCGAAGTCCTCCGGCATCAGGGTCTTTCGGCCGTCCCCCGTCGCGCGCTCGGCCGCCCCGACTGCACGCTCGGCACCCTGCTCCTGTATCCGGCGAGTCAGCGCTTCAGTCGCCTCGGAACTCACGCGCAGGTTCCCGGCGTTGCGACGGATGATCGTATCCACCGGGGCGAACGGTAGCTCGACGCTCATACGCCATGTCGGGGCCGATGCGGGCTTAAGGGTTTCCCGTCCGCGCTCCTCGCAGGCCGCCGAACCCTGTCTGCCGAGCGGCGCCACGCCGCTTTCCTGTTGTCAACCCACCACAACGAACGAGCTGTCACGGTGACGTGACGTTGTTGAGAAACCACTCCGCCTGTCCTTCGGAATCGAATCTGTGGACGCGGACGCCGGAAACGGACGCCTCGTCGTACGGGCCGACGATATCGACCGTCGCTCCGATGTTTGTGGTCTCGACATCGTCGAACGACCGCCGCTCCCAACTATCTCGGCCGGCCATCCGACCTTTGACGGTGTATTCGGCCGGATCGCTGTCCCACTCACCGTAGATCAGTGCGCTGTTGATATCGTTCCATTCGCGTTGCTCATCGCCTTCGTGACGGCTCCCGGCGACTTCGAAACCGGGCAGGCTGTACCTGTCGTCGTGGACGACCGTCCCGTTACGCTCGATCTGTATCTCCACGTCGGCGCTTCCCGGCCAGCCGTTGTTGGCGCGAACGAACCAGAGCCTGTGTTCTCGCCCCGTGATTCGGTCGATGCATCCCGCACCGCCGATCACTGCCGCCCCACCGACGGCTGCGAGAAACGAACGGCGGTTCATCGGTTTACAACAGTTCTTCAGCCTCGACCCGGTCGGCCCGGCGCTGGCCGCGCACGGTGACCTGCTGGCCGAGTTCGACGCGCTCGTCGGTCTCGACGCTGATCGTCTCCTCGCCGTCGTCGACGATCACCGGATCCCCCGTCTGGACGACCGTCCCCGTCACTTCTATCTGCTCGCCGCCCGCGCTGTCGTCACCGCTGGCGCCCGCTGGCTCGCTTCCGTCGTCGGCCCCGCGGTCGTCCGCGAACGCGTCGAGGCCGGTCGAACTCCCGCCGTTTGCACTCTCGCTGTCTCCGTTGCTCGCCGCTCCCCCGCCGGACCCGTCCTCCAGTACGACCACCGTCGACCCCCATCCTGCCGAGGCCTCCAGATCGTCCTGCCAGCCGTCCTGGATCTCGGCGTCGGCGACGAACACCTCGTCGCCCGGCCCCAGGTCGGTGTCAGCTTTCTCGCCCCACAGCGCCACGCGGATGTCCCCGGTGTCGTCCTGGATCCGGACGTTTCGGACCTGCCCCTCGCTGCCGTCGTCCCGATCGAACGTCCGTTTCGGATCGACCGACCGGACGACTCCGCCCAGATCGACCGTCTGCTCGAGTTCGACGCCGTCGATCGGATCCGTCTCGGGGCTGAAGTCGATGCTGTCGTCGACCTCCTCGACGGCGCCGCGGTCGCCGACGTGTAATTCGAGGCTCCCGTCGCGCTCGCGGACGTAGCCGTCGACGACCTCGACGGGCGTGCCGGCGTCCAGTTCCTCGGCCCGGTCGGCCCGGTCGTCCCACAGCGTCACGCGGATTCGCCCTGACTCGTCGCCGAGCGTGAGGTTCGCGACCCGGCCCTCGCTGCCGTCGTCCCGATCGAACGTGCGGATCGATTCGGTCCCGAGGACGATCCCCTGGACGTTCACGTCTGATTGGCCCATCGACAGCGAGTCGATGTCGGTCCGCCCGTCGAGGTCGACGTCGATCTCGGCGTCGTCGTCCGGTTCGGCCTTCTCGACGCTGACCTCCAGCCCGTTGTAGCCGTCCTTCGGGCGGCCCTTGATCCGCAGGACCTGCCCCGCTTCGAGCGTGCCGTCGTCGATCGAGACGGCCTGTTCGTCCCAGAACGCCAGTCGCACCTGCCCCGTCTCGTCGGCGGCCTCGACGTTGATGACGTGGCCGTCCTCGTCCTCGCCATCGCGTTCGAACGTGCGCAGTTCCCCGATCGAGGTCACCTTCGCGAGGAACTTCACCTCGTCCATACCGGTCTCGATGTCGGCGATGGCGTTGACCTCGTTCTCGCTGAGTTCGTGGGCGATCAGCATCGCGGCCGTCTCCTCGTCCGCGAGTCCCCCCATCTGTTCGACCTTCTCCTCGACGGCCTCCCGGAACTTTTCCTCGGAGACATCGGCTTCGAGATCCGCGTAGACATCCTCGATCGCACCCATAGCTAGCCGTGATCACGGCTGGATCGCGTTTAAAGAATGCGGTCGCTACGTCCACCGGCTCCGAGAGTGTGTCTTAGCGATGGACGTCGGCGACGGTTTCCGGGTCGCCCTCGCCGTGCTCGACGACGATACGGTCCGGAAGCGTCCCCTCGAAACCGATGGTCGCCGTGTACTCGACACGTCCGAGACACTGCACACAAACGTCGCCCGTCGGTTTCGTCCCGACGGTTACCGTCACTGTACCCGTCCCGATGGCGTCGTCCACGGCCGCGAGAGTCGCCTCCTGACAGGGGTTGGCGGCGCCGATCGCCCCGTCGACGGCGATCTCCGTTCTCTCCGTGTCGAAGGAGACGCTCGCCGTTTCGTCGGGTCCGCCACAGCCCGTCTCTGTCGTCGTGATCGACCGGGAGCCGACCGAGGCAGATTCCGTACCTGTCTCCGTCGGACCAGTGGCTCCGCTCGCACCGCCACAGCCGGCCAGGCCGATCGCCGCTGTGACCCCGAAGCTGGCCAGGAGCGTCCGTCTATCCATGGTTCGTGATTCGTCGGCCACACAAAAATCCGTACCGGAGCGTCAAACGGTCCTTTGACTCTGTCGCTGGCACGCTGTGTCGTGGCGATGGTCGAACCGTAACCCCTTTAGTCGCCACCTGGGTATGAGTAGATGCGTCCGGGTAGGGTAGTGGACTATCCTCTTGGCTTGCGGAGCCAGGGACCGGAGTTCAAATCTCCGTCCGGACGCTACATTTTGCGACGTTACCGACGAGTGAAGCGAGTCGTCAGCGTCGCTTATGCGGTTAGAGGAGATTTGAACAGAGAAGTCGCAGCCCGGGAAGCGACTGTAGGGAGCGACCCGGAACGTCTTCACGAGTTCAAATCTCCGTCCGGACGTTTCTACCGACGCAACTCGCCGAGCGATAGCGAGGCGACCGCGTTGACGAAACTCCGCGAGGCGATCTGAGCAGACGAGTGGTAGCCCGGAACCTCTTGGCGAGCTTAACTAGGTCGTGTGGCGGATTCCCCGCCCCACTGCGGGTGGGGTTGAAGTCGACACGCTGTGATACAAACCACGGATAATTAACTACCTCTGTCCCCTATTGAAAATCGTGGCAGACGACTACCTGAGACGCACCGCAATCACCCGTCTCATCCTCACTAACGAGCAACAGGACTTGCTCGACACCACCATCAGCGAGTGGAAAACTGCCTGCAACATCAGTAGCCGCATTGGATGGGACGTTGGTGAAACGCGGAAAACCTACCTCCAAGACCTCGCCTACGACACAGTACTGGATGAAACGCGTCTCGGGAGCCAACACGCAATTCTCGCCACCCACCAAGCCGCAGCCGCACTCGATGGTGTCGAAGCAATTGAAGATCTTGATGAACACTACAAAACGTCTCGACCGGAGTTCACCAGTAACACGGTGAAATACGACACCCGGACGATGACGCTGTTTGATGATGGGTCTGCGTCGCTTTCCACCGTCGAGGGTCGGATTCGGTGTGACCTGAATCTCCCTGACAAAGAAGACGGGTATCAGCACGGATATCTCAGCGATAATGACTGGGAAGTGACCGAATCCACGCTGTCAAAGCGTGACGGGGACTACTACCTCCACCTCGGGTTTCGGAAAGACAAACCCGAGAAACAGGTCGAAAGACAGGATGACGACGAGGACAGGACAGTTCTCGGCGTTGACCTCGGCATCGTCAACATCGCCACCACCAGCACGGCATACTTCGCGTCAGGAAAGGAACTCCGACACCAGCATAGAGAGTTCGAGCGGATTCGCGGCAGCCTTCAGCAGACCGGGACACAATCTGCTCACCGGACGATTCAGCAGATGAGCGGTCGGGAGTCACGGTACGTCCGTGACCAACTTCATCAAGTCGCTAACCGGATTCTCAAAGAAGCACTGACACACAATTGCGAGTACATTGCATTCGAGAATCTAACGCATATTCGCGAACGTGCGCCACCCGTCAAAGAGTTCCACCAGTGGGCTCACCGGCAACTTGTTGACCTCGTGGAGTACAAGGCTGAAGCCGAAGGGATTAGCGTTGAGTTTGTAGACCCGAAGAATACGAGTCGGCGGTGTCCCGAGTGTGGACACACGAGCAAGGGGAACCGAGTGCAGCAGGCTGAGTTCAAGTGTGAGTCGTGTGGTGCAACGGCGAATGCAGATTATGTGGGTGCGAAGAACGTCGGATGGCGGTATGTCCGTCGCGGCCTACAGTCGTCGCGGCGGACGGGCGACAGTCAACTCGCCCTGAAGTCAGGAATAGTGACGCCAAATCGGGGATTTGTCCCGTCCGACTAACCACGGTCGGCAGAGGCCGAGTTCACTGACAAGCCCCGCGCCACCGTCCGCGGGGCAGTTGACATCGCTGTCCGAATGTTTGCTACAAAACCGCGATCGGTCCACGAAAGCCCCATTGGCGTCGACATCGAACTCGGCGTATGGACGCACACCTCCGGGCGGGTAGCGCGATCTACAACGCGGGCTACTATCACGCCGCCCACGACGCCTGGGAAGAGTACTGGATGGGGCTGTCAGCAGGCCCGGACAAGGACTTCCTCCAGGGGCTGATCCAGTTCACTGCGGCGGTCTATCACACGACCAACGACAACTGGCTCGGCGCGCGCAAACTCGCCGATACGTCCCAGGAGTATCTCGACGGCCTCGGCGAGCGGTATCGCGGCGTGGATCTCTCCACTGTCAGGTATCACCTCCGGGCGCTCGAACGCGACCCCGAACGCGTCGGCTCCGCACCGCCGCCGCAGATCGAACACGACGGCCGCCCGGTCGGCCTCGACGACCTCGACTTCGAGGCGACCGGCGTCGCCGCGACGGTACTGGCCGAAGACCTCGAGTACGACGAGGGGGTCTTCGAACGCGGCGTCGAGTACGCCCGTCGCGATCTCGAGGACGGCAATCAGACGAGTCCGTTCGTGTCGCTCGTGTTGGATTTCGTCCGGGAGTCACAGGGCACCGGTGAGGGAGACTCGGATGTCGACCACCGGGACATCATCGCCCAGCGGCTCGGCGAACACGTCGATCGCCGGCGGAGTCGCGAGGCCGACGTCGATGGGCTGTTCTAGCTGTCCAGCGTCACCGCTATTTCGTCGTCCACCGCCGCGGCGAACGCCTCGGCGTCGGTCTCCAGCGCTTCGAAGGTATTGTAGTGGATCGGGACGACAAGCTCCGGCTTCAGTTCGTTCGCGAGCGCCGCAGCTTCCGTCCGATCCATCGTGAACGCCCCGCCGATCGGCGGCAGGAAGACGTCCACAGCAAGCGCGGCGTGGCCGTCGAGCACGTCCGTGTCGCCGGGCCAGCAGACCCGCGTTCCGTCGATCGCGAGCAGGTAGCCACAGCCACGCCCCTCCGGGTGGTACGGCGAGCCGTCGGCGCGGGTGTGTGGTCCGTTCGGTTCGTTGTACGCCGGCAGCGTCCAGATCGCGACGCCCGCGACGACGAGGTCGGATTCGTCGTCGACGGCCCGCAGCTCGTAGTCGAGATTGGCCAGTCGCGGAAGATCGCGTCGCGACCCCTGGAGATCCATTCCCTCGAAGGCGACGACCGTCGCGTCCTCGCTTGCGACCCGATCGATCCCGTCCGGATCGTAGTGGTGGGCGTGCGTGACACAGACGACGTCGCCGTCTTCCGGCCGGTAGTCCCGACTCGGCGGGTGGGTCACGCCGGGCGTGTCCGGCTCCCACTCGCCGGTGAGCACGCCGTAGCGGCCCGGATCGAGGTAGACGACCGTGCCGTCGGCCGCTTCGAGCCGCACCGTCGCGTATCCGAGCCACTCGATCGTGAGTCCGTCGTACGTGACTGTCATATTGTCCAGATCAGGCGGAATCGGCAAAAGTCCCGCGCCGGAGCCGCCCCGACACGCTACTGCTCGGCGGCCAGCCGTTCGACTCGTTCGAGGGTGTCCCCGTCCTCGGGTGTCTTGTCCTCGCGGACGCCCAGAAACCGGGGGAACCGCAGTGCGTAGCCTGATTCGTAGGTGCTGGATGTCTGCAACTCCTCGTAGCCGACCTCGAAGACGACCGCCGGGTCGAGATCGACCGCGACGCCGTCCTCGCTGCGGACGTGCGACTCGAGGCGCTCGGTCAGCGACTGGAGTTGCTCGTCGGTGATGCCGGTCGCGACGTTGCCGACCGGCGCGTAGCCGTCCGGCGTGCGCGCCGAGACCTCGAACGTCCCGAGCAGTTCGGCGCGCCGCCCCTCGCCCCACTCCGCACCTGTGACGACCAGATCCAGCGTCTCTACGTCGGGCTTGCGCTTGCGCCAGTGTTTACCGCGCCGACCCGGTGTGTACGCCGACTCGGGATCCTTGAGCATGATCCCCTCGTGGCCCGCCTCCAGCGTCTCGGCCTCGATCTCGGCGATCGCCTCGCCGTCCTCGGCGAGCCACCACTCCGAGACGCCCGTCGAAAGCAGCCGTTCGAGGCGCTCGCGACGCGCTTCGAGCGCGGCGTCCAGCAGGTCTTCCCCGTCCGCGTGCAGACAGTCGAACGCCCGCAGGCGTACTTCCACGTTCTCGCGGGCCTTCGCGACGTCGTGTTTCCGGCGAAAGCGCCGTAGCACGTCCTGGAATGGAAGCATCTCGCCGTCCTCGTCGATCGCGACGACTTCCCCGTCGAGGATCGCCGGCGCGTCCAGTTCGCACTCGACGAAGGCGACGACCTCCGGCAGGGCGTCGGTCACCTCCTCCATGTTCCGCGAGAACAGCCGCGCCCGATCGCCGTCGTAATGGACCTGTACCCGCGCGCCGTCGTACTTGACTTCGACCGCGGCTTGCCCCCAGTCTTCGAGTGCGCCGGTGACCGTCCCGGTCTGGGCGAGCATCGCCTGGACCGGTCGCCCGATCTCGAGGTGTAACTCTTCGAGGCCGTCTTCGCCGTCCTCGCGTGCGACCGCCGCGACGAGCCCATAATCGTTGGTGACCTGCAGCGCGCGCTCGACCGCCTCGATCGGTGCGTCGAACGCCCCGGCGACGGCGTCTCTGACCGTCCCGCCCCCGACGCCGATCCGCATCTCCCCGAGGACGAGCCGGGCGAGATACCGCGCTTCCGTCGCGTTCGCACGGTTGAACAGCCCGAAGAGCAGGTCCGTCTTCGTGTCCTGGCTGCCGGCACCTTCGGCCGCGGCCAGCTCACGGAGGTCGCCGTCCACTTCGGCGACGGTCAGCCCGTCGTCGTCACCGCCGGTGAACGCGCCCAGCCCCTGCTGTCCGCCGAGGTCGTAACTGGCGGCGACGGCGCCGATCTCGCCGCGGTCGGCGAGCCGGGCTTCCACGTCCGCTGCGGTGACGTTGTGCCCGGCCGCACGGGCGATCGCCTCGTAACACAGTGCGGGTCCGATATCCAGCGTCCGGGAGTCGTGCGCGGGGAACACCCGACCCTGTAGAAAACGGACGACAGTCGGGAGGTCCGACCCGGCCACTGCGAGCAGGCTGCTGACCCGCTCGGTTATTTCGGTGTCGGCGCTCGCGGCCTCGATCTCGTGTGCCCGATCGGCGAACGCGGCGAAGTCCATCGCCCAACGGTTGCCCGCTCGCGACCCTAATACTGTCGTCCTGTCACGGCACGCGGATCAGCCGGTGGCTCCGACTGGGCTGAGCGCTTCTGTCGTACCGCTCGTGTCGGTCCGGTTGTGGGTAACCGTCGCCTCCACGGCCACCTGGTAGCTGCCTGCCGGGTACGGCCGGTCAGTTTCGTTGCCCGCGTAGTCGAACTGGCGGTTGTCGTTCGTGTCCAGATGGGGGACGGCGACGATATCGAGTTCACTCCGATCGGGTGGGTTATCGAGCGTGACGACGACGTTGCGGTGGGTTCCCGGCGGCAGGTACTCCGTTCGGCCGATCACGTCGCCATCCCGGTCGTCGATGTGGACGACAACGAACCCGCCGTCGGACATCGAGACCGACTCGACGGTCATCTGCTCGCCGTCCGTCACGGGCTGGGTCCCGAAGTTGATCGACGCGACCGGCGACGACAGGAGCAGGAGGGCCACGTACGCGATGGCGAGCATCCCCGCCGCGTGTTTGGCGCCGTCTTTGAGCGTCCCCTCGCCGAGTTGCCCGGCGATGAACCCCGAGAACAGGGCCTGGACCAGTGCCGTGTGGAAGAAGACCAGCGCGTAGGCGGCCTTGTCGACCTCACCGAGGCGGGCGAACTGCTCGGCGTTGACTCCCAGCCGGTTGGGGCCCTCGGGCGTCTGGATCGATTCGGGCAGCGCGGGGATCAGCACCTCCTGGACGGCGATGATGATCACGAGAAAGACGAAAAACGAGATGTAGATGACGACCAGATAGGTAAACATCTGCTGGCGGCGCTGGCGTCGCATCCGCAGGTCCGACCGGGACTGGTCGGCGGCGATCCGCAGCACCGGTCCGAGCTTGCCACTGGCGTGCATTGCGTTGGTCAGCAGCGTCACGACCCGTGCGATCGAGGTCGTCCGGACGCGCCGCCCGAACCTGACCAGCGCGGCCTGCACGTTCGCGCCCATCTCCACGTCGCTCCAGATCCGGTCAACCTCGTCGCCGAGTGCGTCTAGGTCGCTGTCTCTGACCCGATCGAGGCTCTCGACGACGGACATTCCGGCCTCGTTGAGGCTCGCGAGCCGTTCGAGCAGATCGGGCGTCGCCGCCTCGATCCGGTCGATGCGCCGCTTGTACAGCTCGCGGACGACGGCGAAGGTCCCGAGGACGAACAGCCCGGCCTGGATGAGGATATCGTCGAGCACCCGCACGCTGATCCCGTCTCCGGCCAGCGCGGCGGGCACCCGGAGTCCGATCCAGACCAGCGCGATCGGGACGGTCAGATACAGCAACCGCGTCGGATGCCACATAATTGTCTGCAGCGGCGATCCGAACACCCCCTTGAGGCGACTGGCGCGGTCGTAGAGGCGCAGTTGTGCCAGATTCGACCGAACCGTCGGACTCACTCCTCCGTCAGCGCTCGCTGTCGGCGTCTCGGGGACGGTCTTGCTCCGGGACCGACTCGCGGTGTCCGGGGTACTCGTGCTCTCGTCGTCCGCCGCGAGCTGGGAGACGCCGCTCTCGCGGGCGATGCCGAGCTGTTCGAGTTTCTGCATCAGGAAGACCATGAACCCGGCGTTGGCCAGCGGGATGATCAGGTATCCGATCATCTTGATGAACAGTAGCGTGTCCGTCGTCGTGAGCCCGAACACGAGCAGGATCGTCACCAGAAAGAGCATCCCCGCGACCAGCACCGTCACGTACGCCTCGGCGATCGTCGCCAGCAACTCCAGGATCTCCTCTTGGCGCTCTTCTGCCTCTTCCTGGTAGCGTTCGTACTCTGACTGTAGGAAGCGAGGCAGGCTCCGGCCGCTCTGGAGGACGCTCGCGAGGTTCTCGGAGAAGGTCTTCCACTTCTCGCTGGGCGTCCGGTAGGCGATCCGCCGGATCGCCGAGATCACGTCCGTGTTGAACAGGTCCATCTGCCGGACGCCGACGTTGACCTCCGCGGCCGCGTCCCCGTAGATCCCCTGGTTCTCTCCGAGCGTGCGCATCACCGTCGGAAACGTCGTCCCGCCCCGGGAGAGGGCGTACATGAACGCGACTGTCCGCGGCAGCGCCTCGTTGATCCCGCGTCGGCGGACCTCGGCGTTGCTCTGTGGGATCTGCCAGCGGAAGACGTACGCGAGCGTTGCCGCGAGCGAGCCGACGGCGACCCCGCCGCCGACGTACAGCAGGCTCCGTGCCGTCGGCGAGAGCACGATCTCCAGGTTCGGGTCGCCGAACGCCTCGCCCATCACGGAGGGCAACTGTGCCAGCGTGGCCGCCACCGCCGGCAGCACCGCGAGTGTGCCGGCGACGAGATAGACGCCCAGCGTTCCGCCCGCTATCCCGGCGACGACGGTGTACAGGTACGTCCGCGTCGTGTAGATGCGGTATGTCTGATCGACGTGTGCCGCCTCCAGCGACCGCTTGCGCGCCGTCGAATCGACCACGAACCGGTCGAACGCGAGCCGCGATATCCGGGAGACGAAGCCGCTCGCCCACGAACTGACGGTCACGAGCGAGAGAAACCCCACGAGGACCGCGGCGATCCCGAGCGGGAGAAACTGGATCGGCTCCATATCACTCTGTCGTCGTGACCACGTCGCTCGCTTCGACTGTCTCCATGACGCGATCCTTGTCGGCGTAATACCGGTTGACCCACGAGGTGAACCGCCGGTAGTCGGTGATGCCCTCCTCCCAGAGATACGAGAGGACTGCCTTCCTGTCTTTGAGTTCGCTCAGCAACTCCGAACGAGTCCAGCCCCGATCCGCCTGGATCTCCTCGAGCAGATCGGAGTTGCGCTGGCGGAAGGCGTCCTCCTCGGCGTTCCAGGCGAAGGTGTTCGAGTAGTCCAGTTCGCCGGTCCGCTGGTCGATCCCCTCGATCTCCGCGAGGGTCTTGATCCGTCGGACGCGCTTGTCCTCGTGGCGGGTCAACACCTGCACACAGAGCAGGTCGAGACTGGCGACCATCGGCCGCGGGACGTTGATCGGCTCGTTCTCCAGCCGGTTGATCACCGTCTGGACGGAGTCGGCGTGCATCGTCGAGTAGGTCGTGTGGCCGGTGTTCATCGCCTGGAACAGCGTCACCGCCTCCTGGCCGCGGACCTCGCCGACGACGATGTACTCCGGTCGATGGCGCAGCGCCGACCGCAGCAGGTCGTACATCGTGATGTCGTCCTCGTCGAATCGCTCGCGGGTCACCGAGGAGAGCCAGTTGTCGTGATACAGCGACAGCTCCCGGGTGTCCTCGATCGTCAGCACCTTCGACCGCGGCGGGACGAACATCGAGACGGCGTTCATACTCGTTGTCTTGCCCGCGGCGGTCCCGCCCGCGAAGATCAGCGACTTGTTGGACTCGATGGCCAGCCACAGGAAGGCGAGCATGTCCAGATCGACCGTCCCGAACTCCAGCAGATCGACCGGCGTGAACGGCTCCTCGGCGTACTTTCGGATGGTGAAGGCCGACCCACGTGGCGTGACTTCCTCGCCCAGGGCGAGTTCGATCCGCGAGCCGTCCGGTAGCGTCGTCGAGACGACGGGATCCGAGACGGAGATGTGCCGTCCCGACCGCTGGGCGAGCTGGATCACGAAGTTCCGAAGTTCCTGCTCGCCGAAGGTGACGTTCGTCTCGATGTCGGTGTACGCCTCGTGATACGCGAAGATCGGCAGCCCGACGCCGTCACAGGAGATGTCCTCGATGTCCGGGTCGTGCATCAGCGGGTCGATCTTGCCGTAGCCCTGGAACTGCCGGTAGAGATAATAGAACAGCCGGTAGAACGACTCCGGCTCGATCACGACGCCGTATTCCTCCAAGCGCGCCTCTAGCTCCTCCAGCAGTGCCGTCTCGGGGTCGTCCTCGATGTTCTCGCGATACAGAAGGGGCGTCCGGATGTCTTCGAACAGCCGTTCGAGCAGATCAGTTTCGAGTTCGTCCAGGGTCGGCTCGACGACGTGATACCGGTGTTCGTTCTCCTCCGGATCGTGGTTGATCGAGACGAACGCGTAGGGGGCGTTGAGCCAGTAGCGTTCGATCTCGTCCATTCCCGCGAGCCCGTCGAACGTCACCAGCGGGTCGTGTTTGACGGGATCGTAATCCTCGACGTCGATCGACGAGCCCGTGATGACCCGCATCGAGCGGACCAGCCGCGCCTTCGCGCCGCTCAACAACCCGTCTGACTCGCCGGCCGGTTCGCGTTCGGAATCTGCCATAACTCGGGAACGTCGCCACCGTGGCGCTTCTTGCCGTGGATTTAGGTCCCACGTACTTAAATTCGACACCCCGACTATCGCTCCTCGAAACGTGCGCGGCGGGGTGTCCTCACCGTCGCTCCGCGCGGAGCAACGCGACCGCGAGCGCGCCCATGATGACGGTCCCGATCGGGACCGGCACGCCCCCGAGGTCCCGGTCGAGGAAGTACAACGCTGTTGCGACTCCCGTCGTGGTGGTCGCGGCCGCCAGCAGCCACCCGATCACGCTGGCCGGCGAGGCAGGGCTGCGGGCGGTGACGCCCCCCTCGTCGCGATAGAGCGCGAGGCTGTACGCGAACGCTCCTGCCAACACGACCGCGGCCAGCGCCCAGGCGATGCTGCCCGCCCCCATCCATCCGTCGTAGTGGCCGACCGCTCCGATTGGGGTGGCGACGAACAGCCCGGACGCGAGTTGCGTCCCCGGATACTGGGTCGCGAGAGCGTTCTCCGCCGAGAGGAGTTGATCACCCGCCCGGATGACGACCGGCATTCGGATCTGGAGTTCGATCACTGACAGGCGCACGAAGACGACGGTGCTGTCCAGTGCCGCGGCCGGCTGGTAGGCGATATTCCAGGGCAACACCATCGCGAGCCACGCCGAGAGGACCGCGAACTCGCTGGCGTACTCCGAGCGGACCCAGGCCATTGTAAGAGTGACCATAGTCCGGGAGCGTAAAGATGTCGTTCGCCGGTGGCGTTACGTTCTTGCCAATTCGTGCCGTACCTCGAAACGAGTCAATGCGGCGCGAAGAGTTCACGACCCACGTCGATACCGACGAACTGCCCCGGCTGACCGTCTCCTTTGCGGGGACGACCGACGTACTTCGGGAGCGATTAGCCGAGGATGGACAGTCGCCGGACGCGTCCGATATCGACGTCTCCTATCGACGGACACCGGCGGACGATCCCGGGGTCCTCGGCGTGGCCCACCGGCTTACCGGCGAGTTCGCCTTCGAGGCCCCACTCGCGGCGTCGGACCTGCACTCGCTCGTCGACGCGACCAGCCGCCGTGAGGAGGGCGACCGTCGCTACCAGCTCCGGATCGAGCCCGGTGACGGCGACCCCCTCGTCTTCGAGAAGGAGGCGCTCTTAGTCTACGACGACGACGGCAACCTCGACCGCGAGCACAGCCTCATCCCTGGCAGCGTCGAGTTGTAGGGCTTGATTCCTCCGCCGCTTATTCCAGCGCCTCGACCAGCGCTGGCAGTACCTCGGTCACGTCCGCTCGAAGATCGTAGTCGGCCCGGTCGCTGAGCGGCGTCGCTTCGAGGTTGACGACCGCGAGCGTCGCACCTGACCGCTGGGCGCGAGCCGGGAGTCCTGCCGCAGGCTGGACCTGTAGCGACGAGCCGACCGCCAGAAAGAGATCGCTCCGCCCGGCCAGCTCGTGCGCCCGGATCGTCGGCTCGTCGGGCATCGACTCGCCGAACAGCACGACAGCCGGCTTCAGCACGCCGCCACACCCCTCACACCGGGGCGGCAGTTCGCCCTCGGCGGCCCGATCGAACGCCGTCTCGGCCGGGATCCGACGGCTACACTCGACGCATTCGGCCTCGCGGTTCGTCCCGTGCAGTTCGACGACCGTCTCCGAACCGGCGGCCGCGTGCAGGCCGTCGACGTTCTGTGTGACGACGGCCTCAAGGTACCCCTCTCGCTCCAGTTTGGCCAGCGCGTGATGGGCGCCGTTCGGTTCGACCTCGCTGTCCCCGTAGAAGGCGTCCCGGAGGTCGAGCCGATCGCGCCAGAACCCCTCGGGATCGGCGTTGAATCGCCGGTAGTGGAAGTCACGCTGGTCGAATTGCTCCCAGATGCCGCCCTCCCCGCGAAACGAGGGGATGCCCGACGCGGTCGAGACGCCCGCGCCGGTCAGCGCGACGACCCGCTCCGCGTCGGCGATTGCACCGGCCAGTGACTCTATCGGATCGTCCATATACAGGCCTACGGGGGCGGATGGGTTGGCTCCTGTGGATCGATCCAGTGGAGGCCGACGGCACGTGGGGACAACACATCTGTCGGCCACACCTGCAGCAGGGCCGGGATTTAAGCGCGCGCCACTCCCCTGTGAGAGTGATATGCGATTGCACGAATATCAGGCCAAGGAGGTCTTCGCCGATGCCGGGATCCCGACACCGGACGCGCAACTGGCCGAGACCGTCGAAGCGGCCGTCGATGCGGCCGAGTCGATCGGCTATCCGGTCGCGATCAAGGCGCAGGTACACGTCGGGGGCCGCGGCAAGGCCGGCGGGATCAAACTCGCCGAGTCCGAGTCGGAGGCCCGTGCGGCCGCCGAGTCGATCCTCGGGATGGATCTGAAGGGGTATCGCGTCAGCCGCGTTCTCGTCGAAGAGGCCGTCGATTTCGTCGACGAACTGTACGTCGGCGTGACGATGGACCGCGGCGAGGGCCGTCCCGTCGCGATGGTCTCGACGAGAGGCGGCGTCAATATCGAGGAGGTCGCCCACGAGGACCCGGAAGCCATCGCACGCGAGCACGTCGATCCCGCCTTCGGGATGCACCCCTTCCAGGCCCGAAAGGCCGTCTACGAGGCGGGAGTCGACCGCGACGTTGCGGGCGACGTCGCTTCCATCCTGCAGACACTCTACCAACTCTGGGACGAGAGGGACGGATCGGACGCCGAGATCAACCCGCTGATGATAACGAGCGCGGAGCGTGACGCCGCGGGCAGTGCGGGCGACGACGTGCGGGCGGAGCGGGGCGTCATCGCCGCCGACGCCGTGTTCAACGTCGACGACGACGCGCTCTTTCGCCAGCCGGAACTCGCGGCGATGGAAGAAGCCGCCAGCGAGGGCGACGCACTTGAGGCCAAGGCCGACGAGTACGGCTTCGATTACGTTCGCCTGTCGGGCAACGTCGGTATCATCGGTAACGGTGCGGGGCTGGTGATGACGACGCTGGATCTCGTCGATCACTACGGCGGGTCGCCCGCGAACTTCCTGGACGTGGGCGGCGGCGCGAAGGCCCAGCGGATCGCCAACGCTCTGGACATGGTCTTCTCCGACGAGAACGTCGATTCGGTGGTGTTCAACATCTTCGGGGGGATCACCCGCGGCGACGAGGTCGCGAACGGCATCAACCAGGCCCTAGAGCAGTTCGACGAGATCCCCAAGGAGGTCGTCGTCCGGCTGGCGGGGACGAACGCCGAGGAGGGGATGGCGATCCTCAACGAGGATCTCGTCACGGTCGAGGATACCCTGGAGGACGCGGTCAAACGTGCGGTCGAATACGCACAGGAGGTCAACGCATGAGTGTTCTCGTCGACGAAGACACGCGCGTCGTGGTACAGGGAATTACCGGCGGAGAGGGGAAGTTCCACGCCGAACAGATGCTCGAATACGGCACGAACGTCGTCGCCGGTGCGGTCCCGGGCAAGGGTGGCCAGGCAGTCGCGGGCGTCCCAGTCTACGATACAGTCCAGGGCGCGGTCCGCGAGGAAGACGCCGACGCCTCGGTCGTATTCGTCCCGCCGGCGTTCGCGGCGGACGCAATCTTCGAGGCGCTGGACGCCGACGGCCTCGATCTCGTCGTCGCGATCACCGAGGGGATCCCGACGCAGGACATGAGCAAAGTCAATCGGAAACTCGCGGAGACGGACACTCACCTCGTCGGGCCGAACTGCCCCGGCGTGATCACTCCGGGCGAGGCCAAACTCGGCATCCTGCCGGGGGACATCTTCAGTGATGGCAACGTCGGACTGGTCTCGCGGTCGGGAACGCTGACCTACCAGGTCGTGGATAACCTCACCCAGCGCGGGATCGGCCAGACGACCGCTATCGGCATCGGCGGCGATCCCATCATCGGGACGGACTTCGTCGACGCTCTGGAACTGTTCGAGGCCGATCCCGAGACGGAGGCCGTCGTCATGTGCGGGGAGATCGGCGGCGAAGACGAGGAGGAGGCCGCCCGCTACATCGGCGAGCGGATGGACACGCCCGTCGTCGGGTTCATCGCCGGCCGCACCGCGCCGCCGGGCAAGCGCATGGGCCACGCCGGCGCGATCGTCTCCGGCAGCGGTACCGGTACGGCCGAGTCGAAGATCGCCGCCCTGGAAGCGAACGGCGTGCCGGTCGGTGACACGCCCGAAGACGTCGCCGATCACGTCGCGGACCTCCTCTAGTCGTTTCCGGGACAGCTAGCGCCACTGCGGCTCTGTCTCGCTGCCGTCGTCATGTTTCGGACGTGCCCGCCGTGGGACGGATCCGAAGCGAGGCGATCGCGACACGAACTTTGATACTAGCGAGCACACAACGTGGGAACAATGACGGATTCCGAGCCGATCCGCGTGGTACACGTCGACAGCGACCCCGATTTCCTGGAGGTCGTCGCCGAGCACCTCGAGTCCGAGAACGAGGCGCTGACCGTCGAGGGAGAGACCGACCCGCAAGCCGCGCTGGATCGACTCGATCGGACTTCGGTCGACTGTGTTCTCAGCGACCATCGCCCGGCCGGGATCGACGGGCTCGACTTCCTCGAACGCGTCCGCGAGCGCCACCCGGAGATGCCCTTCGTTCTCTATACCAGCCACGGCAGCGAGGAGATCGCCAGCGAGGCCATCTCGGCGGGTGTCACCGAGTATATGCAAAAGGAGACCGGCACCGACCAGTACGCCGTCCTCGCGAACACGATCACCAATGCAGTCGAGCACACACGCACGGAGGCGGCGCTGCAGGAAAGTCAACAGCGCTATCGGACCGTCGTCGAGCAGAGTCACGACGGGGTCTTCATCTATCTGGACGGTACCTTCGAATTCGTCAACGAGCGGTTCTGTGCGATCACTGGCTACGGGGCGGACACGCTGATCGGCATGGACGTGTTCGAACTCGTCCATCCGGACGACCGTGACCGGGTCCGGGAGATCAGCCGGCGACGACAGTCCGGGGAAGCCCATCCACAGCAGTACGAGGCCCGGATCGTCACCGCCGACGGCGAGACGCGTGAGGTGTCGCTCAGCGTCCGGTCGACCACCTACGACGGCGAGCCCGCCGAGATCGGCTCGATCCGGGACGTGACCGACCGGTATCGCAGCGCGGAACGGCTCGACGAGTTCGCCAGCATCGTCTCCCACGATCTGCGCAACCCGCTGAACGTCCTGTCCGGTCGGCTGGATCTCGCCCGCGAGACCGGCGACGAGACGCACTTCGACGCGCTCGAACGGTCGATCGACAAGATGGAGACCCTGCTCGAAGAGATGCGAGATCTCGCCAGAGCCGGGTTGCCGGTCCGGGAGCCCGCCGTCGTCGACGTCGAGTCGACCGCCCGTGAGGCCGCGGAGACCACCGATCTGACGGTGACTACCGAGGCGGGTCTGCCGACGATCGAGGCCGACCGCGATCGCCTCGAAGGCGCTCTCGTCGAGTGTTTCGAGAACGTCGCGGTCCACACCGACTGTGATTCGGTCCGGGTTCGACCGACCGAGGACGGCTTCGCTGTCGTCGACGACGGCCCCGGAATCGAGGCGAGCGAGCGCGACCGCGTCTTCGAGGCGGGATACACGACCGACACCGACCGGACCGGCTTCGGGCTGGCGATCGTCCAGTGGATCGCCGACGCTCACGGCTGGTCGGTCGCGGTCGAGGCATCGTCGTCTGGCGGGACGCGGATCGTGATCTCGGACCTCGAGCGGACCTGATCCCGTCGGCTGGTGGCTCCGCGAGTCCGTTTTCGCGACCGATACTCGGGGTGTAACCTATACGTGCGACCAGCCAATACGGATAGACGAATGATCGAGGCCCGCGACCTCCGCAAAGAGTACGGCGGTTTCTCGGCCGTCGAAGGGAGCACGTTTTCGGTCGATTCCGGGGAGGTGTTCGGCATCATCGGCCCGAACGGGGCCGGCAAGACGACGACGCTGAAGATGATCGCCGGGCTGATCGAACCCACGAGCGGCAGCGTCTCGGTCGCCGGCTACGAGGCCGGCGAAAGCGAGATGCGCCACCGGCTCGGATTTCTCCCCGAGGAATCGCCGCTCTACGAGGAGATGACTCCCCGGACGTATCTACACTTCTTCGCCGATCTGTACGACGTCCCCGACGACGTCGCCGAACGGCGCATCCGCGAGACGCTGGACGAACTCGACTTGCAACACCGCGATCGCCAGATCGGGGACATGTCCAAGGGGATGAAACGGAAGGTCGCGATCGCCCGGTCGTTGATCAACGACCCGGACGTGTTGATCTACGACGAACCGGCCAGCGGGCTGGACCCGCTGACGACGAACTACATCATCGAGTTCACCAGCCAGCTCGCCGCGGAGGGCAAGACGATCGTCTTCAGCGCGCACAACCTCTTTCACGTCGAGTCGATCTGCGACCGCGTGGCGATCATGAACGACGGGGCGATCGTCGCCCGCGGTGACCTTGATGAACTGCAGGCCGAATACGGCGAGACGGTCTATCACGTCCACACGACTGTCGAAGTCCCCGACAGCGTCGCGACGAACGGCCGATACGTCCGAACCGTCGAGACGATGGACGAGGTCGAGACCACTCGGGAGGCCGCCCAGGAGGCCGGCGGCTCGATCATCGACATCCGGACCGAGGAGTCGAGCCTGGAGGAGGTCTTCCTCAACGTCGCCGACGGTCGTGACAGCCGCGCACAGTCCGGCAGGCCCGCGGGCGGTTCGAGTTCGGAGGTCTGACCGTGCGGCCGCGCAAGATCCTGCGGATCGCCCGCTGGGAGGTGACGAAAAACGCCGGCGGGATCGACCGCAAGACTGCCGCCGTCGTCGCCGTGACGTTGCTCGTGCTGGGCGCGGCCGCGCCGCTCGTCGTCGCGCAGGGCGGTGTCACGCTCGACGAGGGGTTCTATCGCGTCGGCGTCGACGAGGAGAGCCCGCTGTATCCGGTCGTCGAGAGCGACTCGACGTTCGCGGTTCGGGACTCTGACGCGGCACTCGGCTCCGAGATCGACCTGCGGATTCGCGGCACACAGGTGGTCGCCAGCGACTCACAGAAGGGACAGGCGGCCCTGGCGGAGTTGCGCAGTAGCGTCGACTCGTATAACGACCGCGTCATGGCCGGGGAATCCAACCGGTCGGCCGCGTTCCCGGTCACGGTGACGCTCGAATACGCCGAACGGAATCTCACGACGACCGACGGGACCGACACGCTCGACGGCGGGACAGTCGACGATGGCACATCTCCCGACAGTACAACGCCCGACGATGGCGGAAACGGGTCCGATGGGCGGAGCAGTGGTGGCGGGTCCGACGGAGCGAACGGCGATGGTTCCGACGGAGCGACTGACGACGACGGCTCCGACGGCACGGCCGATGACGGATCCACGGGCGACGGTTCGGGAGGGGACATCGGCGGTATCGCCCGCGGTCTCACGGGTAGCGATGCGATGACGGGCACGCCGTCGGACATCTCGCCGCCGTTCCCCTTCCAGTCGCTGATCCTGGCGTTCCTGTTCGTCGTCCCGCTGAACTTCGTCATCCAGGCGTACGGATCGACGATGCTCAGCGAACGGCTCAACCGGCGGGGTGAACTCATGCTGGTGGCACCGGTTTCTCGCGGGGACATCATCGCCGGCAAGACCCTGCCGTACTTCCTCGGTGCGTTGCTGTTCGAGGGGCTGATCGCGGGCGCCGTTCTCTACCTGCAGCCCGATTCCGGCAGCGGACTGTACGCGCTGGCCGCGGTCGTGCCGCTCGTCCTGCTCTTTCTCTCCGCGACGTTCCTCGGTGCGATGTTCGCCCGCTCGTTCAAGGAACTCACCTTCGTCACCGTCTCGATCACGGTCGGGCTGACGACTTACGCCTTCGTCCCAGCGATTTTCACCGACGTGACGCCGATCGCGCTCATCTCGCCGCTGACGATCGTCGTCCGCGACATCCAGGGCGTCGGGATCGAGCCGCTATCGCTGTTGCTCTCGACGCTGCCACCGCTGTTCACTGCGGGATTGTTCTTCGTGCTCGGCGCGGGGCTGTACCGCGAGGAAGACATGTTCACCCAGCGGCCGATTCCGCTGAAGGTGCTCGATTCGCTCGCCGGCCGGATCCATCGCCGGCGCAGCGTCGCACTCGTCGTGATCTTGCTCATGCCGCTGGTCATTCTCGCGGAGCTGGTCGCCGTCGCCGCGGTCTACCCGATCTCGATGGGGTTGCCCCGGCCGATCTGGCTCGGGCTGATCCTGCTCTCGATCGTCGTGATCGAGGAACTCGCCAAGAGCCTGCCGATATATGCGGGATTCGTCCACAACCGCTATGACCGCTCGCTCCGCTCGGCGCTTGCCGTCGGGGCGGTCGCTGGCCTCGGATTTTTCGTCGCCGAGAAGGGACTACTGCTCGTTCAGTTGCTTGGCGGGCTGCCGGAAGTCCAGCAGGCGGCGGTCGTCTCGGCCGGCCCGACAGCCGGCATCGGCCCGGCGGTTGGCCTGCTGTTGTTGCTCGCGCCGCTGGCACTGCACGTCGTCACGGCGGCGACCTCTGCAGTCGGGATGCGATCCGGCCGGCAGGGCTACGCTATCGGGCTCACGGCCGCGATCGCGATTCATTTCGTCTACAACTTCTCGGTGGTGATGCTCGTTGTTTGACGACGTTCGGATCGCCATCGCGCGACGCGATATCGCGAGTCTCTCCCGGGAGAAGACGATCGTTCTCGCGCTGGCGATCCAGGTCTTCATCGCCGCGTTCTCGTCGTTTCTGGTCGTCGGGCTCACTTCGCTGTACGATCCCGGCAGCGTCGAGTCCGGCGAACTCACCTTCGGTGTCTCCGGTGACACCCGCGACGAACTCGACGAAGCGGCACGGGAGGCCGGCGTCGAGATCGAACAGTACCCGACACAAGCGGCCGCGATGGACGCCTTCCAGCGTGGGGAGGTAGTCGGCGTCCTCGCTGCTGATGCCTCTGGAGAGCGGATCGCAGTGACAGCGACGGTTCCAGACGGGAGTATCCAGTCGACGCTCGCGGTCGTCAAAGCCAGGGACGTACTCGAAGCGCTTGAACGCAACGAACGCACGGACCGGGCAGCCTACCTGGAAACCGATCCCGTCCCGCTTCCGCCCGAGGCGGACGCTAGCTCGTACTTCGGGTTCACGTACACGGTGCTCGTCCCGCTGTTGTTGTTCCTGCCGCCGTTCATCAGCGGATCGGTCACCGTGGACGTACTGACCGAGGAGATCGAACGCGGGACGCTGGAGTTGCTCCGGGTCGCACCGGTCTCGCTGACGGACATCTTCGACGGGAAGGCGCTCGGAATGGCGATACTGGCCCCGCTGCAGGCGCTGCTGTGGATCGCGCTGTTGGCCGTCAACGGGATCGCCATCGAAAACGCCCTCCCGCTCGTCGTGCTGGTCTCGGCGGTCGCGCTGCTGGTCGTCGTGCTCGGGGCGGTGCTCGGGCTGACGCTCGGCCAGCGCCGGCAGGCCCAGCTGCTGTACTCGATTATCGCGCTGGGGCTGTTCGGCGCGGCCGCGCTCCTGCCGGAACACCCCGCGACCGTCGCCGCCAAGCTCGCCGTCGGGAGCCAGACGACCGCCACCACCGCGACGGTCCTCGGGCTCTCGGTGCTCGCTGTCGTGTCGTACGCCGCCACGCGCCGGTACGTTGGCTCGATCGACCCCGAGCGGTACTAGCGTGGCTCCGGGCGCTCTTGCGCTCCCCCGCTCGTCAACGTCAGGTGTGTCCTGCTGGCGGCCATTGCATTTCCTCAACGATTAATGTATATGTTTGGGGCTACAACGTGCTAGTATGCCCCACGGACAAGACCTGGAAAACGCGAACGATCCGGAATCGCCGTCGGTGTACGAGTGCCTGGGCTGTGGCGCGATCGTCACCTCGAAGAGCCATCCGGGCACCTGTGAGTGCGGCGGCGAGTTCCACAACCGGGCGAAATCGATCGAATAATCGCCCGGGAGATTTTTCGTCTCGCCGGCCCGGCTATAGCGTATGGAATATACGACGCTGGGTTCGACTGGGATCGAAGTCAGTCGCATCGCGCTCGGCTGTATGAGTTTCGGGACGCCGGAGTGGCGCGAGTGGGTTCTTGATGACGAGGAGAGCCGCGAGATCATCGAGCGCGCGATCGAGTTAGGGATCAACTTCTTCGACACGGCCAACATGTACTCTCTCGGGGAGAGCGAGCGGATTCTCGGGGACGTCCTCGGGGAGTACGACCGCGACGAACAGGTCGTCGCCACCAAAGCGTACTTCGAGATGGACGAGGGCAACCCGAACTCACAGGGGCTGTCCCGCAAGACCATCGAGCAGGAGCTATCGAACTCGCTGGACCGGCTCGGGATGGATACTGTCGATCTCTACCAGATCCACCGGTGGGACGAAGCGACGCCCATCGAGCAGACGCTACGGGCCCTCGACGACGCCGTTCGTCGCGGACAGGTCCGCCATATCGGGGCCTCGTCGATGTGGGCCTACCAGTTCGCGGACGCCCTGCACACGAGCGAGCGGCTCGGCCTGGAGCGCTTCCAGACGATGCAGAACCACTACAACCTGCTGTATCGCGAGGAGGAACGCGAGATGCTGCCTCTGTCCGAGCGCGAGGGCGTCGGCGTCGTCCCCTGGAGTCCGCTGGCGCGTGGGTATCTCGCCCGTCCCCACGAGGAGTTCGACGTGACGACCCGGGGACAGACCGACGACTACGCGCGCGACCATCCCTACTTCGAGGGCGGCGGCCGCGAGATCAACGAACGCGTCGCCGAACTCGCCGCAGAGAAGGGCGTGACGATGGCCCAGATCGCGCTGGCCTGGCTCCTCCACCAGGACGCCGTCGACGCCCCGATCGTCGGTACGACCAGCGTCGAACACCTTGAAGACGCCGTCGAGGCCCTGGAGATCGATCTCTCCGCCAGCGAGCAGGCCTATCTCGAAGAACCGTACGAGCCGGTCCCGGTGTCGGGCCACGACTGACTCGGTCAGTACGGTATCTCGGGGCCCGGCGGGACCTGTCGTTTGTGCGCGCTGCGTTCGTACAGGTTTCGAACGCGCTCGACGACAGGTTCCTCGACACCGACCTCACGGGCGGTCGCGCTGGCTGGCACGTCGCCTTCGACGTGCAACGCCAGGATCGAGTCGAGCGTGTCGTACTCGATGCCGAGTTCTTCCTCGTCGGTCTGACCGACCCACATTCCCGCGGTCGGCGTGCGTGCCGCGACCGACTCCGGGACGCCGACGTGTCGAGCTAGCTGTCGCACCTGCTGTTTGTAGAGGTTGGCGATCGGGTGACAGTCGACCGCACCGTCGCCGTACTTGGTGAAGTAACCGATCAGTGCTTCGGTCCGATTGCCTGTCCCGACCACCAGGCCGTTCTCGGTGTTGGCGACGAGGTAGTTCAGGACTGCTCGCGTGCGGACGCGGACGTTCCCGGACGCCATGCGATGTTCTTCTCCCTCGGGATAGGCCTCGAGGAACGACTCGACGATCGGGCCAACCTCAATCACGTCGTGGGGGAGTTCGAACCGCTCGGCGACGCGGACGGCGTCGCTCATCGTCTCCTCGTCGTTGACCTCGCTGGGCATCACCAGTCCGTGGACCCGCTCGGGACCGAGCGCGTCGGCGGCCAGTCCGGCGATCAGACCACTGTCGACCCCGCCTGAGATTGCGACGACGGCTTTCTCGGCGCCTGCCGCGTCCAGCTGTTCCTGAATGAACCCGGTGATGTGCTCCCGTCTCGCTTCCAGTTCGTCATCGTTCAGCGTGAGATCGAGCGGGCTGTCCGCCTGTGCGATCGCTTCGTCGTCGGTCATGTGCGGGCTTTCGGCGTGATCGAGTAAATAGGCACGCGTGGCGTGAGCAGAACTGGACGCCTGTCGAATGGCGTGGAAACGCTACGTTAAAGTGCGCCGACGGTTCAGATGTGACCAAGCGCCGGTGGTGAGCAAATCCAGCGGATTTGCGAGCCTCGGCGCGCGAGCGAACGAAGTGTGCGATGTGTGCCGGTGTTGAGACGGACGCAGTCCGTCGATGCACGGCGTGATGTGAACGAGCGCCGGTGGTCTAGTGGTAGGACATGAGCTTCCCAAGCTCATAGCCCGGGTTCAATTCCCGGCCGGCGCAGTGAGCGAGCCTGCGAGCGAACGAGCAGGTCAGGAATTGAATCACCACGGTTTCAATCCCGCAGTTGATCCTTGATCTGCTTGATGAGGGCGGACCTTGCGAAGAAGTAGCTGAGAAACTGATCGACTCGTTCCACGGTGATGGAGAATAGTGAGGCAGTACTACGTCGACTAGGTCACAGAGCTTTCCGAACAGGAACTACAATCCGTGTTCGACGTTGCGGAACCGCTGGTCTGCCTGTTTGGAGTCGATCCGTCGTTTGGATTCTAACTATAGCAATATATTTATAAGTGTTATTGGTATAGCTGGAATATATGAGGCGTATCGAGATCGAGGTACTGCAGGAGCTACGGACGAAGCCCCACTCCATCTCAGAACTAGCGGAACGGTTAGACAAGAACCAGGGATGGATTTCAGAGGTTGTCTCAGAACTGGCGGACAAGCACCTCGTCGAGAAAGACGGGCAGATAGCATACGCAGACACGTTTACGGCAAGACTACAGAACAGCCTCTCCGAGCGGTACAATCTAAAAGAATTACTTGTGGGGAAGAAGGAGGGTATCCTTCGTGAACTACACAGAGAGTCGCAGACAGTATCTGAGCTTGAGAAGCAAGGATTTGCCTCCTCTACTGTGTATTCGGCACTGGATGATCTCCAAACACTGGGGGTAGTCACAAAGCAGGATGATGGCCGATACAGGGTCACCGATGAGACACTACAGCAGTATCTCACAGCGTCAAATACTGAAGGCACACACGGGGGAAAGTATGTGGCAGAAGAGGGGAAGATCGTGGTCGGCAGTAGAGGAGATGAGGCAGATGGTGAACCGACCGCTTTCTCCGCCTTCGAACGATACGGTGTTGAATACTATCCTGCTCAGGCGTATCGCTACCAGAACGATTCCAGCCCAGGTATTGAGGAGGTTCTGATCCACGCCGTCAAAACCGCGGAAAACCGTAAACAGGCCACGATGGCCGTTGTCTTCTATCTCAAGCATCGATCGATATTGGAGTCCTCGGAACTGTGGAAACTCGCAAATAAATGGGATTGTGTCGAGGAGTGGGCCGATACCCTGGCATATGCGGACCAACGCGACCCTAAGCACGGGGACCGGTTCCTTTCTTGGGATGAATTCACGTCGCTGGCTCAGGACTACGATGTCTTCCGCCGCGGATACCACCCGGAGGAACGCCTTCAGGAAGGGCTTGAACAGCTGGGTGAAGCGCTCGATACGGAAGTCGATGCATACCTGCTGGGGGGCGGAAACTTGATTCTCCGAGGTTTAAAGGATTCGACTAAGGACTTGGATATCGTCGTCGACGAAAGACAGTCGTTCCTGGAATTGGGTGAGGCACTCCGCGAGATAGGATACGAGGAGCGAACCGACTTGGAAGAAGCATACCAAGAACTCGACCCTGCAATCGTATTCGAGAAAGAAGGATCTCCGCGGTACGATATCTTCGTTGAAGCGGTGGCCGGCAAACTACAACTAACGAAGGAGATGATGGACAGGGTCGACCAATCTTTTGAATACGGGAATCTGCGTATGCATCTGCTCTCCCTCACCGATATCTTCCTGTTCAAGTCTATCACTGAACGAGAAGGCGACTTAGAGGACACAGCCCTGATCACACGTCAGGCCAGTTTAGACTGGAAAGCGATGCTCAAAGAGATCAAGAAGCAGGATAAAATTGCAGGCCAATACTTTTCGTTTGCTGTCCTCGACACCATCGATATCCTGAAACAGCGCGAGAACATCGACCCGCCTATACATCAGAAACTGGTTTCATACTGTCTGGAAAAAGCATTGCTTGTCTCACTGGAAGAACCGAAAACGATCAAGGATCTCCGAGATGAACTCGATTTTCCCGACCACCGGATCTACAACAAACTCCGGAAACTCGAAGAGGAAGGCCGGATCGAAGTAGACAGAGGAGGAACGCTCAACACGTATGCGATCAAGTAGGAAACTCTGAGAGAGATCTACAGGCAGAGTAGGGCGAGTGCCTCGGGGTCATCCGGAAATCAACGATTTCCGTGATCACGAGAATCGAAGATTCTCGGACGACTTGACCCCGAGGGTGAAGCCCGTCACCCGTGCAGTGATCCAAGCAATTAATATAACAGAGATACTACGTGGTTGTAACGGTCAGAGAACACCCTCTAAAGGCGGAGTTGCAGACCTCAATTCCGCGCTGGCCGTGTCGCAGATTCGGAAACGTGGCCCCTCTCAACACGGTCCATTGGGCGTGAGACGGGGGTTTCAACGGGTCGAGTGGAGCGACCGACCTCCACGGACACACGCGGTGTGTTCGGGTGTTACTTCCAGCCGACCCCTTCACTGGGGAAGGTCGGAGGGAATTAAATTCCCTTGCCGGGCGCCGTGCCGACCCTAAACAGGGAAGCCTCGGGGCTTGTCCCCGAGGTACTTCAC
>Ga0207754_100189_pt1 | contig 34499 bp, 32 predicted proteins | sample A23E1SouthBayCA_FD_187728 | JGI IMG/M metagenome (GOLD analysis project Ga0207754, IMG submission 187728) | Aerobic enrichment media microbial communities from Eden Landing Ponds, California, USA - A23 E1 (SPAdes) | ecosystem: Environmental > Aquatic > Marine > Unclassified | place: Emeryville...
CCCGCCGTGACGAGCCACCGAACGGCAGCGGAGAAAGTCGAGACCGTCGCGAACAGCCAGTAGCCGAGAACCAGCAGACTCAACGCCCCAGCCGCGAGGAGCGCGCCCTCGACGGCGAGGCGGCGGCCGACGACCCGGCCGGCGGCGTCGCGACTCATCGGCGTCCCTCGCCACCACCGCCGGCCCGGCGCCGCCGACGGCGGGGACGACACGCGGGACAGCCCGGATCGGCCACCGGGGAGTGCATACGTGTCTCTGTCGTAAGCCATCGTACTAAATCCCGAAGTCACCGGAGGAGGGCTTTTGTCCCCGCCGGCGAACGCATTCCCATGGCTCGCGTCGCCGTGCTCCACAACACGCTCGACTTCCGGGGTGGGGCCGACGCCGTCTGTGCGCACGTCTGCGAGGCGCTGCAGCGCGATCACGCGGTGACGCTGTTCACCATCTCGGCGACGGAGCTGGCGACGCTCGACGAGCTGTTCGGCACCGCGACGGACGTGACCGTTCGACGGCCGCCGCTGGGGCGGCGGCTCGCGCGGCTGCTCTCGCGGGCCGACGACCGGTTCGGGCCGCAGTTGGCGCTCCGGAGCGCGCTGCTGACGCGGTGGTTCCGCCGCCACGCCGCGGCGTTCGACGTGGCCGTGAGCACGGCCAACGAGTTCGCCCTCCCCCTGCCGTCGGTGCAGTACATCCACTTCCCGCAGTTCAACACCGACGTTCCCGGGCCGGACGGCGTCCACGGCGACGGCAGCCCGAATCGCCTGTGGACCCGAATCGCCGGGCTGGCCGACCGCCAACTGCCCCAGGACGCGACGTTGGTCGCCAACTCCAGCTACACGGCGAGTCACGTCGCCGCCCGGTACGGGCACGAGCCGGCAGTGGTACACCCGCCGGTGGATCCGATCCCGGGAGCGCCGTGGGACGATCGCGAACAGGGGATCGTGACCGTCGGCCGGATCGCCCCAGACAATCGCACTCTCGACGCCGTCCGTCTCGTTGACGGCGTCCGGGACCGGGGCGTCGAACTCCACCTCCACCTCGTCGGCTCGACCGCCGACGCGTACCGCTCGTACCGTCGACGGGTGGCGGCGGCCGCCGCGAGCCGTGAGTACGTCACGCTGCACGCCGACGCCTCCCGGGCTCGCCTGGAAGAGTTGCTGGGCAGCCACCGCTACGGGCTTAACACGAAACACGGCGAACACTTCGGGATGGCGCTGGCGGAGTACGTCGCCGCGGGGATGGTGGCGTTCGCCCACGACTCCGGCGGCGCGCCGGAGGTCGTCGACGGCGCCGACGATCGGCTGTTCGACTCGATCTCGGCGGCCGTCGACCGCGTCGTCGACGCCGTCGAGACGGGAACGCGGCCGCGGCTCTCGCCCGATCGGTTCGGCGTCGATCGGTTCCACGGGCGGCTCAGCGCACTCGTCGCGGATCGGGCGCCCGGCCCGTGAACCCCTGACGAGGAACCCTTACAACTCTGCAGTCTCTATACCGCTCTATGCAACACGTAACGGTCCCACAGGACCGCATCGGCGTCCTCATCGGCTCCGGCGGTGAGACGATGCGGGAGATCGAGGAGCGGGCCGGTGTCCGTCTCGACATCGACTCCGAGGACGGGTCCGTCGGCATCGAGACGGTGGGCGACCCCATCGACGCGATGGCCGCACCCGACATCGTGAAGGCGATCGGCCGTGGATTCAAGCCCGAGACGGCGCTCGAACTGCTGGAGAGCGACATGCGGCGGCTCGACCTGATCGACCTCACTGAACAGACGCGCAACGACAACGACCTAGAGCGCCAGAAGGGCCGCCTCATCGGCGAGGACGGCCGGACCCGGGAGCTGATGGAGCAGCTCACCGGCGCAAACGTGGTGATCTACGGCTCGACGCTGGGGATCCTCGGCGAGCCCGAGGAGGTCGACGCCGTCCGTCGCGCCGCCGGGATGATCCTCGACGGCGCGCCCCACGGCGCCGTCTACTCGTTCCTCGAGCGCAAGCACAACGAGATGCAGCAGGGCTGGAACGTCCGCGAGCGCACGTAACGACGCCCGAACGCCGCCTCGACTCCCGAACGCCGCCTCGACTCGCCGACCTGGATTCGTTTTTGCCGAGCTCGTTCGGTTCTCCGGCCGCCGATTCGTTTTTCACTAGCGTCGGCAGCTCGAACGGCGGGAACTAACAACTATTAACCCCCTCCGGGCGGAATACTCCCCCAAGAATGGCCGAGGACGTCAAACCGACCCGGAAGAACCTCATGGCGATCGAGGACCGCATCGAACTCTCCGAGCGGGGTCACGACACCCTCGAGCAGAAACGGGACGGCCTCATCATGGAGTTCATGGACATCCTGGACCAGGCCCAGGATATCCGGAGTCAGGTCGAAACCGACTACGAGACCGCCCAGCAGAAGCTCGACATGGCCCGGGCGATGGAGGGCGACGTTGCGGTGCGGGGCGCCGCTGCCGCGCTGAAAGAGCACCCCGAGCTCACCACGCAGTCGAAGAACATCATGGGCGTCGTCGTCCCCCAAATCGAGGCGTCGAAGGTGAAGAAACCGCTCGACGAGCGCGGGTACGGGCTGGTCGGCTCCTCGGCCCGCATCGACGAGACCGCCGACGCCTACGAGGAGCTGATCGACTCGATCATCCTCGCGGCCGAGGTCGAGACGGCGATGAAGAAGATGCTCGAGGAGATCGAGACCACCAAGCGCCGCGTGAACGCCCTGGAGTTCAAGCTGCTCCCTGACCTCAAGCAGAACCAGGAGTACATCGAGCAGAAGCTCGAGGAGCAGGAGCGCGAGGAGATCTTCCGGCTCAAGAAGATCAAGGCCAAGAAGGAAGAAGAGGAGGCCGAGGAGCGAGCGATCGAGGCCGACGGCGAGGAAGGCGCGACGACCGCCTCGCCGAAAGCCGACTGAATGTCCTGTCCGGCGTGTGGCGAACCGGTCGTCGCGTTCGTCATCCCGCCGGCACTCCGTGAGCACGCCCCCGCCGCGGAGAGCGCGATCTGTACGTCCTGTCTTCGAACGGTCGCCGCGAGCGACGCGGGCGCCGCCGCGGTCGCCCCGGAAGACGCCGACTTCTCTCGGATCCACGAGTCGTTCCCGACCGGGAAGGGCGCCGTCGCGTTCGCGCTCGTGCTGGGGATGCTCGACTCGCTGGCGCTGAACCGGCCGGCGATCCAGGCGCTCTGTGACGCCGCCGAGCGGGCCGGCACCGACGTGCCGCTGGCGCTGGAACGCCTCGCCGGCGCGTCGGCGCTCGATCCGCCGTACGACATCGATCGCCGACGCCAGCAGTTGGCGTCGTTCCGGTAAGGCTCGTCGACCACCCCCGCGTCAGCGATCGTCCCCCTCGATCCGGATCACGTCCGACGCCGAGAACGACGCGTCCTCGTGGTAGCGCTCGAGCGCCACCATCGCACCGGCGTCGCTGGCGGTCGCGACGAACACGAACGCGATCGGCGCCCAGAACAGGAGGGTGGTGAGCGTACTCATGGCCGGCTGCTCGCGGGTCGGCAGCACCAAAACGGTCGCCTTAGACGCCCGTCTCGTAGCGCAGGATGCCCGCGATCCCGCCGAACGCGTTGAGGAGCTGTTCGCCCTTCTCGAAGTCGGTGCTGATGAACTTCGTCTCCGTCCCGCGCTGGTCGGCGATCTCCATCAGGTGGTCGACGACGTCCTCCCGCTCCTGCACCTCGGCGGGCTCGCCGCACTCCGAGCACTCGTGGTCGGGCGTGTTGTGCCGGCGCTCCACGGTCTCGTACTCGGTGTGCCCGTTGGGGCACTCGTAGACGACCACGTCCTCGGTCAGGTCCTCCGAGAGCAGCAAGCGGTCGACCGAGCCCATGATGAGGTTCTCCCGAGTCGGACCGAGCCCGTAGGTGGCCTCGTTCCCGGTGTGGAGGTTCTCGAAGAACTCCTCCATCTGCTCTTTGTCCTCGACCAGTTCCTGGTCGGCCAACGCCGCCTGCCCGGCGTCGACCAGGTCGTACAGCCCCGACTCGTCGGTGTAGGCGATGTCGAACTTGCCGAGCACCTTGTCCTGCAGCTCGTGGTGGAGGTAGTCGCCGTCGAGGAACTCGTCTTTCGTCGGCGACGGGCCGCCGACGAGGATGCCGTCGAGTTCGTGGCGCTTGGGCACCATCAGGTCGTCGGCCATCTCCGCGACCTCCTGGTAGAAGTTGTCGATGGCTTCGAGCCGCAGTCGGGCGAATCGCTGGGCGGACTGACCACCTTTGCGCTGCTTGCCCGGGACGAGCGAGGACGCCGACTTGACCGGCTCGACGCGTTTCCCCTTGAGCCAGCCGACGTTTGCCTCCCGCCGGTCGAGCACGATGAGACCGAACAGGCCGGAGTCGGCCATCATGTGCTCCAGCGGCTCGATCAGGAAGTCCGAGTCACAGTGATAGCGGAACGACTCGACGGGGTCCGGCGGCGACTCGAGCGTCCGGGTGATCATCTCGGTCTGGCCGCCCCCGGAGTCGATGGCGCCGGAGAAGATCACCATCCCGTTCTCCGGCGGGTAGGTGTCGTAGTAGCGCAGGCGGTCCTTGATCGAGGTGAGCGCGTCCTGGACGTTGGTCCGGGTCTGCTTGGACTTGATGTTGGCCGCTTCGGAGTGCTCCTGGGTGACGTGGGCGACGACGTCGGAGACCTGGCGGTCCTCAGGGATGTAGATGGTGACGAGCTGTGTTCCTGATCCCTCGTACTCCTCCAGCTCCTCGAGGACCTTCCGGAACTCGTACTTCCGGCGGTCCTCGCTGGCCTCTTCGGCGTCAGTACTCATTACGTCAGGATAGGTGCTATCGCGTGTAAGTACCTGTTGACTGTTCGTGTCCCGGTTTCACACCCCGGATCGGTGCCTGCGGACGGTCCCGTCGGCAGTCCGAACGGCGTCCGGAACCGGGAGTGACCGCCCGGAGATCGGCGACGACTGTTACATCGACTCCGGCGCGGCGACGCCCAGCACGTCCAGCGCGTTCCCGATCGTGTGGGCGGCGGCGGCGACGAGGGCCAGTCGCGCGTCGCGGAGCTCCTCGTTCTCGGCGGTCAGCACGGGGCACTCGCGGTAGAACGCGTTGAACCGCTCGGCGAACGTCCGGGTGTACGTGGCGACGCGGTGCGGTTCGAGATCCTCGGCGACCTCGGTGACGACGGCCGGGAAGCGCGCGATCGTTCGGAGCAGGTCCCGCTCCTCGGGCGTGTCGAGCAGGTCGGCGTCGATCTCCGCGGGAACCGACTCGCCGTCGAGGATCCCGCGACAGCGCGCGTGGACGTACTGGACGTACGGCGCCGACTGCGCCTCGAAGTCGAGCGCACGGTCCCACTCGAAGGTGATCGTCTTGGTGGGCTGCTTGGCGACGATGTCGTAACGAACGGCGCCGATGCCGACCTGGCGGGCGATCCGCTCCACGTCCTCCTCGGTGAGGTCGTCCTCGCGGATCCGGTCGTCCATCCGCGACTCGACCTCGGCGCGGGCGCGGTCGACGGCCTCGTCGAGCAGGTCGTCGAGGTCGACGCCGGTGCCCTCGCGAGTGCTCATCCCCTCGCCATCCGGGAGGTTCACCCAGGAGTAGAACTGCTGGTCGAGCTGCTCGGTATCGTGGCCGAGTAGCCCGAGCGTCTCGTTGAGCTGCTGGAACGTGAGCTTGTGGTCCTCGCCGATCACCGTCACCGCGCGGTCGTAGTGCTCGAACTTCCACTCGTGGTGGGCGATGTCCCGGGTGGTGTACAGCGTCGTCCCGTCCGAGCGCAGGAAGACGAAGTTCTTCTCGATCCCGTGCTCGGAGAGATCGAGCTGCCAGGCGTCGTCCTCGTACACCGCCTCGTCGAGTGCCTGCAGGCGATCGATCACGTCGTCGGTGGCGCCCGAGCGCATGAACCGGGTCTCCTTCACGAACTCGTCGAACGCCGCGGGCAGCCGGGAGAGCGTCTGGGTCATGCCGTCGAGCACGGTGTCGACGACCTCGGTCACGCGCTCGTAGGTCTCCTCGTCACCCGCCTCGAGCCCCTGCATGATCGCCTCGATCTCGGCTTCGGCCGCCTCGGTGGCGGCCTCGTCGGCGTCTTCGAGGTAGCTGTTCCCCTTGCGGTAGTAGCGAACGAGGTCGTAGTCGGGCTTGTCGCGCTCGGGCTCGGGCAGGTCGGCCTCGTCGAACGTCTCGTAGGCCCAGGTGAACAGCGCCATCTGGCGACCGGCGTCGTTGACGTAGTAGTGCCGTTCAACGTCGTAGCCGGCGTAGTCCAGCGCGTTCGCGATCGCGTCGCCGATGATGGGGTTGCGCGCGCGGCCGACGTGGACGGGGCCGGTCGGGTTCGCGGAGGTGTGTTCGACGACGACCGACTCCCCCGTGGGCGGGCGCTGGCCGTACTCACTGTCGCTGGCGGCGTCGAGCGTGTCGGCGTAGTAGTCGTCGCTCGGAGCGAAGTTGACGTACGGGCCCTGTGTAGTGATCTCACCGAGGTAGTCGTACTCGTCGGCGTCGATCTCCTCGGCCACGTCGGCGGCGACCTGCGGCGGCGGGGCACCGACCTCGCCAGCCAGCCGGAACGCGACGCTGGAGGCGAGCACCGCATCGACGCCCTCCGGTGGCTCCTCGATGCCGAGATCGTCGGTCGGGAGGTCACGCGCCGTGAGCGCGGCCGCGACGGCGTCCTCGACCGCCGACCGGAACTCGATGAACATGGGCGACCGTTCCGGCCCATGGATAAAGGGGCTTCCGAAGCGAGAGGGCCCAGCGCGACCCGCGAGCCTCGGCATCTCGATCCCGTGACGACCGTCGACGGCGAATAAACGATAGACAGAGCGGATTTTGGCCGCAGTTGTAACGAATACGGGACGCATCTCACATCCAATATCGTTAAGCGTCTCGATACGGAACTGGAGAGTATGCAAGAGACGACGGCGGGCGTCGACGCCGCCGAGGTCGCGGCGCTGAAACAGATCGCGCTCGAGGGGGGCGTCGACGGCGAGCGGAAAGTGTCGTGTGCGGCGCTGGGCGATCGCCTCGGGGCGTCGAGTCAGACCGCCTCCCGCCGGCTCCAGCGGCTGGAGTCGGCCGACCTGATCGAGCGCGAGGTCGTCGCCGACGGCCAGTGGATCGCGCTGACCACGGCGGGGAAGTCCCGACTCCGCGAGGAGTACGCCGACTACCGTCGACTGTTCGAGGACGACGCCGCGCTGACGCTCTCGGGCGGGGTCACCACCGGCGCCGGCGAGGGGCGCCACTACATCTCGCTGCCGGGGTACAACCGCCAGTTCGAGGCGCGGCTGGGCTACGACCCCTATCCGGGGACGCTCAACGTCGAACTCGACGAAGAGAGCACCCGCAACCGCAGCGAGCTCGCGGCCGTCGAGGGCGTTCCCATCGACGAGTGGGAGGACGAGGAGCGCACGTACGGCTCCGCGACCTGCTACCCCGCGCGGCTGGAGGCCGACGCCGGCGGGTTCGAGCCGGTCCACGTGATCGTTCCGGACCGAACCCACCACGACGAGGACAAGATCGAGCTCATCGCCCCCGAGATGCTGCGCGACGAGCTCGGACTGGCCGACGGCGACGAGGTCGTCGTCGAGATCGAGGAAGCATGAGTTCGACCCACCCGGACGTCGACGCCGTCGAGGCCGCGCGGGCAGCCTTCGCCCGCGGCGAGCCGGTGCTGATCCACGACGCCGCCGATCGGGAGGGCGAGGTCGACATCGTCTACCCCGCGGCGGCGGTCGACCCCGACGCCGTCAGCCGACTCCGCAACGACGCCGGGGGGCTGATCTGCGTGGCGCTCAGCGACGCCGTGGCCGAGACGTGGGAGCTACCGTTTCTCGCGGATGCGCTCGAACACCCAGCCACCGAGGCGGCGCATCTGGACTACGACGACCGCTCGTCGTTCTCGCTGCCGGTGAACCACCGCGAGACGTTCACCGGGATCACCGACGACGACCGCGCGCTGACGATCCGCGAACTCGGGAGCGCCGCCGACGCCGCCGTCGAGGGGGCGTTCGGCGCCGACGAGTTTGTGTCGTCGTTCCGCTCGCCCGGCCACGTGACCCTGCTGCGGGGCGCGCCGGGACTGCTCGCGGACCGACAGGGCCACACCGAACTCGGCCTCGCGCTGGCCGACGCGGCCGACCGTGAGCCGGCGGTCGTGGTGTGTGAGATGGTCGACGGCGACACCGGCGAGGCACGCACGCCCGCCGACGCGCGCGCCTACGCCGAGCGCGAGGAACTGGTGTACGTCGAGGGGCACGACCTGCTGACCAGACTCGACTAAGTCGCCGATTCTGCCGAATTTAAGACCCCGCCGAACGCATATGCGGCTATGAGTGCCTTCGAGGAGATGGAGGAGGACGGAACGATCTGGATGAACGGTGAGTACGTCGACTGGGAGGACGCCACTGTCCACGTGCTGAGCCACGCGATGCACTACGGCACGGGGATCTTCGAGGGCGTCCGCGCGTACGACACCGAGGAGGGGACCGCCATCTTCCGCTGGGAGGAACACCTCGACCGGTTCTACAACTCCGCGAAGCCCTACGACATGGAGATCGATTTCTCCCGCGAGGAGCTCACCGAGGCGACGCTCGAAGTGATCCGGCGCAACGACCTCGACTCCGCGTACGTTCGCCCGCTCGCGTACTACGGCTACGACTCGCTGGGCGTCTCGCCCGGCGACTGCCCGACCGACGTGAGCGTCGCCGCGTGGCCCTGGGGCGCCTACCTCGGCCAGGAGGCGCTCGAGAACGGCATCAAGGTGGAGGTCTCCTCCTGGCGCAAGCACGCCTCCAGCCAGATCCCGACCAACGCGAAGACGACCGGGCTGTACGTCAACAGCATGCTGGCCGGCGAGGAGGCCCGCCGCCACGGCGCCGAAGAGGCGATCGTCCTGAACAAGGAGGGTAACGTCGCCGAGGGGCCGGGGGAGAACATCTTCCTCGTGCGCGACGACGAGCTGTACACGCCCGGCCTGAGCGAGTCGATCCTCGACGGCATCACCCGCGACACGGTGATCACGCTGGCCGAGGAGCGCGGCTACGAGGTCCACGACAACGTGAGCATCTCCCGCGGTGAGCTGCACACGGCCGACGAGCTGTTCTTCAGCGGCTCGGCCGCCGAGGTGACGCCGATCCGGCAGGTCGACAACATCGAGATCGGCAACGGCGGCCGCGGCCCGGTCACCGAGGAGCTCCAGACCGCCTTTTTCGACCTCGTGAACCGTCGCACCGACGATCACGAGGAGTGGTTCACGTACGTCTAAGCCGGGTTCGGCAGTCACGCACCGGTGCGTGACGAACCGCCACTTTATCCCGTTCGGGTAGTGAGGGAGCACCAACCCACCTCATGAGCCGGATCGTCAGCCTCGGGAGCATCAACGTCGACAGAGTGGAGAACGCCACCGCCGCGGAACTGGACGCACTCGAAGCCCAGTACGACTGGTTCCCGGAGCCGGGCGAAACCGTCGAGGTCTCGGCGGTGCCGGCGGCGTTTCCCCAGGAGGCGGACACCGTCTTCCACGGCGGCAAGGGGGCGAACCAGGCCGCGGCCGCGGCCAGCGCCGGCGGCGACACGCGGATGCTCGGGAAAGTTGGGACCGACCACCGGGAGTTCGGCGTCCGGGAGCGGCTCGCGGGGGCCGGCGTCGACACGACCGGGATCGAAACCGACCAGTCGGTCCCGACCGGCACGGCGTACGTGTTCGTCGACGACGACGGCGAGAACCGGATCGTCGTGCGGCCCGGGGCGAACGACGCAATCGACTGGGCGTACGTCGAGGCCCACTACGAGACGATCGTCGACGCGGACTGTCTCCTCATCCAGAACGAAATCCCGGCGGCGCCGGTCTCGAAGCTGCTCTCGGAACTCTCGACCGAGCCCACCCGGCCGACGGTCGTTCTCGACCCGGCGCCCGCCGAAGGGGCGGCGGCGCTGCTCGACGACGACGTGGTCGACTACGTGACGCCGAACGAAAGCGAGTACGCCGCCCTCGAGTCCGAACTCGAAGCGTTCGACGGCGTCGTCGTGCGGAAACGCGGCGGCGACGACGTGATCGTCGACGCCGAGCGGGCGTTCACCGTCACCCCGCCGACGGTGCCGGTGGCCGACAGCACCGGCGCGGGCGACGTGCTGAACGGGTTCCTCGGGGCCCGACTCGCGGCCGGTGACTCGCTGCCCGAGGCGGTGGGCGTCGCGACGGTCGCCGCATCGCTCGCCACGCGGGAGCGCGGCGCCCGGAACGGCGTCCCGACGCTCGCGGACGTGCGGGCGTTCGCGGACGCGAACGTCAACGCGCGGTGAGTCGGGGCGCTTCGAAACCCTTACCACCGAATCCCGAATATTCTGGGCTAACTCGCTGGTCGACGGGACGCCAGTGGGCACCCGATAGCTCGGGACGAAATGTGGTCGGCCGAGGCGCGACACGTCTCCACCGACTGAATCGCAAGCGCCCGCACAGAACCATGGCACGAAGTTTCTACTCCCACATCAAGGACGCGTGGAAGCAGCCCGGCGACGGCAAGCTCGCCGAGCTCCAGTGGCAGCGAAAGCAGGAGTGGCGCAACCAGGGCGCCATCGAGCGCATCGAGCGCCCGACCCGACTGGACAAGGCCCGCGAACTGGGCTACAAGGCGAAGCAGGGCATCGTCGTCGTCCGTATCGCCGTCCGCAAGGGCGGCGCGCGCAAGCGCCGACACAAGGCCGGCCGCCGCTCGAAGCGCCAGGGCGTCAACCGCCTCGGCCGCCGGACCTCGATCCAGCGGATCGCCGAGGAGCGCGCGACGCGCAAGTACCCGAACCTCCGGGTCATGAACTCCTACTGGGTCGGTGAGGACGGCTCCCAGAAGTGGTTCGAGGCGATCCTCGTGGACCCCGAACACGCCGCGATCCAGAACGACGACGACCTCAACTGGATCTGCGACGACTCCCAGACCGGCCGCGCGTTCCGTGGCCTCACGAACGCCGGCAAGTCCAACCGTGGCCTCCGCACCCGCGGCAAGGGTGCCGAGAAGGTCCGACCGAGTATCGCGTCGGGCAACCGCGGCGGGAAGTAACACCAGTCACGGCTCGTGAGCTGCGACGACCGCCGTGTCGTCGCCAACGAACCGATGCCGTGACTGTGTAACACTGATCACGGCGAGCGACCTGCCGTGGCCTCCGTGTCACGGCGAGGGAGCCCACACCGTGATCGTGTAGACCTAAATCGTTTCTCCGTTGTTCACGTCCGAGAGCCACGGCGTCGCCGTTTAGTTGTCCGCGTGTCGAACGCCATCCGGATGAGCGAAACCGACACCGCGTCCGCGGCGGCAGTCGGCGGCGGGGCCGGTGGGGCCATCGGCGCCGGGGTCGCCAGTACGACAGTCACGGAGCCGCTACTAGGAACCGTACTCGCGCTCGCGGCAGGAACGATGGTTGGGGGTGCCGCGTTCGTACTCTACGACCGACTCCGGTCCTGAGCCTTAGTCGCTGACCTTGACGACCTGCTTCCCGACGTTCTCTCCCTCGAACAGCCCGAGGAAGGCGTCGGGGGCGTTCTCCAGCCCCTCCGTGACCGTCTCGCGGTACTGGATCTCGCCGGCGGCGACCCACTCCGCCAGATCCGCAGTGGCCTGCTCGAACCGCGGCGCGTAGTCGCCGACGAGCAGCCCCTCCACGCGAGCGCGGGTCTCGATCAGCTTCGCCAGCTTCCGCGGCCCGGTCGGCTGCTCCTCGGCGTTGTACAGCGCGATCTGGCCGCAGACGGCGACCCGGGCGTCGACGTTCAGGTGGGAGAACACCGCGTCCGTGATGGGGCCACCCACGTTGTCGAAGTAGCCGTCGACGCCCTCCGGCGCCGCATCGGCCAGCGCCGCCACGTAGTCGTCGGTCGACTCGTAGTTGATGCAGGCGTCGAAGCCGAACTCCGCCTCGACGACCTCGCACTTCTCGTCGCTGCCGGCGAAGCCGATCACTTTCGCGCCCTGCAGTTTGGCGAGCTGGCCGACGACGGAGCCGACGGCGCCGGCGGCGGCGCTCACGACCACCGTGTCGCCGGCACGGGGTTCGAGCACCTCACGCGTGCCGAAGTACGCCGTCCGGCCCGGCATGCCGACGACGCCCAGCGCGGTCGACACCGGGAGCGCGCCGGTCTCGATGCGCTGGAGCTCGCTCGCGTCGGCGAGGTGGTACTCGGCCCAGGTCATGTTGCCGACGACGGTGTCGCCGGACTCGAAGTCGGTCCCGGTCTCGTCGACGACCTCGCCGACGGCGGCGCCCCGAAGCGGGTCGCCCACTTCCCACGGCTCCGCGTAGGACTCGCCGGCGTCCATCCGGCCGCGCATGTAGGGGTCGACCGAGAGGTAGCGGAGCTTTACGAGGACTTCGCCGCCCGCGGGGTCGTCGAGTTCGACCTCCCGCAGGGCGAACGTCTCGTCGTCCGGGACGCCCGCGGGTCGCTGGGCGAGGTGGTAGCGCTTGGTCGTGACCATACCCGGTGGTGGGGCCGGGGAGGGAAGGCCCCTCCGGCGGTGACACGGCGACGGCGGGGCACCGTCCGTGACCTTATGGCCGCGCGGACCGCATCACACGCCATGAGCGACCTCTCTCTCGACGCCACCCAGCTCGACCGCTACTCCCGGCACATCATCCTCGACGACGTGGGGCCGGAGGGGCAGAAGCGCCTGCTGGAGGGGAGCGCGCTGGTCGTCGGCGCCGGTGGCCTCGGCGCGCCGGTGATCCAGTACCTCGCGGCCGCGGGCGTGGGCCGACTGGGGATCGTCGACGACGACGTGGTCGAGCGGTCGAACCTCCAGCGCCAGGTGATCCACCGCGACGCCGACGTGGGGCGGCCGAAAGCCGACAGCGCCGCCGAGTTCGTCGCCGACCTCAACCCCGACGTCGAGGTCGAGCCGCTGGAGGCCCGCATCGCGCCCGAGGAGGCCCGCGAGCTGGTGGCCGACTACGACGTGGTCGTCGACTGCACCGACAACTTCCCGACGCGGTACATGCTCAACGACGCCTGCCAGATCGAGGGCGTCCCGCTGTGTCACGGCGCGATCTACAAGTTCGAGGGACAGATCACCACGCTCGCTCCCGATGGGCCCTGCTACCGCTGTCTGTTCCCCGAGGCGCCCGAACCCGGCACCGTGCCCGACTGTGCGACGACGGGCGTCCTGGGCGTGCTCCCCGGCACCGTCGGCTGTCTGCAGGCGACCGAGGCGGTGAAAGTGCTGCTGGGGCTGGGCGACCCGCTCACGGGCCGGCTGCTGTTCTACGACGCCCGGGAGCTCTCCTTCGAGACGGTGCCGTACCAGCAGAACCCCGACTGCCCGGTCTGTGGCGACGACGGCATCGACGACCTCGCCGGTATCGACTACGCGGGCGGCTGTGAGGTCGCTAGCGACTGAGTCCGCGGCCCGTCGCCGACCGGTTTCGCCGCGAGGATCGCCACGCCCGCAGGGATCTGTCGCGGAATCGTGCGACGCTTACACAAGGTTATTCCACTCAAGAACCTACCGGTCCGGCTGTTTCGCTTCTACCGGCTGAATACTGGCGAATCAAGGCGATAAACCGTGATATAGATAGCCAAAAGGTTTATATGCTTTGCTATCCTACCCTAGGGTGAAGACAGCCCGGCGCCCCCGCGTCGGGATCCTTCGGTTCCAATCAATGAGCACGAACACCACCCACCGCGAAACCGAGACCGAGCGGGCAGAGACCGAAGAGGAGCACCACTGCCCCGAGTGCGGTGGCAACCTCGAGACGAACGAGTCGCAGGCCGAGACGGTCTGTGCGGACTGTGGCCTCGTCGTCGACGAAGGCGGCATCGACCGCGGCCCCGAGTGGCGCGCGTTCGACGCCGGCGAGAAGGACGAGAAGTCCCGCGTCGGCGCGCCGACGACGAAGATGATGCACGACGACGGCCTCTCGACCAACATCGGCTGGCAGAACAAGGACGCCTACGGCAACCAGCTGTCGGCCAGCCAGCGCGAGAAGATGCAGCGCCTGCGGACCTGGAACGAGCGGTTCCGCACCCGCGACCACAAGGAGCGCAACCTCAAGCAGGCGCTGGGCGAGATCGACCGCATGGCCTCCGCCCTCGGCCTCCCGGAGAACGTCCGTGAGACCGCGTCGGTGATCTACCGACAGGCGCTCGACAAGGACCTCCTCCCCGGCCGCTCGATCGAGGGGATCGCCACCGCGAGCCTCCACGCCGCGGCCCGGATGGGGAACGTCCCCCGCAGCCTCGACGAGATGAGCGCCGTCTCCCGGGTCGACCAGGCGACGTTCAAGCGCGCCTACCGCTACATCGTGCGGGAGCTCAAGCTCGAGGTCCAGCCCGCCGACCCCCTCGAGTACCTCCCGCGCTTCGCCAGCGACCTCGATCTCGACGACGAGACCGAGCGCCGTGCCCGCGAGCTGCTCGAGACCGCCAAGCGCCAGAACGTCCACTCGGGCAAGTCGCCCGTGGGACTGGCCGCGGCCGCGATCTACGCCGCCGGCGTGCTGACCAACAACGCGCTCACTCAGAGCGAGGTCAGCCAGGCGACCGACATGAGCGAGGTCACCATCCGCAACCGCTACCAGGAGCTGCTCCAGGCCGCCGAATCCGGGGCAACCGCGAGCGCGGCCTGAACGACCGTCGAACTCGACGGGCGGCGCCGGTAACGGTCACTGAAAACTCGGATACTTTTCCGTGAAGTCGAACGTTCTGACCGACGGCGACCCCGACCAGTCAGCGCGTGTATCCACGTCGTAGACAGCAAGTCGATCGCCGAGGTTTGCGACGGTCGCCGTATCGCCCAACTGCGCGCTGTTGAACCCCTCCCGCCCCACCCCTTTCAGGCTGTATCCGGACCCATCCAACGCCGTCCCAGCGACGCCGAGCCGGTAGGTGACGCTGCTGAACTCGGCGCGTAGACGGCTGTCGAGATCTCGATCGACGGTGATCTCTCGCGGCGACTGGACGGCGTCTGCAGCGTAGGCGGATGCATAGGAGACGTTGATCGCTTTGTCCGGTGCCAGCGCGGACCACAAAACCCGTCCGTGATGCTGTCGGCCCTGCGACTCCCACGAAACGTCGATATACTTCCGTTTGACTTCGCCGGTCACGGAGACGTGTTCGACCCCGAGCCAACCGAGCCCACCAATCGCCGTGAGGCCGCCGGCAGCGAGGAGGAAACTGCGTCTTGCGGGCATACAGCGGAATCGATTGTCGGGTCCTAAAAGCACATTGCCCGCGTGGACCCCAATAACGCGCTGTCGTACCGGCGGCGGGATGTATCGGTCGAACCTCGAACAGAATTACTGCGTGCCGTTCTGGCAGTGGAGACGGCGAAAATCGGACTCGCCGCCTAGCGAAGGCCGCCGGGGATCTCGTAATCCTCGTCCGGCTCGTACCGGAGTCGGACGTGCTCGCTCACTAATTCGCTGTGCGCGACCGGTAGGGTACAGCCCTCGGGATTACCGGCCCAAGAACCGGTAGTCCTCGTCGGGCGTGTACCGGCGGAACAGCAGGCTGTTCGTCAGCACCGACACCGACGAGAACGCCATCGCGCCCGCGGCGAGCACCGGCTGGAGCAGCCCCAGCGACGCCAGCGGGATCATCGCCGTGTTGTACCCCAGCGCCCAGACGAGGTTCTGCTTGATCTTCTGCAGCGTGGCGTCGGAAATCCGAATCGCCTTCACCACGTCGACGGGGTCGTCGCGCATCAGCGTCACGTCGGCGGCCTCGATAGCCACGTCGGTGCCCGACCCGATCGCGGTCCCGACGTAGGCGACCGCCAGCGCCGGCGCGTCGTTGACGCCGTCGCCGACCATCATCGCCTGGCGACCCTCGTCCTGGATCGCTTCGACGGCGTCGGACTTGTCCTCGGGCAGCACCTCCGCGCGGACGTTGTCGGGGTCGATACCCACCTGCTCGGCGACCGCGCGGGCCGTCCGCTCGTTGTCGCCGGTGAGCATCATCACGTCGATGCCGCGCTCGCGAAGCTGGCTTACGGCCGATTTCGCGCTCTCTTTGACCGTGTCGGCGTCGGCGACGACGCCGGCGAGATCGCCCTCGTAGGCGACCAGCATCGCCGTCTTCCCCTCGCTCTCGAGTCGCTCCATCGTCTCCGCGGCGGGGTCGGGGTCGACGCCGTTCTCGCGGAGCAGCTTCCGGTTGCCGACCAGCACCTCGCCGCCGTCGACGGTCGCCCGGATCCCGTGGCCGGGGACGTTCTCGAACGTCTCGGGCGAGCCGACCTCGATCCCGCGGGCCTCGGCGCCGTCGACGATCGCCCGGGCCAGCGGGTGTTCGCTGCCGCTCTCGGCCGTCGCCGCGAACCGGAGCACGTCGTCCTCGTCGAACTGCTCGCGTTCGGCCAACTGGCCGCCGTCCGCTCGGGCCCCCGCCGGGCCGTCGAACACGACCACGTCGGTGAGCTCCATCTCACCCTCGGTGAGCGTCCCGGTCTTGTCGAACACGACCGTGTCCACGTCCTTCGCGCGTTCGAGCACGTCACCACCCTTGAACAGCACGCCGTTCTGGGCGCCGATCGTCGTCCCCACCATCGTCGCGGCGGGCGTCGCGAGCCCGAGCGCGCAGGGACAGGCAATCAGCACCGCCGACGCGAACACGACGATCGCGAACTCGAACACCGAGACGGCCCCGCCCGCGACCCCCGGGCCGCCGGCGACCAGCCCCCACAGCGGGAGCGCGCCGACGATCCCGGCCAGCGCCTGGGGGAACAGGTACCAGACGATCCCCCAGAAGACGGCGTTGACGATCACCGCCGGCACGAAGTACGCGGAGATGCGGTCGGCCAGATTCTGGATGTCGGGCTGGCGGGACTGGGCTTCCTTCACCGTCTGGACGATCTGCTGGAGCGCCGTGTCCGCGCCGACTTTCGTCGCCTCGACGACCAGCACGCCGTTCTCGTTGATCGTCGAGCCGACGACCTCGTCGCCCTCGGTCTTCTCGACGGGGACGGACTCCCCGGTGACCATCGACTCGTCGACGGCGGACTGGCCGTCGACGACGACGCCGTCGGTGGGAATCTGCTCGCCCGGCCGGACCTTCATCCGGTCGCCCACCGCGACGTCTTCGAGCGGGATCTCCCGCTCGGTGTCGTCCTCGTCGACGACGGTCGCAGTGTCGGCCTCCATCTCCAGCAGCGTCCGGAGCGCCTCACCGGCCTGGCCCTTCGAGCGGGCCTCGAGGTAGTTGCCGAGCGTGATGAACACGAGGATCAGCGCCGCGGTGTCGAAGTAGAGGCTCCCGGCGATCAGGTCCGCGAGCACCGCGACGGAGTAGGCGTACGCGGTCGTCGACCCGAGCGCGATCAGCACGTCCATGTTGGCCCGGCCGTTCGTGACGAGCGCGTTGTAGGAGTTCCTGTAGAACGGCCGCCCGAGCACGACCTGGACGGGCGTCGCGAGCGCGAACATCACCCAGCCCAGCGGCACGCCCAACAGGGAGTCGCCGAGCAGGCTGTCGAAGAAGAAGTGCTCGAGCAGGAAGAACAAAAGCGGCACCGACAGCGCGGCGCCGAACAGCGTCAGCCGGAGCTGTTTGCGGATCTCCTCGTTTCGGGCGGCGTCGCGGGCGGACTCGCCGTCGTCGTCGCTGTCCTCCCGAACCGGCGTGTACCCCGCGTCCTCGATGGCGTCGTACATCGCCGACAGCGAGGCCTCCTCCGGGTTGTACGTGACCTGAGCCTCATCGGTGGCGTAGTTCACTTCGGCGTCGACGACGCCGGGCACGGCCTCGAGCGCCTCCGTGTTGGCCTCCGCGCAGTTCGCACACGACATATCGGAGATGGCGATCGACACCGTCTCCGAGACGACGCCGTAGCCGGCGCCCTCGATGGCGTCGTAGATCTCGCCGAGCGATACCTCCTCGGGGTCGTACTCGACGGCGCCCTCGTCGGTAGCGTAGTTGACGTTCGCCTCGACCACGCCGTCGAGCAGTTCCAGGGCGTCGCCAACTGACGCCGAACAGTTGGCACAGGACATCCCCGTGATGTTCAGTTGTGCTGTTCGCGTTTCCATGAGTATCTACGTATAGGGGTTCCTCCCTTAGTGCGTTTGCGCCTTCGTAGCGAATGTCTGGGCGAACTCAGACTTTCGAATCCAAACCGAATCTAGATCTGGAACGGTCGAACCGTCCCACGTCGGCCGGCCGGCACGGCGGCGCCGGCACGTCGCCGACACCGCCGAGCGACGCTCGGCGGGCAGTCAGCGGCAGCCTGCGGACGGCCTCGCGAGCGAAACCGGTATCCCCACAGGTCGGTTAGCGCCGCTAAATGGACTGTGACCGGTGTGGGTCCGAGGCGGTGATGCACGCCGCCTACTCCGGCGCCCACCTCTGTGCGGAGCACTTCACGCGGTCGGTGGAGAAGCGGGTGCGCCGCCGGGTGCGCGAGGACAGCCTCGTCTCCCGCGAGGCGACGCCCGAGGAGCCCGAGACGTGGGTCATCGGGCTCTCCGGCGGGAAGGACTCGGTCGTGCTCACGGAGATTCTCGCGGAGACGTTCGGCGAGGACCCCCGGATCGAGCTCGTCGCACTGTCGATCCACGAGGGGATCGAGGGGTACCGCGACGAGTCGCTGGCCGCCAGCGAAGAACTGACCGAGGAGCTGGGGATCGCCCACGAGGTCGTCGGCTACGAGGAAGAGTTCGGCGTCCGCATGGACGACGTGGTCGAGGACGACCCCGAGAACATGGCGCCCTGTGCGTACTGCGGCGTGTTCCGGCGGGATCTGCTGGAGGAGTACGCCGAGAAACTGGGCGCCGACAAGCTACTGACCGGCCACAACCTCGACGACGAAGCCCAGACGGCGCTGATGAACTTCCTCGAGGGCGACGTGAAGCAGGTCGCCAAACACTTCGACGCCTCCATCGGCGGCTTCGACGACCGGACGGAGAGCGACGCGTTCGTCCCGCGGGCGAAGCCCCTTCGGGATATCCCCGAAAAGGAGGTCGCACTCTACGCCCACCTGGAGGACCTGCCGGCCCACATCACCGAGTGTCCCCACGCCAGCGAGGCGTACCGCGGCGAGATTCAGGAGCTGCTACTGAAACTGGAGGAGAACCACCCCGGGGCGCGCCACTCGATCATGTCCGGCTACGAAGAGTTGGCCGAGTTGGCGGCCGACGCCTACGGTGGCGACGAGGACGGCGACCTGGGCGAGTGTGCGGAGTGTGGCTCGACGACCTCCGCGGACGTGTGTCGGAAGTGTCGGCTGCTGGCGTCGATGGAGGCGGTGTAGGGTGTCAACCGGTTGGACGCGGTCGACACCTACCCGACGACGAACTCGGGCGCGAACGTGGCGGCGGCTAGCAGGCAGAGCAACAGCGAGATCGCCGCGAGGCGGAACGCGCCGGCCGCGCGCCGTCTGGCTGCCGGAAGCGACTCGGCGATCCCGGACAGCGCGTTGCCGCCCGCCATCACCAACAGCCACCGAGCCGACGAGTCGGCGCCGGCGTAGCCATAGAGCCCGAGGAAGACGGCGGCGCCGGCGAACATGACGGCCGCGTGGCCTCGGCCGGACGGTTCGCTGAACACGGTGTCGCTGATCCTGGAGGGCATCGGGCGTACCTCCCACGGGAGCGGTAAATAGCCGGGGGAGTCCTCAGACCCGCGCCACGGTTACCTCGAACGGCACTACTTCGCGCCGCCGATACGTCCCTTCCTCCATCCCCCGAACCACGTCCCGCCCCATCTCGCGCCACGCGGCCCGGAGTTCGTCGTAGTCGGCCCCGCCGTTTCGGAGTTCGCGCTCGTGATCGGCGATCCCGACGCCGCTGGCTTTCTTCGCGGCGCTCTCCATCGCCGGCTCCGAGTACGGCGGTTCGACCAGCTTCTCGTGGCGATAGGTACGCCGGCCGATCACGTCGAGGCCGGCCGCCTCGAACAGGTCGCCGACGCGCTCGCCCATCGCCACGTCAGTCTCCACGCCGTCGAGGTACGCCGTCCGGACCTCCCGCTCCAGTCGCTCCTCGGCGTCGACGGTCGAAGATACCTCGACGGCGGCGTTGTCGGGTTCGATCGCCGCGACGAGGTCCGAGGAGACCCGCGCGAACTCCCGCACCGCCGCGGTCGGATCGGGGAGGTTGATCAGCAGCGCCTGACAGACGACGAGGTCGGCGGCGTCGGCACGAAACGGCAGTCGGGTCGCGTCGCCGGCGACGGTCGGGAGCCCCGTCGCCTCGCGGGCGACCGCCAGCAGGTCAGTGTCGGCGTCGACGCCGATCACCTCGCCGGGGCTCTCGGCCGTGAGCACGCGGGAGAGTTCGCCCGTCCCACAGCCAACGTCCAGCACGCGCGATCTACTGTCGAGTTCGAGGGGGTCAAGCGCCGCAGTCGACTCCCACATCCCGCGGCGCGTGTGTTCGAGATACTCCGGCGTGAACTCCCGCACGGGCGTCGGTGATACCGGAACGCGCAAAAGTGAGTCGGTCGGTCGGACGGTCAGTCCCGACGGGCGAGCGCGGCCGCGCCGCCGAGGACGGCGACGGCACCGAGCGCCGCCGGCGCGCCGAACCCGGGCACCTCGGCGTTCGTGCTCTCGGTCGGGTACCGGACGGTGACCGACGCGTCCGACACGTCGAGGGGGTGAGTCCGGCTGTCGGCGAACGTCGCGAGCTCGTACGTCTCAGCAGTGTCGTTGATCGCGTCGAGACCGACGAAGATGCGGAATGACGCCTCGACGGTCTCGCCCGGCTCGATCGACCCCCAGGTGAACGTCCGGTTGCTCTGATGGTACGTCCCGGTCTCGGAGGTGGCCGAGACGTGGTTCCAGCCGTCCGGCAGCGTCAGCGACAGCGAAAGCCCCTCGACCGGCTCGTCGCCGGTGTTGGTGAGCGAGAACGGGACGTGGATCCGCTCGCCGGGTTCGGCGGTGATCGAGGGCGACTCGAGGGTGAGCGTCGCCGTGGTGCGGACGGTGAGGTCCATCTCCCCGGCGACGTAGCGGCGGGGGCGGCTCATGCCCGCGTCGGAGACGGCGACGACGAGTTCGGCGTCGATCTCGTCCGCGACGGTCATCTCGTAGCCGCCGGAGGCGTTGGTCGTCGTCGTCGCCACGTCCTCGGGCGGGGCCGCCGCGAGTTCGCGGAGCTCCTCCGCGGTCGCGTTGCCGAGTCGGGCCTCACTCCCGACGAGCACCGTCGCATCCACGATGGCGCTCCCGTTGAGGTAGCTGACGGTTCCCGAGAGGTTCGTGTCGGTCTGGACCGCAGGCGCCGCGGTCGCGCCGGCAGGCGCGGCGACGGCCGCGGGCGCGACGACCAGCGAGAGCATGGTGACGAGGAGGAGAGGTCGCATAGCGGGCGTTGGGGACGAAGTGGTAAGTCTCCCTCGGAAGCGGGCTACTCGGGGAGTAGGTCGTCGAGTTCGGGAAGCACGGCTGACTGCTCCGAACTCGCCCGCCAGTCGAACCGGAAGATGCCGTCAGTTTGGAGGACCTCGGCGAGCTCGTCGGCTGTGAACGATTCGGGGATCCGAATGCGGTTGCCCGACAGGTAGTACTGGTCTGATGTCTGTTCTATGCGGCTCTCGGAGACCCGGCCGATCAGCTCGTGTTCGTTCGTGTCGAATGCCGTCGAAATTCGGAACTCGTCGCGTTCGGCTCGTTCGATGTGGAACGGTACCGGGCCATACCCGACAGGGCGCATCGCGGCCGGGAGCAAGGCGTCCCCGAGGTATCGGACTCCATCAATCCCGGCGAGGGAAGCGCTCGAGGCCACCGACCGACCGAGAACGAGGTAGACGGCCAACTCCTGGGCGGCCTCAATCGAAAGCCGCTCGTCGGTCAAACAGGCGACCGAGGCTGTATCCAAGACGCCGCCGAGCTCTGCACTCGACGGTTGCCCCCAACTAAACGAGATGGAGCCGACGGTTCCGTCGGGGAACTCGTCGAAAGCGAGCACGCCGTCGTCACAGACGAATCCCGTGTTCGTGGTTCGACCCCCGAAGTGGACGTGAGTGTACGGTTCCGCGAGCAACGACCGGAGTTCCGCTCGATCGACAGCCGCTCGATAGTCAGCCGTGGGCGCCTCCTCAACATGAAACCTGGTCCAGTCGGTGGCGGCGAAAGCGTCCGGCTCCGGCCGTTTCGTGCCGACGAAAAGCACTGATGACTCACTAGAGATGTCTTTCTCGTGACGGGCCGCCCGCTCTCGGGCAGAGGGTAGGAACGCGGCGGTGTTCCTGGGGACATCCGTACTCGTCGAGAGATTGACTGGATTCCCGTGGCCGCTCGATTGGCGCGGAAGACCGTCATCGGTCACGTGGACACGCGAGAGGCTGTTCAACAGGTACGGGACCGTTTCGATATCCTCGACCCTCGGCCGGAGTGTACCGACGGCGTTCCATCGGGGTGCGTACGGGAGAACCGTCTCGAACGGGACTTCGAGGTACTCGAGAAGCTGTCGGTGTATCGGCTCGTCGTACAGTTCCGGCGGGTAGAACGGGAGCTCGGGGGCGAGTTCGTCGTACTCGTAGCGGGGCAAAGAGTAGTAGCCGTCGATCCGCACCAGACTATCAAGCACGATTGCGTGGGCTAGGAGTTCGTCGACCGACTGCTCTAGTTCGGCTCCTGTGCCGAGTGGTTCGGCGTAGCTGGGGCCGAGCCGAAGCTCCGCTAGCTCACCCGGGACGATATCGGCACCGAAGTAGTGTGCGAGGGGGGTGATGCGGATCACGTCTGCAACGTTCCGAGGGACTGCGACCGTCACACCGGTGTCCGGCTGGGAGAGCTCGTCAGGAACGTGGAGTTCGTCGCCGATCTCGATTGCGGGTGGATGACCCCGGAGCGTCGGCCACGACCGTTCGGCGGACCACTCCTTGATCGACGAGCCGAGGTACGATGCCGCCGTCATCAGGTCCTCGGGCTCATCGGTCACGGTCATCGTCGCAATCGGTTCATCGTGGTACGAGCGGGCACCGACGACGACCCGGGTCGGCTCTTCGAACGTCACGAGCAGTGAATCCGGATCTTTCTCGTCGCCGACGAGCCGACCAGTCATCTCACCGTCGACGTACGTCAGGATCTTCATCCCGGCCGTGAAGTCGATATACGTCTCCCCCTCTATCGAGAACTCGCCCTCGCCGAGCGATCCGTAGTGTTCGCCATCGATGCCACGGAACTGTGCCGAACCCCCTGCTCGGAAGTCGATATCCGATGTCTCCAGACTCACCGCGTCGTCGACGGGTACGTCGAACCACGCGTCGGTGGCAGGCGTGATCGAACTGCCGTCGTCGATTTCGATCGTTATCCCACCACCGCCAGCCTCGTCGCGAATAGTCAACTCGCCTCCCGAGAGCGAGAACGACACGGCCTCACCGGTCATGCGAGCCTCTTCGTCATGACCGAAAGGTGTCGGTTGACACCTATATGTGTTACTAGGAGAGTAACAGCCTACTCCCGAAGCTCCCGAACGTGGTCAACGTTCCAAGCGAAACTCCGGCCGTCCTCGGTGGGCGTCTCCAGCACGAACGGCTGGTCGCGCCACTCGGGGTGGTTGATGATCCGGCGCATGCCGTCGTCGCCGATGTGGCCGTCGCCGATGTGGGCGTGTTCGTCCTTGTTCGTCCCGCAGGCGTGTTTGGAGTCGTTGAGGTGGATGCAGTGGAGGTACTCGGTGCCGACCACGTCGTCGAACTCCGCGACCGTCTCGTCGACGGCCTCGGGCGTCGAGAGGTCGTAGCCCGCCGCGAAGGTGTGGGCGGTGTCGAGGCAGACGCCGATCTCCTCGTCCGTCTGGTCGATGACGCTCGCGAGATGCTCGAACTGGCCGCCGAGCTTGGTGCCGCTGCCGGCGTCGCTCTCGACCAGCACCGTCACGTCGTCGGGCACGTCGAGGGAGTCGATCACGCCCGCGGCGTTCTCGATGCCCCCCTCGACGCCCGCGCCGGTGTGGGCGCCCAAGTGGACGTTCACGTAGTCGATGTCGAGCGTCGCGGCGGCGTCGACCTCCTGCTGCATCGAGTCGCGGCTCTTCGCCCGGAGGTCCTCCTTCGGCGTACAGAGGTTCACGAGGTAGGAGGAGTGGATCACCCACGGGCCCGCGAGGTCGGCGTCAGTCTCCTCGCGGAACTGCTCGGCCTCCGCGTCAGTGATCTCGCCGTGGTCCCAGACCTGCGGCGAGTGGGTGAACACCTGCCCGCAGTTGCCGTCGATCTCGAGCTGTCGCTCCACCGCGTTGTCGACGCCGCCCGCGATAGAGACGTGGGCCCCGATTTTGAGCATACGCTGAGTCCGCAAGCGACCGGCAAAAAGTGTTCGAAGGCAGTAGTAGCGGGTCGACCCGACGACCCCGGGCCGCCCGGGGTGTTCACCGCTCCACGTCGCGCTCCCTGACCCAGGCGTCGCGACGGTACTTCGCGTCGGCGATCTCCTCGGCGCGATCGAGTTCCGCGTCGGTCCAGGACCCCTCGTCGGCGTCGGCCCACTCCTGGAGCGCCGTCTCGACGGCAACGACGGCTTCCTCGCGGCTCACGTCGACGATGTCGGAGATCCCCGCGACGCGTTCCGAGAACGCCTCTGGGCTCACCTCCGGGTCGGCAAAGACCGCGAGATGGTCCTCGGGCCGGGCGTCGTACGTGATCGAGCCGTGCTGGATCACTGCGTCCTTCCGTCGGTACTGGGCGTTGCCGGCCAGCTTCCGACCCGTCCCGCCGTCGCTCACCACATCGTGGGCCGGGTGGAGCCCGCGGAGGTAGCAGGCCGGGTGATAGATCGGCGGGCGCTCCACGTCGACGAAGTCGGCGTCGACGTCCAGCCGGGCGAAGGCGTCCAAGATCGGCGGGCAGAGATCGTGGTAGCTCTCGATGAGTTCGCCCGGGAGCTCGTCCGCCGGCGCGGCGATGGAGTAGGCGATGTCGCCCTCGTTGTCGTGGTAGATGCCGCCGCCGCCGGTCTGGCGTCGGGTCACGTCGACGCCCGCCGCCTCGCAGTGGGCCCAGTCGACGGTGTCGACGGCCTGCCCGTAGCCCATCGAGAGACAGGAGGGCGCCCAGCGGTAGACGCGGACCGTTCGTGGGCCCCCCGCCGCCGCCGTCTCGGCGGCGACCTCGTCCAGCGCCATCTGCAGCGAGCCGGGGTGGGCCTCCTCGCGGATCAGCCGCCACTCCCGGTCGGCGTGGTCGGTCATTGGTGGTGGTGCGTGGGCAGGCCGAAAAGCGGTTGCGGTGGGGCGCTCCCGTGTGGCCGCAGGCGGGCGCGGGCGGCGACGGCCAACGCGGCACCCTTTTTCGCACGGAACACCCATCACCGGTATGGTCGGCAACGTCGCGAGCGTGATGGCCGAGCTCGAACCCGAGGACTTCTACCTCCTCTCCGGGCTCGAACAGGGGATGCGCTTCTCGGAGTGGGTCCAGCGCGAGAAGCTCCCCGAGTACGCCGACATGACCGCCGAGGAGGTCGACTACCGGATCGACCGGTGTGCGGACCGCGAACTGATCGAGCGCAAGACGATCCAGTACGAGGGATACCGCCTCACCTTCGAGGGGTACGACTGTCTCGCGCTCCGGGCCTTCTCCGAGCGGGGCACGATCGAGGGGATGGGCGCCTCCCTCGGCGTCGGCAAGGAGAGCGACGTGTACGAGGTGCAGTCCTACGAGCCGATGGCGCTGAAGTTCCACCGCGAAGGCTATACGGAGTTCCGGAAAGTCGACAAGGAGCGGGAGTACACCGCCGACCGCAACCACGTCTCGTGGTTCTACACCGCGCGGAAAGCCGCCGAGCGGGAACACGAGGTGCTCTCCGAACTCTACCCCGACGTGTCGGTTCCCCGGCCCGTCGACCAAAACCGCCACGCGATCCTGATGGAGAAGTTCGCCGGTGTCGAACTCGAGCGCGCGTCGCTCCCGAGCGAGCAGGTCGTCGGCGTCTGTGACCTCGTCCTGCGGGAGATGCGCGACGCCTACGATGCCGGCTACGTCCACGCCGACATGAGCCAGCACAACGTCGCCGTCGCCGAGAGCGGCGTCACCGTCTTCGACTGGCCCCAGGCGGTCGCGACCGACCACGAGAACGCCGACGAGTTCCTCGAACGCGACGTGACCAACGTCGTGAGCTTCTTCCAGCAGAAGTACCCCCAGGAGATGCCCGACGACGTGGAGTACCGAGCGCTCGCTGCGGCGATCGCCGACGGGGAGTTCGGCAGCGTCGCGGCGTTCGCGGCGGAGTAGCTGCCGACGACACCGCGGTCGGCCCGCCGCCGTCAGTTCTACGACCCCGGAGGCCCTACGCCGACTCATGGAACTCACCGACCACGTCTACAGTCTCCCAGTCACGCTCGAACTCGGCGGCGCCGAGCGGACGTTCACGCCGACGGTCGTCGAGACCGAGACGGGGCTGATCCTGTTCGACACGACGCTTCCCGGCCACGCCGACGCGCTGGAGGACGCGCTGGCCGAGCACGGGTTCGGCTTCGAGGACGTGCGGTTCGTCGTCCTCACCCACCACGACGGCGACCACGCGGGCTCGCTCGCGACGATCCAGGAGCGCACGGGCGCGCCGACGTTCACCCACTGGGCCGAGGCGCCGTACGTCGACGGCCGAGAGTTCCCGGAGAAATCCGACGACGAGCGCTACCCGCCGGCTCGCGTCGACATCGAAGTCATCGACGGCGTCGGGTTCAGCACGCTCGCCGGCCCGATCGAACTGGTCGAGACGTTCGGCCACACGCGCGGGCACTCCTCGTTCCACCTGCCCGAGGAGCAGTTGCTCATCGCCGGCGACGCGCTGACTGCTGCCGACGGCGAACTGCAGGGGCCGGCCGCACAGCACACCCTGGAGATGGAGCAGGCGATGGAGTCGGTCGCACTGCTGGGCGAACTCGACGTTGCACACACCGTCTGCTTCCACGGCGGCTACGTCGACGCCGGCAGCGACCGCATCCAGGAGATCGCCAACAGCGAGTAGCGCCGACGCGACGGCCACCGTTTTACCGCCGCCCGCCCCACCCGGAGCCATGACCGAGGAGGCGCCGGCGGACAACCCGTTCATCCGCGGTCCGGACACCGAGTTCGCGCCGACGGCGGAGCTCGACGCCGAAGCGGCCCGCGAGCAGGCCGCACAGCTTCGGGACGCGATCCGCTATCACGACTACCGCTACTACGTCGAGAACGATCCCGTCATCTCAGACCGCGCGTACGATCAGCTGTTCCGGCGACTCGAGGCGCTAGAGGCGGCGTTCGATCTCGACACCGACGGGTCGCCGACCCAGCGCGTCGGCGGCGAGCCGGTCGACGAACTCGAGAGCGTCGACCTCGTGGTGCCGCTGCTCTCCATCGACTCGTCAGGCGAGGCCGAGGACGTGCGCGCGTTCGACGAGCGCGTGCAGCGGGAACTCGACGACGACGTGGACTACGTCTGTGAGCCCAAGTTCGACGGGCTCTCGATCGAGATCGTCTACGTCGAGGGGCGCTACGAGCGGGCGGCGACCCGGGGCGACGGCGAGACCGGCGACGACGTGACCGAGAACGTCCGGACGATCGCCTCGGTCCCCCAGCGACTCCGGGGTGATCCGCCGGCCGTAGTCGTCGTGCGCGGCGAGATACACATGCCCCTCTCCGCGTTCCAGGAACACAACCGCGAACGCGTCGAGCGCGGGGACGACCCATTCGCCAACCCGCGAAACGCCGCCGCGGGGAGTCTGCGGCAGCTCGATCCCTCCGTGACCGCCGAGCGGCCGCTGGACTGTTTCTTCTACGACGTGCTCTGGGCCAGCGAGGCGGCGGTGCCGATCGCGGAGATGGGGCCCGACGCCGACGCCGCCTCCATCGGCGCCGACGGGGTCGCGGGGCTGGAAACCCACTGGGACGAACATCGGCAGCTCCCCGAGTGGGGGCTGCCGGTCAACGACCGTCACGACCTCGTCGACGAGATCGACGGCGCGATCGCGTTCCGGGACGAGCTGCAGGCGGTCCGCGAGGAGCTCGACTACGAGATCGACGGCACGGTGCTGAAAGTGAACGATCGCGAGCAGTGTCGGCGACTGGGAACCACCGCCCGGCACTACCGTTGGGCGTACGCGTACAAGTTCCCCGCCCGGACGGAGCAGACCCGCATCGCCGACATCGTGGTGCAGGTAGGCCGGACCGGCCGGCTCACCCCGGTTGCGCTGCTGGATCCCGTCGACGTGGGCGGGGTGACGGTGTCGCGGGCGAGCCTGCACAACCAGTCCGAGATCGCCGAGCTGGGCGTCGACGTGGGCGACGTGGTGAAACTCGAACGTGCCGGCGACGTGATCCCGTACGTCTCGGAAGTCGCCGAGGACAACGCCGAGGGCTACTTCGAACTGCCCGACACCTGCCCCGTCTGTGGCAGCGACGTGGAGGCCGACGGCCCGCTGCGGTTCTGTACGGGCGGGCTCTCCTGTCCGGCCCAACTCAAGCGGTCGGTCGAGCACTACGCCAGCGACAGCGGGCTGGACATCGAGGGGTTGGGCGAGGAGGCCGCCGGGCAGTTAGTCGACGAGGGGTTGATCGAGGACTCGATCGCCGACCTCTACGAGATCGACGCCGCCGAACTCGCCGAACTCGAAGGGTGGGGCGAGCGAAGCGCCGAGAAGCTCCGGGCGGAGATCGAGGCCTCGAAGTCCCCGTCGCTCGGAGAGTTCCTGGCCGCGCTGGGAATTCCGGGCGTCGGCCCGACGATGGCCGCCGACCTCGCGGCGGCGTTCGGGAGCGTCGACACGCTGCTGTCGGCCGACGAGGCGGCGATCCGCGAAGTCGACGGGTTCGGGCTCACGGTCGCCGGCCACGTCGCGGAGTTCTTCGGCAACGATCGCAACCGCCGGGTGATCGAGCGCCTGCGCGCGGCCGGCGTCGAGCCCGAACCGCCCGAATCAACGACCGCGGGCGACGAACTCGACGGACTGACGTTCGTGTTCACGGGCTCGCTCTCGGTCACGCGCGGCGACGCCCAGTCGCTGGTGGAGCGCCACGGCGCGAATGCGACGGGGTCGGTGTCGGGCAACACGGACTACCTCGTCGTCGGCGACGATCCGGGGCAGACCAAACGCGAGGACGCCGACGCGGAGGGGGTCCCCGTCGTCGACGAGGCGGCGTTCGCGGCCCTGCTCGACGAGCACGGGATCGAGTATGCGCCCGAGTGAACGGCGGCAGCCGACGCGCGGAATCACAACCACCTTAACCCGGGCACTCAATGTTCGGAATATGGCTGTGAACACGACCGCGCTGGGTCTCGCCGTCGTCCTCAGCGGGGCAATCGCGGTTTTCCACTACGTTCGTGGAACGGAGTGGGAGTCCGCCCCGGATATCTCCGAGGAGGTGCTCGAACGCCGGGCCGCGAGCGTGCCCGAGACGGACTTCCCGGAGCCGTACAACCGATCGATCGGTGGCGGCGGCGGCGCGCCCGCGGCCGCGGTCGGCGGGGAGGCCGCCGAGGAGGGTGAACTCGAAGGCGAAACCACCCAGGGCGGCTCCGGCCCGGGCGACATCCCCGAGGACGAGGTGGAGTACTTCGAGGTGGAGTTCGCCAAGCAGGGCGAGACCGTCGAACTCCCGAACAACCAGCCCATCCTCGACTCCGGCGAGGACGAAGGGTTCGACCTGCCCTACGCCTGCCGGCAGGGCCAGTGTGTCTCCTGTGCGGGCCACATCACCGACGGTCCGAGCGAGGACTTCGTCGAACACGACAACCAGGAGATGCTCTCCGGCGACGAGATCGACGAGGGGTACACGCTGACCTGCGTCGCCTACCCGCGTGACGACTTCACCCTCGAGACGGGCGAAGCACCCTAATAGACGGCGCCGGCTTTTTCAGTCAGTTTCGACGCCCGCCAGCGACGCGTCGGTCGCCGTCACGCCCTTCCCCCGGGCATCCGTAGTCGACGTATGGAGGTTCACGGCCACACGATCCGGGGCGTCGACGTCGGCCCGGAGACGCGGTGTCGCCACTACGACAGCGAACACGACGTGATCGCGATCCGGTTCCCGTGCTGTGAGACGTTCTACCCCTGCTACGAGTGTCACCTCGCGGCGGCGGATCACGGGCCCGAACGGTGGGGAGCGGCGTCAGACTCGGCGAACCGAACAGGCGCCGAGGACGCGAACGCAGTGCTCTGTGGGAGCTGTGGCAGCGTGTTGACCGTCGCCGAGTACCTCGACTGCGACGACCGGTGTCCGAACTGTCGGACCGCGTTCAACCCCGGCTGTCGTCGCCACTACGATCGCTACTTCACAAGCGAACTGGTCGAAACGGCGGAGTGAGAAGGGTCGCGTTCAGTACCGCGACGGCAGGTAGGCCATTCCGATCATGAGCATGCCCACGAGGCCGGTGAGGATGGAGACCCCCCAGAGCCCGTTGGTGTGCTCCTCGAACTGCGCTGTCTCGGTGTTGTACTCACGGAGCGTCTCGAAGTTCGAGGAGATGACGACCTCCTCGCCCGAGTTGAAGTGGGCGAAGAACGTCTGGTCCGAGAGCGTGACGTTGCCGTGCTGGCTGACCGTGGCGCTCTCGGTGCCGTTTCCGGTATCCCACTCGATAGTGGCCTCGTAGCTCATGCCGCCGCCGCCACCGTGGCCGCCGCCGCTTTCCTCGGTGGCCTCGACGGCGGCAACGGAGTACGTCTGGCCATCGACGGTGAACTCGTCACCCGCCTGATACACGTTGTCGGCCCCCGCGTCGAACGCCGGCGCCTCGCCAGTGAGGACCAGTCCGAGCGACAGTGCCCCCACGACCAGGAAGAGAGCGGCGGCGACTGCCACAGCGCGTCGTTGCATGTTCTGATGGTGGTACACCCGACGTAAAAACGGTTCCTCTTTCGAAAACACTCACCGCGGTGGTCGGCGGGGTGATTTTTGTAGCTGCCACCCCGATATCCTGACGAATGTACGACCGGATCCTGCTGTCGACCGACGGGAGCCCCGCCTCCACCGATGCCGAATCTCACGCGCTCGACCTCGCTGCGGCCCACGACGCCGAACTCCACGTCCTGTACGTGGTCGACGAGAACGTGTACAACGCCTACAGCGGCGACGAGTACGTCGACGAGGCCGAGGGCCCGGAGCACGGACTCGAGGAACACGGGGAAGAGACGATTGCAGACCTGCGAGCGCGCGCGAGCGACGCGGGCGTCGACTGCGTCGACGCGATGCGACACGGCCGCCCCTCGGACGCGATCGTCGACTACGCCGACGAGGAGGACGCCGACCTGCTCGTGCTCGGGACGAAACGCCGCCCCGACGAGTACCGCGCGCTGCTCGGAAGCGTCACCAATCGCGTGCTCCGCCTGACGAGTCGGCCCGCACTGGTCGTGAAAACCGACGTGGAGTCGTAGTACCGTCGCGTCGTTCGCCGACCAGAAGCGCGATGTCCCCCAGGCTCAGCCGTCCCGCTCAGCGTGGTCGCTCCGGGGGAGGTACCGACGGATCGCGTATACGACCGCGAGATAGCCGGGGAGTCCGATCGCGAGCACGGCGGCGATGACCCCCCAGTCAGCGAGGCCGAGCGGGACCGTCCCGAAGTACTGTTTCAGCGGCGTGTACAGCACGGCGAGCTGGAGCGCCACGGAGCCGCCGACTGCGAGCGCGAGCCAACGGTTCGAGCGCGTCGGCGTCTCGCGGAGCCACCGGACGATGTACAGCTTCTCGAACTCGAGAACGACGAAGCCCGTGAACACCATCGTCATCGCGTACGGCGTCACCGTCTCCGCGCCGTCGAGTGCGTAGAACATCAGCCCAAGCATGAGGACGGTCGTGATCGTTCCGGCCCCGCCGACGAAGCCGAGCATGGAGCGTTCGACGATCCCCCCGTCGGGGTCACGCGGTGGCCGCTCCATCACGTCGCCGGATTTGGGGTCCGCACCCAGCGCCAGCGCGGGCAGCCCGTCGGTGAGGAGGTTGATCCACAGCAGTTGGACCGCCGGGAGCACGAGGTAGCCGTACAGCGAGGCCAGGAACACGAGCGCGACCTCCGCCAGGTTCGCGCTGAGCAGGAAGGCGACGAACTTCCAGAGGTTGTCGAAGATGGCCCGGCCGCGCTCGACCGCTCGCTCGATGGTCGCGTAGTTGTCGTCGAGCAGCACGACGTCGCTGGCGTGTTTGGCCACATCCGTCCCACGGCGGCCCATGGCGACGCCTACGTCCGCGTTCTTCAACGCCGGCGCGTCGTTGACACCGTCGCCCGTCATCGCGACGACGTGGCCGTTGTCCTTGAGCGCCTGCAGGATACGCACCTTGTGTTCGGGGGCGGTACGGGCGAACACGTCGACGGCTTCGACCCGTTCGCGCAGTTCGTCGTCGCCGAGCGTGTCGAGTTCCTGCCCCTCCATCACCGCCCGTCCCATGCCGAGTGTCTCCGCGATCGCGGCGGCCGTGCGGACGTTGTCGCCGGTGATCATCTTCACGTCGATCCCGGCTCGGTCGGTCGCCGCGAGCGCGTCGGCAACCTCCGGACGCGCCGGGTCGATCATCCCGACGAGGCCGACGAACACCAGATCGTCCGCGACCTGCGTCGAGTCGGGCGCGTACGCGATCGCGAGCACGCGGAGGGCGTCGTCGGCGAACGCCTCGACCCGGTCGCGGACGCGCTCGCGTACGGCCGGGTCGAGCTCGGCCGGTCCATCCTCGGTGAGTACGCGAGAGGCGTTCGAGAGGACGACCGCCGGCGCTCCTTTGACGTACCCCACATCGTCGTGGACGGTGCCCATCCACTTGCGGTCGGAAGAGAACGGGACCTCGTCGGTCCGAGGGTGCGACTCGCGGAGCGCCGCAACGTCGATCCCATGGGTTTCGGCCGCGTCGACCAGCGCCTGCTCGGTCGGGTCACCCGTCTCAGCGGTCGCGTCGTTACAGAGCGCCCCCGCCCGTAGCAGGAGGTCGACCCGGTCGGACGGCGGTTCGTCGCTGGGGTCGACGACCGTGTCGTGCACCCAGATCCTGCTGACGGCCATCTGTCCCTCGGTGAGCGTCCCGGTCTTGTCGGTGCAGATGACGTCGACCGAGCCGAGCGCTTCGACCGCGGGAAGCCGACGGACCAGCGCGTTCTCCGCCGCCATCGTCCGGACGCCAAGTGCGAGCGTCAGCGTCACCACTGCCGGCAACCCCTCGGGGATCGCCGCGACGGCCAGCGACACCGCTGTGAGCCCCGCTTCGACCGCGGGTGTGCCCTGCACGAGCAACAGCGGGATCACGAGCGCGGCGAGGACGGCCACGCCGAGCCCGAGCCGGCGGCCGAGATCGTCGAGCTCGGCCTGCAGCGGCGTCCGCGTCTCCTCGGTCGCTGCCAGCTCTCGCGCGATCGATCCGACCTCAGTGTCCATCCCCGTCGCGGTGAGGACGACGACGCCCCTGCCACGCGTGACGTTCGTGCTGTTGAACACCATACAGTCGCGGTCGGCGAGCGGCGTCTCTGGGGCGACGGGATCCGGCGACTTGGACACCGGGGCGCTCTCGCCGGTGAGCGCCGATTCGTCGACTTCGAGGTCGGTGTCTTCGAGCAGTCGGCCGTCCGCCGGGACGACGTTCCCGCTTTCCAGTTCGATGACGTCACCCGGGACCAGTTCGGTCGCGTCGACTTCGACGGTCGTTCCGTCCCGCCGGACGGTCGCCGTCGGCGCAGCCAGCTCACGGAGCGCCTCGAGGCTCTGCTCGGCGCGGTAGTCCTGCACGAACCCGAAGATGCCGTTCACGACGACGATGACGACGATGAGAACCGTATCCACGGTGTGACCGGCCCAGGCCGAAAGCGCGGCCGCCGCCAGCAGCACCCAGATGAGCACGCTGTCGAACTGCGCGAGAAAGATCGCAAGCGGCGTCCGGTCGCTGGTCTGAACGACCTCGTTCTCGCCGTACTCGGCCAGCCGTCGCTGGGCCTCCGCGGACGTGAGTCCCTCAGGAGAAACGTCGTAGTCCGCCAGAACCGCCTCGGCCGAACGGCTGTGCGGACTGTCAGTCATTACTGACTATTCACACTCAGCACACTTGGAGTTGTCTGGGGGCGGGTACTACCCGTCGGCGAAACGCTGGTGTCGGCGGTGGCGTCGTTCTACCGGACCACCGGTGGGTTCGCGGAGCTGTCGCTCAGGGGATCGCTCCTTCGCCGTGGGCGGTATCGGGCGACTTCGGGCGTTCGTCAGCGTCTCAAGGGGGTTCTGGACACGAAACGGGTAGGCCGATCCGTATCGAAGTTGCGTCACGGCCGTTCCCGGCGCTGCCGCTTTCGATCTCGCGTCGCACAAAAGAGCCAAGGGCCGGATTTGAACCGGCGATGGGCGGCTCTGCAGGCCGCTGCGTTAGGCCGGACTCTGCCACCTTGGCGCACTCTCCAGTTGTAGACTCAGTCGTTTAAGCGTACCGTATCGGGCGCTTTCGCTCGTCGAGACTGACGAACGACTGCGAGCGCAATCGCTCAAACGTCGATGAATGGTGAGTCGACGAACGAGAAGCGTCCCGCTCGTCGACACAAAAGACCGCAATGAATGGAAGAGACGGCGAGTCAACTTTCCCAGCGGGTCGCCCACGCCAGTACTCGCTCACACGTAGGTGAGCTTAACTTCCGTGTTCGGGATGGGTAC
>Ga0207754_100190_pt1 | contig 34302 bp, 31 predicted proteins | sample A23E1SouthBayCA_FD_187728 | JGI IMG/M metagenome (GOLD analysis project Ga0207754, IMG submission 187728) | Aerobic enrichment media microbial communities from Eden Landing Ponds, California, USA - A23 E1 (SPAdes) | ecosystem: Environmental > Aquatic > Marine > Unclassified | place: Emeryville...
TCGAAGAGGCGGTCGCGACGGGACTCCTCTTTGGCATCAGCGTCGACACGCGCGAGTTTCGACGCGAGGTGTCGGTCGACGACTTCGAGGCCGCGGCCTACCTGCTGCCACACGCCGACCTCGACATCCTTCAGCGTATCGAGGACCCGAGCATGAGCGCCGACACGCTCGATACGATCGGGCGCGCGATCGCGAACCGCCAGCGGGAGGGATCGGTCCTGCTGAGTTGCGTTGGCGAGCTCTCGGACCGCGACGCGCTCGCGCAGGCCGCCGACCGACTGCTCGATCTCCAGGGGATCAACTCGACGCTGGTCTACGGCGTCAAGGACGGAACGATCTACGCGTCGGCGCGCGCTCGCGGGACCGAGATCGACCTCGGCGAAGTGCTCCGCGAGGCGTTCGGCCAGATCGGCAGTGCGGGGGGCCACGCCGACATGGCCGGTGCCCAGATCACGCTGGGCGTCCTCGAATCCATCGAGGACCGGGACGAGTCGCTCCACGAGGTCGTTCGTTCCGTCGTCGACGACCGGTTCCTCGACGCGGTCCAGGCCCGCCCCAACCACCTCCTGAGCCCGGTGTACACCGAGTCGCGCTACGGGGCGACCGACGAGTATCTCGACGTCGAGGACGGCGAGGAGTGACGGACCGCCGGGGCCTTTTTCTCCCGTGGTCTCGTCCCCGAAGACATGGGAGCGGACGGCGAACCACGGGTCCGGGAGTACATGACCAGCGATGTGGCCACGGTCTCGCCCGACGATACGGTCGAGGTGGTGGCCCATCGAATCGCCGAGAGCGACGAGTACAGCGGTTTTCCGGTGTGTGAAGGGCGTCGTGTCGAGGGCTTCGTCAGCGCCCGAGACCTGTTGCTGGCCGAGGACCACGAGCCGATGTTTCGCGTGATGAGCGACGACATCCTCGTCGCCCACCCGGAGATGGGCGTTCAGGACGCGGGACGGGTCATCCTCCGGTCTGGCATCCAGAAGCTCCCGGTCGTCGACGACGCGGGCCACCTCGTCGGCATCATCTCGAACGCTGACGTGATCCGCTCGCACATCGAGCGCGCGACGCCGAACAAGGTCGACAAGCTCACCCGGACCCTGGAGTCGATCCACGACGTGTCCGCGCGGGACGAACGGCGCGAGGTCGTCATCGACGAGCTGGTACCGACACAGGGGACCGTCTACGCGGACGAACTGGAGGGACGGACCTACGAGCTCAAACGCGGACTCGCCGAGCCGCTCGTGGTCATCGACAACGGGGGCCTTCAGCCGCCCGATCAGGCGACCGTCACCGAGTTCGCCGACGGCGAGGGCTCGGAGCAGACCCGCGAGCTGTTGCTGGCCGACGGGCACCACCGCGTGAAAGCGGCCGAACAGCTGGGCGTCGAGGAGATGGACGCCTACGTGATCGTGCTGGGCGACCCCGTCGACCTCGGGATGGCACGCACCGCCGACGACGCGGACCTCACTTCGATCAGCGACATCGAGGTCGTCGACTACGCGCGCCACCCGCTCGTCGAGACGACCGAACGCCTCCAGGGCGAAGACGAGTAGGACCCCCCGGCGCGTACAAGATTTATTGTCACATGATGTCAACGAACACAGTATGTACGACGAGGCCGACCTGGCAGCCATCCGGGAGGCGAAAGCCGACTGGGAGGCCGAGACGCTCGATCCGGTACTGGACGCCTACGGCGAGCGAGCCGAGCGGTTCGCCACCGTCTCGAATCGCGCGGTCGACAGGCTGTACACGCCGGCCGACGTTGCCGACCTCGACTACGAGCGTGATCTCGGCTTCCCCGGCGAGGAGCCCTACACCCGCGGCGTCTATCCGACGATGTACCGTGGCCGCCAGTGGACGATGCGCCAGTTCGCCGGCTTCGGCACGGCTCGGGAGACCAACGAGCGATTTCAGTACCTGATCGACGAGGGCCAGACGGGGCTCTCGACGGCCTTCGACATGCCCACGCTGATGGGGATCGACTCGGACGACCGCATGGCCGAGGGCGAGGTCGGCAAGGAGGGCGTCGCCGTCGACACGCTCCGGGACGTGGAGATCCTCTTCGACGGGATCGACCTCGCCGAGATCTCGACGAGTTTCACCATCAACCCCAGCGCGCCCGTCATCTACGCGATGTACGTCGCGCTCGCGGATCGCCGCGGCGTCGACCGCACGGAGCTTCGCGGGACCCTCCAGAACGACATGTTCAAGGAGTTCATCGCACAGAAAGAATGGGTCGTTCCCCCGGAGCCGTCGCTGCGGCTCGTGACGGACGTGATCGAGTTCGCCACCGAGGAGACGCCGTCGTTCAAGCCGGTCTCGGTTTCGGGCTATCACATCCGCGAGGCCGGATCGACCGCCACGCAGGAACTGGCCTTCACGCTCGCCGACGGCTTCGCCTACGTCGAGGACTGTCTCGATCGAGGCCTGGACGTGGACACGTTCGCCCCGCAACTGTCCTTCTTCTTCAACGCGCACAACTCGATCTTCGAGGAGGTCGCGAAGTTCCGGGCCGCGCGGCGGATCTACGCGCGGGTCATGGACGAGTGGTACGACGCGAGCGAGCCGGCCGCCAAGCAACTGAAGTTCCACACCCAGACCGCCGGCCAGTCACTGACTGCCCAGCAGCCGCTGAACAACGTCGTCAGGGTGACCATTCAGGCGCTGGCCGGCGTCCTCGGCGGGACCCAGAGCCTGCACACGAACAGCTTCGACGAGGCACTCGCTCTGCCCAGCGAGAAGGCGGTTCGGGTGGCCCTGCGAACCCAGCAGATCATCGCAGAGGAGTCCGGTGCGGCCGATATCGTGGACCCGCTGGGTGGGAGCTTCGCCGTCGAGACGCTGACAGACGAGATCGAGGCCGACGCGATGGCGTACATCGAACACGTCAGGGACGAACTGGGCGACGGCTCCATGCGAGCGGGCGTCCTCGCGGGGATCGAAGACGGCTACTTCCAGCGGGAGATACAGGACGCCGCCTACGAGTACCAGGAACGCGTCGAGGACGGCGAGGAGACCGTCGTCGGCGTCAACGCCTACGCGGTCGAGGAGGAGACCGAACCCGACCTCCTGCAGGTCGAGGACCGCGTGCAAGAACAGCAACGCGAGCGCCTCGCAGACGTACGGGCCGAACGCGACGACGAGGCCGTGGCGGCGGCACTCGCCCACGTCCGAGAGGCGGCCGTCGGCGGCGAGAACGTGATGCCTGCCATCGTCGAGGCCGTCAAAGTCGAGGCGACGATGGGCGAGATCATGGGCGTCTTCGAGGACGAGTACGGGAGCTACCGGGAGACGATCGGGGCCGCGTGACGCGGTCGACTGCTACCCGGAAAACTTATTCGTTGCCGATAGGTCGTCGGTGACATGAAGCCCGCTGGCGCACTCGCGACCGGTATCGACACCCTCCGCCGACAGCCCCAGATCGTCGCGATCCTCTTTGCGTTCTCGCTGTTGAGCACCGGCCTCTCTGCTGTCCAGTTCGTCGACCCACTGCTCGCGTATCCCGCGACCGGCGTCGTCTATCTCCTACTGCCCTTCCTCGTCGGCGGGCTCGTCGCCTACGTGGCGGCGTCGATGACGGAGACCCCGTCGTTCGGTCAGTTCCTCGCGGCTGGCCGGGACCACTACGTCGGCCTCCTCCTGGGCGGACTGCTCCTCGGTGTCGTCACGCTCGTCCTCTACGTTCTCGTCGCGATCGTCTTCTTCGTGGCAGTGGTCCTGGTGTTCGGGTTCGCGCTCAACACCGGACTGGGGACCGCGACGCTTCTGGTGGTCGCGCTCCTCTCGCTGGTCGGTTTCCTCGTAGTCCTGATTCCGTGGTTCCTCTCGCAGTTTTTCCCCGCCGCGATGGTGATCGACGGCGACGGAGTGGCCGACTCGTTTCGCCGGAGCCTCTCGCTCGTTCGCTCGAACGTCCTCTCGGTGCTCGGTTTCGACCTGCTGGCGTTCGTGATCGGTCTGTTCGCACAGCTCCCGACGGCGTTCCTGTTCTACACCAGCTTCGACTCGATGGCGATGGACGCCCAGTCCAGCACCGGGATGGTCTCGGTCTTCGACTACATGTCGACCACCGAGGCCGGGCTCTTTCTCGGTTCGAGTCTCGTGATCAGCACGGCCGTCGGCTCGATCATGTACACGTACTACGTCGCCTACTACTGTGAGATCGGCGACGCGTCGTCGGCGGCGACCGCCACGACCAAGCTGTAACGGCACTCGAAACTCTCGTCTTTGCTCTCCAGTGAGCGTTCGCCTCCACTGGACCGACGCCGGCTTTTGACCGAGGATACCGTCGGTTGTGCTGCAGGTATTTCAGAGTGGTAAGGTGAATGGCTTCGCGGTCCCTGCTTGCCATTCGTTTGTCTTTGGGAAACGAGATGCCAGTATCTATACAGATCATGTCGCTTGGAATAACTTAATACGGTTCCACTGTGAGCACCAGCATGAGGTATATTTAATCATGCCAGATGAGGGACCTGAACTCGAGGCACGCCTGACGGAGCAAGAGTACTTCCGTCCGCCGACCGACTTCGTCGGCCAGGCCAACGTCACCGATCCGGAGATCCACGAACGGTTCGACGAGAACTACCCGGAGGCGTTCGAGGAGTACGCCGAACTCCTCGACTGGGACGAACACTGGGACGAGGTGCTCGACGACTCCAATCCGCCGTTCTACGAGTGGTTCACCGGTGGGAAGCTCAACGCGTCACACAACTGTATCGACCGCCATCTCGACGAGCGCAAGAACCAGGCCGCGATCATCTGGGAGGGGACCGACGCCGACGAGAGCGAGACGATCACCTATCAGGACCTGTACAACCGGGTCAACGCGATGGCCGCCTCGCTGCAGGACGTGGGCGTCCGCGAGGACGACGTGGTCACCTGTCACCTCCCGATGCTCCCCGCGCTGCCGGTGACGATGCTCGCCTGTGCCCGCATCGGCGCACCACACTCGGAGGTGTTCGCCGGCTTCTCGGCCCAGGCGCTGGCCGACCGGATCGACTCGGCCGACAGCGACGTGGTCGTCACCTGTGACGGCTACTACCGACGCGGCGAGTTCCTCAACCACAAGGAAAAGTGCGACGAGGCGCTGGACGCCGCCGAGTCCGACGTGGACACCGTCCTACTGTGGACGCGCGAAGACGAACTCCATCCCGACGTCGAGATCGGCGAGGACGACCCGTACGTGCTGGTCGACGACCTGCTTGCCGACAACGAGCGAGCGCGCGTCGACCCGGTCTCGCGTGACGCCGAAGACCCGCTCTTCCTGATGTACACCTCCGGGACGACGGGCCAGCCGAAGGGCTGTCAGCACCGCACCGGTGGCTATCTCTCCTACGTGACGGCCACCTCGAAGAACGTCCTCGACATCAAACCCGAGGACACCTACTGGTGTGCCGCCGACATCGGCTGGATCACGGGCCACAGCTACATCGTCTACGGACCCCTCTCGCTGGGGACCACCAGCGTGATGTACGAGGACACGCCCGACCATCCCCACAAGGGCCGCATCTGGGAGATCGCCGAGCGCTACGACGTGGACATCTTCCACACCTCGCCGACCGCCGTCCGGATGTTCATGAAGTGGGGCGAAGAGTACGTCCAGGACTACGACTTCGACTTCCGGCACATGACGACGGTCGGCGAACCGATCCAGCCGGAAGCGTGGCTGTGGTACTACAAGTACATCGGCGGCGAGGACGCGGCCATCGTCGACACCTGGTGGCAGACCGAGACCGGCGGCCACCTGATCACGAACCTGCCCGCGCTCGACGACATGAAGCCCGGCTCCGCCGGCAAGGCGGTCCCCGGGATCCAGCCGGCCATCTACGACGACAACGGCGACCCCATCGAACCCGCGTCGGGACGCGCCGGGAACCTCGTCATCGAGAAACCGTGGCCCGGCATGCTCCAGACGGTGTACGGCAACGACGAGCGCTTCATCGAGGAGTACTGGCAGGACTTCTCGGACACCGACTCCGACGATCCCGAGGACTGGGTGTACAAAGCCGGCGACGGCGCGGTCCACGGACAGGACGGCTACTATCGGGTCCTCGGTCGCCTCGACGACGTGATGAACGTCGCGGGCCACCGTCTCGGAACGATGGAACTGGAGTCGGCCGTCGCCGAGGTCGAGGACGTGGCCGAGGCTGCCGTCGCCTCCCGCGAGGACGCCGAGAAGGGAGAGGTGCCGGACGTGTACGTCGTCCTCCGAGACGGCGTCGAACCGAGCGAAGCGGTCCGTGGCCGGATCGTCTCGGCCGTCGAGGACGAGATCGGGAAGTTCGCCCGCCCGGCCAACGTCATCTTCTGTGGCGACTTGCCAAAGACTCGCTCCGGCAAGATCATGCGCCGGATCCTCGAAAACATCTCCAATGGCGAGGAACTCGGTAACACGACGACGCTGCGTGACCCGAGTGTCCCCGAGGAGATCCGCGACCAGGTCCAGGGCGACTGATCGCCCGACCGTCTACTCGTTTCTGGCGTCGTCGAAGTTGTTCGCGACGTACACCACCAGCGCCAGCAACACGCCCAGCCCGGTCCCGATGGTCACCATCCCGAAGACGGCGACGCCGACCGGCGTCGGCGGCAGCGCGACGACGCCGAACAGCTCCGGTTCGAGCGTCTCGTCGGTCGCCCAGGCGAGTACGTACCCCATCACGCCCGTCAGCGCCACGATGATCAGGTAGAGTCTGACGACGAGTCGATCGCCACGCAGCGTGCCACTCACGCTTGCCACTCGGGAGCGAGTCGATTAGCCTTTTTCGCTCCAGTGCCAAGGGCCGCTATGGCCGAAAAAGACCTCCTCTTTCTCGTGCTCGCCGGGATCGCGTCGCTGATGTTCGTCACCGGGATCATCCTCATCTCGGGCGGCGTGTAGACCACCGGCGAATCGAAAAGACGACCGCTCGAACTACCGTTCGTCCGACTGCTCGCTGGGCTGTCCGCCGTCGGCCATCACGGCCTCGTCTTCCTCGCCACCGTCGGCGAGGGCGGTCTCACGCTGTTCTTTGAACCAGCTGAACTCGTTGCCCAGCATGTCGTTCTCTTCGAGGTTCCACGGGTCGTGGCTCTGGACGCGGCGACCTTCGAGCCAGGAGGTCACGACGTTCCAGACGAACAGCAGCTGTCCGACCAGCAGGATGAACGCGCCCACGGTCGCCAGCTGGTGGAACGTCGTCACCTGGGCGAGCGGCGCGAAGGCACCGTCGAAGTTGTAGGTCGCGTAGCGGCGCGGCATGCCGAGGTAGCCAAGCGCCAGCATCGCGAAGAAGGTGACGTTCGTGCCGATCATCGAGAGCCAGAAGTGTGCTTTCCCGAGCGTGCGCTGGTACATCCGCCCGGAGACGATCGGGAACCAGTAGTAGATGCCGGCGAAGACGGCGAACCCGATCGCACCCATCACGATGTAGTGGAAGTGACCGACCACGTAGTAGGTGTCGTGAAGCACGAGGTCGACGGGGATCGACGCCAGGAAGACGCCGGTGACACCGCCGATGATGAAGTTCGAGACGAAGCCGATACAGAACAGCATCGGCGTCGTCAGGCGAAGCTGGCCGTTCCACATCGTCGTGATCCAGTTGAACGTCTTGACGGCGCTGGGGATCGCGATGGCCAACGAGACCGCCATGAAGGAGGCACGCAGCCGCGGGTCCATCCCGGTCGAGAACATGTGGTGGGCCCAGACACCGAAAGAGAGCACGCCGATCGCCAGCGTCGAGTAGACGACGAACTTGAAGCCGAACAGCTTTCGGCCCGAGAACTTCGGGAGGATGTAGCTGACCAGCCCCATCGGCGGGAGCACGAGGATGTACACCTCCGGGTGGCCGAAGAACCAGAACAGGTGTTGCCACAGCATCGTCCCGCCGTTGCCGGTGGCGAAGAACGTCGTCGCGAGATTCCGGTCCAGCAGAAGCATGATCATCGCACTGCCAAGCAGCGGGAAGGCAAAGAGGATCAGCCCCGACTGGGTGAGGACCGTCCAGCTGAAGATGTCGAGGTTGGCCCAGTTCACGCCGTCACCGCGCTCGGTGAAGATGGTCGCGATGAAGTTGATCGCACCCATCGTCGCCGCGACCCCAGAGAGGTGCAGGCCCAGCAACATCAGGTCGACGCCGGGGTTGGCCTGTTCGGCCGACAGCGGCGTGTACATCGTCCAGGCCGTCTGTGCGGGCTCGATCTCGTTGCCCGTCAGCGGCGCGGTGAAGAACCCGGCCCAGATCAGGAGTGCGGCCGGCGGGAGCAACCAGAACGCGATCGCGTTGATCCGCGGGAACGCCATGTCGTCGGCCCCGATCAACAGCGGGACGAAGTAGTTCGCGAACGCGGCCAGAATCGGCGTCCCGAACAGGAACAGCATCGTGATCCCGTGGCTCGTCAGGATCGAGTTGTAGTAGCTGTTCCCGATGATGGTGCCACCGGGCAGCGTTAGCTGCACCCGGATCAGCACCGCCATGATGCCACCGACGGCGAAGGCGATCACGGCGTAGACGCCGTAGAGGATCCCGATGTCTTTGTGGTCGACCGTCGTGAGCCACCGCACGAGCCCACCCGGTTTCTCTGCGTGTCCGTGTCCCGTCGCCTCGCCGTACCCCCCACCGCCCGCGAGGGGTGTGTACGACCGCCAGTCCTCGGCTCGCGCGAGGGCCCCGACGATCACGACGAGGAGAACGGCCATGAGTCCGGTCAGTACTAACTGCTCTCCTGCCATGGGTGTGCCTCAGGTTTGGGGCATAATGAAAGGGTCGGTTCAACTTGAAAGGGCGACCGAACAGATTCGGAGTCGTCCGACGAGTCCGCCGTGGTTGGCACTCGTCTCGGCGGCTGTCACTGTTCCGGATGATACGCCGTTCCGGGGCGGCGTCGGTCGTCGCAGACGGGCCGCTACGGTAGCCATCGAACGTCACTGCACACCCGTTCGCACGACGGCAGTGCCATAAGTATCTCGATCGCTTCGATCGCTACTGTCGGAGTGGCGCGACCGGCGAGACGAGAACAAAGACGGCGCTATTCTGCGGACTCTTCGGCCTGCTGTTCGGCCCCTTCGATCGCTTTGCCCGTGTAGTACGAGAGAATCGCCAACCCCGCGAACATGGAGCCGATCAGCGCGAACTGCATCGTACTGAACACCGGATCGACGCCGAACGCCGGGACGACGGCGAAGGCCGCGATGAAAAAGAGGAGGATCCCCAGCGGGATCGCGTTGACGGTCAGATCCAGGAGCGTCTCTTTCTCGAAACCGAGCAGTGACATACCTGGTCGTTAGCGAACGGCGACTAATAGCTCTTTGATTTTCCGTCGGTCAGACCGTCGTCTGCTCGGCGACCGAGGCGACGCTCCCGGCCGCCGCGAGGATCACGCCGGCAGCCACGATAGCGACGCTGCGCGAGAGGACGCCGTCCCGTCCGAAGTTCTCCAGCGTGACCGCTGCCAGCGGGACCTGCCAGACGACGAGTCCGAGCCCGGCGACGGCGAGCACGCCACCGAAGCCGAGCAGCGTCGGCCACGGGCGAGACGTGTACCCCGACTCCGTCAGGATGCCGGCGATACTGCCACCGAACAACACCAGTCCGAACACTGCGACGGTAAACAGGCCCAGAAAGACCCCGACCTCCGAGACGACCAGTCCCAGAGCGACGAACAGCGGCCACGGGCTCGCTCGACCGTACTGATCGCTCAATCCCTGCTCCTCGTTCATACGCGCGCTTGCGGGCGAGGAAACATAGTCCCGTCGGAGTCGTCGTGCCAGACCGGGCGCAAAGTATTTGTCCCGCATGCGGCTTGTGGGTTATAATGAGTACACGCACGGTCGAGCAGATCGACTCGTGGGACACCGTGCCCTTCTCGGGTGGGTACGAGGGGCTCCACGAGCTGGCCGACTCGGAGTTTTCCGGCGTCGTCGTCGCCGGTCCGTCTCGGCTGTTCATGCTCAACGGCAACGTCGTCGGAATCCTCGACGGATCGATCGAGGACTTCGAGGACGCCGGTGGGACCGCACGGAAGGCACCGCATCACGGACTGCCGTTGCTGGCAGTCATGCAAGAGCGCTCCGACGAGGTCAGAGCGAAGTACTACACGGAGGACACGCCAATCGCCGAGGTCGACCAGACCCTCTCAAGTGGCGGCTTCACCGGCTTCGTCGAACTCTCGGAGAACGTCCTCTCGGGCGACTACTACCAGATCTACCACCAGGGGCGCTCGATGAGCGTCGCCTGGGTCGGCAACAGCGACCAGCTCGTGACCGAAGAGGAGGCCTTCGAGCAGGCAAACGACGAAGTCGGGATCTACGAGGTCCGGCCGGTCGACATCGAGATCGTCGACGTGCCGGAACCGACGACACCCGAGCCGGCGTCGAGTGAGGAGACCGCCGGTGTCTCCGGCGAAGCGCCGGGCGACGAGCCGCCAGCGGACGAATCTACCTCGGAGTCGACTGCGTCTCCCGACCCGGACACCCCAGACGAGCCGGCAGCGCCGGGCGACGCCGCACCAGCGGACGCCACCACAGGCGACGACGGTGGGGAGCCGGCGGGACACGGCGGGGACGCTCGATCGGATCCCGTCGCGAAGACGGGGACGGAGACGACACGGCGGAGCGAAACGGACGCCGACGCTCGCGAGCAGACCGAGCCACGCACGTCGGAACCGTCCTCGCCGACCGACGAACGGACGGACGCGGCTCCGGACTCGGCCGCGCCGTCCTCCGAGTCCCGAGCACCCGATCAGTCGTCGCCGGACCGAACGCCGACCTCGGAGTCGCCCGACGGCCAACAGCGTCCCCGCGACCGACGCCAGAGCGACCAGACGCCGGCCGGCGACAGCTCCGAGGAGCCGACGCGGCGCGAACAGGTGCCCCGGAACCAGCCCGCGACCGACCGGCCCGCGGGCGAGAACGCGACACGCGCGTCCAGCGAGTCCGTCGATCCCCGGCCGACCGACGGCGTCTCGGCGGAACCCGAGGCGGGCAGGCAGCCCGAACCGGTGGACCAGTCCGAAAGCGGTGCTGGCGTCGCTCCCGCGCCCAACGATCCGTCGGCCGCGGGTGCCGGCGACCTCGAAACTCGCTCGATCCCGTCGCTCGATCCGTCTCACTCTGGCACCGCGAGCGCAGCCGCGGCCGCCGACGAGTCCTCGGATTCGGCACCGCCGGCCGGAGTGAACGGCGGTGTCGAGAGCGATCCGGAGCCCGAACGCAGCCAGTCTCGGCATCCCGGCGCACCGGCCGACCAGCAGTCGGCGACGGCTGAGCCGGTGTCGGACCGAAAGCGCGAACCCGAGCGCTCCGCCGAGGCGACCGAGCGCCGCCAGTCCCAGCCCAGAGACGGGCCCGAACGCCAGTCGACGGGACGGGCCGACCAGCAGCCGACAGACGATCCCGAGCGCCAGCCCGCCCAGCCGACGGGCGAACCAGAATCCGAGCCGACGGACGCGACAGAGCCCCACGCGGAGCGCGTCGCAGAACTCGAACAGGCTCTCGAAGAGACCGAGGCCGAGCGCGACCAGCTCCAGTCCGAACTCGACACGCTCGCGAGCGAGCGGGACCAGCTCCAGTCCGAACTCGAAGAGGCTCGCACGGAGATCGAGCGGCTCGAACAGCGCGTCGAAGAGCTGTCGGTCGAAGACGACGACGTGCCGGCCGCGGAGACGCGGCTGAGCCAGCGAGAGGCCATCGATCAGACGAATCTCTTCGTTCGCTACAACTCGAAGGGCGACGCGACGCTCGCGGCCGTCCACTCCGGGAACGCCGACCGATCCGCGGTCGACGACAACCTCCGACTGGAGTTTCACACGCAGTTCGACGCGGGGACGGCGGCGGTCGGCGACACGGAGTTCGAGACGTTCCTGCCCGAGAGCATCCAGTACCGCTTCGTCGACTGGCTCGTCAGGAACCTCCTCTACGAGATCCGCGACACCGGCAACCCCGAAGCGATGTCGGAGCTGTTCGACGCGCTGCCACAGATCGACAGGGCGGAACTCAACGGACAGATCGCCGTCGAGTACACGGAAGACGGCGAGCAACACCGATCCCAGGAGCAGTTCGACGTGGTCGTGCGCGACCGCATGGGGAATCCGCTGATCGTCGCCAACATCAACGACTCCCGCGATCCGGCGACCGACGACATGATGACCGACCTGATCACGCGGGCCGAACGGGTCGGGTCCTCGAACGAGTCACTGGCCGGTGCCTTCCTCGTCACCGAGAGCTTCTTCGAACCGCCTGCGCTCGAAACGGCCGAGGAGGCGACTTCCAGCGGACTGTTGAGCCGCGACAAGCGAAAGAGCTTCGTCAACCTCTCGCGCAAGGACGGCTATCACCTCTGTCTGGTCGAGGCGCGCAACCAGGAGTTCCACCTCGCGGTCCCGGAACTGTAACTGACGGATCGAACGGCGATTCGATCCGGAGAACTGAACGCGGCGGTCCGACCCCCACCCGACTGGAGCGTCAGCCTTCGATCTCGGCGGCGTCTTCGATCTTCATGCCTTCGAGCTTGTCGATGATCTCGTCGACTTTCTCGTCGAGGTCGTCGACGAACTCGGCGGTCTGTTCGGTCGTGATGGCACCCTGGCTCGACGGCTCGATGAGGTTCTCCTCTTCGAGGACGCGCAGCGAGTACCGAACCTTGTGGTGCGGGTAGCCCGTCTCGTTGGACATCTTCACGATACCGATCGGTTCGTTCTCGATGACCATCCGCAGAACCTGCAGATGACGCTCCAGCATATCTACTTCCTTCTCAAGCCTGTCTATCATGGCAATTGTTAACTTGTGTTTGCGGGATTTAAAAGTTGCTGTCGTGGGGGGCCGTTTGCCGGTATATTTCGCCGATCTCCCCCCGCTGGCAGCGAGCTATCTTAGCGTACAGCGAATGTGTGCATAAAGCTGTCGTGGTGCGTGCGCACAGTCTCGTCGCGCGCGGTACCGTAATCTGTATACCCCGGTGGCTGAAAGTCGAGATTGATGACCGTAACCATCGTCGGCTCGCAGCTCGGCGACGAAGGGAAGGGCGGGATCGTCGACGTCTACGGCGACGCGGCGGACATCGTCGTCCGCTATCAGGGCGGCGACAACGCCGGCCACACCGTCGTCGACGGCGGCGAGGAGTACAAGCTCTCCCTCGTTCCGAGCGGAGCCATCCGCGGGAAGATCGGCGTTCTCGGGAACGGGTGTGTCGTCAATCCCGAGACGCTGTTCGACGAACTCGACGCGCTGCGCGAGCGCGGGATCGAACCCGACGTTCGCGTCGCCGCTCGTGCTCACGTCATTTTCCCCTACCACCGCGTTCTCGACGGAATCGAAGAAGACGCAAAGAGCGAGGAAGGCGATCTCGAAGCGGCGACGACCGGCCGCGGTATCGGTCCGACCTACGAGGACAAGGCGGGTCGGCGCGGCGTTCGCGTCGGCGACCTGCTCGATCCCGAGACGCTTCGGGCCCGACTGGAGTACGTCGTCCCCCAGAAGCGTGCCCTCGCAGCGGACGTGTTCGGCATCGAGACCGACGAGGCCTTCGAGGTCGAGCCGTTGTTCGAGCAGTACCGCGAGTACGGCCGCCGACTCGAAGCGGAAGGCATGGTCGTCAACGTCGGCTCGTTCCTCGACGACGCCATCGACGGCAGCCAGAACGTCATGCTCGAAGGCGCACAGGGCACCTCGATCGACATCGACCACGGCATCTACCCCTACGTCACTTCCTCGAACCCGACGGCCGGCGGGGCCTGTACCGGGACCGGGCTGGGTCCGACCACGGTCGGCCAGGGCGAAGTCATCGGGATCGTGAAGGCCTACCTCTCACGCGTCGGCACCGGCCCGCTCCCGACGGAGCTGGCCGGCGTCGAGGGCCACACGCCCGGCTACGAGCCCAGCGAGTCGCCGGATCTCTCGGACGACGTTATCCAGCCCCAGAGCGAGGAGGAGCTGGCACACTACATCCGCGAGGAGGGCGGCGAGTACGGCACCGTCACCGGCCGCGCGCGCCGCGTCGGCTGGCTCGACATGCCCATGCTCCGCCACGCCGCGCGGGCCTCCGGGTTCACCGGGATCGTCGTCAACCACGTCGACACGCTCGCGGGACTGGACGAGATCCGGGTCGGCCACTCCTACACGCTCGACGGCGACGAACTGCTCTCGATGCCCCCGACGACCGAACGGTGGGGCGAGTGTGCGGTCAACTACCGGAGCTTCGAGGGGTGGGACGAGCAGGACTGGGCCGCGGTCGCCGACGAGGGCTACGACGCGCTCCCGGAGACGGCCCGGACCTACCTGGAGTACGTCAGCTACGAACTCGACGTTCCGATCTACGCGGTCGGCGTCGGTCCCGGCCGCGAGGAGACGATCGTCTGCGAACGACCGTTCTAGACCGTCGACACCCGGCACGTTTTTCACAGCGCCGACCGGAGACCGGTGTATGAAGGAGGATCTGATGGACATCATCTGCTGTCCGCTCGACAAACACGAGCTCGACCTCGAAGTCGACGAGCGCGACGACGAGGAAGTGCTCGCCGGCTCGCTGGTCTGTACGGAGTGTGGCGAGAGCTACCCGATCGAAGACGGGATCCCGAATCTCCTCCCGCCGGACATGCGCGAGGACGCGCCGGCCTGATGGCTGTCACGACATGAACCTTTTTCTGCCGGCGTCGCCCACTCTCTGGCGTGCCTGATACGTTACCCGTGCACGTCAACAGGGCGTCGTTGCACTCGCTCGAAGTCGCCGACCGCTTCGAGACCGACGACTCCTTCGAGGTCCTGTTGATCAACCACGGCGAGCCGACCCACGTTCATCTGCACTTAGACGACGCCCTCTCGGAACTGGCCTCGATCGAAGCGCCGAACCACCACGTCGAGCGCGAGTCCGAGCGGCGGGTTCGGGTCACCGTCCACAGCCACGGCTCGACGTTCGGCAAGCTCAAGATCGCTACCAGCTACGGGGCCGAGACTCGCTACGTCGACGTCGACATCGACGAGCCAATCGAGACCGAGGAGCCGGTCCAGGTCGACGAGTCGCTGTCCAAGCCCCAGCCCCGGTCGGACGGGCGCGACGACACGACCGGCGTGAACGCGGTTCCGTGGCCGCTGCTGGCTCTCGGGCTCGTCGCCGTCGCGCTGGCGCTGGCGGTCGCAGCCTGGGTCGGTGGGACGGCCGCCTGGCTCGGGGCGTTCGTCGTCCTCGCGGCCGTCGCCGTCGCGACCGCGCTCGCAGTCGGCGAGTGACGATCACTCCGCGTCGGTCTCGACGCCACAGAGGTTCCCCTCGTCGTCGAACAGCTTCGCCCGCAGGAACCGCGTCCGGTAGCGATTGGCTCCGTCGTACACGTCGGCTTCTCTGATCGCTTCAGTCTCGCCGTCGGCCACCGCCTCGACGATCCGCTCGACCTGTTCTTTCTCGCTCGGGGTGAGCTCGAACTCGTAGGTCTGGGACTGTTCGCCTTCTAGCTTCGTCCAGCGGCGCGCGGCCGAAATCACCAGCGAGCACGGTTCGCGACACGGGAACTCGCCGTCACCGCCGTCGACGTCGAGTTCGGTCTCGTCGTCGTACTCCCACTCCCGACGCTTCAGACACTGCGAGTCGTCACAGCAGGCCTCGGCGACCCAGTTGACGTGTTCGTACCCTTCGCCGCGGTCCCAGGTCTGGACCACGCCGTAGATCCCGCTCTGGCGCTCCATCGTCTCGCGCCAGTGGTTGACGTCGAGGTCGCCGGTTCGCTCGCGGTGCCAGTTGGCCACCGTCGCGGGGTAGACGAACTCGACGGTCTGGACGAGATCGGCAGGACCGAGGTCGACGAACTGCCAGCCGGTCTGCAGTGTCGGAGCCGTCTTCAGCGGACGGTACTTGTCGTCGTCGTCGTGCTTGACGAGCGTTCGCGCGTCGAGCGGGTCGTCGTGGCGTTCGAGTGTCGCGTCCGTGGCCGCGTCGTCGACGTGACGGATGTCGTAGCGCCGATTGCCGTCGTCGACGCGGGCCGTGATCTGTAGCTGTCCCCAGCTCTCGGTCACCCCGTCTGCGAGCGCGTCGTAGCGTTCTGGCACCGTGCGTTCTTCTGCCCCCTCGATCCACCGGAGGAACGCCCACCGGTCTTCTTTCTGTGGGGCGCTCGTGTGCCAGAAGTACCAGTTCGAGACGTACGCAGGGTACTCTGTCGCGACGCGGCGGAGGTCCTCGTCGGTCTCGACCGTGTGACTGTCGCCGTCGACCGCGACGACGTAGCCGCCGTCGTCCGGTTCCACGACGAGTCCGTCGAACGCGATGCCGTCGGCTGCCGTCGTCACCAGTGCGTCCAAGTGGGCACCCTGCATGGTCGACCGGAAGGATTCTGTCGAGAAAAGTGGGGCGGTTCAGTGGGGCGTCTCGCCCTCAGTACTCGGGGATCAGTCGCCGCTGGCCTCTGCCCCGCCGGTCTCGGATTTCACTCGCTGGATCGCGTCGCCCACGTCCGCGCCCGCGTCGGCGGCCCGTTCGAGCAACACGTCGGCCATCAGGGGCTCGGTCCCGACGGCACCGGAGTACCAGATGTCGTGGCCGTCGACCGTCGTGGGCACGTCGTAGCCGGTCCGGTAGTCGTCAGTCAGCCCCATGTCCTCGGGGATGTCTTCCTCGGTGTGATAGCCGTCGGCGACGAACAGCGGGACGACGACGATGTCGTCGCTCTCGAAGTACTCCGTCACGTCGTCGATCTCGGGGTCCTCGTCCATGAACAGCGCCTGCACCTCGTCGAAGCGGTCGCGCTCCCCGATGCGGTCGGCGTGGTACTCGATGGCCTTCGCGGAGTTCTCGTTGCGCTCCGTGCCGTGACCGACGACCGCGAGCCCGAAGCCGTCGCCGACATCCGGGTCGCCGGTGACCGACTGGGCTCGCTGAACGATCACGTCGCTCATCGCGTCGTGGGTCCCGGCGGGACCACAGTAGTGGATCGTCTGCCCGGTGTCTTCGGCCGTCAGCGTCGCCGTGTCGGCGCTGGTGCCGTCAGAGTCCCACAGCGCCGGGTCCCACTCGTCGAGGCGGAACTCGCGGGGGATCACCTGCTCGGTGAAGTACCCCTCGCTGATAAACAGCGGCACGAGGTAGACCTCGTCGGCGTCGACGGTCCGCAGGACCTCCCGGAAGTGGGGCTCCTCCTTCCAGAAGCTCTCGCGGACCTCGTCGAAGGCGCTCACCGCGCGGATCGTGTCCGCGTGGTCGAACGTCGGCGTCGATGACCCGGCGCTGAGATGCGATCCGTGGGCCGCGATGACGAGCGCTTGCATGACCAGTTCTTGGGGAGAGACGTTCTTAGGGGCTTCGTTGCCGGAACCAGTGGCGCTTTTCCGGGGCCGACGGAACGGTCCGCCATGGCATCACTCGCAGCGCGAACGCGCGAGGCCGTCCGTGCGAGACCGTTCCTCTACGACGCGCTCCGGGCCGGCGTGGTCAACTACACCGCCGCCGCCCGCTGGCTGCCCGTCGAGGGCGAGACCGACGCCGTCGCGACGGCACTGCGTCGCTACGCCGAGGAACTGGACGGCGACGCCGGCCTCGAATCCGACGCGCGCGTCGAGATGCGAAGCGGCCTCGGTCGGACCGACGACGAGGACGCCCTGATCACGGTCGCCGACGCCGCGTACGCCCCCGACAGTGGCTCACTGACTGGACTCGTCGTCGCCGGCCTCACCGGCGTCGACACGTTCGAGCGGGTGCTCGGCGCACTCAGAGCCGAGGGGATCGACGTCGACGCCGCGGGATTCGCCGAGGAGACGGCGCTGGTGATAGTCGGTCGCCGTGACGGCCCCGACGCGGTGCGGGCCGTCGAGGGGACGCTGGACGCGTGAGCGTGGCCGCACATCCGACGCTTTGAAATCGCCGCCTCGTCTGGTACTCGACGATGACGCTTCGCGTGACCAACACGCTCACCGGCGAGCGAGAGGCGTTCGAGCCACAGGATCCCGACTCCGTCTTGCTCTACTACTGTGGCCTGACGACCTCCGATCCCGCTCATCTGGGACACGCCCGCGGGTGGGTCCACGTCGACGTGATGCATCGCTGGCTGGCGCACCTGGGCTACGACGTGCGTCACGTCGAGAACTTCACCGACGTCAACGAGAAGATCGTCGCTCGCGTGGGCGAGGACGGCGAGAGCGAGGCCGACGTGGCCCGCCACTACGTCCAGTCGGTGATCGACGACATGCGCGCGCTCAACCTCCGGCGCGCGGAGGTGTACCCGCGCGTCTCCGAACACGTCCCCGAGATCGTCGCGATGGTCGAGACGCTGATCGAGAAGGGTTACGCCTACGAGGCCAACGGCTCGGTGTACTTCGACGTGACGACCTTCGAGGAGTACGGGAAGCTCTCGAACCAGCAACTCGACGAGATCGAGGCCCAGGGCGACCCGGACGAGCAAAGCGAGAAGCGAAACCCCGCGGACTTCGCGCTGTGGAAGGCCGGCGGCGTCGATCCGGCGGCGATCGAAGAGCACCAGCACGAGGGGGCGTCACCCCCCGAAGCGGCCTGCGAGACCGCCCAGACCTGGGACTCTCCGTGGAGCGAGGGTCGACCCGGCTGGCACATCGAGTGCTCGGCGATGAGCACGACCCACCTCGGAGAGACCATCGACATCCACGTCGGCGGTCAGGATCTCGTCTTCCCCCACCACGAAAACGAGATCGCACAGAGCGAGGCCGCGACCGGCCAGCAGTTCGCGCGCCACTGGCTTCACGTCCGCCTCTTGGAGACGAAAGGCGAGAAGATGTCCTCGTCGCTGGGCAACTTCTTCACCGTCGAGGCGGCCGTCGACGAGTACGGGACGGACGTGGTCCGGACGTTCCTGCTGTCGACGGCCTACCACAACAGCGCCGTCTACAGCGAGGCGACGATCGACGAGGCCATCGAGCGCTGGGAGACGCTCGAACGAGGCTACGAACGGGCCGTACAGGCGTGTGACGACGTAGACGCGTACGCGACGGTCGAAGACGACACGCTCCGGACGGCCGTCACCACCGCCCGCGAGCACTTCGAGACGGCGATGAACGACGACTTCAACACCCGCGAGGCGCTCGCGGCGCTGACGGAACTTGTCGGTGCCGTCAACGTCCACGTCGACGAGCGGTCGTCGTTCGACTACCGGGCGCTGCGTGAGGCCGTCGAAACGATCGAGGAACTGGGCGGTGGCGTCCTCGGGCTCTCGTTCGGTGGCTCCGAGGGCGGCGACGTGTCGATCGCCGAGGATCTCGTCGAACTCCTGCTGGACGTACGCGAGGCCGAGCGAGCTGCCGGCAACTACGAGCGGGCGGACGAACTCCGAGACGAGATCGAGTCTCTCGGCGTCGAAGTACAGGACACCGACGACGGCCCGACCTACCGACTCGGATAGCTAGCCACCTGCGAGCGTGTCCGTCCGCTCACCACCGCGAGCGCCTCGGTGACCAGCGAGAACGCTTTTGTCGATCGCTGATGTGGACCGTCGTATGAGATCGTCAGCGGGGACCCGCTCGCACGCCACCTCTGCCCGGTCCGAGGGAATCTTCGTCGACGAGAGCCCTCGCTCGGCCGACTCTCGGGGAGGGTCCGTGCCGTGATCGACGCGTTCGTCTTCGGCGACGACGGGATCAGCCGCTACGACGAACTCGCGGCGGCACGCGACGCCGAGGGCACGACCTGGGTCCACGCACCCGAGGTCACCGACGCGGAACTGGACGCCATCGCCGAGACGTTCGCCATCCACCCGCTCACCGTCGAGGATCTCCGGAACGGCGTTCGCGCCAAGACGGAGACGTTCCCGGAGTACACCTTCGTCTTGCTGAAGACGATCACGCTGGCCGGCGGTGCGACGACGTTCGCCGAAGAGCTCTCGACGACGCCGATCGGACTGTTCGTCGGCCACGACTGGGTCGTCTCTGTCTCGTCGGGCGCTGCGTCGCCCGTCGATCGGGTCCGACACGCGGTCGAACGCGATGACGAGCGACTGCTCCAGCACGGAGCCGACTTCACCGCATACCGCGTCATCGAAGTCGTCGTCGACGACTACTTCGAGGTGCTGGACCGCGTCGAGGACCTCATCGAGGCGATCGAAGACGAAGTGATCGACTCGCCCGATAGAGAGACGCTCGAACGGATCAACGCGGTTCGGCGCGACCTGCTCTCTTTCCGGAAACAGGTCTGGCCGGCCCGAGAGGCCGTCGGCGTCCTCGCGCGGGGCGATCCCGCACAGGTCCAGCCACAGACCGAGAAGTACTTTCGAGACGTGTACGACCACCTCGTCCAGCTCGCCGACCTCACCGAGACGTACCGGGACCTCGTTTCTGGCGCACGGGACATCTACCTCAACGCGCTCTCGCAGTCGACCAACGAGGTGATGAAGACGCTGACCGTCGTCGCGACGATCTTCATCCCGCTGACGTTCGTCGCTGGCGTCTACGGGATGAACTTCGATCCGGCCGCAAGTCCCTACAACATGCCCGAGCTGGGGTGGGCCTACGGCTACCCCGCGGTCCTCGTCGTGATGGCGCTGATCGGCGTCGCGATGCTGGCGTACTTTCGCCGACAGGGCTACTTATAGCGCCAGGGGGACGAGCAGGACGCCCATCAGATTCGCCCGCCGTGCGCCACAGCGGGCCGGGACGAGCCCGATCACGGTGCCGGCGGCCAGCGACGCTACGCCGATCGGACCGGCGAACAACCACCCGAGGCCGACGAGCGAGACCAACACGGCGACGGCGAGTCGCGTCGTATCCAGCGTCCCCACGACGGCGAGGTAGCGATCGCCCACCAGCGGGACCAGCACGAACCCGGCGGTCGCGGCGACGGTCACGCTGACGAGCAGGAGGCCGACGGCCAGGGGCGCGTCGGTCCGCTCGAAGGCGACGAGCACGCCCGTCCGCGGCGTTTCGAGCGCGACGAGTGCGAACAGCGCGAAGACCGCGGTCGCCGTGTTGACGCCGCTGGTCGCGACCACGAACTCTCTGGGTCCCGACCCCGACAGCGCGGCGAGGGCACCAGTCGCGGCAATCGCTGCCGTCACGCCTGGCACGTAGCCGACGATCGCTCCGGCGACGGTCCCAGTCAGTGCGACGACGCCGATCGACCGCCGGGAGAGCGCGACCGTCGCGTCGTCCTGTGGGGGCACGCCGCCGCCGCCGATGCTCTCGATCAGCACCGGCGCGCCGAACAGCCCCGCGAACAGCGGCATCAACATGCTCCCGACCGCGACCGGACCGTCCGGTTCGATCGGCAGTACGACGACGCCGAGGAGACCGCTGCCGACCAGCGCGACGCCGGCACCGATCCGCGGCCAGCGTCCGCGCTCGGTGAGCACCAGGGCCACCGCGACGAGGGCGAGCAACGGGCCGAGATGTGTGCGGACTGTCGGGTACAGGCGCGTCATCGCCAGCGTGATCGGGACCGCCAGCGGGACGGCCAGCGCCACCGCGAGCCCGCTGCCAAGCGCCGACAGCCGGAGCGCTTCCCGTCCCCGACCGGCGATCACGAGCCGGTGGCTCGGGAGCGCGCTCGCGGCCATCGCCGGATCGGGCACGCCCAGCGCCATCGCTGGCACCACGTCAAGGAAAGTGTGGGTCGTCCCAGCGGCCAGCATCGCCGCACCGACGAGCCGTGGCGGTCCCGGGACCGCAGGCGCGACGGTCGCCAGTCCAAGCGCGAACGTGTTAGCGTGGATGCCCGGCACGAGCCCGCTGACCGTTCCCAGCGCGATCCCACCGGCGATCGCCGCCAGTGTCGCCACCGTCAGCTCTGGGTCGATGACGAACTGTACCGGTCCGGTCACTGCGACGGGCTGGTCCCGCCCTCGTAGATAAACCTGTGGCGTCGCTACCCGGCCAATCACGGAGGCGGCGCTGTCGCTCCTGGGTCTGTGTCGAAAGAATCGAAGTGTTGGTGCTGTGGCCGAATTAGCCGAACAGCTCGCCGAGGCCTTCGCCGCCGTCGCCCTCGTCTTCGTCGTCGTCGTCGCCAGCTTCTTCCTCTGCGGCTTCTTCTTCTGCGGCCTCTTCTTCGGCACCGGCGTCTTCCTCGGCACCGTCTTCGGCGGCCGGCGCGGCAGCGCCGCCGGCTGCGACGGGTGCGGCGGCGGCCTCGTCGACGGCCTCGTCGATGTCGACGTCCTCGAGTGCGGCGACGAGCGCCTTCACGCGGGACTCTTCGACGTCGACGCCAGCGGCGTCGAGCACGTCAGTGAGGTTGTCTTCGTTGATCTCTGCGCCCGATTCGTTCAGGATGAGTGCAGCGTAAACGTATTCCATTGTTGTAATTAGAACATTGCTCCGAGTGCGTCACCAGCGTCCTCGTCGTCGTCATCGTCGTCGTCCTCGGCCGCTTCGGCCTCGGCGTCGTCGCTGGTGTCCTCGGTTTCAGTGTCGGCTTCGTCTTCGTCGGTCGGTGCTTCTGTGGCTGCCGGCTGGGCGTCGACGCCCTGGAGCTCCTCCGGCAGCGCTTCTTCGTCGTCGATCTGGGCAGCGATCGCACGGACCTGTGCGTCGGCCTTGCTGACCAGATCCGGCACGACCTCGGGGTCCTCGATCGACGCGAACACCGCGAGGCTCTTGGCGTCGCCGCGTGCGTTCTGTAGCAGCGTCGACGCGTTCTGCGTGGTCGGGTACTCGGCGTTGACCGAGAGGTTCCACCCGGCCGACGCGGCGGCCTTGATGTCTGCCTCGTACTGCTCGACGTCGAGTTCGAGCTCCTCGGGTTCGAACAGCACGCCGTCGGCGAAGACGGCACGCAGGTCGAGCCCGACTTCCTTGGGCTCGATCCCGAGTTCGCCGAGGACGTTCTCGAGGTCCGTCGAGACCTCCTCGCCCGCTTCCAGCACGGTCGAGTCCTCGACGACCTTGATCGAACCGCCGTCGATGCGCGCGTTGGCACCGACGTTCTGAAGTTCGCCGACGAACGGCCCCGGATCCACGCCCGTGTCACCCTCGGGGATGACGATGTCGTTGGGCGCGACCTCGCCCGCGCTGATCGGCGCGGGCGTCTTCGAGGCTTCCAGTTCCTTGTACAGCCCGAAGGGGTTGTCGTTCGTTCCGATCAGACCGACCTGACCGGCGACGTAGTCGCCGAGCTGTTCGAGGCCGGCGTCGACCTCGTCGAGTGCACGCTCCAGCAGCGTGTTGCGCGAGACGCGCAGTTCTGCGGTCCCGTGCAGGCCACGGCGCATGTCCTGGAGCTGGCGCGAGGGGATGCCGGTGATCGCGACGACCCCGATGCTGTCGTAAGACTCGATCATCTCGACGATCGAGTCGACTTCTTCGCGCTTCCACTCGGGGATCGTCTCGGTCTTTCGTTCTGCTTCGGCGCTCATGTTAGGCCACCTCCACCGCGGGGCCCATCGTGGTCTTGACGTAGACCGAGTCGATGTTCATCGGCCCCTTCTCCAGGTCGGCGTGCAGGCGGCGCAGGATGACGTCGATGTTGTCGCCGATCTCCTCGGCGGACATGTCCTCTGCACCCACGCGGGTGTGGAAGGTTCGGCGGTCACCACTGCGGATCTGCACGGACTTGCGCATTCGGTCGACCATCTCGACGACGTCGTCGTCGGGACTGATCGGGTCCGGCATCTTCCCGCGTGGACCGAGGACGGTCCCGAGGTAGCGACCGATGTCTTGCATCAGCGCTTCCTCTGCGAGGAAGAAGTCGGTATCGTCGGCGAGATCTTTCGCTGCATCGTCGTCGTCGCCCAGCTCCGCCAGCTCGTCGCTGGACATGACCTGGTCGGCAACGTCTTCGGCTCGCAGAGCGGTCTCCCCCTCGGCGAACACGACGATGCTCGTCTCCTGGCCGGTACCGGCAGGAAGGACGATGCTCTCGTCGATACGGTTCGACGGATCGTTCAAATCAAGGTCGCGCAGGTTGACGGCGAGGTCGACTGTCTCGGTAAAGTTCCGAGGGTCGGCCTCTTCGAGTGCGCGAGAGACTGCGTTCTCTATATCCTGGTCTGCCATTGTTCACCTCCGTAGTACGCCCAACGGGCTTCTACGGGTCAGTGAAACAGGGCGTACTGTCGTAGACAGTACAGTCGCCTGTCTCACCCGGTACGAAGCCGATGCGACACTTAAAGCCGTCGAACCACGGTAGCGACGGCACTGCCGTCGGTCTCTGTGTCACCTACCTGTCGCTGATACTGCCGGCCGTAACTTCGTGACGAGCTTCGCCACCCGGGGTGGCGAAATCGTTCACAGATTCACAGCCGGCAGTATGCGGATTGGAAAAACGCGGAAAACCGGCGTCGGTGGCCCAGTCAGGCCTCGGCGGCGTCCAGCAGGACGTCGTCGTACTCGCCGGCGTCGACCTTCTCCTTGAAGTCGCGGGGGTTCTCGCCCTCGATGGTGACACCCAGCGTGACGCAGGTGCCGACGACTTCCTTCGCGGCGTTTTTCGTGTCGTACGCGAGCAGGTCGGTCTGCTTTTGCTCGGCGATTTGCTTGATCTGGTCGACCGAGAGATCGGCGACGAACTCCTCGTGGGGTTCGCCAGATCCGGTGTCGAAGCCAGCTTCGTCCTTGATGAGCTCGGCCGTCGGCGGGACGCCGACCTCGATCTCGAAGGAGCCGTCGTCGTCGTAGTCGACGGTGACGGGCACTTCGGTGCCGTCGAAGGCCGCGGTCTGGTCGTTGATCTCCTGGACGACTGCCTGCACGTCGACGGGGGTCGGCCCCAGCTCCGGACCGAGGGGCGGGCCAGGGTTGGCCTCGCCGCCCGGAACGAGCACTTCGATAGTTCCAGCCATGTTAGGTTGGACCTGCCCAGCAGTTTTAAGGATTGCTTTTCGACGACGCCGCGTGGGGGTGAACCACACCGCTCTGGTCGGTGTCGGAGAATCGCGCCGGTCACGACGGTCGAGACGGTGTGTCCTTGCGTCGCGGATATCAAACAGCGACGGTCGACGGTATCATACGGATTATTGTAGATCTTTACCGGATTGACCGCACACCGTGGTGCGGTCGACCGGGAAAACGGCTACAATAATCCGTATCAGGCGAGGTTGATGCCGTTCATCGCCAGGTAGTCCGAGGCCGCCTTGATCTCCACTGGCGAACCGATGATGCGGACCTGTGTACCCTCCTCGCGTACCGTCAGCGTAAACTCGCGTTCGAGGTCTTCGCGGATGCCGTCCAGGGCAGCGGCTGGCAGGAGGATCTGCGTGCTGTCGCGAAACCGGTCGGCACTTGCCATTATCGGATGTGGTGTCGGACGAGGTATTAGTGTATCGAAGTACTCGTATCGCCGAGAATTCGATGTTCGTCCGTTCTCTCGTCTAATACTCTCGGATATTTCCGATCGGAAGCTGTCGTCTCTGTGACACCAGTCTGGACGCCGCTCACTGCTGGTAAACGAACCGGAGAGCGGGGGTTACTCGACCATTCGACTGCCGCCCGGCGGGAGGAACTCCTGGATCAGGTCCGGACTGGCGACCTTCCGGACGAACGATTCGTCTTCGAACCGCTCTTTGAACTCCCGGTACAGTCGCTTCGCGATGTCGTTCTGTGCGTACTGGCCGGGTTCGATCTCGACACTGGTCGCTACGCGGTCCTCGATGGCCGATCGCGGGCCGCCGAGCACGCCGGTCCAGTCCTCACAGGAGATCCCGACGGCCACGTCGACTTCGAGGTCCCGGAAGTACGTCCGGTCGCCTCGAATCGCGAAACCGCCTTTCTCCAGGTACTCGCCGCTCTCCGGGGTCTTCGACACCTGGTCGGGATCGACCATGTACGCGTCACCGGCGTACTTGCCGTTCTTCCACACCGACGAGTACGCCACTGCGAACGTCGCTGCTTCGCGCTTGTCCTGGTCCGGGATGTCCACGTCGCGGCTGGACTCGCTGGGACCGGTCGCCTTCAGGACGGTCACGGGACCGCCGTGGGCCTGCGCGTGGAAGAACTTGTCTCCGCGGTCGAGGTACTTCTTGACCAGCTCCTCGTTCTGGTCGGCGTTGCGGCCGCCGATCACGAGGAAGTCGTTCGAGGTGCGGAACCACCGGAAGCGATCGTACCACGGCTCCTGTCTCCGGACGGGAATCGACGCCCGCGAGAGCCAGTCGACGCCGTCTGACTCCTCCGTCTGTTCCTGGGTCTCCGTCGTGTCCTCGGCTTCCCAGTTCTCGCGGCGTCGCTCGACGGCTTCGAGATCCTCTCGCGTGTCTTCGATCGCGGCCTGTGCGCCCTCTTTCTTCTCCTCGATGCGCTTTGCCGCCTGGTAGAGCTGGTCGGCGTTCTTCTCGACGCCCATCGTCGCGTCGATCGTCACGCGCACGTCGTCGATCGACAGGGTCACCGTCCCCTCACTGCCGTCGAGACCCTCGACGGCCTCGGCCGCGTCGATGCCCTGCTCTTTGCCCTCCTCGAAGGTCGCCTCGATCTCGTCCCACGGCGTGTCCTGGGCTCGCGCGCCCTGAATCGTCGAGAGGATCTCGTCGACGAGGTCGTAGCGGGCGTACAGCAACTCCGCCTTCTCGCGCTCGGCCTCGGCGTCGGCCTCGAAGTCCTCGATCGCGCTCTGCTGTTGCTGGATGATGCGCTCGTACTTCTCGATCTCGCTCTCGAAGTCCGGCCGGTCGACGCCCGCGTCGGCGATCTCCTCGGCCGTGTCCTCACGTTCGACCTCGTAGAAGTACTCGTCCAGCGCCTCGGTGAAGGTCTCGAAGGCACGGCTCTCTACGTCGTCGTACTCTTCGAGGGGGATCGGCGTCACGTCCACGCGACGCTCGATCTCCTCGCCCTCGATCTCTTCGTACTCGTAGTAGACGCGCGGATCGAGGTCGCCGCTGCGGAGCCGCGCTTTCAGATCGGCGATCACCTCGTACAGCCGCTCGAACTCCGCTTCGTCGGTGTCTTCGATGGCCTGGTTGTACGGAATCCCGGCCCGCGTACACAGCTCCTCGCCGTAGAGTCCCCCGAAGTTCAGCTGGGTCGCGAGCGTCCGCACCACGTCGGCGTCGGACTGGCGCATCCGCTCCAGAAACGTCTCGTAGTCGACGGTCAGCGGATTGAACCGCGCCGACGGGAACTCGTACTGGCTGCCCGGCGCGACGGTGCGTGACTTGAGTCGGACCGTCTCCAGGCAGTCGACGACCTCGCCGTGTTCGTCGAGCACCGCGACGTTGCCGTCGCCAAACAGCTCCGCGACGACCGTGGTGGAGGCGTCGGGACGGTCGAACTCGAACTCTATGATCCGGTCGAACTCGAACTGGCGCACGTCGGCCAGCTCGCCGCCCGAGATCCGATTGCGAAGCATCATCGCGAAGTTGGGCGGTCGGCCCGGCGCGTCGGGGACGTGGTCGGCGTCGACGACGTGGGCGCGCTTGTTCTCGCCGACCTCGATCAGCAGCTCCACCCGGCCGCGGTCGAAGTCCCGCATCTTGAGCCGCAGGAGGTCGTCCTCGTAGAGGTACGCCTTGTCGAGCTTGGCCCCCTCGTAGCCGCCCAGCTCCCGTTCGAGGGCGGCGAGGTCGACGCTCGTCAGCTCCCGCTTGTGGTCCATGTCGGGTGGTGCAGGCCGGGACGCAAAACCGCTTCGCTACAGGTGCTCGCCGATTCGCTCGCCGGTTCTCAGGCCGTTCCGGACGGCGGCGTGGAGCCGCGCCTCGCCCGCGACCCAGTCCCCGGCCACAAAGAGGTCGTGCGCTGCCGCCGTCTCCAGGGCGTCCGCCTCGACGCCGTCGTCCGGCAGCGCGTACCGCCAGTGCTGGTGGTCGGTCCAGTCGGGTTCGGTCAGTCGGTCGTCGTCCAGCAGCGTCGCCGTCGCGTCTGCGATCGCGTCGGTCAGCGCGGCGGCGTCGTCACGGTAGTGGGTGACCGACCAGTCCGGTGCCATCTGGACCAACAGGAGCGTCTCGCCGTCGGGGACGTGCCCCGCCTTGCACTCTTCGCGGCCGACCCAGCCCACGTCGTGGTCCTCAGTTTCGCTGACCAATCCGTAGTACGGGCGGTCGAGTTCGAAATCGTAGTGCAACAGACCGGCGACGACGGTGCGATAGGGTACGGAGGCGGCGGCCTGCCTGAGCCGTCGCCGGTCGGCGTGTCGCCACTCCGACTGACCCAGCAGGTCCGCGGTCTGTGGACCCGGTGGCGTCAGGAGCGTGGCGTCGAACGAGCCGTAGCTTCCGCCGTCGGCGTCGGTGACTCGCCAGCCCGCCTCGCTTCGCGCCAGTGACTCGACGCGCGTGTGCCGGTGGACCGTCGCGTCGCCGGCCGCGAACAGCCGCTTCGCGAGCTGGGTGATCCCCTGTTCGTAGGTCCACCGCGTCGTCTGCTCGCCGCGATGCTCGCTGTTCGCGGGTCGCGTGTTACGACTCTCGCGTATCGCCCCGTCAGAATCGAACCCCCACACGGGCTCGTCGATCTCGGTGAGCCCCTCGGTCGGGAGTTCCTCGGTGACCAGTTCGGTCACGCGGTCGTCGTCGGCAGTCAGGTAGTTGGCACCGTACTCGTAGACACAGCCGTCGCGCCGCCGGGTCGCGGCACGGCCGCAGACGCCGCCGCTCTTCTCGAAGACGGTCACGTCCGCGGGGTGTTCCCGGAGCGCGTACGCCGCCGCCGCACCGGCCGCGCCCGCACCGACGATCGCGACTGATCGTTGCATAGACAGATCTCCGCACGGACAGTACAAAAACCCGCTCGTTCGATCGGTCAGAGGGTCGCGGCGAGTGCGCCCAGCACGTCGTCACCGTCGCGGACGAACGGCGTTCCGTGGGCCATCGCCGCCACCTCGAAGGCGGGTGCCCGCGCGGCGAACTCCCTGACGGACGCCCGGACCCGATCCATGTCGTAGGAGTCGAACCAGATCGGCGTCGTCATCGCACCGCCCTCCTCCCAGACGAGGTCGCCGAGCAGCGCCACGCCGCAGTCGTGGACGTACACCGTGTGTCCCGGGTTGTGCCCCGGTGTCGCGTAGCTGGTGAACTGACCGACGGCTTCGCCGTCGTCGACCGGCCGCAGGTCGATCTCGTCGGGCAGCGGACAGAGCGTCCGGGCGGCGCGGTGGAACAGCCCCTTGTGGTTGTTCGACGGCGGCGATGCGCCGTTCTCGACCAGCTCGTAGTCGGCTCGCCCGAGAAAAACCGGGCCGGTAAACTCCGGTTGCAGCCGTCCGAGCCCGCCGACGTGGTCCAGATCGTAGTGGGTCAACAGGACGCGGTCGAGATCGCCGGGCTCGTAACCGACGGCCGCGAGTTCGTCTCTGATCGAGGGTTCGTTCCAGAACAGGCCGGTGTCACACAGCGTCACCGCCTCGCCGTCGGTGCCGTCCATCTCCCGCTCGTCGAGGAGAAACGCGTTCGACGCCAGCGGCGGCAGTAGTCCCAGATCGAGCTCCCAGACCCCGTCGATCAACCTCCGTGCCATTGCCGACCGTACGCCGGCCCCACGCTAATGGCTGTCGCCCGGTTTCACGACGGCGGGACAGGGGTCAAAAAGCCGGACTCACTCCGTTCGTCCGGTCACAGCCGCTTGCTGACGTACGGGCCGTCTTGCTTGTAGTCGAGCTTCTCGCGGTAGTACTGCCGGACGCCGATACCGGAGATGACCGCGAGCTTGTCGTAGCCGGCGTCGGCCGCCAGTTCCTCTGCCGTCGCGAGCAGTCGGCGACCGTATCCCTCGTGCTGGTGTTGGTCGTCCTCGCTGGCGCTCCCGAGGCCGACCTGGCTGCCGTAGACGTGGAGTTCCCGCACCAGTGCGGCGTTTTGCAGTTCGCGCCGAACCGGGTCGTTCGGGAACCGGAGGCGACAGAAGCCCACGAGCAGGTCCTTGTCGGGATCCTCGAAGCTGATGAAGTGTTCGGTCCCGCCGGCAGCCTCGTAGGTCATGACGTCCTTCTCGATCCGTTCGGGGTCCTCGTCGTTCATCCCGACCTCGCGACAGCGGATGCAGTCGCAGGTCCAGCCGTGCTCGTCCATGCGCTGTCGGGCGAGCTGCCGGAGGTTCGACTTCCAGACGCCGCCCTCGATGAAGTCCGCGGGGATGTCACGCTGGACGCGCTGGAGGCGGGTGTACTTCGGGATCATCGACTTGATCTCGGCGACGAGTTCCGCGGCCTCGTCGTTGTCCAGGGGCTCGAACTCGTCTTTGCGCCACCAGTCGTAGGTGACGGTTCCCTCCACGACCAGCGTCGGGTAGATCTTGAGGTAGTCCGGTCGCCACTTGCTGTCCTCGAAGATGCGCCGGAAGTCCTCCAGACACATCTCCTTGGACATGCCGGGCTGGCCGGGCATCATGTGGAAGCCGACCTTGAACGCCGAGTCTCGCAGCCGGCGGTTCGCGTCGACGCTGGCCTGGACGCCGTGGCCGCGGTGCATCTCCCGGTTGATCCGCTCGTAGGTGGTCTGGACGCCGACCTCCACCTTCGTCCCGCCCAGTCGGAGCATCCGGTCGATCTGCTCGGGATCGCACCAGTCGGGTTTCGTCTCGAAGGTCGTGGCGACGTTTCGCACGTCGGCGGTCTCGTTCTCGGCGATCACGTCCTCCAGATAGCGAAAGTCGTACTCGTCGGGGTCCTGCGCGAAGCTCTCGCCCTCCGCGGGTGCTGGCTGGGCCTCGGTGTCGAAGTCGTTCATCGCCTCGATGGCGCGCTTGACGAACCACTCCTGGTAGTCGTGGCTTCGTGCGGTCATCGTCCCGCCCATCAGGATCAGTTCGGCCTTGTCGACCGGGTGGCCGATCTCGCGCAGCTGGTTCAGCCGCAGGGTGACCTGTCCGTAGGGGTCGTAGTCGTTCTGGACGCCGCGGGCGGCCGCGGGCTCGTGGCCGGTGTAGGACTGCGAAGACGAGAACTCCGAGTCGGGGCCACCGGGACAGTAGAGACACTTCCCGTGTGGGCACCGGTGGGGCGAGGTCATCACCGCGATCGGCGAGACCCCCGAGGCGGTCCGCACCGGCTTGCGCTGGAGCACTTCCTCCAGTTCCTCGCGTCGTTCCAGCGGCGCGTAGTCGAGGATCTCCGAGTTCTTCGGGACCTTCGGTGCGGAGTACTTCGAACAGACCTCCATCTTGGCGCTCTCCACGTCCTCGCGCTCCAGTTCGCCCGCGAGGATGCGGTCGACCAGCTCTGCACAGACCTGCTCGAACGCCTCGGACTCGGTGGGATCGCCCGTCTCGGTGCTCATTGCCGTTGTCACAGTTCGTTCGCTCGCGCGAATAAGCGTGTCGCTACTCCTCCCGCCGGCCGTCGCCGTCCTCGCCGTCCCAGTACGGCACTTCGGCGTCGAGATCGAGGTACTTCGAGAGTCGGCGCTCGCCCTTCTGGCCGCCGGGTGGCGAGCCCGCGAACACGCCGACCGCGTCGTTGTCCGGGTAGACCGTGATGTCGGGCTCGTTCATCGTCGACATCGCGAGATACCGGAGCCCGTCCGGCCCGGCTTCGAGTTCGTGCTGGCCGGCCTCGCTCCGGAGAAAGACCGCGAAGTCGCCCGCTTCGAGGTCGCGTTCCTCGCGGCCGCTCCCGAGCCACAGCGTCCCGTCGCCGTCGAGGACGAAGATCGCCTCCTCGTTGCCCTCGTGGTAGTGGGCGGGCCAGCCCCGAGCTTCTGGCTCGATCTCGTAGAGGCTACAGCCCAGTTCGCTGGCGGCGCTGGCTCGCGTGAAGCGCTTGCCCCTGAACGAGCGAGTCCCGTGATCGTACTCCTGCCAGTCGAGGGCGTCCGTATCGAGGACCTGATCGTCCATACGCGGCGTTCGCCGACCGACTGCAAGAGCGTTCTGGTGGTCCGTCGACGACTACCGGGGCGGTGAGAGATCGACAGTCGCGTCCGGGTCGGTCCTGTAGCGTCGCCAGCCGTAGACGCTCAGTGCGATGCCCAAGAGCGACGCGACCACGACCAAGACGCCCACGAGCGTCCGATCGAGGCCGCTCAGCAGCGACCCCGAGTCGATCACTGTGTTCGCTAAATTTGCGACTACTGCAAGCCAGACACTGGCGACGAGCGGGAGCTTCCAGCGCCGGATCGTCCCTCGCCAGCGAACGACGGCGAGCACGAGCGCGGGGAGCAACAGTGTCGCCGACACGAGCACAGCTTCTGGTGCGGGGAGGGCCATAGCTGGGGGATTTCGTCGACGGCACAAAGAGGCTGTGTCTGCTCGACCGCCGCTGTCGTGATGGTCGAGCCGTCAGAACCGCTCGCCGACGACGGCCAGCGTCGCGTCGATCACGGCGTCGCGCTCGCCCGAGAGGAATCGGATCGACTGCTCGCGGGCGCTGCGTGTCCGGACGGCGGCTTCCGGTGCGGCCTCGTCGATCGCGTCGGCCAGATCGTGTACGTCGACCGTCTCGTCGGCCCGCACGAACAGCGTGTCGTCGGCGACGCCGACGAGTGCGTCCGTCTCGCTGTCGGCCTGCCGGAACAGCTCGTCGAGCAGGATCGTCGACGGCGGGAAGTCGTAGCGGTGCGTGAAGGCGTCGGTGTCGAGGACGGCGACGGTCGTCCCGCCGATCGCCTCGTGTTCGATGTTGGCCGTCGCGGTGTCGACCTCCGTCGCGAGCTTCTCGCGGAACTGCTCGGCGACGTTGCCGGCGAGCCCGGTCACGTCGTCCTCGTCGTCACCGAACAGCAGGTCCTTGATGAGCTCGCGCTTGTCCTCGTAGGACTGGTAGTACGCTTCCAGCGCGACTGCGTCGCGAAGCTCCGTCACCGAGGCTTCGTCGTAGCCCGCCTCGGCCGCGGCGTCGAGGTAGGACGCTGGCGTCTCGTCCCAGAAGCTGACTGCCGGCAGGTGGACGAGATCGTCCTGTACGTACTCGTTGACGTGGGCGGCGACGTTGGCCGCCAGCGCCGTCGCCGTCGTCGGCGACGCACCGGCCAGCGACGGGCTGACGAGCGTGTCGACCGAGTCGGCGATGGCTTCGTCGGCGACGGCGTCGTCGATCACGACGCGGGGTGCGCCGTACACGTCGAGCAGATCGAAGCCGTCGAGGCTCTCGCGGGTCCCACCGGCGGCGACGAAGACGAACAGCGGGAGCTTCTCGTCGTGGCGCTCCCGGTTTTCGAGCATGTTCGTCACGTCCTTGGTGGCGTCTTGCATGTCGTAGACGCCGCCTTCCAGCGGTCGGCGATCGAAGTAGTGATACTGCGCGTCGGCTCGGCGGTGCTCGTCGGCGACCAGCGGGAGCGTCGCGCGTTCGAGGGCCACGCCAGCGACGTAGCCGTCGGCGGTCGCGGAGTGGCGGACGATCACCGGGCGGTCGGTGATGACCGCGCGTCGGATCGCCGTCGCGGCGTCGACGAGATCGTCGGCTAGTGCCTCGATCGTCGGGTCCTCGGCGAGCGCGTCGACGGCGGCGGGCCGGGCGCGGTCGTCGAGCGCGTCGGCCATCCGGTCCTCGACGGTCTGGCGCTCGTCGCCGTCGAGCGCGACGAGTGTCTCGGTCTCGACCTGAATCTCGCCGCGGCGACGGCGCACGTCGCCGTCCAGTCGGACGATGTCCTCTTCGACGATGTCGGGGTAGGCGCGGACGCCCGCCTCGACGAAGGCCGCACAGTCGACGGTCCCGGTCTCGTCCCGGAGCTCGAACACCGTCGGTCCGCTGGTCTGGCGAACGTCGACGATCTCGCCTTCGAGGCGAACATCGTCGCCTTCGTGGTCGTCCAGGCTGTCGACCGTCACGACGGGGTGGTCTCGCTGGTGGTCGACTGCATCGTCGCTCTCGGCGTCGGCCGACGTGTCGTCGCTCTCGGTCGTCGCCGTACTGCCCTGTCCGACGACGCTGGCGCTTCGCTCGACGCGCTCGCTGTCGTCGGCCTGGCTGACCTTCGCCGCGTCGGCGTCGGTCGTCGTCGCTTCGGCGGTCTGGTCGTCTCCCGACGGTTCGGAGTCACTCGTCGCTTCGGCGGTCTGGTCGTCGGGCGAGGAGTCTGTGTCGGTCGTCGCTTCGACGGCTTGCTCGTCGGGCGACGGTTCGGAGTCGGCGTCCGCCGCCGGCTCCTCACGCCCGTTTCCCGACTCGTCCTCCTCGACGTTTTCGGCGAGTCGCGCCGTGTCGAACTCGGGGTCGTCGATCAGCGTGCCGCGGAACTCTCGCTCGGCCTGTCGGATCGACCAGCCGAGGTCGATGTTGCCGTTGTCCCGGACGTTTTTCACCTTCACGAAGACGGTGTCGCCCGGCTCCCAGTCCAGCGAGTCGAGTCGCTGATCCAGCTCGCTGCGATGGAGCAGCCCGGTCACGCGATCGCCGATGTCGACGAAGACGCCGAACTCGGCGAAGCCGTCGACGGAGCCGCGGTAGTATCGATTGGTCGTCAGTTGATTCGGATGGTCGCCTCGGAATTCGAACAGGACGTCCTCCTCGTGGAGGTCACAGATGTGACCGTCGACGGAGGTGCCACAGATGATACACGAACCCATTGACCGGT
>Ga0207754_100191_pt1 | contig 34223 bp, 30 predicted proteins | sample A23E1SouthBayCA_FD_187728 | JGI IMG/M metagenome (GOLD analysis project Ga0207754, IMG submission 187728) | Aerobic enrichment media microbial communities from Eden Landing Ponds, California, USA - A23 E1 (SPAdes) | ecosystem: Environmental > Aquatic > Marine > Unclassified | place: Emeryville...
CGTAGTTTCGGTTGGTGTGGGTGTTGCCGTTGCAGTCGGCGTGGGCGTCGCCGTTTCGGTTGGTGTGGGTGTTGCCGTCGCAGTCGGCGTTGGCGTCGTAGTTTCGGTTGGTGTGGGTGTCTCAGTTGGCGTGGGAGTTGCCGTCGCAGTCGGCGTTGGCGTCGTAGTTTCGGTTGGTGTGGGTGTCTCAGTTGCCGTCGCAGTCGGCGTTGGCGTCGTAGTTTCGGTTGGTGTGGGTGTCTCAGTTGGCGTGGGCATCTCGGTGGGCGTCGGCTCGGGGCCACAGTCGATGCGGACCGTCCCGTCGTCGACGTGGCGGCCAGCCTTCGTCTCGGCGCTCCAGCGATACTTCCCGTCGGGGAGCTCATCGACAGTTACGCTGTCGCCGTATTCACCCGTCGGGGCGAGGTGGTAGTCCTTCCCGCCGAAGGTGAGCGTGACACGGGCGTCGTTGGGGTTGGTGACGGTGACCTCGCCCTCGGCGTCGACGCACTCTTTGCTGACGATCAGCTCTTCGAACTCTTCGCGGTTGCAGTCGATGCGGAGTTTGCCCTCGTCGATCTCGCGCCCGTTCTTCGTCTCGGCGCTCCAGGCGTACCTCCCGTCGGCGAGGTCGTCGATGGTGACGCTGTCGCCTGATTCGCCGTCCGGCGCGAGGTGGTAGTCGGCGCCGTCGAACGTGAAGACCACCCCGAACTCGTTGGGGTTGCTGACGGTGACTTCGCCGTCCTCGTCGACGCACTCCTTGGTGATGACGAGGTCGTCGGGCTCCTCGCGGTCGCAGTCGATGCGGAGTTTGCCCTCGTCGATCTCGCGCCCGTTCTTCGTCTCGGCGCTCCAGGCGTATCTCCCGTCGCCGAGGTCGTCGATGGTGACGCTGTCGCCCGATTCGCCGCTCGGGGCGAGGGTGTACTCCGTGCCGTCGAAGGTGAGCGTGACCCGGACGTCGTTGGGGTTGCTGACGGTGACTTCGCCGTCCGCGTCGACGCAGTCCTTCGAGATATCGAGCGCTTCGAGCGTCGGCTCGGGCGTCTCGGTCGGCGTGGGCGTCGGTTCCGGACAGTCGCCCGCCAGGAGGTACGCCGCACCGGCGTCGTCGCCGCCGCTGTCGTTGTCCGGCGCGCCGACGAGGACGTCCTCGTCGCCGTCCCCAGTGACGTCCATCGCGTCAGAGACGGCGTAGCCGGCGCGGTCGTCCTCCCCTTCGCCGACGTACTTCCCGGTCGTATCCGAGAGCTGTCGCTGGTCCGCGCGGTGCTCACTGCCGACCAGAAGGTAGACGGCGCCGGCGTCCTCGGCCGTCGTGTCGGCCCCGGGTGCGCCGACGAGCACGTCGGCGTAGTCGTCGCAGGTCACGTCACCCGATCCGGCTGACGAGACGCTGTAGCCGGCGTGGTCGCCTGCTGTTTCCCCGACGATCCTCGTCCCGTTGTCCGAGAGGTTCGCCCTGTGGGGCGGGTCGTCGTCGCCGTAGACGACGTAGGCGATCCCGGTGTTCGTGTCGTTGGCCGTCGCTTCGGCGAACGGGGCACCAACGACCACGTCGGCGTAGCCGTCGTCGTCCACGTCACCCGCCTCCGCAGTCGACCAGCCGGCCCTGTCCCACGCCGCCTCGCCGGCCAGCTTCAGCGCCGCGTCGGCGAGCGACACGGTTCCGGAGGCGTTCGCCGTGACGATGTACGCGGCACCCGCGTCGGCCGCGCTGGAACTGTTGTTGGGCGCGCCGACGACGAAGTCGGTGCTCCCGTCGCCGTCGAAGTCGCCGATGCCGTCGAGCGACCAGCCGGCGCGGTCACCGACGCCCTCGCCGGTGAGCGTGGCCGTCGCGTTCGAAGGGTCGAGCGTCCCTGAGTTATCCCCGGAGACGACGTAGACAGCGCCGGCGTCCTCGGCCGCGGTGTCGGCCCCCGGTGCGCCGACGAGCACGTCGTCGCCGTCGGTCCGGTTCACCGTGGCGACCGCGCGGCCGGCCTGGTCCTCGTAGCTCTCGCCGACGAAGGTGAGGTTCGCGTCGGCGAGCGAGCGGTTCCCCAGATCGCCGCCGTAGACGACGTAGACGGCACCCGCATCGTCGGCGCCCGTCTCCTCGAACGGGGCACCGACGACGATGTCGTCGACCCCGTCGTCGTCGACGTCACCGGTCGCGAGCGAGTAGCCAGCCCCGTCGCCTCCCTCGGCGCCGTAGAGCGTGACGTTCGCCGATTCCGCGTCGAGTTCTCGCACGTCGACCGGACCGTAGAACACGTAGACTGCGCCGGAGCCGTTACCGTTCCGGGTGTTGTTGCGCGGTGCACCGACGAGGACGTCCTCGACACCGTCGCCGTTCACGTCGCCGTGGGTGAGCGCCCTACCGAAGTTGTCGTCCGTGCCCGCGCCGGTCAACTTCGCGTCCGCGTCGGCGAGTGACTGGTTCCCGGCCAAGCCCCTTGGCGGTTCGGCCAGATCGGCCGGGGCCGCTCCGCTGCCCTCGCTGCCGGTCAGGCTCGGGGACTCCCCCCCGACCGCGACGACGAAACCGATCCCCATCGCACTCGTGACGAGAAAGGCGACGACGGCGACCGTGTGCCAGTTCTCCCTCGCCCGGGACAGTCGCTGCTCGTCGGGTACTGAGGCCATACCCTCTGCAACAGGAGCCAGACGTTTTGTTATACTAACATATTTATGGAGTAGGGTCGGTGCCGCTCGAACGGCACCGGTCCTACTGCACGCGTCGAGAGTCGAGCCAGCAGAAATACCGTCTTACTGCGGTGTGATCCGATCCGCCGACGATGCACCGCAGTGGGGCAGAAACGCGAGGAGCGAACGCGTCCCCCGGAGTACCGTCGGACGGACACGGCGCCTCGGCGGCGGCGCCGATGACGAGCGGGATCTCGATTCCTCACTCACGGGTCGCGATTCGGAACGGCGCTCGCGCGCCCCGGCGGTCACATGAAGTCCGCGATCCCGCTCTGTTTGTTCTTGTCGTCCTCGAAAATCGACTCCAGCGAGCGTTCGAGCACCTCTAACCGCTGTTTCGTGTAGTCCCGGCAGCCGTACTCCTCGGCGACCTCGATAGCCACGTCCATGTACTTGTTCACGGAGCCGCGGTGGACCGTCAGCGTCATCCGGCCGCCACACTCCCGACAGTCGCCGGTGAGCGGCATCCGGCGGTACTTCTCGCCACAGTCCAGACAGCGCGTTTCCTGCCGAGAGAACGCCCGGAGGTTGCCGATCAGGTCCGGCAGGAAGTGGTTCTCGATCACCCGCTCGGCCACGTCGGTCTGGTCGACGGCCCGGAGTTTCCGGGAGAGTTCGAGCTGAGCGTCCATCTTCGTCTCCATGTCGCCCAGCGTCTTGTACGCCGAGAGATCCGGCCCGAGCGCGAGGTCGGTCGTGTCGTGGGTGTGGTCGAACCCGTGGTACTCGTCCTCGGTGCCGAGGGTGTCCTCGCCGATCTGGATGAGCTCCTCGACTTCGCCGGGGTCGGCCATCTCGAGGGTCGCCTCGTAGAACTCCTGGGGGTACTGCCGGACGATGTCCATGTTGTGCGCCTCGTCGTCGATCTCCGAGGGATCGATCCGTGAGGACATCACCAGCGGCGCGTCCATCCGGCCCCCGCGCTGGTCGGGGAGGAACTCCTTCGAGAAGTTGAGCAGGCCGTCGAGGAGGAGCATGACGCAGTCCTCGTCGCCGTCGCACTGGGCGCTGTACATGTCGTTCGCGACGAGCGTGTGCGTATCCCCGACGCTGAGGCAGTAGGTGTGCTCGCTCTCGGTATCGACGTACTCGACCGAGGTAACTTGATCTGTCACGGGTCCGCCGCCGTCGGCGACCGCCACCGTTCCAGTGCCGTCGCGGATGCTGACGGGTCGTTCGTCCGAACCAGTCGACGGCACAGGAATTTCGTCACCAGCCTCGATCTCCGTGGCGACGATCGACTCGACGCTACTGGTCCACCGACAGAGTTCGTGATCCGGCGTCACCGTGATCTCCCGGCCACTCCGGGTCTCGACGCGGACCATGTGCTTCGGTGCGGGGTGCTTGCTCACCGCTTCGACGGGCTTGACGACCTCGTCGCCGTCGGCGTCGATCGAGGGAACGAACACGTCGCCGTCGAGTTCCTGCACCAGTGTCCCGAAGTCGTCCTCGTCGGCCGTTTCCGGATCGAGCCGATCCTCGACGAGCGTCCGAATTTCGTCGTGGTGCCACGACTCGCTCTCGCCGCGGAACCACACTTTCGTCTCGGGGTGGAAGCAGTTGCGGCGCTTTGCCGCGTGGAAGTACGGATGCGCGTACCCGACGGCGGCGCTCGTGAACCCGACCACCCGGCCCACCACCGCCGCGGAGGTGTGGGGTGCCATCCCGAACACGAGTTCGCCCACGAGATCCTCGCGCTGTTCGACCTCGTAGAACGGCTCCAGCCCGTAGAAATTCGCCAGGAGGTCGTCGACGAAGTCCGCCGTCCGCATCATGTGCTCGGCGGCGCCGTCGGGGAGGACGATGTCCTGCACTTTGAGCTCGACCAGCTGGTCGTCGTGCTCCAGCGGCTCGCCGTCGATGTCGGTCTCGTAGCCGAGCCGGCGGAACTCCGCCGCGGTGGTGTCGAGCTCCTCGGGCCGGACCGAGGTGACCGGCAGGTCGGTCATGTCGTAGCGCACGGTGCCGTCCTTGAACGACGACACGTCGTGTTTCGCCCGGAGGACGCCTTTCTCCATCGGCTCGGGCGTCTCGTTGGCGGACATCAGCCCCTGGACCCCCTTCAGGATCGAGAAGCTCCCCTCGCGCTCGCCGACGCTGTCGAGCGCGTCGTGGTAGATCGCGTTGAGGTCGATCACCCGCTCCTCGGGGCTCTCGACCTCCCACTCACAGCGCGGGCAGACGACGCGGCCGGACTCGTCCGGTTCGACCTCGATACCGCAGTCGTCGCACTCGTAGTACGGTTCGGTGTGGGACTCACACGCCGGACAGCGGTTCTCGTAGGTGTGTTCGCCACACTCGGGGCACTCCCGTTCGCCAACGCTGACCTCGATCACCCCGCGGCCGGCGTCGGTGCGGTCCTTCGCGGCCTTGGCCACGTCGCGCTGGCTCCCGCCCGCCTCGCCGATGGGGAACATCGTGTGGACCGCCGGCGAGAGGTCGCGGCTCTCGGACTTCTCCGGGCGGCCCATTCGGTTGCCGATCCGGGTGGGTGCACGCTCCCGGACCGCGAAGGAGGCGACTTCGTTCACGGCCTCGATCGCGTTCGTGCCGGGGAGCCGGACAGAGTTGGGGTCTTTGACGGCGCTGTCGGCGCCGACGCCGTCCTGCACAGTCATCCCGGCGTCGGCCTCGTCGGTCGGCGGCGCCTCTCCGCTGTCGTCGGCACCCGTGGACGGCGGAGCCTGGTGGCCGCCGTCGGCGACTGCCTCGTCCGTCCCATCGTCCGCTGCGCCCCACGTTCGCGCGCGTTCGCTCAGATCCGCGGGCTGCCACTCGCGTTCCAGTTCCGTGGTCACGCCAAGTGAGCGGAGGAGCGGGCGGTACTCGGGCACGCGCAAGGTGCCCTCGGTCGCGGTGTGCTCGACAAGCAGGCGTTCGAGCGCGCGCTGGGCGTCGTCGCGCCGCTCGATCACCAGTCCGTTGTCGTCGATCTCCCCGTCGGCGGCGGCCGCCGCCAGCGCGTCGTACTCGGCGACGGTCACGTCGTGCCAGAGGTAGGTGTACTCGGGGTGGATCGGGCAGTCGTAGCGGTCGGCCCAGTCCAGCGCCGTCCGGGGACCGGGCTCGTCGAGGTCGACGTGTGGGTCGTCCCGGAGCGCCTGCACGTCGGCGCCGGCGTCGTCGAACTCTTGCTCCCACCACTCGACGCTGTACGACGCCGGCACGAGCGGGTGGTTGTTCTCGACGAACTCGCCGTAGTTGACGAGGTACTCGCCGAGGTCGAGGATCTCGTCGACGCCGTTTCTCACGTCGAGCGCTTCCTGCGGGTCGTCGATCCGGCGCACGTCGCCGTTGGCGAGCTTGACCGTCGGCCCCTCGATCGAGTCGACCGGGACGACGCCGGCGGCCTTCCCGGGCCGCTCGGTTTTGATCTGGGTCCCCGTCGCGAGGAAGTCGTCGACGAGATGCATCGTCGCCGGGTGGACGCCCGCGGTCGCGAACCCGTGGTTGCGCGAGCGGCCGTAGCGCAGGCGGAAGCCGCCGGACTCGGAGGGGTGGCCGAACACCGGCCGCCCGGCGATCAGGTCCCGGAGGTACTTGCTCGCGGGCTCGGCCCGGACCGGTCCCTCGGGTTCTGTCGACGCCTCGGCGGCCTCGTCGTCCGCATCCTCGTCGGCGTCGGTGTCCGCTTCGGTTTGGTCGCTCTCGTCGGCGCCGTCGTAGTAGGTGCCGTCGATCAAGTCCTGCAGCCACGGCCAGTCAACCTCGTCGAGTTGGCGCGTGTACCGCTGGATCTTGGGCGCCTTCAGGGCGATCCCTTCGGCCATGACGAGACACATCCCGCCGCGGGCGGAGTTGGTGTCGACGCGCTCGAGATCCCGGAACCCCGAGACCTCCTCGTCGCCGGTGGCCTCGCCGTCGAGCATGATCGGCATGTGCTCGGCGATGAACTTCGTCTCCTTGTCCTTCGGCGTGTACTGGAGCCCGGTCTCCTTCTCGTAGAGGGCGATCTCCTCGGCGTAGCGCTCGATCTCGTCGTCGCGGGCGTGGAACTCCTCGATCCCCAGCAGCGACCGGGCGTAGTCGGCGACGAGCACCGAGAGCGCCTGTGCGGTCCCACCCGCCGAGCGGATCGGCCCGGCGTAGTAGACGTTGACGAACTCGGTCCCGTCGTCGTTCTGGAGCAGTTCCGCGCGGTCGATCCCCTCGATCGGCGCGGCGACGACCCCCTCCGTGAGCAGGGCGACCGCGGTCCGGACCGCGCCCTCGATCTTCCCCTCGCGGCTGTCGTAGTCGCCGACGTTGCCGTCGACGAAGTCCTCCACGAGTTCGAGGGCGGCCTCCTCGCGGCTCATCTGGCCTTCGAGCTCGCGGACGCGCTCGGCGACGCCGGGGATGCCGAGGATGTTCTCGACGCGGTCGGCCATGTCCTTCGCGACCGGGATCTCGATCTCCGGCTGGGGGTCCCGCCCCTGCTCGCGGGCGGCTTCGGCGCGGTCGAACGCCTCGTCGAGCTGGTCCTCGATGCGCTCGAAGTAGCGCTCGTCGTCCTCCCTCATCGCTCACCCCGCCCGTTCCGGCTCACAGCCAGAGGTCCAGATCAGTCTCTTCGTGGTGCGTTCGTTCCAGCGGCTCCTCGAACGTCCGCATGTACACCTCGCCCGCGAACACCGTCGCGGCGTCGAGATGCCCCGCGAGCGCCTGGCCGCTCGGCCGCGAGAGCACTGCGTGGGTGTGTGCGAACCGCTCGCCGTCGAGGATGGAGACGTTGCCCACACAGGCCGCCACCTCGAGGGGCTCCTCGAACTCCACGGACTCGTACTCGCCCTCCTGCTGGTCGTAGAACCAGACGACAGCGTCCTGCACCGCACCCATGGCGTTGAACCAGGCGGCGTCGACGTCCTCCTCGACCGCCAGCGACTCGATCTCCTCGCGCCAGTCGGCGCCGGTCTCGAGGCGGGCGAGGAACTCACGGTCGGGCGAGAGTTCGCGGTAATCCATACGCGTGTACAAGCGGCGACGAGGACAAAAACCTTCACTCCCGCCGCGGTCGCACTGCAGCGAGAGTCACCTCGGCGAACTGTACCGAGTAAAAAAGCGGGGACTGGGCGAGCTACGCCCACTCGGCGACGACTGGGGCGTCGCCCTCCGCTACCGAGATCCAGGCCTCTTCGCGGCCGAGATCCGCGATAACGAACTCGGCGTCGTCCAGCGAGCCCATCACGTCGTCACCGCCGTGAACCGTGCCCGGTGCCATGCTATTGCCTCACACGCACAGGGGCATAAACCCGTCGAAACATTGACTATGATTCTCATGGCCCATCGACGGCCGGCTTCAGGGTAGCGCGGTCGCGCTCGGTGTGCTCGGCCAGCGCACAGTTCCACCTTCCAGGATTATCAGTACTCGGATAGGTCCGCCCTGCGCGGTTGCGAGCACCGCGCACACCTTCGCAGAGTACAAGAGGGGCCCAAGAGAACACGCTCCCATGAAGGTAGCCGACGCCATGACGCCCGAGTCCGACCTCGTGACTGTCTCGCTGCCGGGCTCGCGCGACGATGCCCTCGAGTACCTGCAGGAACGCGAGTTCTCCTCGGTCCCCGTAGTCCGCACGACCGACGAGGGCGAGCGGTACCGCGGGCTGGTCTCCCGTGACGACCTGATCGAACACCCCGACGAGGACGACCTCGCGCTCCTGATGCGGGAGGTGCCGACGACGACCGCCGACGCGACGCTTCACGAACTCGCCGAGTTGATGCTCGAAGCGGGCACGCGGCGCGCCCCGGTCGTCGAACCCGACGACGGCAGCACCCTCGTCGGCATCGTCACGATCACCGACGTGATCCACGCGCTGGCCCGCGAGAAAGTCGCGACCGACGCCGACGTGGGCGATCTCTGTAACGGCACGGTCAACACCACCTACACGGGAACGCCCCTCCCCGTCGCGGAGCGAGAGATCGGGCTCGCCGACGTGCCCTACACGGTCGCACTCGACGACACCGCCCAGATGGCCGGCGTGCTCACCGAACCCGACATCGTCGCCGTCGCGGAGGTCGTCGAGGGCGAGGAGGACGCCGGCGCCTCGATGGCCGGCGACGACGAGCACTGGAAGTGGGAGAGCATCAAGTCCGTCGGGAACCGCTACGTGCCGACCCGGAACGTCGAGCTCCCGGCCGAGCCCGTCTCGGAGTATATGACTGCGGACGTGGTGACCGTCTCGAAGCGCAAGTCCGCCGTCGAGGCCGCACAGCTGATGATCACCAACGACATCGAGCAGATCCCGGTCGTTAGCGGCGGCGAACTCGCCGGCGTGCTCCGGGACGTCCACCTGCTGGAGGCGTTGTGATGGGCGAGCACGACGTTACCGAACTCGCCAAGCGCCGCGGCTTCTTCTTCGCGGCCGCGGCGGCGTACGGCGGCGCCGCCGGCTTCTACACGTTCGGCCCGGAGGGTGCAGCGCTGAAGCGCAACGTCGAGGCCGCCTGGCGCGACCGCTTCGCGCTCAAGGAGGACAACGAAGAGATCGCGGCGCCGACGATCATGCCCGAGCCCGTGTTCGAGGCGTCGGGCCACCTCGACACGTTCGACGACATGCTCGTCGAGTGCCCCGAGTGTGGCGAATCCCACCGCGCGGACCACCTCGTCGAAGGTGCCACCGACCTCGAGGACGCCGAGGCGCTCGACCCCGAAGCGGTCGCCGATCTCATCGCCGAACACGACCTGACGTGTCCCGCCTGTGGCGCCGCTCTCGGCGGCCAGGCGGTCGAGGAGTTCAACCTCATGTTCGAGACGAGCATCGGCCCCGGCTCGGGCCAGCCCGGCTACCTCCGGCCCGAGACCGCACAGGGAATCTTCGTGGAGTTCCCGCGACTGAAGGAGTACGCCCGCGGCAAGCTCCCCTTCGGCGTCACCCAGATCGGTCCGGCGTACCGCAACGAGATCTCGCCGCGTCGCGGCCTGATCCGGGTGCGCGAGCTGACCCAGGCCGAACTGGAGACGTTCATCGACCCGGAGACCGACGAACCCGACCTGGAGAAGGTCGCGGACGTGGAGCTCCGGCTCTACGCCGCGCCCGAGCAGCAGACGGACGCCCCCGCAGCCGAGGGGTATCAGGAGCTGACCGTCCGCGAGGCCGTCGACGAGGGCGTCGTCGCCTCGGACTGGATCGCCTACTACCTCGGCGTCGCCCAGGAGTGGTACGAGCGCATCGGCGTCGACACCGAGCAGCTCCGGTTCCGCCAGCATCTCCCGGGCGAGCGCGCCCACTACGCCGTGGACTGCTGGGACGCCGAGGCCAAAGTCGAGAGCGCCGGCGGCGACTGGATCGAGATCGCGGGCTTCTCGACCCGGAGCGACTACGACCTCTCGAAACACGCCAAAGGCAGCGGCGAGAACTTCACCGTGTTCAAGCAGTACGACGAGCCGCGCACGGTCGAACGCCCCAGCGTCGAGCCCGACATGGCGACGCTCGGCCCCGAGTTCGGCGGCGACGCCGGCGCGGTCGCCGAGGCACTCGAAACGCTCGCGGAGCGGGACCCGGACGCGTTCGAGGCCGAGTCGGTCACCGTCGAGGTCGACGGCAACTCGTACACCGTCGACACCGACGTGGCGAACTTCGAAGTCGTGGAGGAGACCGAGGCCGGGGAACATATCGTTCCCCATGTGATCGAGCCCTCCTTCGGCGTGGACCGCACCGTCTACACGCTGATCGACCACGGGCTCCAGCGCGACGAGCTCGGCGGGGAGCCACGGGACTACCTCTCCTTCGCGCCCGAGATGGCGCCGACGGACGTGGCGGTGTTCCCGCTCGTGAGCAACCACGAGCCGCTCCTGGGGACGGCGGGCGAGATCGTCTCGACGCTCCGGGCGGCGGGCTTCGACGCCACCCGAGACGACTCGGGCTCGATCGGCCGGCGCTACCGCCGGCAGGACGAGGTCGGCACGCCGTTCTGTGTCACCGTCGACCGCGACGGGCTCGAGGACGACCCCGAGACCGTGACGCTGCGGGACCGCGACACGGGCGCACAGGCCCGCATCCCGATCGGTGAACTGGTCGGCCAGCTCGAGGCGCTCCACGAGGGCGAGGCCGACTTCGAGACCGTACTGGCCCAGTACGAAACCGTCGAACCCGTCGACGGATGAGCGAACTCGGGCGCCGCGGCGTGCATGCCTCGGGGATCGGCATCCCGGCGCTGTACCTGCTCGGGCTGGTCGACTGGCCGCAGGTCCGCCTGCTGCTGGTCGGTCTCTCCGTGGCCGTCTCGGTGCTCGAGTTCGTCCGACTGGTGCTCGACTACCAGTGGCCGCTGTTCGACACGCTGGCCCGCGAGTACGAGCGCGAGAACGTCGCGGGCTACGCGCTGTACGCCTACTCCCAGATGGCGGTGGCGTTCGTCTTCGCCCCCGCGGTTGCGCTCCCGGCGATGCTGATGCTGATCATCGGCGACCCCGTCTCGGGCTATCTCGGCTCGAACGACGCCGGCACCGCCAAACAGGCGGGCGTCCTCGGCGTGATGTTTCTCGTCTGCTTCGCGCTCGCGGCGCCGTTTACGACCGCGGCCACCCCGCTGCTGGCGGGGCTCGCGGCCGCCGCCGTCGGCGCCGCGGGCGCGACGCTGGCCGACGGCGTGACGCCGGTGATCGCGGGCTACGTCGTCGACGACAACGCCTCCATCCCGCCGGCGGCGGCGCTGGGGATCGCGCTCGTGTTCGTCCTCACCGGTAACGGCGCCGCTCTCGGGGTCTGAATCGGCCACCACGCTCTTGGGTCTCGCCGGCGGACCCGTTCGACGCCAATGGAAATTGGACTGGTCGAGCTCCTGATCGCCGCGATCGTACTGCTCGTGGTGCTGGGAATCCTCTACGTCCTGCTCCAGAACGAGGGAGACGGGGAGATGCTCGAACTCCTGATCGAACTGGTGGACTGATCTCCAGTCGAAACGAAGGGGTGTGAGTGTGTCGCAATCGGGCGGTTCTCGACACAGCCTTTTACCTGGCCGACGCGAGGAAGCAGCTGGCCTCGCCCCGAGCCTTTTAGGCCGATAGCCACCCAACCCCGTCCGTGGCAGAGACGACACGCCGGTTCTTCCCGTACGAGAGCCCCTACCCCAACCAGGGGGAGGCGATGACCCGCATCGCCGCCGCGCTGGACGACGGCGACGACGTGCTGTTCGAGGGCGCGCCCGGGACTGGCAAGACGCTCTCCGCGCTGGTGCCCGCACTCGAACACGCCCGCGAGGAGGACCGGACGGTCGTCATCACGACCAACGTCCACCAGCAGATGCGCCAGTTCGTCGAGGAGGCCCGCGCGATCAACGACGAGGAGGACATCCGCGCGGTGGTGTTCAAAGGCAAGTCGTCGATGTGTCACATCGGCGTCGACTACCAGGAGTGTCAGACGCTGCGTGACACCACGCGCGAACTGGTCGAGGACCAGGCCGAGAAGCGCGAACTTGAACAGCAACAGCGCGAGCTGTTGGACGCCAGCCGCGAGGGCGACGCCGCCGCCGCCCAGCGCCGCGAGGCGGTGATGGAGGAGCTGGAAGCCGTCGAGGAACGCATCGACGCCGTCGAGGGAACGAACGTCTGTGAGCACTACCGGAACAACCTGCTGGGCGACAACGACCAGTTCTACGAGTGGCTGTACGACGGCGTCCGGACGCCCGAGGAGATCTACGAGTACGCCGACCAGCACGACCTCTGTGGCTACGAGCTGCTGAAAGAGGGGATGGAGGCGGTCGATCTGGTGGTGTGTAACTACCACCACCTGCTCGACCCCACGATCCGCGAGCAGTTCTTCCGGTGGCTGGACCGGGAGCCGGAGCGGGTCGTGACCGTGTTCGACGAGGCCCACAACATCGAGTCCGCCGCCCGCGACCACGCGAGTCGGAGCCTCACGGAGAACACGCTCGACAGCGCGCTGGACGAACTCGACGATCGGGAGGACTCCCGCGCGGAGGCCGCCGAGAACGTCGTCGGCGCGTTCCGTGACGCGCTCGTCGACGCCTACGAGGACGGCTTCGAGTACGGGGAGCGGGAGGGGATCGACGAGCACTGGCACGACGTCCCCATCGCCAACGACGACGCCCGCGACGACCTGACGCTCGCGTTCCTCCGGAACTACGAGGGGAGGGGGATCGACACCGAGATCGAACTCGCGGTCCAATTGGGCGAGGCGATCGACGAGGAGTACGAGGAGGCGTACAAGAACGGCGACGCGACCTCCCGCGCCGAGAGCGCGACGCTCGCGGCCGCCCGGTTCCTCTCGATCTGGATGGACGAGAACGCCGAACTCGGCCAGTACCCCGTGGTCTCGGTGCGCCGGAACGAGGGCACCGACGAGATCTACGGCCGTGCGGAGCTGTACACGTGCATCCCGCGCAGAGTGACCGAGGCGCTGTTCGACGAGGTGTACGCGAGCGTCCTGATGTCGGCGACGCTGCGCCCCTTCGACGTGGCCGCCGACGTGCTGGGGCTCGATGACCCCGTGACGATGGCCTACGGCCTGGAGTACCCCGAGGAGCACCGCCGGACGTACGCCGCCGGCACGCCCCCGCTGTTCGCCAGCGACCGCGGCGACCCGGCGGTTCAGGAGTCAGTCTCCGGGGTCGTCTCCGATCTCGTCGAGTTCACGCCCGGGAACACCCTCCTGTTTTTCCCCTCCTACGCCGAGGCCGAGCGCTACTACCTGCGCCTGGGCGGCGGCGACGGCCGCCCCGTGGGCGACGCCGACGGCGGCGACGCGGCGCTCATGCTCGACAGTTCCGACGTGGACACTGACGACCTCCGGGAACGGTTCGTGGCGAGCGAGAACGCTGCGCTGTTCACCTCGCTGTGGGGGACGCTCGCGGAGGGGGTGAGCTTCGACGGCGACGCCGCCCGAAGCGTCGCCGTCGTCGGCGTCCCGTACCCCCACATCGACGACCGGCTGGAGGCGGTTCAGGACGCCTACGACCGCGCCTACGGCGACCGGAACCAGGCCGGCTGGCGCTACGCAGTCGAAATCCCGACGGTCCGCAAAACACGACAGGCGCTGGGGCGGGTGATTCGCTCGCCCGACGACTTCGGCGTACGCGTCCTCGCGGACAAGCGCTACACCCGCGCGGACATGGGTCGGTTCTCCGTCCGGGACACGTTCCCCGAGGAGGAGCGCGACGAACTCATCGACATGAACCCCGAGAAGGTGAAGTTCGGGATGCTGAACTTCTACGCCGACCTCGACGCCTACGACGGCGAACCGCCGCGGCCGTGAACTGGTTCGCCGTAACGTGTATCAGTCTACTGGTGTGTGTCTGACGCGTATCCGACAGCCGCGAGACAGACACGGACGACTAGCTGATCGGCGAACGCCCGGCAATCGGCGTGAAACCGCCGATTTAGCCAGTTTCGATGCCGCTCTGTCAGACCAATTAGCACCGCCTTTATCAGACTCCTCCGAGAAAGGGCGGGCGCATGGCCACTCAACCCTCCGATCCTGACAACGTTCGAGAGAGCTGTCCGGAGTGTGACGGGGAGACGATCCACGACGTCCGGGTCGAGATCCGGACCGAGAGCGATCAACAGGAGAACTCGGAGTTCTCCAGAGAGCCGTACCGCGTGGCCGTCTGTCAGACGTGTGATTCGCAGACGGCGACGCGGATGAACAACGCGTAACCCCCGGCAGTGGCCGTCCGGGTGTGGGGGCCCGACGGCGAGCGATGCCGGCTATGCGTCGGAACGGCGCCCTTCGGCGCCGTCGTTTTTCGACCGCCGAGAGCGATCAGTTACTCGAACAGCCCGGCGGTCGTCAGTTCGTAGCCGTCCTCGGTGACGATCAGCGTGTGCTCGGCCTGTGAGACCAGTGTCCCGTCGCGCTCCTGGAGCACGGGGTAGCCCTTGACGGCGCCCTCGGCTTTCAGCCGGCGCAGCGCCATCGACGGCCGCGGGGTGTCGAGCCAGCGCTCGGCGAACGGGAGGCCGTCGAACTCGCTGACGATCTGGTCCATCGCCTGTCGGGCGGCGCGGTCACGCACCGAGCGCTCCTCCTGCAGTTCGAAGATCTGCTCGTGGCTCCCTTCGCCAACTTTCCCGCTGCCGTCGGTGGCGAACGGTTCGATGGCGACTACCTGGCCGGCTTCCAGTTCGGCGGAGCGATCGACGCCGCGGTTCGGGATCGACGGCCCCGTGTGCGCGTCGTAGTGGCCGAGCCCGTGACCGGAGAGGTTGAGCACGGGCGAGTAGCCGTAGCCGTCGATCACGTCCTCGATAGCCCCTCCCACGACGCCGACCTCGGCGCCGGCTTCGACCTCGTCGAGCGCGGCGTCGAGCGCCTGTTCAGCGGCTTCGACCAGTTCGTCGCTGCCTGAGAAGTCGACGGTGACCGCCGAGTCGGCGATGTAGCCGTCGACGTGGACGCCGATGTCGAGACAAACCATGTCGTCCTCGCCGAACTCGGTGTCATCGTCGGCCGCCGGGGTCGCGTGGGAGGCCTCGTGGTCGATGCTGATGTTGACGGGGAACGCCGGCTCGCCGCCGAGTTCGACGATGCGCTCCTCGGCGGTTTCCGCGACCTCCAGGTGGGTCACGCCGGGTTCGACCAGCTCTCGGGCCTCCTGCATCACCTCGACCAGGATCTCGCCGGCCTCGTGGTGCTTTTCCACTGCCTCCTGGCTCAGATCGCCGTAGCTCATGGCTGTTCGATTGGCCTGTGCCGGGGAAAGAGGTTCCGGGACGAAGGCCGCGTGCGGCGACGGCCAGCCGCGCCGGGACGAAGGCCGCGTGCGGCGACGGCCAGCCGCGCCGGGACGAAGGGCCGCGTGCGGTGACGGGCAGCCGCACCGGGACGAAGGCCGCGTGCGGCGACAGCCAGCCGCACCGAGGCGCGAAGCGACCCTACCGCGTCGCCGTACTCGTCTGCATCGCGTCGGAGTTGAACGCCGCACCGGTCCCCTCGTCGTCGCAGACGATCACGCCCGCCGAGGAGCCCGTGAGATCGTCGAACTCCGCGATCGCGTCGTCGGCGGCGGTCTGGGCGTCGGCGCCCGCTTCCAGCTTGTCGACCGCGCGCTGGGTCAGCGTCACCTTCGCGATGTCCTCGCCCGCGCCGGTGGCGGAGGCGCCGCCGGCGGGCGTACAGTAGAACCCGGAGCCGACCTGGGGCACGTCGCCGACCCGCCCCGCGAGCGCCCACGAACGCCCGCCCGTGGAGGTGGCGGCGGCGACCTCGCCCTCGTGGAACGCGACGGCGCCGACGGTGTCGTGGCCGCCGAAGCGTTCTTCGAGCCACTCGAGGTGGGCTTTCGGCCCCGCTGTCGGCGGGTCCTCGTCCGCGTACTCCTCGCGTTTTTCGGGTGTCAGGAGGTCCACGTCGGTTTCGACGCCGAACTCGTCGGCGAGATCGACGGCGTGCTCGCCGGCGACGAAGATGTGGGGCGTCTCCTCCATCACGACCCGTGCGGCGGAGATCGCCTCCCGTACGCCGTCCATGCTGGCGACGGCGCCGGTCTCACGATCGGAGGTCATCAGGCCGGCGTCGGTCCGGACTGCGCCGTCGGACTGGACCGCGCCGCCGTAGCCGGCGTTGAAGCGGTCGGAGGCTTCGAGGACGTTCACCGCCGCCTCGACGGCGTCGACCGGATCGGACTCGGCTGCGCCGGTTTCCGCGGCCTCGTCGAGCACTTCTTGCCGCGGTTCGGGTTCGTCGGGGCTGTCGCCGGCGCCGCCGTGGACGATGATGCGCATGGGCGGGTGCGCGGTGCCGGCGCCCATGAATCCACGGGAAACGGCCGCCTCCGCCGGGTTCGTCCGTCGCAGCGAGACGACCAGAAGAACGGCAAGCATTTGGTCCCGCTGTGCGACGTTTTCAGTGCCATGAGCTACGAGCATATCGAACCCCCCGAGTCGGGGTCGAAAATCACGCTCGCCGACGAGGAGACCGGCGAACTCGACGTACCGAACGACCCAATCATCCCGATCATCCACGGCGACGGCATCGGGAAGGAAGTCGGTCCTGCAGCCCAGAAAGTGCTGACCGCCGCCGCCGAGGCGACTGGCCGTGACGTGAACTGGATGCGCGTCTACGCCGGCGAGACCGCCCGCGAGATGTACGACGAGAACCTCCCCGACGAGACGGTGGAGGCCATCCGCGAACACCGCGTCGCGATCAAGGGGCCGCTGACGACGCCCGTCGGCGCCGGCTTCCGCTCGCTGAACGTCGCGCTGCGGCAGACGCTCGACCTGTACGCGAACGTCCGACCGACGTACTACCTCGACGGCGCGCCGTCGCCGATGAAGGACCCGGAGGCCATGAACATGGTCACGTTCCGGGAGAACACCGAAGACGTCTACGCCGGCATCGAGTGGGAGGCAGGCACCGACGACGTCGAGGAGGTCCGTGACTTCGTCGAGGAGGAGATGGGCTTCGACGAGACGATGCACGACGGCCCCATCGGTATCGGCATCAAGCCGATCTCCGAGAAGGGCTCGAAGCGCCTCGTGCGCGAGGCGATCGACTACGCAATCGAGAACGACCGCGACAAGGTCACGCTGGTCCACAAGGGGAACATCATGAAGTTCACCGAGGGCCAGTTCGGCGAGTGGGGCATGGAGGTCGCCGAGGAGGAGTACCCCGACGAGGAGGTCTTCGCCGCCCCCGACTCGCTGTGGGAGCAGGAGGGTGAGGTCGACATCCCCGAGGACGCCGTCATGGTCGACGAGCGCCTCGCGGACGCGATGCTCCAGTGGATGCAGCTCCGCCCCGACGAGTACGACGTGCTGGCGATGCCGAACCTCAACGGCGACTACCTCTCCGACGCTGCGGGCGCCCAGATCGGCGGCCTCGGCATCGCGCCGGGCGCCAACTTCGGTCACGGGCGCGTGCTCGCGGAGCCGGTCCACGGCTCCTCGCCGAAGAACGCCGGCCAGAACAAGGCCAACCCGACCGCGCTGATCCTCTCCGGCCGCCTGATGTTCGAACACATCGGCTGGGAGGACACCGGCAAGCTGGTGCGCGACGCCGTCGAGAAGACGATCTCCGAGGGGAACGTCACCTACGACATCGAGCGCCACCGCGAGGACGCCCAGAAGCTCTCGACCGACGAGTACGCGGAAGCCGTCGTCGAGAACATCGAGAAGCTGGCCTAGGCCAGCTTCTCGGATCCGCTAACTCCGCTTTCTTTTGCTGCTCGCCCGTCAGTCGCTACTCCGCCCAGTCGGGGTCGGTCCGCGGCGGCGCGAACACGTCGATGCCGACGACCGTCTCGTCGCCGCGGTTCTCGGCGGCGTGGACCTCGTCGCCCAGCAGCGTGTATGACTCGCCGGCGCCGACAGTGACCTCCTCGCCGTCCTCGAGGACGAACGTGAGTTCGCCCTGGGTGATCAGGCCGGCCTGTTCGTGGTGGTGGCTGTGGGAGGGGACCTCCGCGCCGGGTTCGATCTCGAAGTGCTGGACGCTGGTCTCCTCGCCGCTGGCGCCGACAGTCAGATGCACGTCGTCGACGGCTTCGACGAAATCGTCGTCGTCCGGTGTGTAGCGATCCATGTGGGTCAATGGCGTGCGAGGGCGTATAGTTCCTGAGTTCGCGGCTATACTGCGCGGGGACGAGCTACTCCAACAGTTCCTGGGGCGGCGACTGCCAGTCGCTCGCGGAGTCCTGCGGCTCGTACCCCAGTAGCTCCTTCGTGTGCTCCAGATCGAACCAACTCCGCGGATTGTCGCTGGTCGCGAAGAAGATCCCGAACTCGGTGTCCTCGTCGGCCAGACACAGCTCCACCAACTGCGCCCAGTCCCGCAGCGAGAGCCACGTCCCCTTCAGCCGTTTCACCTGCTCGGTGTACGCCTCGCTGCCGCGCTCCCAGTCGCCGTTCTCGACGCCCTGCTCGGCGTCGCCGTAGGGGTTGTCGTAGAGGCCGCCGCGGACGCTGGCGATCCGGGGCGCGTAGAAGCGCTTTGGGTACTCCCGCTGCTCGATGTAGAACCGACCCATGTCCTCGCCGTACGCCTTGGAGACGCCGTAGTACGAGTCCGGGCGCTCGTCGTCGTCGACGGTGACGTTCGTGTCGTCGTCGAGGCCGTACACGTCGGGCTTGCCGTCCTCCTCCCACATCCCCGCGGCGTGGATCGAGGAGGCGAACACGACCTGCTCGACCTCGGCGTCGGACGCGGCTTCGAGCACGTTCCGCGTCCCGACGATGTTGCTCTGGTGGACCGACTCCCAGGTGGCCGAGACTTTCGGGTCCGCAGCGAGGTGGACCACCGCGTCGACGCCGTCGAACGCCGGGCGGATCTCCTCGTACGCGGAAATATCGGCGACGTAGTCCACATCCGGCGCCTCCTCGAAATCGAGGTAGACGAACTCGTGGTCGGACGCCGCTGTGTCCAGGTGCTGCTTGATTCCCGACGCGACGCGACCCTCCGATCCGGTGACTAGCACGCGCATAGTTGGAGGTCGGTGGAGCCGGGGATAAGGCTCGGGATGCACGCGGGGCCGCGGCGTGTCCCGCGTGGCGTCGACACTCGTCGGGGCGAGCGGAGGATTCATAGCCGAAAGCGCACCACCACGACCCATGTACGCGGTCGTCGGCTGCACCGAGTGTGGCACCTACTGGCTGCTCACGGACCCCCGCGAGAGCGACTCCGCGACCTGCCCGAAATGCGGGCGGCGCCACCAGACGAAGAAACTCCGGACGTTCTACGAGACCGACGACCGCGAGGCCGCCCGCGAGGCGCGTGCGGCCCTCCTGGCGAAGAAACACGGCGATAGCGCCGCGTTCGACGACGTGGCACACGTCTCCGAACTCGAACAGCGCGCCGAGGAGAGCGGTATCTCCGAACGCGACTACCTCGAACAGTCCGGCATCGACGCCGACGAGGTGCAGGCGGCGGGCGACACCGCGAAATCGTCCTCGCAGGGTCGCGACGAGAAGGTCCGCGACGCCGTCCGGGAGGGCGGGACCGAGGGCGAGATCATCGACCGGGCCGTCGACGACGGCGTCCCACGCGGCGCCGCGGAGAAACTGCTGGAGAAACTCCGCCGGCAGGGGGAAGTGATCCAGTCCGGCGGCGAACTGCGGCTGGTCTGAGGCGGACGCGCCCGGGGCTTACCGACCCAGTTCGGCGTGCGCGCTGGACAGATTCCGCGAGGCGAGCGCCGAGAGCAGCGAAAGCTCGCCCGCGAGCGCCCCGGTTGCGACACACTCCGCGAGCGCGTCGGCGTTCGACCCCGCCGGGTCGCCGCCGCCGCGGATCCCCAGCACGTCGAGGCCCTCGGACTGCGTGGGGAGTTTCGTCCCGCCGCCAACGGTGCCGACCTCGATCGAGGCCAGCGAAATGGCGGCGTACAGTCCCTCCTCACGAGCTTCGACGGAGACGATGCCGTTGCTGCCCTCGACGACCTGGGCGGCGTCCTGCCCGGTCGCGAGATACATCGCGGCGACGACGTTTGCCGCCTGAGCGTTGAACCCCAGACTGCCGGCTTTCGCACTGCCGATCAGGTTCTTCCGGGTGTTGACTTCCGCGATCGCCTCGGGCGTGGTTTTCAGCGTCTCCTCGACGAACTCCCGGGGGAGCAGCGCCTCCGCGGTCACGCTGCGGCCGCGCCCCTCGACGGCGTTGATCGCGGCGGGCTTCTTGTCCGTACAGAGATTCCCCGAGAGCGCGACGAGCGAGGCGTCGGTCTCCGCCTCGATCACGTCGCAGGCCTCGCCGGTGGCGATGGTGGCCATGTTCATCCCCATCGCGTCGGCCGTGTCGTAGCGGAAGCGCAGGAACACGTTGTCGCCGACGACGTACGGCGTCACGTCGAGCAGTTTCCCGTGGCTCGTCGTCGATTCGGCGGCCTCCCGCAGCAGATCGGTGTTGTCCCGGACCCACTCCGCGAGCGCCTGTGACTCGGCGATCCCGCCCGTCTGGAAGACGGGCGCGCGGGTCATTCCCTGTTTGGTCACCCGGGCGGTCGCGCCCCCGGCGTCGTCGATGACGGAGAGCCCGCGGTTCACGGAGGCCAGCAGTGCGCCCTCTGTCGTCGCCAGGGGGAGGTACGTCTCGCCGGAGTACGCGCCGCCGTCGATCGTGACGGGGCCGGCGACGCCCATCGGGATCTGGGCCGCGCCGATCATGTTCTCGATGTTGGAGCCCGCCGCCTTCTCGGCCGGGAAGCTGTACTCGCCCGTCGTTTTTAGTTCGGTGCCGGCGTGAGCTTCGACGACTCGGCGCCGGGCCGCGGCGGCGGTGTCGGCGTCGGCGTGCTCTCCGAGTTCGTACAGCCGGAGGTCGCCGCTCTCGACCCGGTCGGCGAGTTCCTCCGCGGTGTCGGCGTCGACGCGGTCGGTCATGCCCCCGGGTTCCGCCGGGGCGGGCAAACCGTTACCGATCCGCGACGGGCGAGCGCCGTCACGAGCCTGCGCCGGCTCGCCCGGTTCCCGAACGGTTTTGGCCAGTCCGACCCGCGCTCCACCAATGACCGAGGCCGCCGACACCGTCTTCATCGACGGCGAGATCCACACGCTGACCGATCCCGACGAGACCTACGAGGCCGTCGCCGTCCGGGACGGCGAGATCGTCCGACTGGGTACCACCTACGACGTTGAGTTCCTCGCGGGCACCGACACCGAGGTGATCGACCTCGACGGGCGCGTGCTCCTCCCGGGGTTCATCGACGCCCACACTCATCTCACCACTGCCGGGAAGTACCTCGTCCACGCCGATCTCTCGGCGGCCGACGATCTCGACGCGGCGGTCTCGATCCTGCGCGAGCACGCCGCGACCACCGACGCACCCGCGGACGCCGAGTGGGTTCGCGGCTACGGCTACGACGAGAGCACCTGGCCCGAGAACCGCTATCTCGACCGCGAGGATCTCGACGCCGTGAGCGAGACGCGCCCGGTCGTCGCGTTCCGCGAGGACATGCACGTCGCCTCCGTCAACAGCGTCGTCCTCGACCGCTACGAGAGCGAGATGGCGGAGGCCAACGTCCACTACGAGGACGGGGAGCCGACGGGCGTCCTGGTGGAGGAGGCCGTCGACGTGCTCTACGAGGCTGTCGCGCCCGACACCGACGAGACCGAACGGCTCATCGCGGCCGCGCAGACGCACGCCAACGAGCGCGGCGTCACCGGGATCCACGACATGGTCCGGGGCTCCTACGCGCCCGAGGTGTACCGCGAGCTGGACCTCGCCGCCGACCTCTCGCTGCGGGTTCGGGTAAACTACTGGGCCGACCACCTCGACGCGCTGATCGAGACCGGACTCAGAACTAACCACGGCTCCGGGATGGTCCAGACGGGCGCGATCAAGACCTACACTGACGGCTCCTTCGGCGGCCGCACGGCCCGGGTCTCCGAGGCGTACGACGACGACCCCGCGGAGCACGGCTCCTGGGTCGTCGACCCCGAAGAGCTTCAGGAGATCGTCCAGCGCGCGGACGACGCTGGCTTCCAAGTCACCGCCCACGCCATCGGCGACGTGGCGATTGACGCGGTGCTCGACGCCTTCGCGGCGACGGACGACCCTGGCGGGATGCGCCACCGCGTCGAGCACGTCGAACTCGCCTCCGAGGCGGCGATCCAGCGCTTCGCCGAGATGGGCGTCGTCGCCTCGGTCCAACCGAACTTCCTCAAGTGGGCGAAAGACGGCGGGCTCTACGAGTCCCGCCTCGGCGCGCGCCGGACGGAGACGAACCGCTACGCGCTGCTCGAGGAGGCGGGCGCGCCCCTCGCGTTCGGCTCGGACTGCATGCCGCTCGACCCGTTACTGGGCGTCCACCACGCCGTCAACACGGCGGTCGACGCCCAGCGGCTCCCGGTTACCGACGCGCTGCGAGCGTACACGCTCGGCGCAGCGTACGCGGGCTTCGACGAGGAGCGACTCGGCACCGTCGAGTCTGGGAAGCTCGCGGACTTCACCGTGCTCGAGCGGTCGCCGTGGGAGCACACAACCGAGATCGCGGGGATCGACGTGGCGATGACGGTCGTCGACGGCGAGGTCGTCTACGACGGCCGGTAGCGACCGACTCTGCCCCCGCCAGGCGTGCTACCGTTCGACCACGCGCTCGCGCTCACGCTCGCGGCCGCTGCGCTCCTCGGGTCGGGCGCCGCTCTCCAGTAGTCGATCCATCCGTGCTTCGAACTCCGAATCGGTGAGTTCGCCCGCGGCGTAGCGCTGCTGGAGCGTTCCGATCGGGTCTGGTTCCTGTTCGGCCGTCGACGGCGCGCTCGCGGCGGGGTTGGCGTCGTCGGGCGCAGCTGCGGCCTGTTCGGCGAGCCCGGAGCCCAGTGAGGCCGCCAGTCCGGCTGTCCCGAGGGTGAACAGCACCGCGAGCACGACCGCGGGGGTGGAGCCGGCCATCGCCGTCGAGATGACGCCGACGATGGATGCGACGAGCAGGGCGCCGGTGAGGACTATCCGAACTCGGGGGCTGGAGGGGGCGAGGCGGTGGACCAGATCGCTCATGTCGGGCTGCTGTTGCGCTCGGCCAAAATAGCTTCCCACCTCGTTGCTGGCTCAGGCAGTCCGGCGGGCCGCGGCCAGCGTCGTCGCGACACCGCCGAGAACCAGCACGAACCAGTAGGTACAGAGTCGCACACAGAATGCGGCCACCACGCCCGCGGCGGGGTCGACGCCACCGATGGTGACGAACAGCCCCGCCATCACCGCCTCAACGCCGCCGACGCCGCCCGGGACCGGGATAACGTTCAGCAGGTCGCTCACTGGGACAGCGATCAGCGCGACCGCGAGCGGGATCGGGGCACCCAGTGCGACCCCGCTCGTGACCGCAGTCACCGAGAACAGCAGCCACGCGATGAGCACCCAGCCGAAGGCGACCAGTACCCGCCCGGGGGCCGCCCGGATCAGTCGCCGGGCATCGTCGAACTCCGTGACCATCGCCTCGATCGCCGCGGGTTCGGTCCGGCTGGCGACGTGCGTCGACACCCGACCGAGGGTATGTCGGAGCGCCGCCCCGATGCCCTGAGCGATCCGGCCGAGGTCGACGCCAGCGATCAGTGCAACCAGCAAGCCGAGCCAGACTACGGACACAACTGTGAGGAGTCCTGCGACCGGCAGCAGCGCGCGCTGGCCGCGCGTGACGAGGGCGAGCACCCCCGCGAGCGCGGCCGTCGTCGACCCGAGGAACGTCACTCCTTGCGCGATGACGGTCCCGGGAAGCGCGCGGTCGGTCGATAGCCCGGTCGCCGTCTCCATTGAGTACGCGATCAGCACCGGGCCGGCCACGTTGCCAACGGGGAGGAGCTGTTGGCCGTAGAACCCCCGGAGGTAGGCAAGCAGTGATCCAACTCGGGGCCGCACGTCGAGCAGCGCCGCGAGAGCGAGAAACCGACAGCCCATCCCGACCGCGGCAGCGACGATCCCGAGCGCGAACGGCAGCGGGGCGAGCGAGGCGACTGTCGCCACCAACCGCTGGTAGCCGACGAGCCAGCCGAACAGACCGAGTGCGAGAGCGGCGGCCAGGAGGCCGAGCGCGAGCGAGCGACGGCGCGTCTGGGGCACGCTCGGAGGCTGGGCGCGAGCCGCGTAAAGCGTTCGGGGAAAAGCCCATGCGCCGAGGGACCCAACAGTGGGTCATGCTCCTCCAGATTCCCGGCGGCCCGGAACTGCTGATCATCCTGCTCGTGATGGCGCTGCTCGTCGGCGTCCCCGTAGTCCTCGTGGGGCTGTTTCTGGTCGTTCGGGCCATCGGTGGCGACGGCGACGACGAGGTCGCCGAACTCAAAGCCCGGATCGAGGAGCTGGAAGCGCAGGTCGCGGCCGGCAGCGAGGCGGCCCACAACGAAGTGACGGTCGAGGACGACCGGCGGGAGGAGCAGTAACCCCCCTGCAGGTTCCCAGCGGCATCGAGATCCTCGTGATCCTGCTCGTGCTGCTGTTCAACTTCGTCGTAATCGCTCTCGTGGTGACGGGGATCGTATTCCTCTCTCGCCGATGGGGCAGTGGCGACGACGAAGCGGAGTTCGACGCGGTTCGGGACCGGGTCGCGGATCCGGAGGCGCAAGTCGAAGCGCTGGCCGCGCGCGGCGACGAGGCGGCTGGCGAGGCGGGGTGCGGGGACGACCGCTGACGGAAACGGCAGGGTTCTTACTCCGGCAGCGCGCGCTTCGGGTATGTCCTTCTTCGACGACCTCGCCGCCCGTATCGACGCCGTCGACAGCGTCGTCTCCGTGGGGCTGGACGCTGACCTCGACCGCATCCCGACGTTCCTCGAGGATCGCGACCTCCCGCGCTGGGCGTTCAACCGCCGCATCATCGACGCCACCCACGAGCACGCCGCCTGCTACAAGCCAAACGCCGCGTTCTACGAGGACGCCGACGGCTGGCGCGCGCTCCGGGAGACCGTCGCCTACGCCCACGGCAAGGGCGTGCCCGTCCTGCTCGACGCGAAACGCGGCGACATCGGTAACACCGCACGCCAGTACGCACAGGTGCTCGACGAAGTCGACGCGATCACCGTCAACCCCTACATGGGTGGTGACTCGCTCCAGCCGTTCCTCGCCGACGCCGATGCGGGGGTGTTCGTGCTCTGTCGCACCTCCAACCCCGGCGGCGCGGATCTGCAGGATCTCGAACTCGCCTCCGGCGAACCGCTGTACGAGCGCGTCGCCGCGTTGGCGGACACCTGGAACGAACACGGCAACGTCGGCCTCGTCGTCGGCGCGACCGCCCCCGAGGAGCTGGAGACGGTGCGGGAGATCGTCCCGGATATCCCGTTTCTGGTGCCGGGCGTCGGCGCGCAGGGCGGCGATGCGGAGGCCGCGGTGGCGCACGGTCTCGCCGAGCGCGAGGGCGCCGGCGTCGACGTGGGGCTCGTCAACTCCTCGCGCGGGATCATCTTCGCCGGCAAGGAGGTCGGCCGCAACACGGTTTCGGGGCCGTCCGGCGGCCACGACCTGGACGAAGCCGCCTACTTCGGCGCGGCGGGCGATGCCGCCGAGCGGCTGAAAACCCGACTGAACCAGTACCGCTGAGGATCAGACGAACGCCGCGCCGCCGCCGGTCCAGGTCCGGTAGGCCCGGGCGTGCTCGCCGTTCTCCGCGAACGCCTCGACCATCGCCGCCGCCACGTCACGGCGACGGTCGGGCGGACAAACCGCGAGCACGCCCGGGCCGGAGCCGCTGACCGTGACGCCGTGGGCGCCGGCCTCGCGGGCGGCGTCGGCGGCGTCGTCGTAGCCGGTGATGAGGGCGGCGCGGTGGGGGGTGACTACCTCGTCGGCCATTCCCGCGCCGACGAGCGCCGGGTCGGAGCGACACATCCCCACCGAGAGCGTCGCCGCGTTGCCGACCGTCGCCACCAGTTCCTCGATCGTAACGTGGGTCGGCACCACCTCGCGAGCGTCGCGGGTGGAGATGGGCTCCTCGGGCAGGCAGGCCACCAGCGGGACGTTCGTCTCGATCGAGCGGACGCCGTCGGCGGTGGCGATGGTGAACCCGCCGAGCAGCGCGGGGGCGACGTTGTCGGCGTGGGCGGCGCCGGAGACGACGGCCTCGCCCTCGGCGGCGATGGGGACCAGCTCCTCGCGGGTGAGGCCGCGGTCGTAGAGGGCGTTGAGTGCGAGCGCCGCGCCCGCGGCGGAGGCGGCCGAGGAGCCCAGCCCGGAGGCGGGTCTGACGCCCTTGTCGATCTTGATGTGGGCCGGGGCGTCGAGCGCCCGCGCGACGGCGCCGACGGTGTTCTTCTCCGGATCTTCGGGAATGAACTGCGCCCCCGCGCCGGTCACCTCGATGGTGGTGCGATCGGCGCGTTCGACGCTCACGATGTCCGCCGGGCGCGAGAGGGCGACGCCAAAACTGTCGTAGCCGCTACCGAGGTTCGCGCTGGTCGCCGGAGCCCGGACTGTTCGCATGCGGAGTCGTACCGCGGATCGCGCGAAAAAACTGACGCTCGTTACTCGTCGGCGACGGAGAAGATCATCGGCGCGATGATGACCAGCGCCAGCCCGAGGAACAGGTAGATCCGGGAGTTGACTGCCTGTGGCGTCAGCAGGAAGATCAGGCCGAACGCACCGAAATGCAGGCCGAGCACCTTCTTCGACCCGAGCCCGAGCAGGCCGATCGTTCCCAGGGCGAACACGAGCAACAGCACCTGCCCGATCTCGTAGTTGAGCAGGAAACTGTCGATGACCTGGAGCGGGAGCATCTCTTATGACTTCTCTGTCCGAACGGCGCTTTAAAGTTCTGTTCTCCGCCCGGGCTCGTCGCCCCGAGCGTTGTCGCCCCAGAGAGCCCCGAATCGGGCTCAGAGCGGGCCCGACCCGCCGTCGGCGACGCCTGCCACTCGCGCCACATACATACACTCCCGCGCCGTACCAAGGAGTATGACTCAGACAGCGACACTCGGCGGCGGCTGCTTCTGGTGTGTCGAGGCGGCGTTCGAGGAGCTCGCAGGCGTCGAAGACGTGATCTCCGGCTACGCCGGCGGCCACGCCGAGGACCCGACCTACCGCGAAGTCTGCTCCGGCAACACGGGCCACGCCGAAGTGGTCCAGGTCGAGTACGACGAGGACGTGCTGGAGTACGAGGACGTGCTGGAGGTGTTCTTCACGATCCACGACCCCACCCAACTGAACCGTCAGGGGCCGGACATGGGCAGTCAGTACCGCTCGATCGTCCTCACCCACGACGAGACCCAGCAGGAACTCGCAACGGCCTACGTCGAGGCGCTCGACGAGGAGGGCGGCTACGACGACGCGGTCGTCACCGAGGTCGAGCGCCTCGAGATGTTCTACCGCGCCGAGGAGAAACACCAGAACTACTTCGAGAAGAACCCCGACGACGCGTACTGCACGATGCACGCCCAGCCGAAAGTCGAGAAGGTCCGCGAGAAGTTCGAGCAGAAGGCGCAGGCCTGATCAGTCTGCCAGCCGCCCCAGCAGCTCTTCGCGCAGTTCGTCGCTCCCCGCACAGACCACGTCACACGCCGAGAGGTCCGTCTCGGCGTTGTGCTCGACGCGGTAGCCGACGACGACCATCCCGGCCCGATCGGCCGCGAGCGAGCCGTTCCGGGAGTCCTCCACGGCCACACACCCTGCCGGATCGACGCCGAGGCGGTCGGCCGCCGCCTCGTAGATGTCCGGTTCGGGCTTGCCCGGGCCGGGCGCCTCGTCGTTCGAGAGCACGAGGTCGAACTCGAGGTCGAAGCGGTCGAGCACGTACCCCATCCACGTCGGCGGCGACGAGGAGACGAGGCCGACCGGAACCCCCGCCTCGCGGGCCGTCTCCCGGATCACGGCGAAGGTGTCGAGCAGTGCCACGCGCTCCTGATAGATCTCCGCCGCGGTCGCGTCGTAGCGGTCGACGAACACGTCCTTCGACACCGTCGTCTCGTAGTTGGCGTCGAGGTAGTCGTAGATCTCGCGGTAGGGCATCCCCGTGATCTCGTCCAGGTCGGGGAGATCGCCGTCGAGCACGCCGGGCAACAGCTCCTCGCGCTCGGCGTGGTGCCAGTAGTCCTCGGAGTCGACGACGACGCCGTCCATATCGAACAGCAGCGCGTCCATGATCGCCGTACCAGTGCCCCCGCCATCGCGTTTGGGGTTTCGGACCGACGCTCAAGGCGGATGCCGGGACCACTCCCGCGCGTGACCGAGACGATCCGACTGTTCGCGGGCGACTGCACCGTCGAGTTCGCGGGCGAGGGCGAGCGCACCCAGCGCGGCTACGTGGTGGTCGTGGTGAAACCCGACCGCACCGTACTGGTCCACGACGCCGAGGGGTACCAGCCCGTGGCGTGGCTCACCCGCGCGGACGAACTCACGACCGAGACCGAGGGCGACTCCTTCTCGATCGTCGCTCGGAGCGGCGAGCAGGAACTGCGCGTGGTCTCCGAGGCGCCGACGGGACGCCGCGAGTTCCCGGTGAGCGAGGCGGGCGTGCCGGTGGGGACTTGCCCCGACTGCGGCGACGCGCTCGTGCGTGCGGGCGGGGAGGTGACCTGTCTGGGCTGTGACGCCGCCTACGGCCTGCCCGCGGGCGCGACCGTGCTCGAGAAACCCTGCGACGACTGCGGCCTGCCGACGATGCGCGTCGAGCGCGGCGAACCGTTCGAACTCTGTGTCGACTGGGAGTGTGAGTCGTTGGCCGACGCCGTCGCCGACGCGCTCGACGGTCGCTGGGACTGCCCGGACTGTGGGGCGCCGCTGGGCGTGGTTTCCCGCGGTAACCGACCGTTCCTCGGCTGCGAGGGCTACCCGGACTGCGAGACGACGTTCTCGATTCCGGCGGGCGTAGTGGTTGGCGAGTGCGCCTGCGGGCTCCCGGTGTTCGAGACCGCGGCCGGCCGGCGCTGTCTGGACGGGACCTGTGACCAGTACTACGAGTCGGGGGTGGACACCACCACCGGGCCCTGAGCGGCGTCCGTGCCGTCCGGCGCCTGCTACCCTCCGCGGCCTGCCACAGCCGCCGCGGGCTACCACAGTCCCTATACCTGCCGACCCGGGAGGTAGGGCCATGAACGGGACCCTTCGCGACGGCGTCGTCCACCTCTCGGGCAACGCCAGACAGCAGTTCTACGACTCCGGGGGGTACGGCCGCCCGGCCGGCGGGAGCGACCTCGAACTCGCGCCGGTGGAGGCCGCCCACCTGCTGTATCGGGGCGATCTCGATGCGGTCGTGGACGAGGAGGGAGCGTCGATGGGGTTCCGGGAGTTCCTCACCCGGACCGACGCGGTGCTCCCCTTCGTAGTGTACAAGGACCTCCGGGACCGCGGCTTCTACCTCTCGCCCGCCCGGGACGGCTGGGTCGACCCGAGCGTCGACGACGCGACGGATTTCGTGGTCTACCCGCGCGGAAAGGGACCGAGCGACGGGGAGATCGCCTACCGGCTCCGGGTCGTCGGCGAGCGCGCGCCGTTGCCGGCCGCGAGCATCGACGAGCACGTCCTCGCTGTCGTCGACGAGGACGGCGAACTCACCTACCTCGGCACGGAGTGGCTCTCGCCGTCGGGCGACGCCGACCCGTCGCTCCCCGACTCGCTGGACGCGACGCTGACGGACGACCGCCTGCTGGTCTGGGACCCGCCCGCGGCGTTGTACGCGAACGGCTTCTTCGGCCAGCGACTCGCGGGCCGGAACGCCGACGCCGGGCCGCTCCAGCTCTCGCTGCTCGAGGCCGCGTATCTCGCCCACCACGACTGCCTCGACGTCGACGCCGCGACCGTCCAGGGGCACGCCGAGGCCGTCGAGGGCGAGCGGTTCCGCCGACGCTACGCGGCCTACGAGGCGCTCCGTGACGCTGGCGCCGTCCCCAAGTCCGGCTTCAAGTTCGGTGCCGACTTCCGGGTGTACGAGTCCTTCGACGGCGTCGCCGACCTGGGCCACTCCGACAAGCTGGTCCGGGTCGTCGAGCCGGACCACGAGTTCCTCCCCCGGGAGCTGTCGCTCGACGTGCGGCTGGCCGGCGGGGTTCGCAAGCGAATGGTTTTTGCGCTGACCGAGCCGAAGGACGGAATAGATTGGCTCTGCGTCGAGCGAATCACGCCGTGACGCGAGGTCTACGATGACTGAGGATACACCCACACCGAAGACCGACGGGGGCACCGACAGCGTAGCAAGCGACGACGTGGCCCTCGACCCGTGGGGATCCTCGACCATCGAGGACTACCGCAAACTGTTCGAGCAGTTCGGTATCGAGGAGTTCGACGCCGACGAGGTGCCCGACCCACACTACCTGATGCGCCGTGGCGCCATCTTCGGCCACCGCGAGTACGAGCGCGTCGTCGCGGCGATGGCGAACGACGAGCCGTTCGCGGCGCTCTCGGGGTTCATGCCGACGGGCGACCCCCACATCGGCCACAAGATGGTGTTCGACGAACTCATCTGGCACCAGCAGCAGGGCGGCGAGGTGTACGGCCTGATCGCCGACCTCGAAGCCCACTCCGCCCGGGGGATGTCCTGGGACGAGATCGACGAGCACGCCCGGAGCTACCTGCTCTCCTTTATCGCGCTGGGATTCGACGTGGAGGACGGCGAGCTCTACCGCCAGTCGGACAACCGCGTCCTGCAGGATCTCGCCTTCGAGATCGGCTCGACGACGAACTTCTCGGAGTTCGAGGCGATCTACGGCTTCGGCGGCGAGACCAACGTCAGCCACATGCAGTCGGTGGTCACCCAGCTGGCGGACATCCTCTACCCCCAGCTCGACGAGCCGATGCCGACGGTGATCCCGGTCGGGCCGGATCAGGACCCGCACGTCCGGTTCGCCCGCGACGCCGCTGCTCGGATGCGCTACTTCAAGGTGACCGAGGCGTTCGCCTCCTTCGAACTCGACGACGCGGAGCGCGACCTGTTCCGGGCGCTGTACGACGACCTGACCGAGCGCGACGACGTGGTCACCGACGATCTGCGGTGTGAGGACGCCGCCGAGCAGCTCCTGGCGTTCGTCAACGATTCCTCGACGGCCGTCGACGCCGATCCGTCGACCCGCGACTCGCTGGTCGAGAAGCTGGAGAACGGCGGCAAGGAGCCGATCCGTCCCCGCGTGCGCTTCCTCGACCGCAACGCCAACGAGGCGGCGTTCGACGCGTTGATCGAAGCGATCCCGGGCGAGAAGCGCCGGTACGACGCCCACATCGACAGCTTCGACCTCGATCCTGCGGCAGTCGAGGAGATCGCCCGCGAGATCGAGATCGACCACGACGGCTACGGGTTCCAGGCGCCGTCGTCGATCTACCACCGCTTCATGACCGGGCTCACCGGGGGGAAGATGTCCTCCTCCATCCCGGCTTCGCACATCTCCCTGCTCGACGACCCCGAGGACGGCTACGACAAGGTGAAGTCCGCGGCCACGGGCGGACGCACGACCGCCGAGGAGCAGCGAGAACTCGGCGGGAAGCCCGATGAGTGCCCGGTGTACGAGCTGTACGCCTACCTGCTCGCCGAGAGCGACGACGAGTTCGCGGCCCGCGTGTACGAGGAGTGCGCCGAGGGCGAACGACTCTGTGGCGGCTGCAAGGAGCAGGCCGCGGAGCTGATGCGAGAGTTCCTCGCAGAGCACCAGGAGAAACGCGAGGAGGCGAAGGAGGTCCTCGAAGACGTGGATATCGATCTCTCGAGTGAGCGGCGCGGCCTCGGCGGGAAGGAAGAGGAAGACGCGGTCTAAGGTCGGGTTCTTCCTTCGATTCTGTTTTTGGAGGGTATCGTCGACACCACTGCTGCGAACAGCACCGCGGTCGCAAGTGGTCATGCTTCGAGATGCTGTTGCTGTTGCGGTCCCAGTAGCTGTGCCAGCCGTCCACGTAGAAACCGAACTCCCACAAACTGCATCCACCGGGAACGAAGCCGGCCCACTCACGGAAGCTTTTTGCGCGCTCGGGGGATTGCTCCGCGTATGGCGCCCGACACCGCCACCCGCACGCATCGCCTCGCAGCCGCCGGTCGCGGGGTCGGGTTCTTCTTCGCCTGAGTCGGTCGGCGGAGCCCGGGAGCGGTGCAGACCGGGCGAAACCGACCGAGCGGGCAGTACCGCCCCCGGAGCGACGACGCCGGGGCGACCGATCAGCGACACACACCACTCACCACATGCGACTTCCGGAACGACAGGTCGCGGCCCTAGAGGCCGCGAGCGCGACCGACGCACAGCCGATCCCCGACCTCGCCGCCGAGGCGGGGATCGACGAGGCGGCAGCCACGACTGCCGTCTTCGAACTGGAGGAGGCGGGGCTCGTCACCGTCGAGAGCGAGACCGAGGAGACGGTCTCGCTCACCGACGAAGCCCGCGACTATCTCGACGAGGGGCTGCCCGAGGTCCGGCTCTACCGCGGCGCCGTCGACGCCGGCGCCGCCGACGCGCCGGTCCAGATGGGGCAGGTCATCGGCGCCTCGGGCTTGGGAGGCCCGCAGGTCGACATCGCGCTGTCGAACTTCGCCCGCAAGGGGTACGGCGAGATCGACAGCGGCGAACTCGCCGCCGATCCCGAGGCCGACCCCGATTCTGACCCCGAGGCTGCGGCGCTCGAAGCGCTCGACGCCGGTGCGGCCGTCGACGACGAACCGCTGCTCGACCGCCTCGCAGAGCGTGGCCTGATCGAGCGCGAGGAGCACACCGTCCGCTCGGTGCTGCTCGCCGACGCCGGCGTCGACGCGCTAATGGCCGGCGTCGAGGCCGCCGAGACCGCCGACCGACTCACACCCGAGATGCTGACCTCCGGGGAGTGGGAGGACGTAGAGTTCACTGACTACAACGTCGAAGCCGACGCGACCGAGGCCGGCGCGGGGAAGGTCCACGTGCTCCGGCAGGCCGCCGAGCGCGTGAAGGACGTGCTCGTCGGGATGGGGTTCCAGGAGATGGACGGGCCCCACGCCGACGCCGACTTCTGGATCAACGACGCGCTGTTCATGCCCCAGGACCACCCCGCGCGTACCCACTGGGACCGGTTCGCACTGGACGTGGATCCGATCGAGGACCTCCCCGAGGACCTCCTCCAGGCCGTCGAGAACGCCCACCGCGAGGGTGTGGGCCCGGACGGCGACGGCTACCACTCGCCGTGGAGTGAGGACTTCGCTCGGGAGGTCGCACTGCGCGGGCACACCACCTCGCTGTCGATGCGATACCTCTCCGGCGCCGCCGAGGGCGAACTCGAGCCGCCGCAGCGGTACTTCTCCGTGGAGAAGGCGTACCGAAACGACACCATCGACTCGACGCACCTGCTCGAGTTCTTCCAGATCGAGGGGTGGGTGATGGCCGAGGAGCTCTCGGTGCGTGACCTGATGGGCACCTTCGAGGAGTTCTACGCCCAGTTCGGCATCACCGACGTGCAGTTCAAACCCCACTACAACCCCTACACGGAGCCGAGCTTCGAGCTGTTCGGGCGCCACCCCGAGACCGACGAACTGATCGAGATCGGCAACTCCGGCATCTTCCGCGAGGAGGTGCTCTCACCGCTGGGCGTCGAGTGTGACGTGATGGCCTGGGGGCTCGCGCTGGAGCGGCTGGCGATGCTGTACACCGGCGCCGAAGACATCCGCGACCTGCACGGCACGCTCGCGGACTTGGAGTTCCTGCGGAACGCGGAGGTGATCTACTGATGCCCGTCGTCGACATCGACACTGACGAACTGCGCCGGCTCACCGGCCACGAGGAGAAGGACGACGACCAACTGAAGCAGGACCTGTTCGGACTGGGGCTGGAGTTCGAGGGCGAAACCGAGGACGGCGATCTGCAGTTCGAGTTCGCCCCCGACCGCCTCGACCGGCTCTCCGTCGAGGGCGTCGCCCGCTCGCTGCGCTACCAGTACGGCGACGACCGGGGGGTGGACGTCCCGAGCATCAACGACGCCGAGTGGACGATCGAGGTCGACGAGTCCGTCCCGGCCGAGCGCCCGTACGTCGCGGGCGCGGTCGTGCGCGGGGTGGATTTAGATGAGGACGCGCTGGACTCGCTGATCCAACTGCAGGAGAAGCTCCACGCGACGATGGGGCGCAAGCGCGCGAAGGGCGCCATCGGCATCCACGACCTCGCGATGCTGAAAGGCGAGCGTATCGAGCAGCGTGAGGTCGGTGCGCAGAACGAACTCGAACCGCCGGAGGATCTTACCCCCGTCGGCGGCGACGAGGGGCCGACCGACGTAGGCGGCCCGACGATTACCTACCGTGGCATCGACCCTGAGGGCGACGAGTTCGTGC
>Ga0207754_100192_pt1 | contig 33760 bp, 43 predicted proteins | sample A23E1SouthBayCA_FD_187728 | JGI IMG/M metagenome (GOLD analysis project Ga0207754, IMG submission 187728) | Aerobic enrichment media microbial communities from Eden Landing Ponds, California, USA - A23 E1 (SPAdes) | ecosystem: Environmental > Aquatic > Marine > Unclassified | place: Emeryville...
TCTTGTTCCGCGACGGGCTTCTCCGCGAGCCGATCCAGCGGCCCCCGATGTTTCCAGGCTGTCGGCCAGTGGAGCGTGTAGCAGTCGAACGCGTCGATCCCGAGTTCCGAGAGCGACCCTCGGCAGGCCGCCGCGACGTGTTCGTGGTTGGTGTTCCAGACCTTCCCAATCAGGAAGAGCCGCTCACGGTCGGGTGTGCCGGGACTCGCTAAGAGATCACCGATCCGGTACTCGTTGCCGTACAGTTCTGCGGAGTCGAGCAGCCGGTAGCCCGCGTCCAGCGCCCGTGCGATCGAGTCGGTCCGGTCGACGTACTTCCCGTCGCGGTAGCGCGAACAGCCGAAGCCGATCGACGGCAACCGGAGCGCCGCTCGCCCGTCGCCGGGCTGAACAGTCCCTTCGCTGAGCGGCGACGGTGGGCGAACGACCGGTGGAACCGGATCGACCGCCGTCGCGCCGCAGTCCTCGACTGTCACCGGACCGCCAGACGCCGCGGCGCGCTCGATCGCAGTACAGACGGCGACCACGTGGGCGCTGCGCCTGGCATCGGCGAGTGGCGGCCGCTCGCGGTGCCGGTGCCGTGCCAGCCGTTCGACGCCAGCGAGGTGGCGGCGCTCACGGTCGGGCGTCTGTGGCGGCATCGACGTGTACGACCGACCGAGGCCGCCGTACTGTACACTGTCGTCGGTCGCTGTCAGGGCTCCGGCGTCGTCCAGATAGAGCGACCCGTCGTCGCCGTGGAGTTCGAGTCCGTAGAACTCTCGGCTCCGATGTGGTGCGTAGAAGCTGGCGGTCAACTGGACTGTCGGGCCCGCGAACGACAGGGTTGCGGTCACGTGGCTCGCGCGTTCGGGGTCGTCCTCTGCCCGGTCTGGCCACGGCGAGCGCGCGTCGGCGGTGCGAACCGTCTCGACCGGCCCGAACCACGCGACCAAGAGCGTCAGCGGGTAGACGGCTCCGTCGTACAGCGGCCCGACGGCCAGGAAAGCCTCGGGATCGTCGTGCCACTCTGTCACCCGGCCGACGTGTGCGTGGGCGTACCCCTCTCGAATCGTGCCGGTCCGTCCGTCAGCGAGTACGCCAGCAGCCTGGCGCTGGGCGACCGAGCGGTGATTCGTCGGCGCACAGCCAAGCGCCAGGCCGCGATCGGACGCCAGCGCGAGGAGATTCCGCGCCCGCCAGGCGTCTACTGCGAGTGGTTTCTCCGAGTGGACGTGATAGCCCGCTCGCAGCGACTGCTCGGTCACGTCGGCGTGGGCCTGGTGGCCGGTCAGATTGACGACCGCCACGGCGGTGGTCTCGGCCAGTGCCGTCGTAAGGTCCGTGTAGGCCACCGCTCCGACCTGTTCGGCCAGCCGTTCGGCACGCGCCCGGTCCAGGTCACAGACGCCGACCACATCGACGGGCGACGCTGTCAGTCCCGCCGCGTACTGACTCGCCACGTCGCCGGCACCGACGAACAGGCATTGCACAGCCGATCGTTGATCGCCCGCGTAAAAAAAGAACGAGCCTAACTGGGCGCGACGATGGCATCGCCGGGAGTGACCCCGAAGGCTGGCCGCGAAAACAAGAGTCGACATCGCCGTCATCAGAGCACTGGCCAGGTCGGGGCGACAGATCCGCTGGTCGGCCACACTCCACAGGGCTGGACGCCGTGGACCGTGGCCGACAGGAACCACGACGCAGCCGCCCGCGTTCTCGGCCGCTCCGGTTGGTTCTCACCCCAGGAGGTGTCTCTCGCGGTCCGTCCGAATCCTGTACTCGACCTGCCGTGGGCTCGGCCCCTCGGTACGCTCTGGTAGCTGACGAGTCGCTCGCCTGGACCGCCACGATAGGACTTTATCCGCTCCGCACCACTGGACGCCTGTGGCCCGGATCGCCGTTCTTCACAACACGCTCGATCTACGCGGGGGGGCCGACGCGGTCTGTCTGCACGTCTGTGAGGCGCTGCAGGCAGATCACGAGGTGACGCTGTTTACGCTCTCGCGGACCGACATCGACGACCTGAACGACCTCTTTGGCACCGACGTGTCCGTGACGGTCGAGCGGCCACTGGCCGGGCGTCGACTCGCCGACTGCTTCGCCGCCGTCGCGCCGGTGGTGGGGCCGCAACTCCCGCTCCGCAGCGTCCTGCTCGTCACAGCCTTCCGGCGGCGTGCCCACGCCTTCGACCTCGCAGTCAGCACGGCCAACGAGATGGCACTCCCGCTCCCCTCGATCCAGTACGTCCACTTCCCCCAGTTCGCTCAGTACCACTGTCCGGCTGGCGGCTTCGACCGCTGGAATCGACTGTGGTCCCGACTGGCAGGTCCCGGCCGGGAACTGCCCACGGACGCAACCGTCCTCGCCAACTCCGACTGGACGGCCGACGTGGTCGCGGCGACCTACGACCGCCGGCCGACTGTCCTCGCCCCGCCGGTCGACTCGATCCCGCCGGCCTGTCCGTGGGACGAGCGCGAGCGTGGGATCGTCACCGTTGGCCGTCTCGCACCCGACAAGCGGCCGCTGGCAGCGATCGAAGTCGTCGACGCGGTCCGCGAGCACGGCCACGACTGCCACCTCCACCTCGTCGGCTCGGCGGCCTCGGCGTACCGCCAGTACGTCGAGCAGGTCGAAGCCGCTGCCCGAGACCGTTCGTACGTCACGCTCGAACGGGAGGTTTCGCGCGAGCGACTGGAACACCTGCTTGGCTCTCATCGCTACGGGCTCAACACGAAGCGCCGCGAGCACTTCGGGATGGCCCTGGCCGAGTGTGTGGCTGCCGGGATGCTCACCTTCGCCCCCGACAGCGGCGGGCAGCGCGATGTCGTCGGCGACGAGCGACGGCTGTTCACCTCGCTGGACGACGCCGCCGCTCGTATCGCACGGGCGATCGAACGCGACGAACGCCCGTCGTCGTCACGCGAGCGGTTCGACAGTGCCCGATTTCACGAGGCCGTGCGCCACCACGTCGCCGAGAGGCTGTAGACTGAAGTTCGAGCCGTCCGTACTGTGAATATGGCATCGACGACTGCCGACCGACAGAGCGAGGGGACGCTCGCGACGGAATCGCTGACGACGCTGCACTGGGCCGGGATCGGCCTGGCTGCGATCACCGGGGCCATCCACCTCTGGCTGGGCGTGAGTTTTCTCTCCTCCCCGATGGGGCTCACCTTCCTGTTTGCCGGGGTCGTCTACGTCGGCGCGATTATCGGAGTCCTGCTCGACGTGCGGCGACGACTCCTGTACCTGCTGGGAATCCCGTTCACTGCCGGCCAGATCCCGATCTGGCTGGCGGTCAACTGGCCGGACCTGGGCGCGATCGGGATCGGCGACAAGGTAGTACAGGTGGCCCTGATCGCCGTTCTCGTAGTCCTGTACCGCCGGTCCGGGTAACTCGTCTTCTCTGGCGCTTGGCTTCCAGAAGACCGGAGCGAACGAAGTGAGCGCCGCCCCTCGCTATCTCGCGGGTCGTTCCTCCCCGCTCGATTGTCCGGCGAGGCGTCGCTCCCGGTGGTCGCGACGCCTCGCCTACCCCTCGAACCCGAAGATCTCCCGATGCTGGGACTCCAGTTCCTCGACGTACCGTTCCAGGACGGTCGCCAGCTTCTCGTCGTCGACGACGATCGCGGTCAGGCGCTCGGTCGGGTTCTCCGGGAGGTCGATCCCGAACTCGCCGTCGCCCTCGTAGACCGGCTCGGACTCGTTGAGGATCTGCTGGTCGATGGCGTGGATCAGTTCGGAGTCGTAGCGGTCGTTCATCACCTCGAAGGCCTGCTTGTAGGCCTTCTGTAGCTCGGTGAAGTAGTGCTCGTACTTGTCCTCGAACATCTCGGGATCGAACGCAGCCATACCTGGGGCAAGCCGCCGACGCTACTAGTCGGCATCGAATCCGCTCGCCGAAACGGCCACACTACACCAGCCAGCGATCGGTCACGAAGTCAACCCCAGCCAGGCTCACGTGTCCGTGGTTGCGGTCGTCACCTGGAGTTCACGTCATTCTGGGCGACGACAGCGTCGTCGCCCGGCGTCGCCGGGATCGACTTCGGCTCGCCGTCTTCGGTGACGCCGGTCGTCACGAGCAGGCGCAGGCCTGCCTTGACGCTCATGTCCGTCTCGTGGAGATCGCTCTCGGGAACGAGCGCGAGACGCCCGCCGGTGGGATTCGGGCTGTTGGGGAAGTAGACGTTGTACACCGATTCCCCGCCGAAGGCGTCTACGTCGACCGGGCTGTCGCCGGTGACGAGACCGATGGAGTAGATCCCGTCGCGGGGGTACTCCACGAGGACGACGCTCTCGTAGGCCTCGTCGCGGTCGACGAGCGAGTTGGCGACCTGGCGGACGCTGGTGTAGATCGTGTTCACGAGCGGCACGACGTTGACGATCCGCCCCACGTTGCCGAACAGCTGCCGGCCGGCGTTGCGCTGTGCGAGCGAGCCGAGCAGGACCACCGCGACGAGGACGGCACCGATCGCGACGAACTGGGCCAGCAGCTGGTCGTCGCCGGTGTAGCTCGCCAGTCGCGTACTGGCGACGATCGGTTCCACGAGCTGGAGCGTCCAGTTGGCGAGTGTCCGTACGACGTAGACGGTCACGACCAGCGGCGCGACGAGGATCAGGCCGGCGACGAAACTGCGCCGCAGCCGCTCACTCAGGCTCATACTCTGTGATTTACGACACCCGGCAAAAAGGTAGCGCCACTCGCGACGCCGTGCCCACGCGCTCGGGACGGCAAAAGCAGTATGGTATCACTATCGATAATTTGATAGCGTTTCTTATGTCTCGTTAGCCACCACCTTCTACTCGTATGTGTATCGCTCTGACGGCCCGCTCACTCGTCCGAGCGGCGACAGGACCTGTCCGCTGCCGGTCGTCGAGCCACGGCAATCTAGATATCAGTATCGGTTCTGATATCTATTCGGAGGGAAGCGATGGCTAGCCGGCCACGGGGCGCTCGCCGTCGCCTCGCCGCGCTCGCCGACGCCGTGAGCGTGGGGCCGATCCACGTCGTCACCGCCCTGCTGGTCGTCGCGGCGGTCGCCAGCGGCACACTGGCGGTGTCGGTCAGCGACGACGAGACGCAGGTTCGGCCTGCCGGCGGCGCGACGGTTGCCGAGCGATTGGTCGACAGCTCCGACGCCGAAACCGAGGGGGCCGCGGCCCGCCGACAGAGCGTCGGCGGTGCCACCGAGCCCGACGGTTCGACCGCGTCGGTGAACGCGACGGACACCGACGCCGACGGGCTGGTCGACGAGCGGGAACGTCGCCTGGGAACGGACCCGACAGATCCCGATACAGACGGTGACGGTATCCCCGACGGTGCCGAGGTCGACGACGCGCTGTACCCCGACGCCGACCCGCTCGAACACGACATCTACGTCGAGGTCGACGCGATCGGAGAGAATCGGTTGAGCGAGGCCGCGGTCGACCTGATCGAGCAGACGTTCGCGGACGCACCCGTCGAGAACCCGAGTGGTGAGTCGGGGATCGACATCCACGTGCTCGTCGACGACCGGGGGCTCGAAAGCAACGCCACCGTCTACTCTACCGACAGGCCCGGACCGCGCGACGACATGTACGACTTCCGCGAGGACCACTTCGACGCCAGCGGCTCGGCGTACTACTACGTCGTCCTGGCCGACGACGTGGCCTACGACGGACAGCCCCGCTACGTCGGTGCCGGCCGACCGGGCATCGTCGCGATGCAGACCTTCGACGCGCCCAAACTCACCGCGTCGCTGTTCATGCACGAACTGGGACACGCCTTCGGACTCGACGGCCGGGCCGAAGGCGTCGACAGCAAGACGTACTCCACCGAGGAGTACGACAGCGTCATGAACTACAACGGGCTGTACGACCAGCTCGATTACTCGAACGGCACGGACGGCCTCGGCCGCGACGAGTGGCAGTACGTCGCCCGAGAGCGCCACCAGCCCGGTGGCGACCGCTGACGCTGATCTCGGGCCAGCCGTCGCCCACGGAGCGTGGCACCTCGCTCGCGGGACCGCGCCTCCGGCGCGGATGCTCGTCCGTTATGCGAACAGTTCGCGCGCGTCGTCGAGCGCGTCGACCAGCGCGTCGACCTCCTCGCGCGTGTTGTAGATGTAGAAGGAGGCCCGCGTCGACGCGGAGACGCCGAGCTTGTCGTGTAGCGGCTGCGTACAGTGGTCGCCCGCGCGGACGGCGACGCCGTTGGCGTTGAGAATCTCCGAGACGTCGTGGGCGTGAATGTCGTCGAGCGTGAACGAGACCAGCGCGGCCCGTTCGTCGCCGCCCGGTCCCAGAATCTCGATGTCGTCGAACTCCTGGAGGCGGTCGTAGGCGTACGACGCCAGCTCCGTGCCGTGGCGGTGGACGCGCTCCATCCCGATCTCGTCGAGGTAGTCACAGGCTTCGGCGAGTGCGATCCCCTCGCTGATGACCGGCGTGCCGGCCTCGAACTTCCAGGGGAGTTCGTGCCACGTCGAGTCCTCGAACGAGACCTTCTCGATCATCATGCCTCCGTAGAGGTACGGCTGCATCGCGTCGAGCAGGTGCTCTTTGCCGTAGAGGACGCCGACGCCGGTCGGGCCACACATCTTGTGGCCCGAAAAGGCGAAGAAGTCCGCGTCGATGGCCTCGACGTCGACGGGCATGTGTGGCACCGACTGCGCCCCGTCGACGAAGATCAGCGAGTCGTGGTCGTGGGCGATGTCGGCCAGCTCGGCGACGGGGTTGACGGTCCCCAGCGTGTTCGAGACGTGGACGACGCTGACCATCTCGGTGTCGTCGGTGATCAACTCGCGAGCGTGGTCCATGTCGAGGTGACCGTCCTCGTCGACCTCGACGAACTTCACCGTCGCACCGGTCTTCTTGGCGATCTGTTGCCAGGTCACGAGCGCTGCGTGGTGTTCCATCTCCGTGAGGACGACCTCGTCGCCCGGCCCCAGCTCTGCCAGCCCCCACGCGTAGGCGACCGTGTTCACCGACTCCGTCGTGTTCTTCGTGAACACGACCTCTTTGCGCCCGCCGCTGGCCCCGATGAACTCCGCGACCCGGTCGTGGGCCTCCTCGTAGGCGATCGAGGCCTCCTGGCTCAGCTGGTGGAGGCCGCGGTGGACGTTGGCGTTGTAGTGTCGGTAGTAGTGGCTGATCGAGTCGATGACCTGGTCGGGCGTCTGGCTCGTCGCCGCGTTGTCGAGGTACACGAGCGGCGTTCCGTCGAACTCCCGGTCGAGGATCGGGAACTCGTCCCGGATGGACTCGACGTCCAGGGCGTCTGTCTCACTGTGGCTCATTACCTATAGCGTAGGCTCGGACGGGGAACTTTCCTTCGGTTCGTCGGCTCGTTGCCAGGTCGCTACTGCCGGTCGTCACTGCTTCGAGGCGTCCGCGATCCCGGACGCGGGATGCCGCTCCGACGGACAGCCAGCAGCGACGAGCCGCCGTCGATCACCCACTCGACGATCCCTGGCCCGTCACATCCAGAGCAGCTGTGCGTGGCGCGTCCCGTCGATGTCCAGCACGTTCTCCTCGTCGATGAACCCGTGTTCGACCGCCAGCGTGACGGTCTCGGTGCCCACGAGGTTGGCGACGGTACACTGCGAGAGGCTGTCGAGGACGGTCTGCTCGTCGACTTCCTCGCCGTCGTAGAACCCCTCGTCGACGGTCAGCGAGATATCCCCGTCGTCGAAGGTCTCGCCGATGATGTCGGGATCGCACACGGAGACCAGCGTCCCTTCGTCGGTCTCGCGTTCGTTGAGGATCATTCGAGCAGTTCTTGTTCGGCCTCTTCGCGCATCTCTTCGGCTTCCTCGACCAGTTTCTCGGCGCGCTCGAACTCTTCCATCTCCTCCAGTGCGCGGGCCTTCTCTTCGAGGATGTCGGGGTTGCGAAAGCCGAGGCGGGTGGCGTTGTCGAAGGCGTCGACGGCGTCCTCGGCCAGCCCACGCTCCAGCAGGAAGAAGCCGCGGTTGTACCAGGCTTCGGCGAAGCGCGGGTCGATCTCGACCGCTCGCTCGGCGTGTTCGAGCGCCTGTTCGGTCCGCCCGGACTCCCACAGCGCGTACGCGAGGTTCGTCTCGGCCGTGGCCGCGTGCTCGTTGCTCGCGCTCGGCGCATCGTCCCCGAGCGCACCGCCAGCGTCGCTCTCTTCCTCGACGTTGAGGGCTTCCCGGTAGGCACCGATTGCGGCGTCCCACTCTTCCATCTCGGCGTGGGCCGCGCCCTTGTTGGTCCAGGCCTCCTGTTCGATCCGCTCGTCGTCGGCGAACCGGGCGGCTCGCTCGAAGGTCTCGGCGGCCTGTTCGTGGCGGTTGATGTGGACGTACGAGACGCCCACGTCGAGCAGTTCCTCGGCGTCGACCGCGTCGGTCGGGACGTTCTGCTCGTCGAGGATGTCGGTGACGACTCGGGAGTCGACGGGATCGACCTTGTCCGTGTCGACGGCCAGCTCGGGCGGATCGATGTCGAACCCTTCGTAGGGCTCGTCGAACCCCTGCCCCGAGGAGAACTCGTGGTCGTCGCGCTCTCGATCAGTCATACACCGGGGTTGGCGGTCAGGATGGTTAAGGGCTACGTCACTCGCCGTCCGCAGCGGTCGCGTCGGACTCGACGGCGTCTGGCGGAACGTAGACGGCACTCACAGCGAGGTACAGGAGACTACCGACGACGAGGAGCGCGGCGATGGGGACGTTTCCCGGACTGACAGCACCGACCAGGAGTCCCACCGCGACCACGACGACCGCCGTACAGCGCCGGACAGTCCGTTGCAGGGCGACAACGTCTTCCATATCGGCTCCTGTGTGCCGGCCGAAATAGTGGTTGTGGAAGACTCAAGTCAGCGACGCCCGACCGTTCCGTATGAGCAAGCGACTGTTCGTCAGCGTCGGACTGGACGGGCTGTCCGAGGCGGTCGCCACGGTCCAGGAACCCTTCGTCGACGCCAGCGGCCTGAACCACGTCGACCCGGAGCAGGCCCACGTCACCCTGCAGTTCCTCGGAGAGACGGAGTCCCACCGTGTCGACGAACTCGTCGAGGAGCTACACGCCGCCGTCGCCGACAGCGGCGTCGATCCGTTCACCGCCGGCTTCGAGGGGCTCGGGGTCTTCCCGAGTCTGGACTACATCAACGTCGTGTGGCTGGGCGTCGAGGACGGCAGCGAGCAGCTGACCCGCCTCCACGACGCGATCGAGGACCGGACCACCGCGATGGGGTTCGAACCGTCCGACCACGAGTTCACGCCACACGTCACGCTCGCCCGCATGAACCACGCCGGTGACAAGGAACTGGTCCAGGATCTCGTTCGCGAGCGCAATCCGACTGTGGGGACGCGCCACGTCGAGGAGATCAGACTGACAGAGAGCGTCCGCACCGACGCGGGGTCGCTGTACTCGACGGTCGCGTCGGTGCCGCTGTCGTGACCGGGCGATCAGGGACCCAGCCCGAGCGGTGCGCCCGGCTTGATCCGGGTCGCGATCCACTCCTCGCCCGCCGAGTCGGCCGGCGCGAGTGCGAGCCGGACCGTGGTGCCGACCGGCCGCGCCGCCAGCTTCTCGCGGACCAGCGCGTCGGCGTAGTCGACCACGTGGTGGGTGGTAGTCGTGCCGGTCTCCCGGACCGTCACCGAGCCGTCGTCGCCGACCGCATTCTCGATAACGAACGTCTTTCCACTATCTCCTGACTTCACCGTAGACATATTCCTGAATTCTACTAATTCCTGTATAAACGTTCCCCAAAAGGTGGTTAGAACAGTTCGATGTGTTAAATCGGTGCCCGCCAGTACAAGGACGATACGAGAGTCGAAGGTGTACTAGGACCGCCGCCGCCCGATTTAGGGTTCCCAAAAACATCGGGATAATGATAGGTCTTATGGCGTCGTATCCGCAAGATCCGATATGGCTCTCGTCGAGAATCTCGTGTTGGTCTTCGTCGCTGGACTGATTACGGCGCTGGCCACGGGGCTCGGTGCGATCCCGTTTTTCGTCGTCGACGACTTCAGCGATCGCTGGAACGTCGCGCTGTGGGGCGTCGCGTCCGGGATCATGGTCTCGGCGTCGCTGTTCGGACTCGTCCGAGAGGGGCTTGCCTACGGCTCGTCGATCCTGCTGGTGCCCGGACTGCTGGCGGGGGTCGTGCTCGTGGTCGTCGGTCACCGCGTCGTCGACTCCTACGACCATCATCCCGAAACGTTCGAGGAAGCGGACTTCAAGAAGCTCGTCCTCATCCTCGGGGTGTTGACGATCCACAGCTTCCCGGAGGGTGTCGCCGTCGGCGTGAGCTTCGCGGAACTGGGGCTGGCCGGCGCTGAGACCGTCACCGTCCTCGGCCTCGGACTCCCGGTGCTCGCGGTGTTCATGACCGTCGCTATCTCGATCCACAACGTCCCCGAGGGCGTCGCCATCTCGATCCCGCTGCGGACGCTTGGGGTCAGCGAGTGGAAGATGGTGTGGTGGGCCGTCTTCTCGTCGCTGCCCCAGCCCATCGGTGCGGTCATCGCCTTCGCGTTCGTCCGACTGGCACGGGAGTTTCTCCCCTTCGGCTTCGGCTTCGCAGCCGGGGCGATGGTGTATCTCGTCGTCACGGAGTTCGTTCCGGAGGCCCTCGAATACGGGCGCGATCTCCCCGACGGCGGTCGGAGAGAACTCGTCACCGGTGCGGCTGCCGGTATTCTCCTGATGGTGCCACTGGCGTTCGTCTGAGACGAACTGTTGTCGCCGTTTGCCCGGTCGACCCACGACAGCGGGGGACGCGATTTCGGAGCGGCCGCCGCCTAGATGCGATTCTTGACGACTTCGAGGTCGACGAACGCGCTGAGGGGGTCCCCGTACTCGTCGACGCGGTTCTCCATCCGATAGTTCGAGTGGTCGACGACGAAGTAGTAAGGGCCGGCCACGTCGAGTGACTCCCGTGCGCCGTTCTGGGTCGACGCCTCGTAGGTCGACTCGTCGTCCGACTTCGGGACCGCGGCCTTGCTGAACTCCTCGTGGCCGCCCGGCGTCTCGGTGGGCTCCTCGTCTTTGACGTACGCGTCGTAGTGCTCGTACTGGTCTTCGCCCACGAACAGATACACGTCGAAGCGCCGGTCGTCCGACCGGACCGTATACGAGACGGCACCGCCGGTGTCGGACACGTCCGGGATCGTCTCGACCCAGCCGCTACCGGGCTCGACGCGGACGCTCTTTTGAACGCTCACGATCGCTTCCCCACCCAGTCCCAGACAACCGGTGGCTCCGAGCGACACTGCGACGCCGGTAGAACGCAGAAAGCTCCGCCTTTTCATTACTGATACTATCACGATCACAACAGCATAATACTGTCTGGCCAGTTTCCATCTCTGATAACTCCCGGCACGGTGCCGTGGCAGTCGACGGTGTTGCCAAGGCTGGCCGAAAAGAACACACATTTAAGCTACGGCGCGGAAGGGACGCACATCATGAGCAACAAATCGAAAGCCCAGAAGAAGCGCCTGGCAAAGCTCGACCGCCAGAACAGCCGCATCCCCGCGTGGGTCATGCTCAAGACCGACCGCGATGTCCAGCGCAACCACAAGCGTCGCAACTGGCGGCGAGGCAACACTGACGAATAATGAGCGCTAACGACTTCGAGGAACGGGTCGTCACCGTTCCGCTCCGCGACGCAGACGCAGAAGCGAACCACAAGAAAGCTGACAAGGCGATGTCCATCGTCCGCGAACATCTCGCGAAGCACTTCGCCGTCGACGAGGACGCCGTCCGCCTCGACCCATCGATCAACGAAGCGATCTGGGAACGCGGTCGGTCGAACCCGCCGAGCAAGCTCCGCGTACGCGCCGCCCGATTCGACGAAGAGGGCGAGAGCGTCGTGGAAGCCGAGACTGCAGAGTAAATCTTGCTCCGCGCGGCCTTCTCGGGTTCGTCGTACGTCGGTGTCTTCGCACGGGCGACGGACGACTGTCTGCTGGTTCGCCCCGACATCGAGCAGTCGCTACAGGACGCGCTCGGTGCCGAACTCGACGTGCCGGTCGTCCCGACCAACGTCGGCGGGTCCGGCACCGTCGGCGCACTCGCGACCGGCAACGAGAACGGGCTCCTCGTCTCCAGTCGCGTCCGCGACCGCGAGATCGACCGGATCACCGACGCCGTCGACCTCCCGGTCTACGAACTCCCCGGCCGGATCAACGCCGCCGGGAACGTCGTACTCTGTAACGACACCGGTGCGTACGTCCACGCGAACCTCTCGGACGAAGCCGTCTCGGTCGTCGAGGACGCACTCGACGTGCCGGTCGAGCGCGGGACGCTCGCAGATGTCGAGACCGTCGGGACCGCCGCCGTCGCGACGAACCGCGGCGTCCTCTGTCACCCCAAGTCGACGGATCCGGAGCTCGACGCTCTCGAAGCGCTCCTGGACGTGCCCGCCGACATCGGGACGATCAACTACGGCGGACCGCTGGTGGGCTCTGGCCTGCTGGCAAACACCAACGGCTACGTCGTCGGCAACGACACGTCCGGTCCGGAGTTGGGTCGGATCGAAGACGCACTTGGCTACATCGACTAGTTTCCCGTCGTCGCCGTTCGTTCCGTGTTCCCTCGGTGGCGCTCTCGCCACACAGTTCTCGCACGTACCAGCGGTATCGACGAACGCCGTACGCTGGGCGCGAATCGATCGGCGACGCCCGTTCGCTGTCGCGCAAGGAGAAGATACTTCCCTATCCCCGCCGCATCCAGAATCATGAGTGAATTCACGGTCACCGGGACGTTCGAATCCCGCGACGGCCAGCAGCCATTCGAGAAGACGGTCGAAGCACCGAACGAGAACGTCGCGCGAGACCGAGCGTTCGCCGCCTTCGGCTCGGAACACGGTCTCAAGCGCACACAGGTCGAGATCAGTGAGGTGGCACAATGATGGGCGGCGGTGGCGGTGGCGGCGGCGGCCAGATGCAGCAGATTCAACAGGAGATCGAGCAGATCGAACAGGAGCAGGAAGCCATCGAAGAGGAGATCGAGTCCCTGCGCAACGAGCAGACCGAGATCGACGAGGCCATCGAGGCCATCGAGACACTCGACAGCGGCGACACGGTGCAGGTCCCGCTGGGTGGCGACGCCTACCTCCGCGCCGAGATTCAGGACATCGACGAGGTCATCGTCTCGCTCGGTGGCGGCTACGCCGCAGAGCGCGCGGAAGCCGGTGCCATCGACAGCCTCGAAACGAAGAAAGACACCATCGACGACCGCGTCGAAGACCTCGAATCCGACATCGCCGAGCTCGAGAGCGAGGCCGAGAAGATGCAACAGCAGGCCCAGCAGATGCAACAACAGCAGATGCAGCAGATGATGCAACAGCAGGAAGAAGGCGACGACGAGTAAGGGGCCGATGTTCGACGGACTGAAAGACAAGCTCGGTAGCTTCACCTCCGACGTCGAGGAAGACGTCGACGACGAGGCACAGGAGGCCATCGAGGAAGACGCTGCCGAGGCAGACAGCGCGGCTCCCGAGAGCGATGCCGAACAGACGGACGACGCTCCCTCGGCGGACGCGGACACAGCGGACGCTCAGGCAGCCGACGCGGACGATACGTCGGACGACGACGGCCGCGGCCTGACCGAGAAAGCCAAGATCTTCGCGTCGGGCAAGTCGATCATCGACGAGGAGGACCTCCAGGACCACCTCGACGATCTGGAGCTTGCTCTGCTCTCAAGCGACGTGGAGATGGGCGTCGCCGGAGAGATCCTCTCGGGCGTCGAGGAGAACCTCGTCGGCGAGACGCGTCGGCGTCTCTCCAGTACGGGGAATCTCGTCCGCGACGCGCTCCGCGAGTCGCTGTACGACGTGATCAGCGTCGGGCAGTTCGACTTCGAGAAGCGGATTCGGGAGGCCGACAAGCCCGTCGTCATCATCTTCACCGGCGTCAACGGCGTCGGAAAGACGACGACGATCGCCAAGCTCTCGGAGCGACTCGAACGGCAGGGACTCTCGACCGTGCTCGCGAACGGCGACACCTACCGTGCGGGTGCCAACGAGCAACTTCAAAAGCACGCCGACAACCTCGGCCGGACGCTGATCTCCCACGAGCAGGGGTCCGATCCCGCCGCGGTGATCTACGACGCCGTCGAGTACGCCGAGGCGAACGACACCGACGTAGTGCTTGGCGACACCGCGGGGCGGCTTCACACCTCGGACGACCTGATGGCCCAACTGGAGAAGATCGACCGCGTGATCGATCCGGACATGACCGTCTTCGTCGACGAGGCCGTCGCCGGACAGGATGCCGTCAACCGGGCTCGCGAGTTCGACGAGGCCGCCGAGATCGACGGCGCGGTGTTGACGAAAGCCGACGCCGATCCCCAGGGCGGGGCGGCGATCTCGATCGCACACGTCACCGGGAAACCGATCCTCTTCCTTGGTACCGGCCAGGAGTACGACGATCTCGAACGGTTCGACCCGGAAGAAGTCGTCGACCGACTGCTCGACGCCTGAGTACGCGTCTCCGTTTTTTCGCGATCTCCGACGCGAACTGTCGCCGATCAGTTCCGCGCGTCCTCGACGGCCTGGACGAACTCCGCGGCCTGCTCGCGGACGCCGTCCATGTCGCCGGCTTCGATGGCCTCGTAGTTCACCAGCGCAGAGCCGGCACCGACCGCGACCGCACCGGCGTCGAAGTAGTCGGCGACGTTGTCGGCCGAGACGCCGCCGGTCGGCATGATCGGCACGTCTCCGAGCGGGCCCTGGAGTGCGCCGATGTGGCTCGGGCCGACGGTCTTGGCGGGGAACATCTTCAGGATGTCCGCCCCGGCGGCCATCGCCGCGTCGGCTTCGGTGGGGGTCATGACGCCGGGGATGGCGACGACGCTCTCGCGATTACAGACCTCGATGACCTCCTCGTTGAGGTTCGGGGCCAGCACGAACTCCGCGCCGGCCTCGATGACGTTGCGCGCCGCGGCGGCGTCCATCACGGTGCCCGCGCCGATGACCGCATCCGTGTCGTCGAGCGCGCGGTCGACCTTCGCGATCATCTCGCTGCAGCGCTTGGCGTCGGCGGTCAGTTCCAGCGCCGTCACGCCGCCCGCGTGGATCGCCTCGGCCACGTCGACGATGTCGTCTTCGGGGATGTCTCGCATGACTGCTGTGACGCCGCTGTCGACGATGCTGTCCACGACTGCCTGTTTGTTCGTCATGGGCGAGGCTGCGTGGGGCGGTGACTAAAGCCCATCTCTTTGCCCGCCGGATCTGAGAATCGCAGACGCTTCACTCCGCGTCGTCGTAGGGGATCGCCGGATCGGTCTTCGGTGCGCCCGTCCCCATCACGGTCACGTCGCCGTCGGCCTCGGCGGGGTTGTACGCCCGGTGGGGGCTCTCGGGCTCGGCCACGAACACCTCGCCTTCCGGGACGACGAACGCTTCTTCGGGCGTCTCGACGTGGAGTGTCCCCGAGAGCACGACGAAGGCCTCCTCGCGCTGGCGGTGTGCGTGGTAGACGCGGGGTAGTTGCTCGCCGGGGGCCATGGTGTACCGGGCGAGGTGGAGCAGCGACGTGTCCGCCTGGTCGGAGACCGCTCGTCGGTCACAGGGGTAGTCCGGCGTCGCGTCGATCTCGTCGGGGTCGATCTGGTGGTACGCCACGCCCGGCGACACGGCCGGCGCGGGTATGTAGGTGTCGAGCGGTCGACCCAGCAGACAAAGGCTTTAACGACGGGGTCGCGTATTTCCGCCAAATGGTACTCGACGATCTGGGCAGTTCCCTGCGAGGGACGCTCGACGATCTCCGTGGCAAGTCCCGCATCTCCGAGGAGGACATCGAGGGCATCGTCAAGGAGATCCAGCGGTCGCTGCTGCAAGCGGACGTGGACGTGGGGCTGGTCCAGGAGCTATCGGACAACATCGAGACGCGGGCGCTGGACGAGGAGCCGCCCGCCGGACTGGGTCTTGCGCATCGTCTACGAGGAACTGGTCGATCTGGTCGGCGAATCCACCGAGATCCCACTGGAGAACCAGACGATCATGCTCGCCGGCCTCTACGGGTCGGGGAAGACCACGACCGCGGCAAAGATGGCGTGGTGGTTCTCGAAGAAAGGACTCCGGCCGGCGATCATCCAGACCGACACCGACCGGCCCGGCGCGTACGACCAGTCCAAGCAGATGGCCGAGCGCGCGGAGGTGGAGTTCTACGGCGACGAGGACGCCGACGATCCCGTGAAGATCGCCCGCGACGGGCTGGCAGCCACCGAAGACGCCGACGTGCGCATCGTCGACACCGCCGGTCGTGACGGGCTGAACGAGGAACTGATCGAGCAGATCGAACGTATCGGCGCGGAGGTCGAGCCCGACCGGAACCTGCTGGTGATCGACGCCGCGATGGGTCAGTCCGCGAAGGACCAGGCCCAGGAGTTCGAGGACGCTATCGGCATCGACGGCGTCACGATCACGAAACTCGACGGGACGGCGAAAGGTGGGGGCGCGCTGGCCGCGGTCGACCAGACCCACTCCACCATCGCCTTCCTCGGGACCGGCGAGACCGTCAAGGACATCGAGCGCTTCGAGCCGTCAGGCTTTATCTCGCGGCTGCTGGGCATGGGCGACCTGAAGCAGCTCACCGAGCGCGTCGAGCGCGCGATGGAGGAGACCGGCGAAGAGGAGGGCGAGTGGGAGCCCGAGGACATGATGGAGGGCTCCTTCACGCTGAAGGACATGCGCAAGCAGATGGAGGCGATGAACAACATGGGGCCGCTGGATCAGGTGATGGACATGATCCCCGGGCTGGGCGGCGGGCTCATGGACCAGCTGCCAGACGACGCCATGGACGTGACCCAGGAGCGCATGCGGGACTTCGAGGTCATCATGGACTCGATGACCGAGGAGGAACTCGAAAATCCCCGCGTCGTCGGTCAGTCTCGCACTGAGCGCATCGCCCGCGGGTCGGGCAAGCCCGAGGAGCGCATCCGGGAGTTGCTCCAGCAGCACAAGCAGATGGACCAGATGCTCAACCAGTTCCAGGGCATGGGCGAGGGCGACATGGAACGGATGATGCAGCAGATGCAACAGCAGGGCGGCGGCCCCGGCGGCGGCATGGGCGGGATGGGCGGCGGTGGCGGTCCCTTCGGCGACTGAGCGTTTCTCACCACACGCCCGGTAGCAGCCGGTAGGGCGTCCGGTCGACGTACTCGTCGTAGCCGTCCAGCTGCGCCCGGAGCGCCCGCTCCTCGACGGTGATCCGGTGGCCGAACCCGACCAGCGCGCCCCCCAGCGCCGCGAGGAGGCTCACCGCGTTGCCGGTGACGAGGCCGATCCCGAGGTAGGTCACGACCGCGCCGGTGTAGGAGGGGTGGCGCACCCACCGGTACGGACCCCACTCGACGACGGTGTGGTCGTCTTTGACGGCGACGCGGTGACTGAACTGCTCGCCAAGCGCCAGCATCGCCACGAGCCGCAGGCCAAAGCCCGCGAGCATGGTGGCGATCCCGAGCCAGAAGGCGAGGACGGGCGCGCCCAGCGAGCCGACGCCGGTGAAGGGGACGCCCACGGCGAGGGCGGTCCCGACCGTCGTCGCCGCCCAGAGCACGCCGAACGACCCTCGCTCGACGGGGATGTCGGTGTCGGCGTCCCAGAGCCACCGGGCGACGGCCTCCCGCAGTGCCAGCAGACACGCCGTCCCGAAGAGAACGCGGAGGTACGGCGACTGCACGAACAACGGCCGCGCCATGGGGCGATTTACGTCCCGTTCGAAAAAAGCGATTCCGTTTTCGGGCGCAGTATTCAACAACAGGGTCAATATCGGGACAGGACACCGAAAGCCCTCGGCCCGCTCGGGCGTTCTGTGCCGGATATTCTCCCTTCGGTCGAATAGTGCCGCCGCAGAACGCCCGACCACGCCTCGCCCTTTCATCCGCCAGGCTTGTGGATAGCTTCACAGTCTAGACCCTGGCGGATGAAAGGGCGAGTGGCGCTTGATCCCTCCCAGACGAAGCAAGCACCTACTGGAGCGCAGCGAGTCTCGGAGCGGTCAAGCGGCGCGAGGGCTTTCGGTGTATTCACGAGCGAAGCGAGTAAAGCAACGTGTTCGGCGTATCAACGAGCAAAACGATCGATTGCTCGAAAGGCGAGCGCAGCGAGTCTTGCGGTGTCTGCAACCGGTCACTCACTGCTTCCGAATCCGATCCTTGCTTGCCGGCAGTATCAGTCCCCGCCCTCACTCCTGGCCGCCGCGAGCGACCAGAAGAAGCCGTAGTAGGCGAGGACGCCGGCCCCCATCGTGAGGTAGTAGGCCCACTGGGGGCCGGCAAGCAGGTCGAACAGCAGGGTCACGGCCGTGACCCAGATCACCGCGAAGGCCAGGTCGACCAGCATGCCAGAGCGGTGTTCCCGGACGTGTTCGCCGATCGTTTCGAGGACGCCCATCAGGCCTCGTCGCCCTCCCCGTGTGCGTCGACGACCAGCACCGGCAGGCGGGTCCGGCGCAGCACCTTCTCGGCGACGCTGCCCAGGACGACCCGCGAGAGCCCCGACCGGCCGTGCGATCCCATCACGACGAGGTCGATGTCGTTGTCCTCGACGAACTTCCGGATCGCCCGCGCGGGCTGGCCGGCCGTGACGTGTTCCTCGACGGTCAGGCCGTGCTCGGCCGCCCGGTCGACGACGTAGCCGGTGGCGTTCTCGGCCTCGTCGGTGACTTCCGTCATCTCGTCGAGGTCGCCCCGACGGATGCGGTCGATCTGTTCGGTGCCCAGCGAGTAGTTGGTCGCGTCGATGTCGACGACGTAGAGCGCGTGCAGCGTCGCGTCGTACTTCGCGGCGATGTCGATCGCATGCTCGACCGCGCTCTCGGCCGTGTCGCTACCGTCTGTCGGGACGAGAATGTTGTCGTACATCAGTCATCACCTGGCGTTTCCGCACCGCTGACGACCTCTTCGGCCGTCTGCTGTTGTCCCATCGGTTCCGGGCTGTGACACTGGCGGACCATCCGTTTGGTCTCCAGTGGCGGTTCGTCGGTGACCAGCGAGACGGCGATCGTGACGACGAACACCACCGGCGCGGCGACCAGCGCCGAGCCGATCGCCGGGAGCCACTGTGCGAGGGCCGCCGAGAGCACGCCGTCGGAGCCGGCCGCACCTGCGAGGATGCCGTAGCTCGGGACGACCTCGTTGATCATCGGGACGAGCCAGATGACGAGCCCGGTCGACATCCCGGCCAGCGCGCCCTGTCGGTTCGTGTTCTCCCACCAGAGGCCGAGGAAGAACATCGGGAAGAGCACGGAGCCCGCCAGCGAGAACGCGTAGGTCACCAGCGCGGCGATCGGCGCGGCCGGGTCGAGCGCGGCCAGCGTCGTGATGACGCCCAGCGCGACGATGCTGAGGCGACCGACCAGCACCTGCTGGCGCTGGGTCGCGTCGGGGTTGATCAGGCCCTTGTAGATGTCGTGAGAGATGGCCGAGGAGCCGGCGATAAAGAGGCCGGCGGTCGTCGCGATCGCGGCGGCGATCCCGCCCGAGGCGACGAGGCCGACGAACCACTCGGGCAGCCCCGCGAGCTGGGTCGCCAGCACGACGATCACGTCGCCCGCGGCACTGGACATGCCGGGATCGCCGTAGACGGCACCGATCTCCTTGGCGTAGAGGTCGGTCCCGAAGGCGGCGAAGGCCGGCGCGCTCAGATACAGCAGGCAGATGAAAAAGAGGCCCCAGACCGTCGACCAGCGGGCCGTCCGCTCGCTCTCGACCGTGTAGAACCGCACCAGCACGTGTGGCAAGCCACAGGTCCCGACCACGAGCGTGAAGGCCGTCGCGATCCACGTGTAGTAGCTCTCGGTGGTGAACGGCTCGCTGAACTCGGCGCTGAGCGCGCCGATCAACCGACCGTACTCCAGCTGGGGCAACACCGTCGAGTACCCCTGGGTGTACCCGACCGCGTAGAGGCCGGCCAGGAACGCGACGATGAGGATGACGAACTGGACGGTCATGTTCTTGGTCGCGCCCAGCATGCCCGACAGCGTGAGATAGCCCACCGTGATCGCCATCATCAACACGACCATCGACTGGTACCCCGAGAGGCCGGGGATGCCGATGTCGCCGAAGATGTACAGGCCGACCAGTCCCATGCCGCGAGCCTGTCCGATGGCGTAGACGAACCCGATCAAAAAGGTCGTCACGGCCGCCATCGCGCGTGCGCCGTCGGAGTTGAAGCGGTCACCGACGAAGTCCGGTGCGGTGTACTTCCCGAACCGGCGCATCTGGGCGGCCATGAAGATCAGGAGGATGAAGTAGCCCGTCGACCAGCCGACGACGAAGGCCAGTCCGTAGAAGCCAAACAGCGCGATCGTCGCGGCCATCCCGAGGTAGGAGGCCGCAGACATCCAGTTCGCGCCGATCGCCATCCCGTTCTCGACGTTGCCGATCGAGCGGCCGGCGACCCACATGCCCTCGGTGTCTGCCACCTTGAACACGTAGCCGACCGCCAGAAAGAGCAAGAGCATGGCCGTGACCATGATCCCGGGGATGAGCTTGAACGAGATTTCGAGTCCCTCCGGGAGCAGGCCCGACTGGAGGAGGGGGCCGCTCATTCGGCGGTCCCTCCGTCGGCCGCGGTCGCGACCTCCGTCTCCGGTTCGGGCTCGGTCTCGTGGCTGATCCCGTACTCCTCGTCGAGCGCGTCACGCTTGCGAGCGTACCAGATCGACAGGAGCAACGCGCCGACTGGCGCGCCGATCCCGACCAGGAAGTAGTGCAGCGGGAACCCGATGACCGGGATGGGTGCCGTCATCACGCCGGGGATGATCGGCGTCAGCGAGACCGGGCCGAACACGATGAGCAGCCACGCGACGAAGCCCGACCAGATGATCCGCAGGTGGTCGCGCATGAACGGCGTCGACGGACTGAAGATGTTGACCTCGGCGTCCAGGTACGCCACGCCGTCGTCGGGCGCGACGCCGCCGTCCGGGCGGGGGTCCGACTCGGTGGTCGACTCGTCGGCTGTGCTGCCGTCGCCAGCATCACTATTTTTCATGATGTACACTGACTCGGTACTAACGCCTGTTTGAAAACTCTATGGTCGAAATGACAGATAATCGTTATGCGAGTGGCGGTCGATTGCACGCAGACACACCCGCCGGCCGCCTCGCTCTCCGCGGCAAGTGACAACTCACGTTGTCGGCCCGCGACGCGCAGCGATGCACCCCCTTTTTGGACTGTCCGGTCGTTCCGTCGCCAATGACGGTCCGCGAGATCGCCGCGGAGGCCTACCGGGAGACGATCCCGGTGCTGGTGTTGAGTGCGATCGGCGGCCTGTTCGCCGGGCTCGTCCTGGTGGGGATGGAGGCAGAACTCGCGGCCGTCCCCGGTCTCCTGGTCCTGGTGCCGGCACTGCTCGCGACGCGGGGCAACGTCTACGGCTCGCTGGGCGCGCGGCTCGGCTCTGCGCTCCACCAGGGCGTCATCGAACCCACGCTCGGCTTCGGCGACGAGCGGCTCAACGCCGCGATCGCCGCCGCGCTGGCGAACGGTATTCTCGTCAGCGGCTTCGCCGCCGTGCTGGGCGTCGTCGTGTTGCGTGTCCTGGGCAGCGAGTCGGCCGGCCTCGCGACGCTCGTCGCGATCTCGTTGCTCGCCGGTCTCCTGTCGGGACTGTTGCTGACGGTGGCCGTCGTCACGGTCGTCGTCGTCGGCTACCGTCGCGGACTCAACCCCGACACGCTCGCCGGCCCGGTCGTGACGACGACGGGCGACGTGGTCGGCATCGCGACGATGCTCGTGGCCGCACGGATCGTGCTCGCCGTCGGGGGTGGCTGAGATGGTCGAGGGATCGGCCGAGTGGTCGGTGTCCGCCATCGTGCGGACGATGCTCCCGCTGCTGTGCGTGTTGACCGCGATCGAACTGGTCAGTGGACTCGTCCTGGAGTCCTTCGAGGCGACGCTGCTGGCCGCGCCGTCGCTGCTCCTGCTCGTTCCGGTGACCATCGGGATGGGCGGGAACCTCGGCAGCGTGCTGGCCGCCCGGCTCTCGACGGCGCTTCACCTCGGCCTGCTCTCCTTTTCGCCGACCGACGACCGCCTCGCGGGCAACGCCGTCGCGACGATCGGGCTCTCGCTGACGGTGTTCCCGCTCGTCGGGGCCGGCGCGTGGGGACTGACCGCCTTCGTGGGCGAGACGGGGCTCACACTGGGCACCGTGGTCCTGATCGCGCTCCTGAGCGGCCTCGTGCTGTCGGTGCTCGCCGTCGTCGTCACCGTGGTCACGACCTACGCGGCCTACCGCTACCGCCTGGACCCCGACGACGTGGTCGTGCCGGTCGTCACCAACGTCTGTGACGTGCTGGGCGTGCTGGTGCTGTTCGGGGTCTACCGGGTCGTGGCGTGATCGGCCGGGACCGACGCGCCTTTGCTCGTCAGGTCCCCAGCACCGCCCGTGCAGCCACACGTCGCCCTCCAGTCGGTCGGTCCGGTCGTCGATCTGCTCTGGGGGACGGTGCTCCCGCGGGTGGGGACCATCGCCGTCACGCTGGCGCTGGGCGTGTTCCTCGCCGATCTCGCCGTCGCCTTCGGGATCGTCGAGTACATCGCGACGCTCTCGAAGTACCTCACCGAGCCGGCGAACCTCCCCCGCGAGGTCGGCACCGCGATCCTGGCGACGACGGCCTCGCCGACGGCGGGCTACGGGATGCTCGCGGAGTTTCGCGAGTCGGGCGTGCTGGACGACCGCGCGACGCTGGTGGCCGTCACCATCAACACGTTCTTCGGCTTCGCCCAGCACATCTTCACCTTCTACGCGCCCGTCTTGATCCCGATTCTCGGGCTCCGGGTTGGACTGCTGTACGTCGGCGCTCGCGCCGCCATCTCGCTGGCGATCACGCTCGTGGGCATCCTCGCAGGCGCGCTCCTCCTCTCGAATCGCAACGTCGACCGCAGCCGGATGCCCGAGGTGGAGGACCCGACCGAGGAGAACGGCACCGCTCGCGAGAAGCTTCGGGACGCGGCGGCGTCGACCGGCGAGAAGCTCCGGGACATCTTGCCGCGACTGCTGGTCATCTACGCGATCGTGGCAGTGCTGGTCGCCTGGCGCGAGATTCCCGCGCTGGTGGCGCTGGTCGGTGCTCTAAGCGAGTCGGGCGCGGCCAGCGTCGTCCCGTCGCTGTCCGAGAGCGTCGGCGCGTTCACCAGCGCCGTCGGCCTGCCAAGCGCCGCCGTCGGCGTCGTCGCGGTGTACACCATCGACACCACCAACGGCTCGATCGTCCTCGCGCCGCTGATCGAGAACGGGACCTTCACCCCTCGTCAGGCCGTCGCGACGATGCTCGTCGGCGGGATCGTCTCCTTCGCCGTCTCGACGTTCAAGCGCTCGATCCCGTTCCAGTACGGCATCTGGGGGGCCGACTTCGGCTCGAAGGTGATCGCGGTCAACACGACGCTGAAGGTCGTGTTCATCGCGCTCGCGGTGGTCCTGTTGCTCGTCCCCTAGACGAGCGGTCCCAGTCCGCCCCGGTCGACGAACCGATCGGTCCCGTACCGAACGAGCGCCTCGGCGAGTCCGGGGAGGAGTGCGAACCCCAGCAGGAGCGGCCAGACGACGAGGTACGAACTGAGCGGATGCAGGTGCGTGCCGTAGGCCCACTGATACACCGTATCGCCGAGCACCCAGAGGGTCGCGGCCGCCGGTGTGACCAGCGACAGCCGAGCGAGCAGGTACAGTGGGACGGCACCGATCAGGAAGAGGCCAACGAGGGCGTAGCCGACGCCAAAGGCGGTCGCGGCCACGTCGTCGGTCGCCCAGTACACCCCGTTCGCGCGCAGCCACGCGAACACGACGGTCGCGTAGACGATCCCACCGACGGCGGCGATGACGCGAGGGTCCCGGAGCTTGGAGGGCATCGTCCGTCACTGCATCCCCCTCCCACATCAATCTCGTGTCCCGACGCTAGAGCTTTGGGTCTCCCCGGCCACCGGACACACGATGGACCGTCGGCGCTCACTGCTCGTCGCCGTGCTGGCCCTGGCCGCCCTCGCCGGCTGTCTCTCGGGCGGGCCACAGACGCCAGCCGCGCCCGGCGACGCCGTCCCGGCAGGGAGTGACACTGTCGACGCCACGGTCACCCGCGTCGTCGACGGCGACACCGTCGAGATCCGGTACGACAACGGGACGTTCGACACCGTCCGGCTGCTCGGGATCGACACTCCCGAGACCCGCGGCGGGACGAACCCCGCGGAGTTCGAGGGCGTCCCCGACACCGCGGCCGGCCGTGCCTGTCTCGAACGGGCCGCCGGCAACGCGACCCGCGCGCTGGAAGCCCTCGTCGGCGGCGAGCCGGTCGTCGTCGCTGTCGACCCGCAGGCCGACCGACGGGACCGCTACGACCGGCTGCTGGCCTACCTCGTCGTCGACGGCGTCGACGCCAACGAACGGCTCGTCGAGGCGGGTCACGCGCGGGTCTACGACAGCACGTTCTCACGTTCGGAACGGTTCTACGAGCACGAACGGGCCGCGCGGGACGCCGACCGCGGCGTCTGGGCCTGTAGCGACCCGGCCACGCAGGCCGGCGATGTCGGCCTCCGGGTCGTCGCCGACGCGCCGGGCGACGACCGCGAGAACCCCAACGGCGAGTTCGTCGTCGTCTCGAACCCCGGCAGCGACCCGCTCGCGATCGGCAACTGGACGCTCGTCGACGAGGCCGGTCACAGCTACACCTTCCCGCCGGGCGCGACGGTGCCCGCGAACGGCTCGGTCCGGCTCTACTCCGGATCTGGAACCGACACCCCCACCGAGTTCTACCGCGGGAACGGCCCGATCTGGAACAACGACGGCGACACCGCCACCCTGCGCGCCGCGAACGGGACGGTCGTCGCCGCGGCGTCGTACTGACTGCTCGCGCGCCGACACCCGCGACACCCACAAACCGATTCGGTCCCAAGTTGGGGTATGCGCCGACCCGACTGGCTCCCCGGGCGGCCGCTCCGGTGGCTGGAACCCGGCCCGCGCGTCCTCGACTGGAGCCTCGCCGCCGCGGTCGCGCTCGTCCTCGCGACGGGTTTCTACAGCCTCGTCGCGGGCGTCCCCGCGCAGGCCTGGGTGTTCGACCTCCACGCCATCGCCGGTCTCGGGCTGGTCGTCCTCCTCGTCTTCAAGCTCCGCAGGGTCGCGCCCCGAGTCACGCCCGACCGCCTGACCGGGCCGCGCGTCCTCTCGCTGTCTCTCGCATTCGTCACCGCGGCGGCGCTCGCAACGGGGCTGTGGTGGGTGCTTGGCGGTTCGGTCTCGATCGGTCCCTGGGGCCTGCTGAACCTCCACATCGGCGTCGGACTTGTCGTCCCGGTCGTCCTCCTCTTGCACCTTCGCCATCGCTTTCACGACCCGCGCGACGTGCCGAGCCGCGACCGCCGCACAGCACTGCAGTACGCCGGGATCGCCGGCATCGCGGCCCTGACCTGGCGGAGCCAGCGAGTGCTCAACGACGTTCTCGATACGGCCGGCGCGGACCGGCGCTTCACCGGCTCCCGCGAGGTCGGGACGGACGAGGGCAACGCCTTCCCGCCGACGAGCTGGATGGCCGACGACCCCGATCCGATCGATCCCGACGAGTGGGCGCTATCGGTCACCGGCCGAGTCGCCAATCCCGCGACGTTCGGCGTCGACGACCTCGAACTGGACGACCCCGAGGGTGCCGACGAGCAGCGGGCCGTCCTCGACTGCACCAGCGGCTGGTACTCCGAGCACGACTGGCAGGGCGTCGCAGTCGCGGATCTGCTGGCGGCGGTCGACCCGGACGAGGCCGCCCGGTGGGTCCAGTTCCGTTCCGTGACGGGGTATCGCTGGTCGCTGCCCGTCTCGGAGGCCGAGGACGCACTGCTGGCGACCCACGTCGACGGCGACCCCCTCACGCACGGCCACGGCGCGCCGATGCGACTGGTCGCGCCGGGACGCCGCGGCCTCCAGTGGGTCAAGTGGGTCGACGAGGTCAGACTCTCTCGCCGCCGTGAGATCGGCGAGTCGGTCGCGATCTTCGTCAGCGGCTTCGAGGAGTGATCACAGCATCGCGGTGAGGATCGCGAACAGGTCCGTCTCGGCGTCCTCGTACTGTACCGGGACGAAACCGGCCTCGCGGGCGGCCACCACGTCCGACTCGTGGCTGTCGCCGACCATCACGTACTCCTCGGCGTCGACACGCTCGCGGACGGCGTCGTAGGGGTCGCCGTCGGTCTTGTGTCCGCCCACGTCGTAGGAGATCACCGTCTCGTCGAAGTGCGCGCCAAGATCGTGGTGGTCGATCTTCGCGCGCTGCCACTCGCCGACGCCGTCGCTACAGACCACGAGCGTCGTCGCCTCGTCCGCGCCCAGTTCCGAGAGACAGTCCCGCGCGGCCGACGACACGCTGGTGGCTGCGAACTCCTCGTCTCGCAGCGCCGCCACGAGCGCGTCCACGTCGGTGTCGATCTCGGCTTCCGCCAGCGCGGCCCGCATCCCCGCGTGGTACGGTTCCGGCGTACACCCCTCGAACGCGTCGAAGAAACCGGTCTCGTAGGCCCCGACCATCTCCTCGGTCGCAGTCCCGAGCTCGCGCTCGAAGGCGGTCGTCAGTATCTCGTCGAACGAGCGATCGTACTGGACCAGCGTTCCCTCGAGGTCGAAACAGATCGCTGTCGTGGTGGTCATTCGGTGTCGATGGGTGCGCCGTCCTCGGTCGGCGGTGCGATGGCGTCGATGAAGGCCTCGGCCGACGGCTCGGTCACGCGCACCCGAACGTGGATGTCCCCGAGCTCTGCGGGACCGCCGACCGAGAAGTTGATCCGCCCCTCGAAGGCCGCCTGCTTGTTCAACTCGAAGGTGAACGCGTCGTCGTCGAGCGTGTCGAGGAAGACGCCCCGCGCCGTGTCGAGGATCTCCTCGCGGTGGAGCAGCTCCGAGACGTGGCTCATGTCGTGACACGCCGCGACGATCTGGTCGTCCTCGTAGCTGGGATCGGCCGCCGGGAAGATGTTCGTGACGGCGTCGGCGACCCGATCCGTCACCTCGGTGTCGTGGACCGGCGCAGTCACTCGCACGTCGACACTGTAGACCGTGCTCATGCGTCTCCCTCCGCGGCGTCGTACTGGCTCCGGTAGGCGTCGATGCCGTCGACCAGCAGCGTCCGCACCTTCGACTGGAACGCTTCCAGACTGTCGGTGTTGTCGATGTGTACGTCGGCCCGCTCCATCGCTGCGTCCATGCCAAAGCCTCGCTCGCGTTCGTCGCGCTCTTCGAGGGATTCACCGCCGTCGTCGCGGTCGCCGTCTCGGCCCCGTTCTGCCAGCCGCGCTTTCCGCACCTCGAACGGTGCCTCGATGCTGACCAGCGAGAACGACGCGCCGAACGCCGCCTCGAAGGCGTCGACCTCCACGTCCGACCGGACGCCGTCGACCAGCACCGCGTCGCTCGACGCGAGCTCGTCTTCGATCAGCGGGAGCGACCGCTCGGCGATGGCCGCCGGCCCGTTCTCCTCGCGCAGCGCCGTCGCCACGCGGCCGTGCTCGGTCGCCGGATCCAGCCCGCGGTCCCGACACTCCGCCCGGATCACGTCTCCCATCGTCACGACCGGCACGTCCAGCTCGCGGGCGACGTTGGCGGCCTCGCCCTTGCCGCTGCCCGGTAGCCCGACCGTCGCGAGTACTCTCATGGTGCTGGGATAGTCCCAGCCGTCGCTTAAGCACTGTGCTCCACCCGCGACAGCAAGCATATACGGCCTCGTGATCTATCGCCGGCCATGGCTCAACGCTCTCTGCTCGTCCGTGCCCTCTGGTTCGTCCTCGTGGGCTGGTGGCTCACGCCGATCGTCGTCAACGTCGCGTGGCTGTTGAACGTTACCGTGATCCTGCTCCCGTTCGGGATCAAGCTCATCAACCTCGTCCCGACGGTGCTGACGCTGGCCGAACCTCGGTCGCTGGAAGACGGTGCCGGCGCGTCACAGCACTCGCTCGTGGTGCGGGCGATCTACTTCGTGCTCGTGGGCTGGTGGCTCTCGTGGCTGTGGGCCAACGTCGCCGCCGCGCTGTCGATGACGATCGTCGGCATTCCGGTCGCGATCTGGCTGTTCAACCGGCTGCCCTACGTCACCTCGCTGTACCGGTTCCACGGGCGGTAGCTACCGCTCGCGGACGACCACGAACTCCGCCAGATCCTGCAGGTACTCCGTCGCCTGGCTGTCGTCGGTGTCGACGGTCGCGAGCGCTTCGAGCGCGGCGTCGGACTCCGCGCGAGCCCGTTCGTTGGCCTCCGCTGGCGTGAGGTCGGTCACCTCGACGAAGGAGGGGCGGTCCATCTCCGCGTCCTGGCCGGCCGGCTTGCCCAGCTTCTCCGCGTCGGCCGTCGCGTCGAGCACGTCGTCGCGCATCTGGAAGGCGACGCCGACCCGCTCGGCGTACTGGCCGAAGGCCTCGACCGTGTAGGCGTCGGCGTCGGCCGCGATCGCGCCAAGCTCCGCCGCCGCCCGGAACAGCGCGCCGGTCTTCCGGCGGGCCAGCTCGATGTACTCGGTCTCGTTGGTGGGCTGGCTGACGAGCTCGGTCGCCTCGCCCTCGCCCAGTTCGACCATCGACTCGGTCACGGCCTGCATGGCTCGCTCGTCGCTGGAAAAGAGTGCGAACGCTTCGCCCAGCAGCCCGTCGGAGGCGATGATGGCCGGCCCGTGGCCGAAGGCCGCCCACGCCGAGGGCGTCCCGCGACGCACGTCGGACTCGTCGATGATGTCGTCGATCACCAGCGAGGCGTTGTGAACCAGTTCGATCCCGACCGCGAACTCCACCGCGTCGGCGGGCTCTCCGCCCAGCGCCTCACAGACCAGCACCGTCACTGTCGGCCGAACGCGCTTCCCGCCAGCCAGGGCCACGTGGCGGACTTCGTCGGCGAGTTCGTCGGGTTCGACCCCGTCGAGGACGGCCTCCAGCCGTTCCTCGACGCGGTCCCGACGCCGCTGTAAGTACTCCATCATCGGTCCTTAGGACTACCCCAAAAAGTACCTACTCATCCGTCTGCTTCTCGCCGCTGCCCCTGTGCCGGTCTCGGCCGGCCCCGACACCGGAGCCCTCTTGTACCGGTAGCGAAGACGTACACACGACGGCACGGTCGGCCAGCGATCTTTCGGCCCGCGTGGTTTCCACGCGTGGTTCTCGCTGGCTTTCCTACCCCGTCTCTCGAACACCGACGAGCGACGGCGTTCTCACTCGAACTGCTCGATCAGCGCCGGCACCACGTCGAAGAGGTCGTCGACGATCCCGTAGTCGGCGATGTCGAAGATCGGCGCGTTGGGGTCGTCGTTGATCGCGACGATCGTGTCTGCACCTTTCATCCCGGCGACGTGCTGTACCGCGCCGGAGATGCCGATGGCGATGTACACGTCCGGCGTGACGACCTTGCCCGACTGGCCGACCTGCCTGTTTTTGGGCAGCCAGCCGTTGTCGACGATCGGGCGGGACGCCGACAGCGTCGCGTCGAGCGTGTCGGCCAGATCGCGGATCAGATCGAGGTTCTCCTCTTCCTCGATGCCGCGACCGATCGAGACGAGTACGTCGGCTTCCGAGATGTCGACGTCGCCGCCGCCGACCTCCTGGAAGCCGGTGACCGTTGAGCGGATCGCCGACTCGTCGATCGTCGCCTCGAAGGGCTCGACCGTGGCGTCGCCGCTGCCCTCCGCTGCGGGCCACTCGGCGGGTCTGACCGTGACCGCGGTGCTGTCGGCGTGGCTGTCGATCGTGGTCTCGACCTTCGAACCGTACAGCTCTCGGGTGGCGGTCAGGCCGTCGTCGTAGGCGAGATCGACGGCGTCGGTGATCAGCGGCAGGCCCAGCCGGTTCGCGACGGCCGGCGCGTAGTCGAGCCCGTTGACGCTCTGGGGCATGAGCAGTACCGTGGGATCGAGCTCTTCGGCCAGTTGCGTGACCGCCTGCGTGTACACGTCGTGGTTGAACTCCTCGCCGTGGGCGACCGTGTGGATCACGTCGACGCCCTCGCGGTCGAGCCGATCGGCGTACTCCTCGACCGAGCCGCTGACGACGGCCACGTGGAGGTCACCGTCGGTCGCGTCGGCCAGCTCGCGGCCGGCGGTCACGAGTTCGTGGCTCACGGCTCGCAACTCGCCGCGGCGGTGTTCGGCGACGGCCAGGACCGTCATTGGCCCACCCCCCGTTCGGCGAGCAGGCCAGCCAGCTCGCCGGCCGTCTCCTCGGGCGTGCCTTCGTACAGGGTCGCGTCACCCTCGGATTCTGGCTCGTACAGCGCGGTCTGTTCGATCGGGCTGTCCAGCGCCGTCGCGTCGAGCCCGATGTCGTCGAGGGTCTTCTCGGCCAGCTCCTTGCTCTGGGCCTGTCGAATCCCGCGGAGGCTGGCGTAGCGGGGGTCGTTGATCCCGGTCTGGATCGTCAGCACGGCGGGCAGCTCCACGTCGGTCAGCTCCTCGACGCCGCCTTCGAGCTCGCGGTGGACGTGTGCGACGCCCGCTTCGGCGTCGAGGTCGAGCGCGTTGACGACGGCCGCCCACTCGGTCCCGAGCTGGTCGGCAAGCGTCACGCCGGTCGCGCCGAGGCTGTCGTCGGCCGACTGGACGCCCGTGAGTATCAGGTCGGGGCCTTCCTGCTCGGCGACGGCCGCGAGCAGGCGCGCTTTCGTCGCGGGATCGAGCATCGCGTCGTCGTCCAGGGCGTCGTCCCAGACACGGATCGCGCGATCGGCTCCCTTCGCCAGCGCCTGTCGGATCGTCTCCTCGCTGTCACTGGGGCCGATCGTCACCGTCACGACCTCGACGTCGTCGAGCGATTCGGAGAGCTGGACGGCCTCCTCGACGGCGTACTCGTCCCACTCGTTGAGGTCGGCCGTGACGTACCGATCGTCGATGTCGAGTCCGTCGATCTCGAACTCGTCGTCGACTGCGGTCACCTCCTTTACCGTGACAAGGACTTTCATACCACGCAGTGGGACCGGCCACCGAATAAACGTTTCCGAACCACTGACCACGCGACGGGAGTTTTTCGGCTCCCGACGCTCCCCGCCGTATCCGCGATCCGGAGTTCACGACGGTCTCAGTTCTCGATGTCCGTGACGTCCTCGTCCGGGAACGAGATCAGGTTCTCGCGTCCGATCCTGAGCTTGTCGATCTGGCCGTCCTCTTCCATCGAGGAGAGCAGTTGTGAGACTTTCGCGTTCGACCAGCCGGTCTCTTTGACGATGTTCGCCTGCTTCATTCGCCCGCCGTTGCGCTCTAACAGGAGTTCGACGCGTTCCTCGTCGCTGAGCAGTTCCTCGTCGATCTCCTGATCGGGCGCGTCGTCGTCCTCCGTCGGGGTCGCCGTCGGCGCACTCGCGGGTGGCTCGTCCCGGTCGTCGTCGGATTCTGCGAGGGGACCACCGCCGAACGTGTCGCGGTCGATCACGCTGTCGTCCCGAAGCAACAGCACGTAGACGCCGGAGGCGGCGACTACAGCACCCAACAGGGCGAGCCCACCCCAGAGCAGCGACGGCTCGCCGTCGGGATCCCCACCGGGACCCTCTCCGGGGGGCGACGGCGAGTCAGAGGGCTCCTCTGCACCGGGATTGTAGGCGAGTTCGAGCTCGGACTCCGTGAACGCTGTCGGTCCCTCCCAGACGATTTGGCCGTCCCGTACTTGTTTCGGGACTGTCCGAATCCCGGCTTCCGGCGGCAACTCGAGGATCAGCGTCTGGTCCGCTTCCAGACCGGTCAGCCAGGGGTTCGTGGTGTTGTACACGTCGTCGACGTACTGGGTCTCTCCCTCCGAGCGCGCGAAGTTGGTCCAGGTGAAAGACAGCGTCAGCGTCCCGTTGGTGAGATCGCTGCTTCGCCGTACGTCGCGCAGTTCCATCGAGCGGCCGGTCGCCTCGCTCGCGGCCGCGTTCGCCCGCCGGAACGCCGACAACCCGAGCGTGTCCGCTTCGCCCTCCGTGAACCGCTCTGCCGTCGTGTTGAAACTGTCCCGTTCCTGCTCGCTCACGACGTCGAAGCCGCTGGCGGTGATAGAAAACGTGGCGTCACCGTCAGACTCAAGCTGTATCAGTATCGTCGTGTGGCTGGCGGTCGACGACGCTGTCTGCGGGGGGGTTTGCTGGGCGTCGACACCGCCGACCACGCCACTGGTGGCCGCAACTGGTGCCGAGAGCACCACCAGCAGGAGGGCGAAGTGGACGGCTCGTAACCGGTGTGACATCTTCACCCCGTGACTGGGCTGCCCGGGAGGAAAACGCTTTCCATCACGGGATAAAACGTCAGCGCCGTCGTTGAAACGTCTCGCGGACTCTCGTCGGAGAACGACGGTCCTACGGAAGAGAGGGATTTTTGTGGGACGGGAGCGAAGGGCGCAACAATGCGTCCCGCTACCGTCTCGATCCTCGCCCTCCTCTTCGTCGTGCTGTCGCTGCCCGCCGTGGCTGCGGGTCCCGTCCCTGCTGGACAGGGGACAGCGCCGCAGTTCGACGATCCGTCGCCGGTGATCGTCCCGATCCAAGAGTTCGCCAACTACCTGACGATTCCGCCTGGCAACGTGACGAGTTCCGCTCACGGAGCCGTCAACGTCAACATCGGGACAGCAGTCGCGACCGATGCCGCGTCCGTCCGCGGACAGCATCGGACGACCGCCTTCGAAGACGAGTTCTACGACACGTCCTCGACCAGCGAGCGCTCCGATATCATCCGCTCGGAAGTGAGCTGGGCAGAGACCAGATCCGACGAGTTGCGCGTCCGACGTGCCGGTGCCATCGAGGCGTACGCGGCCGGGACGATATCCACCACGAAGTTCGTTCGGACGATGGCGCTGATCGACACCGAGGCAAGGCAGATCTCGGCGACGATCGGCCGGGTCAAAGACGTCGCCAGACGGTCGAGTTACTCGCTCCCGCGGCGACTCGACACGCGTATCGAGAACCTCAGAGGCGAAGTCGAGGTGCTCCGCGGGCCGGTCGCCCAGCGTGCCAGCGAGGCCGTCACCGGTGACCGGACGATCGAATCGGTCTACGTCGAGAGTTCGGACTCGGGGTACACCCTCGCCATGGTCGACGGTGACTCGTACTACCGCGAGACGTATCTCGCCGACGAGCGCCGGCCCGACGCCATCGATCAGTTCCGGGAGAGTGATCTCTATCTGGTCAACGCGGCCAACCGTCGCGGCATCGAGCTGTACCCCTGGGTGACTAACGACACCTCGCCGTCCGGCCAGGCAATCGGAGAGACCGGCATCTACCGGTTCCGTGCGGAGTACACCAGCGGCGACCTCACGGCGTATCTCGACGGTGGGACCACCAACGTCTTCCGCGAACACCAGCGCCAGTCGCTGGCGGCGATTCCAGTCACCGACACGGTGACCGAACAGGACGACTCGCTCCGGCTCCAGATCAACCGGACGTACGAAACCGGACCGATGCACGTCCGGCTGGTCGACAGTGTGACCGGCGAGCCGGTGGCCGGTACCGTTCGGATCGACGGCGAGTACGTCGGGACGACCGGTGAGGACGGGACGCTCTGGACCGTCGAACCACGGCCCGGCGTTCCGCTGACGGTCAGCACCGACGACGGCACCGTCCTCGACGCCCGGTTGCCACCCTGACGTTCAAACCGGAACGGGCCACACCGGCCGTATGGACCGGGCCACCTCGCCGGTCGTCGGTGTCGCGCTACTGCTCGCACTGACGGTGCTGGCTGCGACTGCCGTCGGCACTGCCGCTGTCGCCCTCGATACTCCGACGCCGGCACCGACGGCGTCGTTCTCCCTGACCGCCGACGCCGCCACCGACACGCTGGTCCTGACACACCGGGGCGGGGACACCGTCTCCGTCGAGCGACTGCGGCTGGTCGTCACCGTCGGTGGAGACGAACTC
>Ga0207754_100193_pt1 | contig 33745 bp, 35 predicted proteins | sample A23E1SouthBayCA_FD_187728 | JGI IMG/M metagenome (GOLD analysis project Ga0207754, IMG submission 187728) | Aerobic enrichment media microbial communities from Eden Landing Ponds, California, USA - A23 E1 (SPAdes) | ecosystem: Environmental > Aquatic > Marine > Unclassified | place: Emeryville...
CCGACCAGTAGTCTTTGAGATTCGACCCTTTGGACAATCGGACTCGATCGTACCGGGCGTCGAGTTTGAAGCCAGCGGCTTTGAACGTGATCGTGCTTCGTGGGTGGTCGTCGCCGTGTTTGCGGTAACCGGGCGGGTTCGCGTTCGTGTCTCCGCTGCGTCGTTTACCGTACCAGCCGTTGAACGCCTCAGCGAGTTCTTGAAGAACGCGCTGACTTGACTGAGAATGGAGGTCATCGTAGCGTTCGTGAGACTTGAGGTACGCGGTGAGCTCATTGTGACCGGGAATGTAGCCGATTTCGGACCAAATGCGGTCACAAACCCACCGCCCGACGTTCCAGAGCTTACTGGCGGCGAACCCGAGGGCGTCGAGGTCGTCGGACACCTGTGGCTGGTTCCTGATGGAAGCAGTATAGGTGCGCGTGACGACCTGTTTCGCCATATGTAACCCATGTCGACAAACCGACTTGAAGGTATGGATTCCAGACGTGGAATATCCAGTCGTGTCGGGAAAACGTGGGTCACACAGGGCCGTGTCGGATTCATCCTGGCCCTAAAGGGCCAGGCATTCTCCTCGATTCTCTGTAATAGGAACACCACGACTTCCGCTGTTAGGGACAGGATGGGATCTGTTTCTGTTGAACGCAAGCGGCGGTTGTTCTGCCTGGAGATGATGGCCTATCGATGTGGCTAACAGCGGAACCAGTGGGGTGGGTGTGTATTTCGCGGTCAGTCTCTGTGTTTCACTCCTAACAGCGGAAGCGGTGGGGTGGGTGTCTCAAACTCGAACGCCCTCGGTCCGCTCGCCCGTTCATCTACCCCAAAGTCCACAAGTATACTATCCACACTCAATATGAACAAAGCGTCCTCACACGCTCCGCACGTATACTTACTATAAAAACAACTATATCTATGGGCAGCGATGGTCGTGCTATCACAATGCCCTCTCACGAGCTCCCCGATCGTGCACCGGGAAAATATGTCCCGTATCACCCCTACCCGTACTATTCACCCGAGGCGCTTCCAGTCGAGCCCACGCTCGACATCGCCGATCAGACGCGCGATCTGGTGGCCGATGCTGCGTATCAAATCGGTCGCATTGACGGGATTAGCTCGACGGTCGACTTCGCGACAGTGCTGTATACCTCCCTCATTCGCATCGAAGCTGTCGAATCCGCACAGATCGAAGGGGCAGAGGTTGCATATCAAGACGTCGAGGCGTACCATACAAAACACCCATCAGGCGATGGTGGGGCGAACATCGAGAAAGATCTGCGAGAGGCACTCAATTACGAGACTGCGCTCACGTATGGGCTCGACAGCATCGAGCAGGGCGAGGCAATAACGCTCTCGTTGATCAAAGAACTCCATTCGATGTTGCTCAAGGATGTTCGCAACGAGGGTGATGTCGTCGGAGACTTCCGCGACCATATGGTCCACCTCACGAGCCCACAGCCTGGACAGCGTCCGTTCGTTCCACCGACCCCAGAGGGACTCGATGGGCTGATGCGATCGCTTGAGTCGTACATTCAGATGGGTGGGCAGTACCATCCACTCGTCGACGCTGCCATCATCCACTATTTCTTCGAGACGGTGCATCCCTTCTCGGATGGGAACGGTCGCCTCGGCCGATTACTCATCATTCTCTATCTGGCGAGCGAGGGCTACCTCGAAAGTCCCTACATCTACCCGAGCGCATACTTCAATCGCCACAAAGTCGAGTACGTCGAGCGAATGCGTGCGGTGAGTGAGGACGGCGCGTGGGACGAGTGGCTCACGTTCTTCCTCGAAGGACTGCGAAGCCAGGCTGCAACATCGTACGACCGGACCCATCGACTTCGTGAACTGCAAGAACGCTACGAGGCGGAGTACCCTGGCAGTACGAACACGGACCAGTTCGCTCGACAGTTGCTTCAGTATCCATATTTCACGGCACCGGATCTCGTGGAGTACCTCGATGTCTCACGCCGAACCGCGTACAAGGTCGTCGACGATCTCGAAGCGGATGGTCTCATCGAGGAAGTGACCGGCAAGGAACGCGGGAAAGAGTACAAAGCAGTCGAGGTGTTCGATATTCTGGCGTAGGAAGCAGTTGAGAACGCCCTCGGACCGCTCGCGGCCGCTCGTGGACATCTCTCACTCTATTCGAGAGGGGTCCACGAGCGACACTGAACGCGAGCGATCCTCGCCCGTTCATCCACCAGGAGAATGTGTGGGCTACTCAGGCGACATTCCCTTCTCTTCGAGTTCTGCAATCGCGTCCGCGGTCTTCTCCAGTTCGTCGAGACCCATGCCACGCAGGACGTGGTCTGGCTTGGTGTACTGGATATCTTCGTAGGCGACGATCTGGATTCGATTGCCCCACGGATCGCGGAAGTCCAGGCCCCGTCCCGGAAGTACGTCGACGTCGAGTTCCTCGAGGCGTTTCTCGACTACAGTTGCGTCGTCGACGACCAAGCCAAAGTGACGCTGTCGGTCATCGTCTGTCTCGTCGTCCGTTTCCGAGAGCGCGATGAACTGATCGCCCATGTCGATGAATGCACTGGTGTCTGAGCGTCCACGCAACTCGACGTCGAATATGTCCCCGTAGAAATCCAGTGCATCCTCGATGTCGCCGACTTCGAGGGCGACGTGGTTCATGCCAACGAGACGAGCATGGGGATCCGTTGTGTCGCTCATATCGGAACGTGGGCCTCTGGAGGGATGTAGCTTTCAGCGGATCGACGTGGTGTTCATCTTCTTTCTGTGGTGGGATGCTGGGATTCGGAGAGGGCACGCACCGCTCGCTTCGAAGCGGGCCGACTCGCACGCCGTGCGACCTGCGCCTCACTGCGTTCGTCGCAGGCGTCGCTCACGCTCTTCGGAGCCACGAGGTTAGTCGGACGGCCCGTCGCTTCGCTCGGGCGCGTCAGACTAACTCCCGTGGCCGCTCGGCCGGCCCGCCCAGCGCGCGCTGCTGGTTGATGAGTGTCTCTCGACGGTGCGCGCTGCCCGCGCCCAGGGGCGCGGGGCGAAGGCGCGAGCAGCGCGCGATGAGTCGTCGTTTGAGGAGAGCCACGGCTGGAGAGTCGTGAAGTCGGTGAAGACGCTGAGTAGGCGCCTTCGGAACTACAGCAATGAGCATTGAGCACTCGATTCGACAAGAAGCTTCGCATCAGGAACAGGCAGTTGAACAAGATGGAGAGCATGCGGATGGACCCGAGCTACGAGGGTCGGTCGAACAGGAGATTCAGGGGAAGGTCGATACGAATCACCACGAGGCGGCTGGACGGGGACTGACGCTTGTGGCAGAGGAGAAACAACAGGCCAGAGAGATGGAACTCGGGCGAACGAGAGCGCGGTGGGATCGCAGGCAGGACTCCGATCGGGAAGCACGGACGAGAGACGTGGCTGAGAAGGGGAGTCGAGAACGAGGACGGAGGTTCGAGAAACGAGCAGCGAGCGTGGATCAGTGGCGAGATCCGGATGCGGTGGATCCTCGGGCAGAGATGGGGCGAGAGGAATTGGCAGAGGTGAACAAGCAGGCAGTGCGGATCAAAGAGCGGCTGAAAGGCGGGCCGACGACGGCGGCGATTGGTCGGCGACTCGCTGAGAGGGTTGGACGTGGTGCGGATCTCGTGGATGCGTCGGTCGAAGTGATGGAAGCCGAGTGGATGAGCGAAGGGGCAGTTGTGCCAATCGATCGAATCGAGGATGTGCCCAGAGGGGAGGTGAGCATTTCTGGGACTGTGGAGGTACTGTGGGCTCCGAAGCATCCGAGCATCAGTCAGGTGGGGCTGATCGCAGACGAGAGTGGGAAAACGAAATTCACGATCTGGCGGAAGTCTGGAATGCCGATGGTCAGGGAAGGTGAACAGGTGTTGCTACGGAATGTGGCCAAGAGCTGGTACGAGGGACGGTGTTCAGTCGCACTGACCGGATGGTCCGAGGTCAGATTCGAAGATCGCGAGCAGTGGTGGTAGGATAGTTACTGGTGCTCTTTTTTATTGAACGCCAGCCCCTCCCCAGCCGTCGTCCTCGCGTTGCTCGGACGCCCCTCGCGCGTTCTCGCCAAACAGTGGCGATTCATCGCGCGCCCTTGGTCCCTCTTCGATTAGCTGTCCTTGGAAGATTGGACGTTGTGAGTGGGTCACTCGAAGTCGGAGACAAAATCATCGGCGAGTTCATCGGCAAACTCGCTACCGAGAAGCCACGTGATTTGTTCGTTGTCGAATCCGTACTGCGGAAGAAGCGATTCTGCTGCCTCACCGAGCGGAATATCGTTCGTCACGATGATGACTCGGTCTGCGGTGTCATTCTGAAGCATTTCAAGCGCCAAACCGACGATTTCTGCATCTGCTTTTTCGATGATGTCTTCTGACCGGTCGCTGGCATTCGCGATAAAACGCCGTACCTGATCCATGATCTTTGAGACCGCAGAATCCGAATACGACGGGCTTTCGGTGACTTTCATCCACCCCTCTTGGAGTGCCTCGTCGACGGCAGAATTACCAGAGGCATACGTATCGACCGCTCGATCGCCGGTCACCTCGGCATACACCTGCGGCGAGAGACGGAAGACGGTATCACGATGACGAGCTTCACGAGCGAGTGCCTGGAATCGCGTGCCTTCACGCCGACCGCAACTGATGAGCACTGATGAATCGATGAAAACGACTTCGCTGTCACCTGCCATTCTGGATCAGTCTTCGACGATGGGTCGGAGCGCGTCCAGAATGACACCTGCTTCGAGCGGTGAGATCCCTTGCTCACGAGCCATGATCTGGTGTGTCACCGATCCATCGACGTATTCGCGGGTATACGCAAGTGCGACGGCGAGCCCATCCAGCCCGTGGCGATCGATGTACGTATCGATGTCGTCGTCTCGCGTTCGACGGGCTATCGCCTCGACTAGCTCCGTCGTGAGTCGCCGCTCGGTGTCACCGTCTTTCAGTTGGAGGTCGATCTCGTGAGCGGTATATGCTGCAGGCCGTCCGTCGTTCGACTGCTTGATGAAGCCTGCGGCTTCGAGATCGTCGACGTATTCATACACTGTCCGCTGTGGGAGATCAAGCGTCTCGGCGATGGCTTGAACCGTCGTTGCTGGGTGATGGCGGATGTACGTATAGATCCACGCTTTGCGGGCGTTCCCGAGGAGTTCAAACACCTCTCCACCAGTCTCAAGCGGGGTATCCCAATTCGCTTCTCTCGTTGCCATCTCTAGTAGCGAATTGCACGCAAATTGCAATAAGGGTTGTTACTGTGATTTCTATCAATACGACAGACCGGTTCGGGCCAATGCAGGATTCATTGTTGACTCTCGTCGGCCCAATTCTCAATGATGCGTTCAGCGAGATAACTGCGGTTGCGATAGCTCGAAGATCGTGTGATGCAGTATTCGCTTTGACCTGATATTGCAGACCCAGTCGTGTATTTATGACTGTTCCGGCAAATTAACGGGTATGACTGAGTCAGATCCAGCAGATCTCCCTCCCCTCAATGAGGGAACACCACCGCGCGACGCGCCAGTTGCAGTGGAATGGTGGTTCGAGTTCGAGGAAGACGGACAGCCGCGTCTTGATACATTCCACGGATTTCACGACGCCGAGAAAATCGCTGACGGGGAACCACCGTCAGTGACGGACGACGAGGTCGTGACTGCAACGGGAGTCGCCGTTGAATCCATCAGTGACCGAAGAGACGACGCAATTGACTCTCGTCATCTGTTCGTCACACATCGGGAGGCGCTCGAACGTGGTATCGATCCGTGTACCGACTGTTTCCCGGCGTACGCGACAGAGCGCCGAATCGAAAGCGAACGAGGCGATGACGGGATGCTCTGTGAACCGGGTGTCGAAGGAATCGTGTTCGCGTTATCGACTCGCCACGACTTGAACTCTGGATGGCAGATCGATTCGGTACACGAGTCCTACACGTCGTTGTTGTACCGAGCACGCGCGGTTCGCGCACATGTCGGTTCAGCCGGTGGGCGACTTCGCATCTCGTATATGCCGATCCGACGGGCTGCGTACGCGTCCTTCGAGGAGGCAATGGAGTCAGAGCCGTTCATGGCGCACGTCTCCGACCTCAGATCGATCCAACCTGAGGAGCTCGCAGCGGTTCGTGAGCAGGTCGGTGACGAAGTCCTGCAGACGCAGGTCACACTCGAACACCGTTATTCCGAGACGACGGATACGAAGCCGTCGGTCGTTCATTGCGCCGAGACCCCTCCCTGCGGGTACGACCGTGATGACTCTCAGCTGTCGAGTGAGATGGACAGCGAACTCCGAGAGAGGCTAGCTAGGGAACGACAGACCGCTGCAGATATCATCGAACGAGGAACTGTTGTTGAGTTCTGTACGTCGTGCTTCCCCGAACTTGCAGCATGGACCGGAGATCCCGAGTAGCATATCGAGTACCATCAATCTGAGTTCGACGGTCCGTTTTCCGGCGTGTTCGTGAAGGCACGTTGGAGGACGAGGGCCGACTCAAATGATATCTATATAACTATTTTTGAATCACGAGACGTGCTGAAACTTCGACGCTGAGCTTGACCGTGTCACCATCTTCGTCTGTATCCGTGCTCATGTCCTGTGGTACGCGAGTGGTATTGATTGAATTGTCGCTCACCTCTCGGTCGCATCCTGCAGAGTGGACAGTGCACGCTCGAACTGGTCTCGATGGATTTCCGACCCGGACTCGATTCGTTCGATCAGGAATTGTTCGTAGGCTTCGTACTCTGACTGAGAGAGATCCGCTGCAGCGACACACTCGACGAAACCGTCCAGCCCCTTACAAAAGACCGTCGCGTAGTGGTCGTAGGCCCCGTCGACGAGTTCGATCTTGTCGTCGATCCCAGCGATGAGACCACGGTAGACCGATGCAGCTTGCCGGTATCGACCGCGCTCACGATATCGCTCGCCGAGATCCGTGAATCGAGTAAAGTCGATCGCATCGACGACGACAGGGTACTCTCTGGTGTGTTCTTCGAACAACTGGACGATCTCTTCGCGATACGTTTCGTGGGACTTCTCGGACGGGGCTCCGAACTCCGCAAAGAACCGGTCCAGCATCGCATCGTCTCGCGCGAGTTCTTCGCGAACGAACGTCTGGAGATCGCTGACGTCGGTTGATTCGAAGACGGCGTCGATACGCTCACCTTCATCGGCAGGCAGATCGTCGCTGAGCGATAACAACACGGCAACGACGTGTTTGCACTGTCCTGGCCCGTCGTATGGACAGGTACACCAGGGATCGAAATCGGATGCAGCGAGCGAGAGCGTCACGTCGTAGTGCTCCGATCCCTCGACCGTCGCAGTGACGACTTCATCGACGCGTCGTCGTTCGTGGATGTGGCCCTCTTCGTAGTAGTTCTGCCCACGTTCGAACACGGCGTCGGTACAGAGTTCTCGAATGTCAGACTGTGATATGGGCATTCTTGGGACACCCTCTCTGTATTCAGACTGCCTGGCCGTCTGCCTGAGAGAGATCTTTGGTTACTTCTTGTTGAGTGGTACCACACCTCTATGCCTCGCTACGCTTTTCTGGTACATTGTAGTTGTCCACAGTAGGACCATCGACGTTGGTCTGACTCAGGGGTAACGAACGATGAAAGTCTATCCGAAGATTCCACGCTACGACCATCCAGTCGTTCCGGCGTCACTGTTCGAGACAGAGGATCTCGCACTCCTCGAAAAGTTCGACGGGAGCAGCTTCCGGTTCACGCTGTACGACGACCGCTACGCGTCAGTGTACCCGGAGCAGGTCGAATCTGCTGCGGATGGCGATGGGTGCCTCGTATTCGGAACGCGCAAAGCTGTCAGGGGCTGTCACCGGGACGACTTCGAAACGATCGACGGTGCACTCCACCGAGCGGTTCGCTGTCTCCGAGAAGGAATTGAGACGACGGGCCTTCGGAAATTGCACGACGAGTACGATTTACCGCTTGTCGTCTACGCCGAGAACCTCGTCTACTCGACGCTGGATTACGGCTACACGGATCGAGAGTTGCCAGCACTCGTCGGATCGACGTGCTCCCCTACGCAGCTATCGAGACGATGACAGCACCAGGGAATCCCTATGAAGAGACGTTCGAGGGATTCCTCTCGCTGGAGCAAGCGTGGGATGTCTTCGAACAGATTCGTATCGAGGAAGCACCAACTGATGTCTCGTTCGTCCCCGCGACGATTCTCGACACTCCCAGCGATGGCTTCGATCCAGCAGCATATGCTTTCCCGCCGTCGTCACTGGCACCCGATGTCACAGTCGAAGGCGTCGTCGTGCGGAGTGACAAGCACGCTCGTCGAAGCAAACTCGTCCGCGAGGCGTTCGAGGAACTGAACCGCGAGCAGTTTGGCAGTCGGCCCGAGGATGCCGAGTCTGGGGCCGAGTACGTGGTTGCGTGCTACTGCACGCCAGCGCGGATTCGAAAGCAGATCCGCAAGATGGTCCTCGAAGAGAATCGTGAGTTCAGCCTCCACCTGAACGACGATCTGTACCCTCGCGTCGTCGAAGATCTGTGGGCCGAGAACTGGCCGGAACTAATGGATCTCGACACCTCTTTCACTCCCGCTGACGTGTATCCGCTGGTTGCCAAGCGATGCATCACGGAACTCCGGAAGATGCAGACTAACGCTGAATTGAACGAGACAGACCCGATAGCAGTCTGGGAACATCTCTCGTGAACAACCGTCTCGAAGAGAGTCCACTCTCACAGCAGCGTGTTCTACTTCGCACGTTCTTAAACCGGACCACCTCGTCGCCCAGCTCCAACGACTCACCTATCGCCTCTAACGCACTCTGAATTGGGCGTTAAGTTCGCAGCCGTAGCAGGTCCCCCGCGAACTACTGCGATTTTCCGTCACTCCGAGGATGCCGAATATTCAAGGATCTCAGAAGCAGGTATTCAGGATTAATGTCGGGTACGCGGTGGTGGGATTGTGACCTGAGTACCTGAGGCTAACGTCTAGACACACACCTCGTTCCGAGTTAGTATAGATGGGGGTGATTTGAATTGCGTCAGATTTTAGCATTCGTCATTGGTAGATTGTAAACTGGTAACTTCTCACGGGAGACAGTGGGGTGTGTCTGGGTGTGGTGGTAGACCACACAATTCCGTTGTAGTCGGGTAGAACCACCTAGCTTCGAAGCCATAAGCTAATCAATCACTGGTCGGCGCATCCTCCAGCGACCTCTCAGACCCATGCATCGAGTTCTTCTCGGCCTGCGAACTCCTCCCGATTCGAGTAGGTATCGACCATCGTAATGAGGGCAGACGCGATAGGCAGGCATCGTGTCGTCGTAGAGAAGGATAATTCCGGCATGGAGCTTACTCGACAGTGCCCCGAAGTCCTTCACGTCGCTCGTCACGATAATGAGATCGTGTTCCCGAGCGTAGGGAAGGACATCCTCTTCGTCGTCGGCCCCCTGACCGACTGTGTCCCGAACGTGGACGGCAAACAGATCTTCTTTGTCGAGATACGTGGCAACTTTCGGATCGATATTCTCGTCGAGGAGAAACCGCCAGGTAGACATCTCAGGCCGTATCCGGTTCAACGCCATCGGGACGTTCGATTGATTCCCGGAAGTTCGCCATCGCTTCGTTGCGGTCAGCTTCGACATCACTCATTTCGCGCGGATGGTCGTGATAGTACGCGAGTGCGTGATAGACGTCTGCTACGTCCAGTTCGTAGCGATCAGCGACTGTTTCGGGATCGACGCCGTTCTCTTCGACCAGCGCATATACTTGGCGGACGCTAATACGATGTCCGGCAATATGAGGTTCGTCTAAGAGGTCGTGGGCGACCCGACGGGATTCCCGCTCTGCCATGCTTGTTACTACCATCTGCTGTCGCAAAAGCGTTCGCCCGAGACAGCATTCGTCGGTCGACGTGCCCGCTGAATCGGATGATCTGCTGGTGGTAGACCGAAGAGTATCGATCTCGATTTGTTCAGTTATAGGGTAAGACAATGGAGAGCCCTGCATGATTTGCAAAGCGACTCAGCAGTCTTGACCCAGCTACACCAAAACCACTATTCGGTATCTACTGAATGTATATGGCTAATGAGTGAGGGGTATCCCAGCGACTGGGGATCACGCCGCAAAGAGGTGTACCAGAGAGACGATTACACCTGCCAGAATTGTGGTGCCCAAGGTGGCCCTCGTGGTACTGCAGAGCTCCATGCCCATCACATCGTTCCGAAGAGCAAGGGGGGCACCCATAGTACGAGCAATCTCAAAACACTCTGCAAGGAGTGTCATAACGCGATTCACGGGAGTTCGGTCGCTCCGACAGCGGACACACCCCACTCTCACGAGGCATCGTCTTCATCACAACTCGAATTTCCACTGGACAAAGAGCGATTCCCGTATGCGGTGGCCGCTCCGATCTCGTCTGGGAACCAGATTGTGGAGACCTACGACGCGATAAATGTGGTGCTTGAGACGATAGAGGCGTTGAACGACCTCTTCGGGACGCTTCAGTCTCTTCCCGAAAACGAACGTCCTGAGCGACTTTCGAATAGGATTGAGGAAACCACCGAGACACTCGATGACCAGCTTCGAAATCTCCATGCTGAACTCACTACGTTTGATGAGAGAGCCTTCCAGAGTGACTCTGAGGCTACGGCCTCACGGTACAGTGAGTACAACGAGGCAGCCATCGAGCTACAGACAGTGGTGGAAGAGTACCGTGCGACGCTTGAGGGCCTATCGGCCATCGAACAGGGTGGCTCCCTTCGTGGAACGCTCGTCGAATTAAAGCTACTCGCGGATGATCTCGATGAGGCTCTCGAAGCCTACTCGGACGCTTCGGAGGCGCTCATCAAACGGCTCTACGGAGAGATCGGACAGGAGCTGGATCGAATTAATTCGAATACGACCTCTCTGACACCAATTACCCCCGATACGTGTCCGGTGTGTAACGCAGACACCACCGTCGTCCGCGGATCAATTCAAGAGACCGATCATTCGTATTCGTTGTTACGCTGTACTGAATGCGATATTGAATGGACGATCGGTCTCCAGTCGCTCTCCGTCTCAAGTGGTCCTTCAGAATTGGAGGGTGTCTCAATGGCTCCGACCGTCTGGAAACGCGGGGCCGACAAGGGCTATTCTCTCCCCGACGACTTGGATGAGTTCAGCGATCTTTCAGAAGTATACGAACGAGAGAAGAAGCGACTCATTGCGGCCGCAGCGATTGGTCAGATCGGTATTTTGATCGGTAGCTATCTTCTCGGAAGCGTGTTGCTGTGGATTGGGGGTACGATCCTCATCGTCGCAGCGGCACGCGGACTGTTTTCTTGGCGGCTGGATCGGGTGCTCGGTGGTTCTTCCTCCGTGCTCTCTGGGCTACTCCGATAGCACGCCTCTGAGCAGAATTGCGCTCGATGATAGTGTCGAATCGTGTCGTGTCGGGGTGAATTCCGACGCCAAGGTTCCGATACTGGAAAGGAAGTCAGAGATGGACGAGACAGAAGGCTATTTTATCGCCCCCTGAGGGGTGCGGGGGAATCCCGCAGATTGCCAATGGGACACAGAGCACTCGTTGCCTACGAACGACCGGATGGACTGTACAACTGCCACTACTCACACTGGGGCGGGATGAATCTCACACTCATGGACAAAATAGCTCCACAGACACCCTTCGCTGGCCAAACACCCTCGAAGGAAATCAAGAGGTGCTTCGAAGAATCTCTCGACACACCACGTGACGCTTCCTTCGAATCACCACCTCTGAATGACTGTCCGATCGATCTTGATCCCATAGAAGTCGCGATCACCCTCGATGATATCGCCTTCACGACGCTCGATTATCTTCATCACGAAGCGTTCTACGTCGTCTCCCAGTCGTTCGAGGTCACGCCGTATCGGACAGTCTGGCTTGGACTAACGCAGGATTCAGAAACCATTGAGGCGGCACCGACGATCGGCAATGGCGCGTACTATACGGTTCGGTGGTACGAGGGCGTTCCCGTCGGTGACGGCGTCATGCGTGGTCGCTGTAAGGCCCTGAAAGACATCACGGGAGACATGCTCGATCGCGACATCTTCGACGAAGAGAGCGCGACGAAATACCTGATCCAGAAGCTCAGGTTCTGGACTCGCGATGAAGAACTCCACGTCACTCGCCCCGCCCAGCCGTAGTTCTATCGCGCCCCAACGGGCGAGGGCGCAATCATCGTCCTCGTCACTATGACCGAGAACGAACTCTCCGAACTGGTCGAAGCTGAACAGCAACTCGAACAACTCCTCGTCGCCACTGCCGAAGACGGCGTTCCCGAGATCGCACTCATCGCGGTCCTTCGTGACTACGCCGATCTCGTCGAAGAGCAGGGATACGTGCCCCGGACGTGGCGAAACCCAGCGCCTGTCGAGGAACAATCTTGATGCGCTTGCTCTCTGGAATCGAACGACTTCTCCCTGCGTTTTTATATAAATCGGCACCGTACTTTCGAGCAATGAGGACTGCTGAGTCGGTCACGCTTGATGCTTCCCTTGCTGTCGACAGCCTCCAGACTGTCCTCCGGGAGCATTCGGTACGGCTCGCGATTCTCTTTGGCTCTTACGCCACCGAGACGATTCATCCTGAGAGCGATATCGACCTCGCGGTCGAATTCGATGATCTTCGGCAAACCGAACCGGAGTATAATGACGTGTTCTTCGGATTGAGTGCCGAACTGAGTGACGTACTTGAGACGAATGACGTGGACCTGGTGGACCTCCACGCGGTCTCGCCATCGCTTGCAACATCGATCTTCGAGAACGGGGTCCTGCTTGTTGGTGAAGCGGAGCACGCTACCGAGCTTCGTCGTCAGCTCACAGTGCCTGAAGATGACCAGCAATCGCCTCGCGAACGGCTGGATGCGGCCTTGGAGAGAATCGACGACCATCTCGGCGATAGCGATACTGGGGTGCCAGCTGCGGGCGAGTCAGAGGATAGCGGATGACCGATAAGGGACTGTCGACAGATCGCCTTAGCCGTATACTCAGCGCTGTCGAAACCATCGAAGAGAGCCTCGGTGTCCTTGCCCGAAAGCAGCGTATCAGTCGAGAAGATTACAAAGACGATTCGGACACTCGCGATATCGTCGAGCGCCGCTTCGTGAAGATGACAGAAGCGGCTATCGATATCGCCGAAGAGATCGTCAAGCAGGAGCGTGGGCAGCCACCAGAAACTAACCCAGCGTCGATGCGAACGCTCGGTGAGATGGGTGTTCTTCCGGGTGTACTGGCCGAAGAGATGGTACAGGGCGCTCAGTTCCGGAACGTCTTGTCCCACACCTACGGAAACATCATCGATCACGATGTCGTCTACAACGCTCTCCAAGACCTCGAACGCTACCGAGCCTTCGTACAAGCCGTTCGGGAGCACCTCGATTCGATTGGCGCACTAGACGACTGATTTTATCGCGCCCCTGACGGGCGAGGGCGCAATCATCGTCCTCGTCACCATGACCGAGAACGAACTCCCCGAACTGGTCGAAGCCGAACAGCAACTCAAACAACTCCTCGTCGCGACTGCGGAAGATGGCGTTCCCGAACTCGCACTCATCGCGATTCTTCGAGACTACGCCGATCTCGTCGAAGAACAGGGGTACGTTCCCCGAACGTGGCGACAGTAGAACAACGGCACTGGTGCGATTCTACTTTCGTCGTCATGGGAGGTCCTCAGCCACGTTAGTGAGATCCTCCTCTGTCTGCCAGAGATAGAGTCGTCCTTTCTGGTCGAACAAATCGAAGACACCGTCCTGCATCCAGCCGAACGGATGTTCCTCGTTCTCATACTCCCGCTTGAGCACGTGGCTCTTTGAAAAGTATTCAGTCGTCCCGACGAGTAGTCCTTGTTCAACGAGGAAGTCGCTCGGGTCCTTCTCCGCGACACCCACAAGGCACGTTACAATATCGGCGATCAAGCAGAATTTCTGAATGCTGTTATCCCACTCACCTTTGATGTCGACCATCCGGAAGGCGTACGCGTCAGTGCGTCGGTTCAGACGATCCACGACGAGGTTCAATCGCCGGATTGGATCTCGGTCGTAGTTTCCCAGTACGAAATACGATTGATCGTTCTCGTAGACTGGCGTCAACTCACTCAGCGCGTGGAGTATCTCTTCGTTGTCTGCCAGCGAGATCTCTTCCTCATCAAGTTGGTCTTTGGCACTGGTGAGGACCTCCTCGGGAACCGGCGTCTCCTCGTCAGACATACATCGTCTCTCTCAAGGTCGCGGCATATGTGTTCTGAAGTAATTTACTCACTCAATTACTAGCTACTTTGCTTTCGAGTGATTTACTCAAGAGTAAACTACTTGCCGCCAGAGCGGTAACTGTGACGTATGAGCACCGATCTGGGAACCGCCGAGGAGAGAGAAACCCGCGAACTCGTCCATTTCGTCACCCAACAGACGCGTTTCTCGCTCATCAACAACATTCTCCAACACCCCGAGCAGCTACCGTCGATGTACGAACTTGAGGAGCTCAACCCCAGCGTGAGCGACGCCACCGTCTACAAACACATCCAGAAGCTGATCGACGCCGGTATCGTCACAGAGGTTGCACTGGACGACGACCAGCGCCGGCAGGGCTATCCCTGGAAGTTCTACGGCCTCTCGGAGGAAGGGCGGGAATTCTTCGAAGAGCACAATCTGCTCGCTGCCGAAGAGACGCTCCAACGGATCTACGAGACCATCTCCGACAAGCCCGAGAAAATGGTCAAGTACGAGAATGCCCCGCGTCCGGACGACGTGTGAGCTCAATTCATTGAACGAACTCCGAACAGTCGTCAACAACTGTCTAGACGCTCTTTGTCGGCAGTGAGTCCCCCAGAGACGCGACGCATTTTTATCACCCCCTGAGGGGTGCGGGGCGCACTGGCCTCGCACTTCGCTATGACTGAGAGTGATCATCCACTCGATCGACTCGATGCACCGAATCGAATCATCAAGCGCGCCCAGTACGAAGCACTAGAATTCGAATTACTCGAGACGAACGTCCTCGTTCGCAACAAGAGTCATGCCGACCCAGAGAACCACGAGTATCTCGTGGTGATCGAAGCCGACCTGCCAGTCTCGTGTACTTGCCCTGCGGACGAACACTACGAGAACGCGTGCAAGCACCGAGTCGCTGTTGCGATGCGCCGCCCCATCCTCGACTTCGCCCGTGAGGCGAAACTCGTCGCGGATGGTGGCTCGAAGACTCGAGAGAATCACGGGGGAGCGTCTCTTCGTGCGGAGTCGGATGTCGATCAGAAGGCTGCCACAGAGGACTCAGATGAATGTAATTGTGATGACCTCCCCGATGAATTTCCCTGCTGGCAGTGCTATCGTGCGGGCCGAAGGCAATTTTGAGTAGGTCGTGTACGGCGCCCCCTCTTCCTGTGAGATTCTTCGTCTGGATCCCCAACGGCTTTGCTGCTTCTCGTTTGTTGATCTCCCCTCTCGACTGACGGAATATCTCTTCTGAGAAAGATTTATTCCGCCCTAACCCGAGATAGTCAGTATGGAAGAACCGCGCTCAGAACTGAAGGCGGACGCCGACGGACGCGCTGATACGCCTGACTTCGACGAGTTGGTCTCCCCGGAGAAACTCGTCCGCGGTGACCGAACACGGGACGATTTCTTCGACGCGGTCCTCGCACTCGACAGTCCAGCAACGGCGAGCGATGTCGCCGACCTCGCAGGGCACGGTGTCGATGCTGCACGAGAGTATCTGGAATGGTTCGAACAAATGGGCATCGTGAGGAAGGTCACTGAATCGCCGGCCACCTACGAACGGAATCAAGAGTACCTGAACTGGCGACGTGTCCAGACACTTCGAAACGAGTACACTGCCGAAGAACTCGTCGATCTCCTCGAAACGGAATCGGAGCGTGTGGAGACACTACAGCGTGAATTCGAAGCCACTTCACCCAACGAGATATCGATTTCACGCTATGCCAACGAGGCTGGCCAATCGATCGAGAATGTCTGGGAGCGTCTCTCTGCGTGGCGAACGGCTCGACGACGAGTGACACTCCTCGAACGGGCGCTCACCACCGAATCCGGCGATGGTGCCGATCTCCAGTCGGCAGTATGACTGGTGGCGACACGGACGCGTCTGACTCACCCAGCGGTGCGCCGATCGATTTTGATCGACTCGACGTTATCCAGGCCCGACTTGCAGCCAGTGACCGTTTCAGTCGGATCGACGATCAGCCAGCGTTTGCGCCCGACCACCTCGTGTGCGTGTACGACCAGCGGTTCTATCCGGATAGTGTTCGAAGCGCTCGCCTCGAAGTAGTCTGGTTCGAGAATGGCGATTTCACGCTGCACTATCACGAGGAGCACGAAACCGGCGAGTACGACCACCGATGGGATCGACACCCATCCGATCATAATGCTCGTGATCACATCCATCCGGGACCTGATGCACCGACACCTGGTGAGGATACGTCACATCCATCCGACTGGCGGGATATACTCTCGATGGTTCTGTCCGAAATCGAAGATCGTCAGCGTGCCTTCTGGGAGCGGTAGACCACCCCTCGAACCGCTCGTCTACAAACTCAACTGACAACCCACGCCTCCGCGTGTTTTATCGCCCCCCGGAGGGATGCGGGGCGTCACACCAGACGTCCTGACTTCGAATATAATCGGAACTCCATACGCGAGTGGCTTCGACGAAGAGACATCCAACCAATGCAGTGGGACTTGTCCTGAATGCGATGGCGAGATCGACATCGAGGGTGGAGAGCGCACTTGCCGGGAGTGTGGACTCGTCATCGATGGCTACGGGATTGCCCGGGAGGACCGTTCTGTGTGGCAGTTGCTGCAATACTCTGCGGATACAGGGAGAAACTCTGAGAATCAGCCAAACACTCAAGAACTTTGCAAGCCCACTTTCGCCTATGGCTACTATCGAGATTGACGACGACGTCTATGATGCATTGCAAGTTCCAGAGGCTGAACGTCCTCAAGCAATGAAGCAAGAACTGGCCGTTTCGTTGTATGCTCGTGGGATTCTCTCGTTCGGCAAAGCCCGCGAATTAGCTGAGGTGTCCAAGCGGGAATTCCACGACCTCCTCGGCGAGCGCGAAATTCCACGACACTACACCGAGACCGAGCTCGACGAGGACCTTGCGTATGCCCGAGAATGAGGTCGTTGTTTCGGACACATCCCCACTCCTGAATCTCGCCCTCATCGATCGATTGGATCTTCTGCGGTCCCAATTTGAGGAAGTCACTATTCCAACGCAAGTGTGGTCGGAGCTCACCAACGGAGAGGCTGGTGTGGACGCGCTCGCTGAGCTACGAGACAAGGGGTTCCTCACGGTTGTCGACGTTGAGCGATCTGATCTATTCGTCGAAATCCGTCACCGGCTGGATCTCGGTGAAACCGCGGCGATCTGTTATGCGGTCGCACAGGACGCCGATCTCCTGCTCATCGACGAGCAGGACGGACGACGCGTTGCTCGTCGACATGACCTCACTGTGACCGGCGTTATCGGCATTTTATTGCGGGGAGCGAATGCTGGTGAAGTAGCGATCCAAGAGGAACTCGATGCACTTCGCGGAGCCGGCTTCTGGATTTCTGACGACCTCTATTCGAAAGCGATTTCTGAAGCGGAGCATTCGGATCGGACTTCCTAATTCACACCTCGCCACAGCCACCGCCTCCGCGTGTTTTATCGCCCCCCAGAGGGGTGCGGGGCGTCACACCAGACGTCCTGACTTCGAATATGATCGGAACTCCATACGCGAGTGGCTTCGACGAAGAGACATCCAACCAATGCAGTGGCTGCTGTCCCGAATGCAATGGCGAGATCGAAACCGATGGTGGAGAGCGCACCTGTCGGGAGTGTGGACTCGTCATCGATGGCTACGGGATTGCGCACGATTTCGAACCACGGTCGTTCGAGGACGGACCGAACAGGGAACGGACGGGCGCGCCGTTGACGCCCGCACGTCACGATCGGGGCCTCTCCAGTCAGATTGGACGGTGGAAAGATGGGAAGCAACAGTCCCTCTCCAACAAGAAACGGCGTCAACTCGGTCGACTGCGTCGCGAACACAGCCGGGCACGTTTCCAGTCGAAAGCAGAACGGAATCTCGCCTTCGCCTGTACGGAAATCGCACGGATCGTCGCCGCTCTGGGGATGACTCGCGAGACGACCGAGTTCGCCTGTACACTCTTTCGGCAGGCTCAGGACGAAGAGTTGCTGATCGGACGGTCGCTCGAAGCGTTCGCAGCGGGGAGTATCTATGCAGTGTGTCGATGCCGATCACTCCCAGACAGCGCCCAAGAGATCGCAAGCGTCGCGCGGTGTGAGGAGTCGGCACTACGGAACGCATATAGCGTTCTGAACGTCGAATTCGGTCTGGAGACGTCGATCCAGCAGCCTCAGCAGTTGCTCCCGAAATTCGCCGATCAACTCGATGTGCCAGCGGGCGTGCGTCGACGAGCGCGTGACCTCGCTGACGTGGCTGTCGACGAGGGACTGGCGAACGGACGCCACCCCGCAGGACTTGCAGGCGCTGCACTCTATCTCGCCTGCGGGGAACACGACCTGTCGGTCACACAGTCCGAGGTCGCCTCCGTCGCGGACGTCTCGATCGTGACGATTCGTCAGCGTCGGGACGAGCTTCAGGCGGTGCTGGAATGATTCCCGTGAGCTTGCGCTCCCTCCTCAACCGATCAGGAAGATGTATTCACGAGTGTCGTCGCTGCGGGACGACGCTGTCGACGCCAGCGGCGGACTGTCCGTACTGTGGCCCCTGCGAGACAGCCTCCTACGATCTGGACGAGTAGCCCGCTACTGGTTCTGTGGGGTGTTGTCGTTCGTTTCCTCGTACAGGGAGAGGTGTGGTGTTGTCCACGATTGCACTCCATATAGAATACAGGTATACACCAAATACAACCCATATAAACACGCTATCGTGCAGAAATTTCAGCCAGAAGTAGACTTTTTCGGAAGAATACGAACGCTTATGTCCGACTTGCCCGCTCGTTTCAATACTGACTGCTCGCCGTTCGTCGCTGGGTGGCGGTGACGGTACGAAGCGGTCGCTCTCTGAAACAATGACATCGGACAGTCACAACGCTGGCAGTTCGAATCGAGCGATGAATATCTCACAATCCCGGGTGCGGTTGCTGCAACGACTTATCGGCAGCGTGCTGGCAGTGGCCGTCGTCGGCCTCGTCGCCGTCGACCCCGCGCTGGCGGACGCTCACAACGCGACAGCGATCGGGACGGCGTTCTGTGACTCGTCGATGGCCCAGACGATCCAGAATCTGTTTACGGTGATCCAGTTCGGTGGGCCACTGATCGGCGGCGTTCTCGCACTCGGCGCGACGGTTGCGATCCCGACGATCCGGCGAGCGGACATGAAGAAGGAACTCAAAGAGGTCCGCAATCAGGGCGTCATCTGGGGTGTGATCGTTGCACCACTCGCGACGACGATCCTCGGATTCATCCTCAACAACGTCGTGGCGGGTGGGACGAGTTGTGGGTTCTAAGGGGCACCGGCGAATGGTCCTCTGTCTCACACTGGCCCTCGTAGCGACCGTCCCAGTCGCTGTCCAGGGCCATTCACCTTCTGAACCCGAACACGGCATCAACAATTCGACGTTTGTGACTCTCTGGTCGCTGGACGCGGATGTGGCTGCTCACTCCGATACAGATGCGCTCGTTACGATCGGGAGCCAGACTGATGTCCCGTTCGATCAGCCACCGGACGCGGTCCGGACGTGGAACGACGGAGAGTCTGAGGAGTTCCCCTCGACGGGACTCGATCGCTCACTGGTCCCAGCACATGCCAGTCCACGGGACAGCGGTGTGATCAGGGACGCCCATGCGACGATCAGTCTCGTGCAGCCGTCGACGCAAGTCCATCTCACCGACAACGAGGGCACACTGTACGTGGGCACGGACGGGAACGTCACGGGCTTCATCGACTACCGGGTCTCGCTGCCGGCCACTCGAACATCGGACGATGGGAACGTGACGGTAACCCATTCGCTCAGTGAGTCAACGATCACGGACACACGACTGTACGTCGACGACCAGCTTGCCGATTCAGCATCCGGCTCACAGACTCCCGAACTCGCCTTCGAGGAAGGAGACTTTGCATCACGCTACTCGACGAACAGTACCGTTCGTTTCGAGGCCGATATCGCGACGACGTGGGAGCGAGAACGCGAGGCGTGTGCGACCTACAACAATACGACGGCGACGTGCACGGCGCGGAACCAGACGACACGCGAGCGAACGCAGACCACGACGGTCTCCGATTCGATACGCGTCCGACCACACGATATCGAAATCTCTGGGTACGTCGGGCAGTTTCCCGATGGCGATCGTGGCGTCGTAGCCTACACACCGGAACCGTGGGTTGGCTTCGAGCGGAACACTGCAACAGGCTCGATACACGGTGTCTGGCGCTTCTATACAGCCCGGGACCCACGCTGGGATACGTTGGAGGAACGGACCAGTGACTCCACTGAGCGCGTTCACTCGCCCGTCCATCCCCTCACTGTCCATTCGTTCCCGATGGAGGTCGGACCAACCGCGAGCCCCCGAAGCGATGTCGCAATTACCGAGGCATTTGGTGGGGAACGGACACCGCCCACGTTACCAGACTCGGTTGCCCTCGACGTCGTCGAGTCTCCATATACGGCGACGTTCGGAATCGCGACCCGCTGGCGGACACACGCCGAAGACCATGATCCCAGTGAGCCACTGCCAGACGATGCGTCGATCCGAGCGATCGGTCTCGTTCGCGGTGTCGAACAGACGCGGCCACTCGATGAGTTCGAAACCATCCCGATCAACGAGAGTACGGTCTCGCTGCGCGTCCAAAACGAATCCACTGACACTGGCACGACATCGCTCCAGGTCTCACTATCTGATGCCCAGACCGGTGTGCCGATCAGGACTTCGGGCCGAGACGGGTACCTCACTGTCGGCGACGAGCGAGTGAACACGACAGCGAATGGCACTGCGAACGTCACCATCCCACGGGAGCAGGGATCGGTGAGTGCTCGCTATCACCCCAGTGCGTGGTGGCGACGGAACCCTGCCTACACCGGTTCACAGACGAGTATGCTGGTCGGCGGTAGTGTCCTCGATGTGCTGGGAACGCTCTCTCAGTTTGTCCTCGCAGCGGGGCTGTTCGGAATCGGGGTCTTCCTCATCGATCGAATTACTGGCTGGGGCGTCTGGCCACCCTGGAGGTTCCAGTGAGACTCGTCCAGCGAGACCCACTCCCTCAACGTGCTGGGGGGTGGTCCTGATGCAGGCACTGGGTGATATCATTCCTGAGGCACTCTCGGATTTCCTCCGTGACCTCTTCGAGCCGATCGAGCAGGTCATCCAGAACGAAGGATCCGAGCTCGTCGAGACGATCGTCAGCACACCAGCTCCTGATTCGGTGTTTGAGGCGCCGACCAACGGCGCCTGGCCACAGATCTACGAATACTACTGGGAGGGACTGATTCCACTCGTCCTCTTCCTGTATGGCCTCTCGATTGCCCTCGTGATCTTCTTCGAGTCGACGAATCACCTCTTCAGTAGCTACCATCAGACGAAGCTCAAGCGACGGGCCTTCTCGGGACTGCTGGGGATCCTCTCGTGGTGGTGGATCTCGGCGTTTTCACTCCGACTCATGGACGGACTCGGACGGTACCTCGCACCGGATCTCGCAACCGTGACACTGTTCGAAGTGACATCGTTCAGCGTCATCGGCCTGCTTGGACTCTTGCTCTCACTGACCGTCGATCTCGTCCTGTTCCTGTTGATCGCGCTCATCTACTTCACGCGCCACGTCATGCTCTATCTGTTCGTCCTGTTGATGCCGCTGCTGATCGTCTTCTGGATTCCGGGCGTGGGACCCTTCTCTCTCGTCTCGCGATTCATGCAGCGACTGGCTGGCTTCTACGCACCGTTCCTGTTCATGACGATCCCCGTGGCACTCCTCTTTCGGCTTGGCGCATTGCTCGGTGAGAGCTTCGCCTTCTCCCAGGATGGGATCATGGCCTGGGTGGTTGCACTAATTATCCCCTTCGTCGCCGTCGTCTCGCCACTCCTGCTCTTCTGGCAAGCGGGTGCGATCTTCGTCTTCGGTGAACGCGCTGGGCATCACGCATCGGGCAGAACCGCCCGGAATCGCGTCCAGAGCGCGAGGCAGGGAGCACAGACGACCGCCCACGGTGGACTGAACTTCGCACGCGGTGTCCGCGGTGACGCTGCAGTCAAACGTGATGGACAGACGGTCCTCGGCTCTGGCGACTCCCAGGCCCACTCGGCAGGCTCGCGTCTTAGAGAAACGAGTGTCTCGCTCCGAGAGCGAATCGCTGAGCGGACTGGCAACTCCACAGGGCCGAACGCTGCAACCGATGGTTCGGCATCGACGTCGCCGGGCGAGTCCGAATCGACCAGCTCGACATCGGGGAACGGTTCCACCGATGATTCGAGAGCGGGTGACTTCTCGACACTCCGTGATCGCTCGGACGACGATACCTCCCAGACAGACGGCAACGACGACGAGAATGGCACGTACGATCCAGACGACCGACCGCGCTACATCAACTAATCCCGAATCTCATGGCACAACGTGACCCCGCAAAACGAATCCCGAAATTCCTCGGGACAGACGCAACGCTCATTGGCACCTACACGATCAGCGACGCTGCTGTCGCGCTCTTTCCCGCAGTCGTTGTACTCCTGTTCGTACAGGTGCTGCTACCGAACTCGGTGACGATCGGTGGCTATCCACTCCAGACACTGACGCTCCCACTCGCTGGCCTGGCCGTGCTGGTCGGCGCACTCTTCGTCTTTCTCACGCCGGGCTATACGTCGAGTATCGAATGGATCAGTGTCTATCTCGGCTGGCTCCGGTCGTCGAACGAGCACGACTTCGAGGATGCCAAACAGTACACGCAACTCGCCCGATCACACTCCGCACACGACGCGCTGGAACGGACGGATGGTGCGTTCGTGGGCATGATCCAGGTCGATCCCCCGACGATGGCCCTGGCGACAGATGCCGAATGGAGCAAGCAGGCCAATGCATTCGCCGGCGTCCTCAACTCGACGGTGGAGTTCCCGATCCAGCTCTACTCGACGACACAGGACTTCCCCGTCGAGGAGTATCTGGCCCACTACGACGACCGACTCGACGATCCAGACGTCAGGGACAATCCGAAACTCGCCAAACTCATCGACGCCTATCGGTCGTGGTACGCCGAGGACGTCACAAATCGTCAGATGACGATCCGCGACCACTACGTCATCGTCCCGGTCACACCTCGTGAAGTCCAGTTCGATCAGGAGAGCATTCTACAGCAACTCTCGAGGCTTCCCATACTGGGTGCCTTCCTCAGTGCGTGGTTCGCGCCGCGTGTGCTCGATGAACAGCAGGCGATGTTCGAGGAACTCGATAGTCGGATCAGACGCCTCGAAGGCGGACTACGAGAGATCGAAGGCTGTGGAACGGCCCGACTGTCTGCCGAGGAGTCGCTGGCCGTTCTGGGTCAGTTCTGGACGCAGGATGAGTACGAGGCCCAGACGCTGGATGCGCTTGCCCGTACTCGATCGGTCATCGGGGAGGCGACGCCATGATCGGCCGATTCCTCGCTGCCCTCGGGATGGCCACTCCAGCCAGTGAGGGGCAAGATACGGACGGGGATATACACAACTCGGGCGGTAAACCACAGTCCGGTCTCTCAAACCGCACCGGGTCAGCGACGGGCCCGTCGGATTCGGGTTCGCAGGAATCGCCGACTGGTTCCGACGAACAGCCCGATACTGCGGACATCAGCGTGACCTACGATCCATCGAGCAGTGAGCTTCCGACCCCGGAAGCCATTCACAGCGCCCTCGTCGGTCCCTCGGGCATCGAGACGACGCCACGGAGCGTGCAACTGGGCGATACGTGGGCTCGCTCACGCTGGGTGGCTGAGTATCCGGAGACTCCGACCGATGGCTTCCTCGAACGACTCTACGCGTCGCCGGCGACCAGGGACAGTGACATCGCGATCCACATCGATCCCCGAGAGACGGCTGGGACGCTCGATGCACTCGAAAACCACATCGAGGAACTCGAAGCGGACGTGGAGTTCCTGAGCGAACGCCGACGTGCCAGTGCCCGTGGGCTCCAGAAAGACCTCACGGATTACCAGGATCTCTACGATGCGCTTCGCAACAGTTCCACGAAAGCCTTCGACGTCTCGACGTACCTCACCAGCCACGCCGAAACCGAGAGTGACCTGACGAACAGTGGCCTTCGAAAGACGGCCAGACAGCCACCGGCAAACCTGACTCCGGTCACGCCTCGCTGGCAGCAACTCGATACGCTGATCTCGGGGTGCCCGATGGGGCTGAACAAACTCGATCATTCACTCTCGACGCGAACGCCGATGCTCGCTGGCGCTGTCGGTGCGATGTTCCCCTTCGTTTCTGGTGCGTTCGCCGAACCAGGCATCGAGTACGGCACGTACGCGCTGAACGAGAGCCCGATGATCCTCGACCGATTCAACCGAGAGACCGGCTACTGTACGATGGTGATCGGGCAACTCGGCGCTGGGAAGTCCTTCTCGACGAAACTCCAGCTCGTCCGTCGACGGATGTACGATCCCGATACGATCATCATCATGCTCGACCCGTTGCAGGGCTTCGCGGGCGTGAACGACGCGCTCGATGGGGAGCGCATTACCGTCGGTGGCACCCACGGGCTGAATCCGCTGGAGATTCAGCCCACGCCACCCGAGATTCTCGATTCGGTCCCGGACCTCGATCCGTGGGCCGAACAGCTCTCGCGGACGATGACCTTCTTCGAGACGTTCTTCGAGACCGTCGCGAATAACCCACTGGCCGATCGGAAACAGACGCTTCGTCGGGCACTCCAGGAGGCCTACGATCGCAGGGGGATCACACGTGATCCGGCGACGCACTCCCGGTCCTCACCGACCGTCGACGACGTCATCTCGGTCCTCGAATCGCTGCTCGCGGAGCCAGCGAGCTTCGGCTATGCAACCGAGGGCGAGCAGGAAAGCGTTCGAGACGACGCCCAGTCGCTGCTGAAGGATCTTCGTCCATCCTTCCGCGAGGGCGGTGATCTCGCCAACCTCGCTCGCGAGACCGAGTTCGATCTGGACTCGCCGGCGGTCTACCTGGATCTCCATCAGGAGGAGGGTGCCCGTGGTCGCGGTGAGACGAGCCTGATGATGCAGGTGCTGTTCAACGCCGTCTACGAGCGAGCCAAGCAGACGGACAAGAAGGTCGTCTTCGCGATCGACGAAGCCCACTACCTGATGAACGATGCGACCTCACTATCGTTCCTGGAGACGGCTGTTCGTCACTCGCGTCACTACGATCTCTCACTGCACTTCATCACGCAGACGGGTGGAGAGTTCGCACTGACTCCAGAGACGCGGACGATTGCGAGTCTGTGTTCGATGACGGTGATCCATCGGGTAAACGAGGAGGCAGAGAAACTGGCAGAGTGGTTCGACCTGAGTGAGCGTGAAGTGAACTGGGTTCGGACGGCGAAGGCGGGGAACGAGGAGGACGGCTACTCGGAAGCGCTGCTCGGGATCGATGAAGAGGGCTGGTTCCCCTTGCGGGTGCGAGCGAGTGAGTACGAAATGAGTGCGATCGATGGGAGGGAGTGAGCAGAGAGATCACCCGTCGCATTGAGAGATTTAATCACCGTGCGTTAACCAACAAACTGCGTTTCGGGGATGTCTGTTGGTTAACTTTAGTCTGCGTTAGAACGGGACTCGGAGAGTTTTTCGTCTCATGACAATTGACCTCACTGTTCGCGTGTTTTCACGGTCGCGTCGTGAATCTATCTGGAGACGCTGACCACGAGGACTTTCAATATGGATATGTCATGAATATCTATGGCTAACAAACAGCGTCGGAAAGTTGGTGACTGGGGACAAGTGACTATTCCACAGGAGCTCCGTTCCCGGTTTAGCCTCACTGGGGGCGACGAAGTCCTCATCTACGAGGAAGACGGAAAGCTCGTCATCGAACCACCGATCTCTCGTGAGTTGCTGGCAGAGGGCTACCGCAAACGAACCGAGCGAGATCGTGAACTCGTTGATTAACTCGATCACATTTCCAGAGAGACAGCGTCCCAACTGGGCGATGCACCGGATTGGGAGCAATGACTGTGCGGATTCAACGAGGTGATATCGTTCTCGTTGAGCTGGACCCGACACAGGGATCGGAATAGCGTGGTACTCGACCGTGTCTCGTCGTACAAAACGACGTCGGGAATGCAAATGCCCAACGACAATCGTCGCGCCGTCCACCACCTCGTTTGCGAACCAGTTCTACCCTTTGAGGTGCGCTGTCTTCCTTTTTGGGAGTGAGGAAATTCCGCTACAGCACTCCCTCCATCTCGTCCAACCCAAACAGCGACCACTTGTCGCCGACGTCGTCAGCGAGCCCATCGACGAACCCGTTCTTCGAGAACAACGCGAACTCCTCGTTGCGCGTGTCCGGTCCCCAGCGCACACGCTCGGCTTTCTCCTGCAGTTGCGAAACGAGCGCTTGGCCAACCGGCTCGCTCGTCCATTTACATTCCGCGAACAGAATCCGATCGGTATCCGGGGCGAGCCCGACGATGTCGATCTCGTCTTCTCCGTACCACCAGCGCCCGATCTCGGAATACGACTCGAGTTCGCCACGACGGATCGCTTCCCAGACGACCTCCTGACAGACATCCTCGAACGCTGTTGCGACGTGGTCGGGGAGATTCGGCTCGATCGTTCCATCGTAGACGATGGCGGGTGCTTCTTCGATGCCGGAGCGATTCGGTTCGACGAACCGGAACCAGAACCGGAGGAACTCGTCGGCCACCTGGTAGCGGGACCGCTTGGACTGCTTCGCCGACGCCGTCACGGGCACCTCGCGGTCGACCAACCGCAGGCGGCGAAGGGTCTGGAGGTACTTCGACAGCGGCCCCGGATCGATGCCAGTCGCCCCCGAGATCTCGTTGGGAGTCGTGTGCCCGGTTGCGATCGCCTCGAGAATACTCATGTATCGCGCGGGGTTCCGTAACTCGGTGCGGAGGAGGAACTCGGGTTCGTTGTAGAGGCGGGCTGTTGGGGAGAGAATATGCGTCTGAACGTTCTCTGCGAGGGGTTGGTCATAGTCGAAGAGGGTGAGATACATCGGAGTCCCACCTGTGACCGCGAACGACTGGATTGCGTCCTCGAGATCGTCGGCGATGACATCCAGGGCCTGCTGAAAGGAAAATGGTTGCACGTCGAGTTGGCCTGTGCGGCGACCGTACAACGGGCTTTCGTGGCCGAGCACCGCTGATTCCATCGTGCTCACGCTGGATCCACACAGCACGAGCATCGACTCGGTTTCCTGGAGTTGCTCATCGACGAACGACTGGAAATAGGACGGGAGAGAGTCGTTCTCTTCCACCAAGTACGGGAATTCGTCGATGGCGACAACGAGTTGTTCGGTGGCGAGTTTCTCGCCGAGGTACTCGAGGGCCTCGTCCCAGCCGTCGATCCGGGGCACGCGGTCGTCGAAGTAGTCGGCCACTTGCTCGACAAACTTCTCGCGCTGGCGGTCTTCGGCCTCCTGTGCCGCCAGGAAGTAGATGTGTGGTCGGTCACCACAGAATTCCTTGAGGAGTGCGGTTTTCCCGACACGACGCCGGCCGTAGACCACGTAGAAGTCGTGGCCCGGTGACTCGAACGCCGTGTCGAGGGCGTCGAGTTCCTCTGTCCGATCGTAGAAGGTCATACTCTGAATAATGATTGCCACGATAATGACTTATGTCTTCCTCCCGGGCTCAACATCTGCCCCATTTTTTATCAGAGTCTCAATGCTGGGAGAACGCACCAGATCTTGAGTGAGGTCTGAATCAAAATGCGGTATCATGTTCGGTACCCACTGACTCAACAGTTCTTACAGAGATTCAAGGAGAATGCCTGATCCTTGAGGGTCAGGATGAATCCGACACGACTCGTCGTGAACCACGCTTTGTCGACAGGAATGGATATTCTACGCCTGAAATCCATAGTTTCAAGTCGGTCTGTCGTCCTAGGTTATGCATGGCGAAACAGGTCGTCACACGCACCTACACTGCTTCTATTCGGAACCAGTCGCAGGTGTCCGACGACCTCGATTCGCTCGGGTTCGCCGCGTCGAAACTCTGGAACGTCGGACGGTGGGTCTGTGATCGTATCTGGTCCGAAATCGGCCACATCCCCGGTCACAGTGAGCTCACCGCATACCTAAAGAGCCACGAACGCTACGATGACCTGCATTCTCAGTCAAGTCAGCGCGTGCTTCAAGAACTCGCTGAGGCGTTCAAAGGCTGGTACGGTAAACGGCAGAACGGAGACGCACGAGCGAACCCGCCAGGCTACCGCAAACGCGGCGACGAACATCCGCGAAGCACGATCACGTTCAAAGCCGCTGGCTTCAAACTCGACGCCCGGTACGATCGAGTCCGATTGTCCAAAGGGTCGAATCTCAAAGACTACTGGTCGGACTTCATCCTCTGTGAATACCAGACTCGGCCCGACGTTGACCTCTCCACTGTCGAGAGCGTCCAACAGGTCCGGGCCGTCTGGAACGGCGACGAGTGGGAACTGCACTTCGTGTGCAAGGTCGAGATTGACGTTGCAGAAGCCCCTGGCGAGAAGACTGTGGGTATCGACCTCGGGATCACCAACTTCGCCGCGCTCGCCTACGAGGACGGCCATGCCGAGCTGTACCCGTTGAATTGTCTGAAGCAGGACGACTACTACTTCAGCAAGCGAATCGCCCGGTGTGACGACTCGGACTCTGAGCAAGCCACGCGGTTGCACGAGAAAAAGTCGGCTCGTCGAACCCACTACTTCCACACGCTCTCGAAGCACATCGTTGAGCGGTGTGTCGAGGAGGGCGTCGGGACGATCGTGGTCGGTGATCTCTCCGACGTCCGTGGAGACGACGAGACTGACGAGGTGAAAGACTGGGGACCACACGGGAATCTGGACTTGCACTCGTGGGCGTTCGACCGGTTCACGGATCTACTGACCTACAAGGCAGCAGAGGAGGGTATCGCGGTAGAGTCTGTCTCAGAGCGTGACACGTCGAAGTCGTGTTCGTGCTGTGATCGGGAACATGATGGGAACCGCGTCGAACGCGGGCTATACGTCTGTGACGAGTGTGGAACGGTAGCGAACGCGGACGTGAACGGCGCTGAGAACATCCGACAGAAAGTATCTCCGAGTCTCGCCTGCGACGGGGGAGATAGGAGTAACGGCTGGTTGGCACAGCCATCGACGTTTCTGTTTGACAAGGAAACTGGTGCGTTCGCACCTCAAGAACAGGTCACGTCGTAAACCACAATATCCCAACGGCGGTTGGGATTCCCGCGACTTCAGGCGCGGGAGGATGTCAATCAAAATCTGGTGTGTGCCTTTCGTGTCCCAGTTATTGTTCTTCGTCAAAACTGGTGAGACGCTTTCCGCTGTGAGATGTGATCACTCAGCAAACTTTTGTGACGAACGAACATCGAGCTGGATCTTCTGATTGCACTATGCGCTTCTGACGTCAGGGGTGTCCGCGGGCGAAGGTCTCACAGCTTTTGAACGATCCGACTTTCCTAGATAATTTCGCTATTGAGTTTTCACACACGTTCGCAGTCTGGTGGTTTTGCGCTGAAAAAGGCGCAGAGGCACGAGAGAGCACTGCGAACGGAAAATAGCTATTCAGCACGCTCTGGCCCAGAGAGAGTCTTTAGCGCCTGTCTGAGGGTTCTGGGCAGAATACCGGCAATTCACACTCGTCACTACAGTCCGCAAGAAGGCGTTTCAATGGGTATGAGCAGTTGTGTGTGACGCTGCGCGTGCCCCTTCGGGGACTCCCGAGACTACGGGCATGACATAGACGCGTGTCTGGGGCCACGAAAGACGATTTAGGTGAGGCATCAGGCTTCGAATGCGGGGCAAAACACGGGCTCTCAAAAATGGTAAAATCGCCAGACTGCAGTCGTGTGTGGAGCTGGTTTGAGGGCTGAGAGACCACTCATTGATGGGTCTTCGATGGTCGAGCATACTCAGGTGAGATACGCTACAGTGTGGTCTACTGCTCATTGGGGCCTTCTATTGCCTGTTTAGACAATATCCATGCGTGGTCGCTCTTCCCCACACACTCGATGATCTCACCCTGTGAAACCCCTTCTTGCGGACGAAAGAGCCGATTGTGGGACTTTGGCGGTAGGTTTTGCTGGCACTATCCGTTGGGCCACACCAGATTTCCGCTGTCTTTTGGATCGAGTTGTGGAGTGAGAGTGGAATCGTCTGTAGATAGAGCGTCTTCACCGAGGGGTGGGGAGATATCTATTGAGAGGACACACACCACATTTCCGCTGTCTTGTATGGAAAGAGAAGGAGACTCTGTTGGTGGGACTGTTACTGTGAACTGAGCCTGCTGACCACGTCATATCGGGCGATCGTGAGTCGTATGCGCTATTGAATCCGTAGAAGATGACCAGCGTCACCTGACGGTGGAACCGAAAGAGCCTCATGTCTCTACCCTACGCTTTTAGTTCGTTCGCAACCTGCATCGCCAGTGCTGTACCGGTTGTCTGCGAGGTTGCCATGTCGTCGGTGTGGAACAGATTCCTTCGGGAGTCCCACAAGGTCTGCGATCCTGGCACACACGATTCTACCGATGCCACATGCCTCGATCGTGAAACGCCATCGGCACACTACCAATACCGCTCACGCCACCATACCCGCACGCTCAATACGACGGATACAGTCAGACACACACCCGATAAGGAGTAAACTACCCTCCCCTACTTCGCTCGGGGTCGAAGGACCCGCTCGCTTCGTTGAGGGGAGGGCTTTCGCGTGGACTCCCGTTCTACGCCTCAGATGAGGCGGGAAGGTCGTACTCTCCACTCACGGTCAACGTCCCGCGATTCAAGCGCACGTCTACGGGTGCGCCTCCGTCGTCTGCATTTTGCCGACGCCGGAGATACTGAAGGCCAATGTTCTTGGCAGCGTTGTAGTCGGCGTGGTTCTGATAACCGCAATCCTGACACTCGAAGTCCTCACCGTCGCGGTTGTTGTCGTGGGTAAACCCACAGGTCGAACACCGTTTTGAGGTGTTCCGTGGGTCCACTTGGACGGCTTCGACGCCCTGCTCTCTGGCTTTGTATTCGACGTACTCGGAGAGGCGACGGAACGCCCACAGATGGTGCCACGACGCCTGTGGAATGTTCTCACGAATGTCAGTCAAGTCCTCGAACACGATATGCGAGCAGTCGTGTTCGACGGCTTCGGCGACGATCTCGTTGGCGACACGGTGGAGGAACATCTCGAAGCGTCCGTCCTCCTTGCGCTCGACGCCTGCTATCGCGTCGTGCGCCGCCCGTGTTCCACACTGTTGGAGGTTGCCACGTCGTTCTTCGTACTCTTGCTTCCAGTGGTTGAACTTGTCTGCCGACCAGAAGCGTCCGGTCGAAGCGACTGCGAGTTGATTCACACCGAGGTCCACACCGAGGACTGTTGTGTGCCCGGTCGTGGTGTCGGTGTCATCGCCCTCTTTGAGCATCGACGCATGGAGATACCAGTCGCCGTCGCGTCGATGCAGGGTTGCCCGCCGAAACTCGTAGTCCTCGTTGGCGACGTACTTCGTCGGCGGTGTGTCGGCGTCGTCGGGAAGAATATAGTCGCACTCGATACGCCCGTCCGGTGTCGATAGCGAAACGTGGTCACGATGGAACGTGGCACTTCGCTTGTCGTAGACGGCAGTATCCGCCGTGAACGCGGGGCGGGACGTATCTTGGTCGTTCTTGAGCCGTTCGACACCGCTCTTGATGGCTTCGACGGCCTGATGAATCCCTTTCTGGACGAGATTCGCGGTCAACTCCGTGTCATCGCGTAGCTGGTCGTACAGCGCATCTTCGGCTTTCGCCTTCGATGTGACGTGGTAGCCGTCGTCGCCGTGCCAGCACCACTCGCTGGCGGTGTTGGAACAGTATTTGAATTGCTCGACAGTCTCCCACAGGTGTTCATCCGCACCTTCGGGCGTGTCGAGCTTGATAACGGCGGTTCGACGGTACTCCACGATGTCTTCATATATTTGCGTGTAGTTACTTAATAGTGGGGAATTAGAAGGCAAGAGTCTGGCAGTTGGTCACTACCGGGTCGGCTTCCTCTCCACCCTACTCGCTTGTGCTTCCGCCGGGGCCGGAAGCACGGCGCTCCTTGAGGGTGGGGCCTCCCCTCGAATTGGGTGAAGACGGGATCGCGCACCTGGCGTATTACTCCGCTGACGGCTGCTCGTTTTGAGGGCTATTGAAACCGTTATCCAGGAATTTCAGGGTATACAGACACACCTCGTAACGAGTGTAGAAACCTCTTGAGAGACGCACCGAGTACCGACTGAAAGTGACTACTGGTAGTCATCGAAGCTGATGACACACCAGATTTCCGCTGTCTTTCAGGCTCAAGTGAGATGGACAAGTGAGATCTTCTGTCGACAGAGAGAAGCAGAAAGGGCTGTCGAACAGACACACCACATTTCCGCTGTCTTCTCAGAAAGGAACGGTGCTTTTGCAGCCGATTCGACCCGCGAGATCGTCTGTACAGCCTTCAACGAGGATATGGGTAGATTGGAGCGGTGGGACGAGCTATGTGCTATGGCCTTGGACGGACACACCAGATTTCCGCTGTCTCATACGGAGTGAGCAGGACGATTGGTGCCACCGCTACTCTGATCCAAGACTGCTCACTACGTCGTGTAGGACGAGAGTGAGTCGTGCATGCCGATGTCGTCGATCGTCCCGTCGAGCGCAGTCACCATCGTTTCCAACCCATGATCCAGTTCGAATTCGTAGTAATGGCCACCGGCTTCTCCCCGATTTCGTTCCGAAATCGCGATCGCACCTAACATTTCGAGTTCTCGGAGAAAATCCCGAACCCGACGTGAGGTCAACGAGTCCATCGCATTGCGGTCACAGATACGGGTGTACCGATCGTGAATGGTCCGGGTGCGTGCCGGAGTGGCATGTTCTGCTTCGAGTGTACAGAGCGCATAGAGGACATACCGACTGTGGTCGTGGAGTGATCGCACACCCTCGATGATTCCTTCGCGCTGGACTCGGCTCTGTCCCTCTTCGACATCTGCTTCCGTAACAATTTCGCGATCGTCGTTTCGAGCGATATCACCCGCTGCACGAAGCAAGTCAAGTGCTTCTCGTGCGTCACCACTCTGTTTGCGACCGTATGCAGCACAGAGTGGCAACACGCCCGATTCAAGCGCGTCGTCTTTGAATGCGATCTTCGCTCGCTGTTCGAGAACTTCCCGGAGTTCCGCTGCATCGTACGTCTCGAAAAAGATCTTCTTCTGGCACAGTGAGGACCGGACTTTCGGGGAGAGGCGATCGGAGAAGGTGAGATCATTACTGATGCCGATCACACCAACACGCATAGAATCAAGCGTATCCTGTTCTGCGGCACGAGAGAGCTGATACAGAATCGAATCTTCTCCAGCTTCAGTGTGGTCAATCTCGTCGAGGACGAGCAAGACGATCGTATTCTGTTCGGGGTTCGCTTCGGTCTCGACCGCGTTGAGTTCAGACCACATCATCTGATACACTTCCGATGTGCTGTATCCACTTTCTCCGATCCTGTTGTGGCGTTCTCGAAGGCTGTTGATTATCGCGATCGCAACCCGGTACGAGGTTGAAAGCCCGTCACAGTTGATGTAGACCGATCTGACAGCTGTATCCGGATATTCTTCGACGTCTTCCTGCA
>Ga0207754_100194_pt1 | contig 33621 bp, 30 predicted proteins | sample A23E1SouthBayCA_FD_187728 | JGI IMG/M metagenome (GOLD analysis project Ga0207754, IMG submission 187728) | Aerobic enrichment media microbial communities from Eden Landing Ponds, California, USA - A23 E1 (SPAdes) | ecosystem: Environmental > Aquatic > Marine > Unclassified | place: Emeryville...
TGTGCCCTGAGTGTGGCGAGCCACAGGAAGAGAGCTTGGACCTCTCGGACCGGACCGGCGAAGTCGTCACCTGGACCCATTCGACAGCAACGCCGCCGGGTGTCCGCGAGCCCAATACGCTGGCTATCGTGGAGTTCGACGTAACCGACGTCTCCGGTGCGAGCGACGAGTTCGTCCGCGCGCTCGGGCAGGTGACCACCGATGAGGTCGAAACCGGTGACACGGTCGAACCCGTCTACGTCGCGGAACTCCGTGACCCCGACGCGGGTATCAAAGTGCCCGAGAGTCAAGACTGGGACGGCTACTGCTGGGACCCGGTCTGATCACCTCTCCTCGCTCTGTCTGGTGATGCGGCCCTCCGTCGTCGACGAAATCGTCCCCTGTTCTTCGATGGGGTATTCCGAGGTTGATGAGGACTGCTCACTCACTAAATGAGACAGGGGTGGTCGCGTCACTGAGCATCTGTAGTCGTCGTCGCTGTAGACGAAGTCGTTCGTCTTGAGCATACGTTGGTTCCCGGGTGTGGGAACCACGGAAGGTTCAGAATTATTTGAGGCGAACCTTTGAGAAGTGGATCCCTGTCTCTCGCCGTTCTCGAATTACTTCAGCCATGCTGAACCTAGAACAACTGACACTTGGTCACAGTGTGTCGCTCGTTGCTGCAATGCTCTAAGCTAAACACGACTCCACGGCCAGTCCCAAGGTTTAATTCAGTTACCAGTGTATAATAGCTCGTATGCTTGACGGCTATGAGATGTACGACCTGACACAGCCGTGGTCAGGTGACACCCCAGCGTGGCCAACCTACGACAACCCGAAAGTGTGGTATGAAAAAAGTCTAGACACTGAAAAGGTAAATGGACAGAAAATCGAATTTATGAACCACACCGGGACGCACCTAGATGGTGAGAAGCACTTTGTCGGGAGTGGTCGCGACATTGAGGAGGTCCCCCTCGAAGAACTCGTCAACGACGCAGTCATTGCGGATATCTCTGACAAGGTCGGAGATTACGATGTTTATACGAGTGAGATGATCGAGGACGTTGTTGACGTTGAAGAGGGGGATATCCTATTTATCCACACTGGATATCAAAAGTACGCGTGGCACCGCGAAGAGGCAGATCCACACAAGTTCTTTTGTAAGCACCCCGGGCCGAACATGGAGTTCGCTGAGTGGTGCCGAGAGAAGAACCTGAACTACCTCATCCTCGACTGTGGGAGTGCAGATCATCCGATGAATACCATTATTCGTGATGTCCGCCCCGAACTGGCAGATGAAGCAGCCGACCACCTCGGTGTTGATGATCTTGATGAGATATTCCCACCTGAGGGTTACCAGCTGATGCATACCGAACTGTTCCCGGAAGGAATCATCCACGTCGAGAACGCATTAGTACCTGAGGAGTTGCTCAATGAACGCCTCCAGATTGGGACGTTCCCGTGGCGGTTCCGTGGTGGCGAATCGAGCGTCTCCCGTGTCGTTGCGTTCAAAGAAAAATAAGATCGCGCCATGATCCGAAAGGATCGCATTCGTGGTCAACCTGAGAAACAATCAGCGAGTTGTTACTGTTTTATATTTTATTACTGACTGAGATAATAAATTCCGCGTAGTCTATCTTCTGTGTAGCAGTAAGACAAACTTGGACTGTGTGCATGCCACCGGTGCTGCTATGCGTCCGGTAGGTAGTAGACGTATCTTAGAGCGTGATCTTGTTATCAGCGGCAGCTGTACTCGGTCAGGCTGTCTGTGGCTGCGGGCTCAGCAAATCCCGTAGTATGGGATACAAACGTTTCAGTTCTCATGTTTATACTGCAAGGTATCAAGCGTTTTGCCTGACTGAATGGACATACAGTCACTGCCGGTCAAATCCGTGTTAACTGCTAACTGGACGCGCTACTAATAACAGGTGTACAAGTGATATTCTATCCAATCTACTTCTTGTCGCAAGCAGCGCGGAATATCGTTTTCAGTAGTAGAGGGGCTCAAACGACAGAAAATGCCAGCAGTACGGTTTTATTTCATATCATGGGATGCAGGATTCGTTAGGAGTAAACTAGGTCGAGTTCGATAACATTCTTAATGTCAGCAAGCTTTGAGGGGAACGTCTCACGAAAGCGGTCGTTTTGTATTCGGTTTGTTGGGCCAGCGATGCTGACGGCACCGAGAACGCTGCCGTTTCCGTCGGTGATCGGTGTAGCAACGCTACGCAGACCGTTAAGCCGCTCTTGATCATCGAATGCTATACCGCTGTCGGCGATCCGATCAAGCTCGTCGAACAGTATCTCTCGATCCGTGATCGTGTTCTCGGTCAACGCCGGCAAACCACGGCGCTCAACGATGTCCACGGCGCGTTCCCGGGGAAGAGAGGCAAGAATAGCCTTCCCGAGCGCAGCACCGTGGAGAGAGATCCGCTGGCTGATGTAACTATCAATGTGAACCGCTTGCTCGCCTTCTGCCCGATGCAGAAACACGCCTAGTCCGTGTTCCTCAACGAGTAGTGCAGATATCTCGCCAGTTTCTTTTGCCAGTCGGTTTATTTTTGGCCGGGCCACTTCGTGGACATCATGATACGAACGGGCCTTTGCACCGAGTTTGAGGAAGCGACACCCAAGGCGGTAGGACCCATTTTCGTTGACAACGTACTCATTCTTTTCCAGCGTCTTGAGGTGGTTGAACACCGTGCTTTGTGGGAGATCAACCTCTTCGGCGAGTTCCGTAACCCCGACGCATTTGTACTCCTGTAACGCCTCTGCGATCCGCAGCGTGGTTTCGACCGCGTTGACCGGGACGTTAGCGCACATACCCTCAATATATCTCTACCGAATAAATATCTTTTTCACAGAATGAAATGAGTATCCGATTAGTCCGGACATGCCGGTTATAAAGGTAGATTTTCTATCAGACGGGATATTTAGACTAGACAGCGTCAGATAGGAGTACTGTTGCCAGATCGAAAACGACTAGAACCGAGATTGGAGGCTGCTATTCGGTCGAGACGTTAGGGCATCGAGACGCCGTCGGCGCCTCGTGGGAGGTAGTTACGTCCACCCTTCTCAACCTGTAGCTGGCCATCTTCAACGACAACTTCGCCGCCGACGATAGTGTGAGTCGGGAGGCCAGTGAGTTTGTCACCGTGGAACGTGGAGTAACGAGGCTCCATCGTGTGATAGAACTCGTCGTTAACGACAGCTGACTTCTCTAAATCAACGAGGACCATGTCGGCATCAGCTCCTTCAACGAGGGCTCCTTTGCGCGGGTAAAGTCCCCACCGGCGGGCGTTGTTCTCGGCACAGACCTCAACGAGACGCTCCATGCTGATTCGGTTTTTATTGACTCCTTCGCTCATCATCACTGGAAGGAAATACTCGATGCCATTGTTATCTCCGGGAATTGCTTCCCAGATATCCCCGTATTTTCCTTCTTCCTTCTCCTTGAACGACTTCTTGTGGGGACAGTGGTCGGTACCGGCGTAGTCAACGATACCCTCACGCAGTCCCTGCCAGAGTTTCTGCTTGCTTTGCTCGCCTCGCAACGGTGGAGAGATTTTCCCCCAGACGCCGAGGTCTTCATCATTAGTGTGTGCGAGAAACGCTGGCAGCGTCTCAGCATTGATGTCGACGCCTTGTTCTTGATATCTTCGACAGATGTCAACCCCCTCGCCTGTGCTCATATGGACGATATAGGCCGTCGAGTCGGTGTAATCAGTGAGCTTTGCGATGCTTTCTATCTGCATCGCCTCGGCTACGTTTGGTGCGGACTCTGACCATGCTTTGAGGTCGTTACGGCCCTCTTCCTTGAGTTCTTGCCGGCGCTCGTACGCGAGGTCCTCATTTTCGGCGTGGAACATAACGACACCGTTCTCGATATCAGCGACCCTATCAAGCACCTTGTAGACGCGCCCGGAATCGGAGTGGTTGATCCCCAGTTCGGGTGAGGCGTGTTTATACCAATTATAGAATATCTTGAACGACCGGACCCCTTCTGCTGCTAGCCCTTCGATCTCATTGACGTGGTGATCCTTATGAACGATAGCATGATATGCGAAGTCAATATACGAATTCTCCTCGCCTGTCTCGATGAAATAATCCATGTCGGGCAGATACGGGTCAGGCTGGAGGAGGAAGTTGACAACGGTCGTCACGCCACCATGGACGGCCCCACGGGTCTCCGTCTCAAAGTCGTGGGCCAACCCCTCATGATATTCGTACTCGTAGCGTGAGAGTCCCCAGTGTACGTGTGGATCGATAAACCCGGGAATCAGGTAATTACCCTCGGCGTCGATGGTGCGGTCAGCTTCAGGGAGCGTCTGGTCTGTTCCGACCGCGACGATCCTCCCGTCCGTCGCCGCGACACCGCCTAGGATCGTCTCGCTTGGAGTAACAACTCGAGCATTACGTATCTGCAAGTCTGCTTCCGACATGGCGTATTCAAGCTCTCGTCCATGTAACTTAGTTTTTCCTACCGGTCACAGGACTACTCCTCAACAATTCTGACGAGCGTCTCATAGCATTCCACTGGATATGCCGGACACACCGTGATAGGCTTAGGTTTATTTTCGATACGAATTCGGAGTGCGTACCGGTTGCTGTACGTTCGATACATGCTCAACACACCGATCATGGCAAACGCGATTCCTACCAACGGATTCCGCGCTATTCCGACGTAGCCCCCGACCCCAACCAGGAGAGCGCTCATGACCGCGAGGTCCCACCGAAGCGACTGGAGCATTACCTCTTGAACGTGTTCGTTGGCGATCTGTATATTTTGATCGCCGCGTTCGATATACAGTGCCTCGTCGGTGTATCCGATCCAGCCGCTATCGCGAAGAGACATCTGAGTCACATCGACAGCGCCGTTCGTCTGTGTCATGGTTCGAAAAAAGACGGCATCCACTTTTCAGTTTGGACAGCGGGACTTTTCGATATCTTATGCTACCGCCGTCCCGACTACACGAGTGCGGTCGACCCAACAGATGCCAGCCACGACAGTTCGTCTCGAATAGTTGGAAAAGTGAATGCTACACGCTGGTCCGGCCTAAGACGGACCCTTCAGTCGTCAGCGATCTCTGGCCCCGATCTCCCGCCCGAAAGGAACTGCTGGTGGAACGGTTCGAAGTCGTCGCTGTCCTCGGTGATCTTTTCCCACTGAGTCAGTCCGCGCTCCTCGTCAGTGCCCGGTATCGTGTTGTCGAGGACGAACGCGGCGAGCCCCCCGACGGCAATCTCGGTGCCCATGACGATACTGATCGTCTGAGCAACCTCTGGAATGCCCAGTACCACACCGAGCACAGGTACGTTGCTGAGACCCGCTTCGAGTGCCCCGCTTTCGAGTCCGCCGATGTACTGCGGAATCGACAGTCCGGCGAACAGCCCGAAGCCGAGAACGAATACGTTCCGATTCTGGTTCATATCGACGTGCTGGAGCTGCGAGAGTCCGACACCCACGATCTGTGCGAACATCGCGAGGAACAACCCACCCACGATGGGGGTGGGAATCGTAGTCACGAACGCGCCAAATGGTCCAATGAACGCGACGAGAATCATCACAACTGCCCCGACTTGGACGACGTACCGGGAGGCGACGCCCGTGATACCGATAGCACCGATGTTCTCTGTGTATGACGTAGAGCCGTTTCCAGTACCCATGATGCCGGCAAAGATGTTGCCGAGTCCCTCCATGCCCAGACCGTGGTTGACACGCTGTTTGTTCGGTGCACCCTCACCGGCCATTCTAGCGACGGAGTGGTAGTCACCGAAGCTTTCAATTGCTGAAGCGAGCATTCCTGCGAACATTCCGACTATGAATGAGGTGGTAAACAGCGGCATGCCCCACTGGAACGGCGTGATGACACGTACCAACGGCGCTTCCGCGACCGGGCTGAGGTCGACGAGGTTGACTATCCCTGCGACCGACAACACCAGCGCGAGGAGGTACGCTCCGCCGAGGCCAAGTAAAACAGGGAACAAATTGAATACCTGTGAGTAATCGTCGAGGTACTGCGAGAACAGTGTGATGAGTGCCAGCGTCAGACCAGCGAGGTACCAGTTTTGATCGGCCGAGGTAATCTGTGGGACACCGATAAGTGCCAGTCCGATTAAGGTGATCACCACGCTAATGACGAGCGGTCCCATGTATTTTTTTAAGCGCCCGAAGACGCCGAGATAGCCAATAAGTACCTCGACACCTCCAGCGACGATGATCGCACCTTGAAGTTCCCGCATCATGACGGCCGAACTTGCACCGCCGTCAGCACCTCCAAGTGCGGCAACGATAGCAATCGCTGGCCCGAGCATTGAAAACGTACCTCCCTGAACAATCGGATACTTGTTTCCGATTGTCGTCTGCGCGAGTGTTGCGATTCCCGATACCAAAAAAAATGTCGCGATCAACTGCGCCGTCTGTGCCCCATTGAACCCCAAGACTCCTGAGAGCACTAGCGGGATCGCGATCGTCGAGCCAATCATTGTTAGCCAATGCTGCGTGCCGAGGAGTATTGACTTCCCTAGTGGTGGTTTATCCTCTATACCGTACGTAATCATATTTCCACCGTCGGTGCATGCCTCACGTGCGTTATCTTGTTTTGTCATGGATATTACTAATCGCTGGAACGCCTGTCATGGCAGCCCGTAACTTACGATACGATTGGTATACACTAACAGGGGTATAAAACTATTGATTGGAGGAAGTATTCAGGGGAACCTCAAGCAAACTCTAGCGGTCGTTTCCGGGCAACTAAACAACGAGACGAAGAATATCAGGCAAATATATATATTATGACTGTCCTTTTTGATCCAATATGGGACAACCTATTCTCGTTCCAGTTGACGATTCGGAACGCGCAAAACAGGGGCTCCGATACGCTCTTGAGAACTTTCCTGACGCAGATTTTACCGTCTTACACGTCGTTTCCTCGGGAACTGGCGACCTCAGCGCGTTTTCGAGACCCAGCCAGCAACAACCAGATCAGGCGGACGATGACGGGGACGACACCGAAGCCGGTCGGTCTTCGGGGGCTGGCGATCTTGGTGCGTTTATAGGACCCGCTGGGAGCCAACCCGAACAGGCAGCTACTGAGGGCGCTGCCGAAACCCCCCTAAAAATAGCACAGGAGATTGCTGCTGAACATGAAACTGAGATTGAAACCGACCGGATGCGGGGTCGTCCGGACCGCGCCATCGTCAAGTATGTTGAACAGAACGAATACGACCTCGTCGTGCTCGGTAGTCACGGACGCGACGGTGTCACACGAGTCCTACTCGGCAGTGTCGCGGAAAAGGTCGTTCGTCGGTCACCAATTCCGGTATTGGTCGTTCGGTAGCGTGAATGTAACTACTCCGGTTGCCCGCTAACGCTCTCGGAAGCGGCCGCTGAGCCCGCGGATGTAGCACCCGGAAGGATCACGTTCAGCATGACTGCAGTGAGGCCACCGACGAGTAGCCCGGAACCAAGTAGTACCTGTACCTCGGCCGGGAAGGCGCTGATGGCATCTGGCCGGATCTCAACACCGACGCCGAGAACAATTGAAACTGCAACGATCGTTAGGTTCCGTTGCGAAGATGCTACACGGTCGGCGAAGATGCGGAGACCGATTGAGAATATCATGCCGAAGAGAACAATCGCCGCGCCGCCAAGAACTGGATTTGGCATCGCCCCGATGACGGCGGCTACCTTCGGGAAGAACCCTAACAAAACAAGAAACACCCCACATATAGCGACGACGAACCGGCTCGCAACACCAGTAAACCCAATAAGGCCGACATTTTGGGAAAAGGAGGTGTTTGGAAACGCCCCAAACACGCCCGCTATCATGCTCATCACGCCATCGGCAATCAACCCGCCTTCCATCTCTTCGTCAGACGGCTGCCGGTCGACGACGCCGGTCGTTCCCTCGATATCGCCGATGGTTTCGATAGATGTAATTAGGTACGCGAAAGCGACAATGAGAATGGCGGTTGGCTCAAAACTGATACCGAATTCGAGTGGACTGGGCAGTGAAACTAAGCCAGCACTCCCGACGCCGGAGAGGTCCAGAAGCCCCAGAGGGATTGCCGAAATGTACCCGACGACGACGGCGATAAGAATACTTGCGACTGACAGAAACCCCTCAAAGAACTGGTTGAAGCCGATCGCGACCGCGAACACGAGCAGGGCTAAGCCGAGATTGGTGAATGCGCCGTAGGATTCAGAGCCCGGCCCACCCGCTGCATAGTCGATGGCGACTGGAATCAACGTTAACCCGACGAGCATCACGACGATGCTCGTTACGAGCGGCGGGAACAACTGGCGCAAATCGTCATAAAAATAGCCGATGGCTATTTCGACCGGAGCAGCGATGATGACGGCCCCAAAAATTGCTGCGACACCGAATGACGTGCCGATATTAATTAACGGCGCGACGAAAATAGCGCTCGTGCCCATTACGATGGGAAGTCGTGCACCGACAGGGCCGACAGAATACGCCTGTACGAGCGTCGCGAGACCAGCGACTAGCAGCGCCATTTGTATGACGTAGGTTGTCTGTGAACTGCTGAGGCCGATAGCACCGGCGATGACTAGGGGTAGCGCGACCGTCGAGAGGAACATGGCCCCGAGATGTTGCAACCCAAGCGGAACCAACTCACTGAGCGGCGGCCTATCTTCGATAGCATACTTTACGATGTCGCTCTCACTCTCTACTTCTTTGGCACCATCTCGCATGATAACACGTGTCTAAAGTAACGATTATAAATCATTCTGTCCTGTCAGGAACTGCCGACGAACAAGCCGCGATTGCGTCCCTACAAGCGAATAAGTTCACACCATATGGAAATTCTCTGGAAAAGTAAATGTTAGTGAAGCTGTACGTAAGTTATTTTACCCTCTTGGTATTCGGTCGTAGCATGAGTAGTGAACCCAAGCACGGAGTACAAGCAGAGCTAAACGTTCCCGTAGAGATGCGTGACGGTACGGCATTGGCAGTCGACATCTATCGACCGACTGAACCCGAGACGGGGGAACCGATATCGGAGCCAAAACCGGCACTGCTTGACCGCACACCGTACGGCAAGCGTGGCCGTATGGAACGCCACGGTGAGTGGTACGCGAAGCGAGGGTACGTTGTCGCCGTTCAGGACTGTCGGGGTCGGTTCGATAGCGAAGGCGACTTCTACATCTTCAAAAACGAGGCCGAGGACGGCCACGATACTGTCGAATGGCTCGCCGACCAACCCTACTGTGACGGACAGGTCGGGACGTTTGGAACCTCCTACGGGGCATGGGTGCAGTCAGCATTGGCGACTCAGGATCCACCACATCTTGAGGCGATGTTCGTTAATCAAGGTGCCGCGAACGGGCGGAAAGCGACATTCCGGCACAATGGGGCCTTTGAGTTGCGTTGGCTCTGCTGGGCACTGACGCTCGGCGGCGGATTCGCCAAACGCGCGCTCGAAGATGACGACATCCAGCAGACACTCGCCAACGTCGACGTTCGAGAAGTGCTTGAAGACGGACCAATCCAGCCGGGACAATCACCGCTGAAACACATCCCGAACTACGAGGAGTGGACCTTCGAAATCATGACCTCGGGACATGCGGACGACGAGCTTTGGCAGTCACCGGGGATCAACTTTGAGGCGTATTACGACGAGACCGCGGATGTCCCGACCGTGTATGCGGGAGCGTGGTACGACTCCTACACCAAGGCAACCTGTGATAACTTTGAGGCCTTGGCAGAACGTAAGGACAGCGACCACTTCCTCCTGATGGGTCCTTGGACGCACGGATGGAACAGCTACCCGCTGCCGTCTTGGAACAAGTCTTATTCTGGTGAACTGGAGTTCGGTGAGCAAGCGTTGATGGACTACCAGCAGACTCGGCTAGACTTCTTCGATCACTACCTGAAAGACAAAGACACTTGGAGCGACCAATCGACGGTAGAGTTCTTTCAGATGGGAGAGGGTGATGGCCGACAGTCTCGTGATGGGCGTCTCTTTCATGGTGGCTCTTGGCAGAGTGCGTCGGACTGGCCGCTTCCCGATACGGAGTTCACTGCCCTGTATGCACACGGAGACGGCACCCTCAGACGAGAAGCCCCGACGAAAACGGATTCATGCACGAGCTACGAGTTTGACCCTAAAAACCCCGTACCGACGCTTGGCGGGAACTGTTCGTCATATATCACTTACGAGCCACGGGAAGAAAGTATTCTGGAGTACCCGTTGTCCGAGCGTACGCTGGTAGATATGACTGGCCGTGGCGGCTACGATCAGCGTACGAGAGCGGACTCGCTCGGGGCAGAGCGGTCTGATAGACCCCTAGAGACACGTGATGACGTGATTGTATTCCGTACGCCACCGCTGGAAGAGCCGATGCGAATTGTCGGACCCATCTCTGTCACTGTGTATGGCGAAACCGACGCACCGGATACGGATTTCACTTCAAAACTGATAGATGAATACCCGCCAAGCGATGAGTTTGAGGATGGGTTCGCGCTCAATTTAGCTGATTCAATCTGTCGAGGTCGCTACCGCGGCTACCGGAAGACGCCGGATTTCATCGAACCCGGTGCCGTACATGAATACACCATGGAACCGTACCCGACGGCGAACGTATTCAAGCCCGGCCACCGAATCCGACTCGACATCTCCTCATCGAACTTTCCACGGTACGATGTGAACCACAATACCGGGGGGCCGCTGTACGGCGACCGTGAGTACAACATCGCTACCAATACTGTTCACCACAGCGAGCAGTATCCGACTCATATCGAACTTCCACTCCAGCCAGTCGACGAGTAGTGGCTACCACAGGAGATAGATATTTGTGTGAACAGCAGTCATGTTATGACATACCACCAAGATCAGTAGCGATCGCCGTGGTTTCGACATATCCGATATCACAACTATGAGACAACCATCGTTTCACAAAGTGGCGTTGGCGGCTCCTGAGGCGGACAGACAAGGACTAGCTGTACCTGGAGGTAACGCGGGACAATGATGGAATTTAGTGGCGAATTTACTGTCGATGGATCGCCCGAAGAACTCTGGAAGTATTTCACCGATCCGGATATCCTCTTGGACTGTGCCCCTGGCTGTAACAAGATGGTACTGGAGAGCCCGTCACATATCGTTGCTGGGCTCTCTGTTGGCGTTGGGAGTGTCAAACCATCTTTCGACGTTGAGGCCATCGTGACTGAGTGTGACCGCCCGGACAGACTGGAGATACAGGCAACGGGAGAAGCAAGCCGGAATTCGTTTGACGTGACTGCGTGGCAGGAACTTCACGATAACCGCGACGGGACGACGACAGTCTCCTGGCAAGCCAACGCGGAGGTCTCTGGGATCATCGCGAGCATGGGTGAACGCGCCATCGGGAGCGTTGCGGATAAACTGGTAAACGAGTTCTTCCAAGACTTGGAGGAACACGTTAACACAGGAACGCCTGCGGAAGCGAAGCTCCAGCCAGCAAGCAGCGAGGACACCGCGGAAATCGCGGAGCCTACAAACGGACAGGCCACCGAACCAGCTGACGCCGGCGTCGTCGGTATGGCAGTCGGTAAAGCAGTCGAAATAACAGGCGGCGACGGGCCAAGCAACAGGCAGTCGTTTGCTACAGGCATCATTCTCGGCCTTCTCGGATCGGGACTCTGGCGCCGACTCCGGGGTAACAACCGACAGCAAGCCACCGCACGCACTCCATCGAGAGGAGACCAATCAGCGACGGAGCAGCCCCTTCCACAACCTGCCTCGTCAGATAATAGCTCATCATTGTTAGTGCTTGGACTAACAGCCGCACTGGGCGCTGCTGGCGCGATTATCTGGCAGCAGTCCCAGTCGGCAGACAGTTCACAACCTGCGGCTGACAGTTCGACTCCCCACGTAACGGACAAACCAACCGATAGCATTGAAAACGACGACGAACCGACTGTCACGGAGACCACAGAAAATGAGCCGATAGTCACTGGTGACGCCACGAGCGAGAATCCACTTGATAGGCTTGAGAGTCGGCCGTAGCCCCTGTAAAAATCAGTTTTTGTCTCCGATGGTGGTAGCTATTAGTCTCTAACATGTACTACCGGTGCCACATACCCTTTAGTCGGGGTACTCTAAAACTATCAACGGGCTGTGGCCCAATTGATTACGCATGAACGCTGTTGTACTCCCTGACTGGGGCGAAAACCTAGCGGTTGAGTCACGTGAACGACCAGAACCAACGCCCGATGAGGTTCGTGTTGAAGTTCGTGCCTGCGGGGTCACCCGCACCGTCGAGAACGCGATACAGGGTGGACTCGACGATGATCCAGCACTCGTTCCCCGGGTACCGGGTCACGAGTTCGCCGGGGTCGTCGACGCCGTCGGCGACGACGTGACCGACCACGCAGTCGGTGACCGTGTCGCGGCGTATTTTTATCTCACCTGTGGCCAGTGTGACGCCTGCCGACGCGGAGACACAAACCAGTGCACTGACTTTGGCGGGTGGGTCGGGGTACACACGGATGGCGCATACGCTGAGTACACGACGCTTCCAGCGGAAAACGCTCTTCAGATACCCGATAACCTCTCCTTCGAGGCGGGGGCAATCGCCGCTGACGGATTGGCGACCCCGCTACACATCTGTGAGCGGACCAACATCGATGACAGGGATACCGTTCTGATCATCGGCGCAGCTGGCCGTATCGGCGTCCACTTGTCCCAACTCGCCGCCGCTCGCGGCGCGAGTGTCCTTGCCGCTGACGTTCGAAACGAACGGTTGGCACAAATCGATACCGTCACCGGGTCAGCGGTGTCGACTGTTGACGCCAGCCAGCCAGACTTCTCGGCCCGCCTGCAGTCGGCAACGCCCTATGACGATGGACCGACTGTCGCCGTCGACACTGTTGGCGACGTCCAGACTCTTGATAATGCGTGGAACGCGCTCGCGATGGGCGGGCAGGTCGTATCGCTAACGACCCACCACGACCGGTCGTTTGCGCCGCCGCTGAAAGAGTACGTCGTGAAGGAGGCCTCGATTATAGGGTCACGGTACGCGACCAAACAACAAGTGGTTCGTGCGGCTCGCCTGCTGGCAGACGGCCGCGTTGACCCTGTTATGACCAACAAGGTACCGCTGTCTGCGGTACCGACGACACACGAGGCGATTCGTGAGGGTGAGACGTTCGGAATGACGATTCTGGATCCATCTCGATGACAACTAGCTGGCTCCGTTATGAGCCCACACCAGCAGGAGCGTGTCGTCGCCAATGACACTCCCCCGGCGAGCGTTGACTGTCCTTGGCTGTGGTCTGTTTGGGATGGGGCTCGCTGTCGGTGGGTTCGGGACCTATGTCACGAAGCTCGTTGCCCGCGGTGTCGCTCCCAGCGTCGCTGGATTCGGTTCGACGCTATTTTTGTTCGGCCAGTTCGCAATCGTCTGGCCAACGGATGTCCTCTCCCGTAGCCGTTCGGTTCGCCTTGCTGCCGCAGTCGGGCTGGGGACTGGCACCGTCGGGACGGCCCTCGGAGGCAGCCTTTCCCTCCCACTCGCCCATATCGGACGTCTACTGCTCGGGTTTGGGATGGGGGCTACGTTTCTGGCGTCGATGACCTACGCCGGGATGCGTGCTGACGACGGCGACGTCGCTCGAACACAGGGGCTTCTCGGTGCGACGTTCACATTCGGTCTTGCGATCGGCATCGCGGTCACACCGCGTGCCGTAGCGGCGGTCGGCCCAGTAGCACCTGCCCTCGCCGCGGCGGTCCCGGTCGCCGCCTCAACGCTGTTTGCGCCTTCCCTCCAGCCTGTTACGTCTCGTGAACGACAGTGGTTTCGTGCCTATATTGACGCGTTCTGGAATCCGTCCGGTATGGGACTTGGGCTGGCCAATGCGGCATCGTACGGACTCCTCATCGTTGCGACGACGTGGTATACTGAAGTGCTTTCGGGCGTACCAGTGCTGCCGGCCACACTCGTCTTAACAGGATTCGCGACCGCCACGTTCCTCGGGCGCACGTATAGTGGGTGGCTTACCGAAATAATGACTGCGACACGTGCCGTCGAGAGCGGCTTAGTCTTTCTCGCGGGGACGCTGGGGCTTGTTGCCGCCGCCCTCTGGCTGGAAATACCGGTTCTAGTGGCCGTAGCACTTGTCTTTACCGGGGCCGGGTTTGGATTGCCGTTCGGTCCATTGTTCAGTCTCGCGTTCACCGATATCGATGCCGACGCTGGCGTTTTGCTCGTTGAGATGACCGCTGTGGGTAACGTTGTCGCCTTGGGGTATCCGTGGCTCGTCGGGCAGCTTCTGGAGGTGACAGCGGGCTACGTGGCCGGGTTCACGATGATGTCGCTTTCGACGGTTATCGTCACGGCTGTCTGGCGACACACGATGAACCATGACGACCGCTGAAATGACCTGCAGGCTATCCAACAGTAGTGATACGGACAGGTGGACGTTCCAACTGAAATATAGGCGGTACATATTTGAAACCGGTGAGTGTGTACGTATGTATGGCAGCAGAAAGCCCAATCCTAGATGATATCACGGTAGTCGACCTTTCGACGTTCGTCACCGGCGGCTTCTGTTCGCTGATGCTCGCGAACCAAGGTGCGGACGTGGTTAAGATTGAACGCCCAAAGGTCGGCGACGACATCCGCCATTCCGGTCCACCATTTATCGACGGAGCGTCACCGTACTACTGGACGATCAACTACGACAAACGTAGCGTCGAACTCGACTTAAAAAAGGAAGAGGGACTGGAGGTCTGCTACGACCTTGTCGAGAGTGCTGATGTCATCCTCCAGAACTTCCGGCCAGGAACCGCCGATCGACTTGGGATCGGCTACGACGAGCTGTCAGATCGTAACGATAGTCTCATCTATTGTGACATCTCGGCGTTTGGCAACACCGGCCCTTGGAGCGAACGCCCCGGATATGACCTACTCGTCCAGGGGATGAGTGGTATCATGTCTGTGACTGGAGAGGAAGACGGCGACCCAGCAAAAGTCGGGCTGCCACAGACTGATCTCATCACAGGCATGTGGGCAGCATTCGGCATCATAAACGCGCTATACCGCCGTGAGCAAACCGGTGAGGGTGAATACGTTGAACTGGGAATGCTTGACGCCACGTTGCCATGGCTGACTAAGCAGGCTGGGAAGGTCTTCGCCGGCGAAGAGCCATGTCGAATGGGAACGAAAGATCCAGTGCTCGCCCCCTACCAGACATTTGAGACAGCTGATGGTTACCTGAACATCGCCTGTCTGAACCAGAAACTTTGGCAGGGGTTCTGTGAGGCGATCGACCGCTCTGACTTGGCAGAGGATGACCGCTTCGCAACCAACGCCGACCGCGTGGAGCAGATGGACGCGCTCGAAGCTGAATTAGCTGAGACACTTTCTACCCGTACTACTAGCGAGTGGATGGATATCCTCGTTGAGGCGGGTATCCCAGCTGGGCCGGTTCAGACTGTGGAAGAGGCAATCTCGAGCGAACAGATCGAAGAACGAGGAATGATCAGCCATATCGATGACGGCGATCGGGAGATTCCCGTCATCGAGCATCCACTGAACTTCGGCAGCGCTAACTCCGGGTTCGACGCTGCACCACCGGATCTGGGCGAGCACACTGACGCGGTTCTCCAGGAACTGGGGTACGATCAGGGACAGCTAGAACGACTCCGGGAGAATGGTGTCTTCGGTGACGACTGAGCCGTCGTCGGTCCAGATCACCCGACAATTTAATCGACCAGAAACCCACACAACAGCATGACACAGGATACGCTTGAAGACCCGTGGAGCGTTACTCGAAAGGACCTCCGGGAACAGCTACGTTCGCTACGCCAAGCAGAGAGGAACGCTGCAGTCGTTACCGTCGCGGATGTGGAAGGCTCGGCGTACCGCCGACCCGGCGCGAAGATGCTCGTCCCCGCCGATGAAGACGCCGTCGGCGCGGTCACCGCAGGCTGTCTTGAGGACCCGGTCGTTGACCTCGCAGAGGGAGTACTCACAACAGGCCAGCCACGGACTGAGGTATTCGACTTGATGGAGAACAACGCCGAAAACTGGGGGTTGGGGCTTGGCTGTAATGGCGTCATAGATCTGTTCGTCGAACCGCTGGACGCGAGCATGGATCGACCACTGTCGATGCTGGCCGAGGGTGACCCAGCGACTGTTGTCACGCTCGTGAAGGAGTCCGTCGACTTCTCGATCGGCTCTCGAACCGTCGTTAGAGCCGACGGGACACGTGAAACCGTTCCCGACCGCGAACCGCTCTCGCCCGACCTCCTTGAGGCGGTCGGCGACACCGTCGACCGGGTCCACGGTACGGGGAAAACCAGAACAGTGGATGCTGGATCCGCAACTGTGCTGATCGATAGCCTCCAGCCTGTCTCAGAACTGCTCCTCTTCGGGAGCCAGAACGACCTGCCACTGCTGGCGCGTTTAGCTGCTGATATTGGCTTCAGTGTCACCGTCCACTCCCCTCGCGGGGGTGTCGATGAATCGATGTTCTCAGGTGCGGATACTGTGACGACTGGCCACCCAACCACCTTGGCTGACAGCGTCGCGACCGACCGGCACACGTACGCGGTGGTCATGTCGCACAACCTTGTCGACGACCGCCTGGCTGTGGAGACGCTCTTAACTGAGACTGAGATACCCTATGTTGGTCTTATGGGTCCTCGTAAACGGTTTGAGGAACTACGGGATCTGATGGCTGAAGACGGCGTCGACCTCTCACAGTCGGCGTTAAATCGCCTCTCAACACCAGTCGGCCTTGATCTTGGGGGCGGGGAGCCGGTAGAGATCGCGCTCAGCATCATGGCCGAGGTGCTGGCTGTGAGCAATGGTCGCGCAGGCGGGCGACTTCGGGACCGCGATGGTCCGATCCATCCAAGAATGACGGAATATTGACAATAACACTTATGACTGCAGTCACCTCATTAGAAATATCAACAGTATGTGGTCAATTAGCGCACCACGAGCGACTGTATACGATCTGATCGACTGTCCTGATAACCTGGAGGTGTTCGATAGAATATGAAGCCATCAGCGTTCGAGTATCACCGTCCTGAAACTGTTGAGGAAGCGGTGACATTGTTAACGGACCTCTCCGAGGCGGAGCTGATGGCAGGGAATCAGTCACTCAGTATAGTGATGGCGAACCGCCTTGCTGACCCAGACCATATCATCGACATCAACGCTATCGATGAACTCTCTCACATCGACACCACCACTGACACCGTTGATGTGGGGGCACTCACTCGCCACCGTGACATCGCGAACTCACCAGTGCTGAAGGAGAATTACGCGGTGCTGCCCGAGGCTGCGGGACAGATTGCCGGTCCGACTGTCCGGAACCGTGGCACAATCGGTGGAAGTATCGGTGAGGCCGACCCCGCCGGCAACTACCCTTGTGTCCTCATCGCGATGGATGGCGAACTGGAACTGGCCTCGACGGATGGCCGGCGAACGGTGGACGCAGACGACTATTTCATCGCCTACATGATGACTGAGATCGAGGAGACAGAACTCATCACGGCTGCTCGGTTCCCTCGTGAACCGTTCCCCGCTTCTCGGACTGGCATGACGTTTCTGGGGCAGAAACGAGCCGCACAGACATGGCCGACGCTCAGCGTCGCGGGCGCGGTACGCGTCGACAACCCCGAATCGACTGACCCGGTCGTTGAGGAGGCCCGTATTGGACTGGCCAACGCCGCAGACATTCCGCTGCGGATCGAATCTGTAGAAACAGCGATTGAGGGCGAACCACTCGGCGACGCAGCGCTGGAAAACGCAGGCGACATCGCCTACGAACAAGTAAGCCCTGCCGGTGAGATGCACGCAGACGAAACCTACAAGCGAGAACTGGCCCGCGAGTACACAAAACGCGCGTTCCGGACCGCTTACGACCGAGCAGTCGCCTGACTACGAACTAACGACGTGTCTGATAACTGCGACACGTTGGAACAGCTTTAATAAGCTGTCTTCCCATCCTTGAAATTGTCTAACAACCATGAGTATGGATGACGTATCGGCGGCTCCTGACCGTCCAACGCAGGAAATCTCTCTTACCGTCAACGGTGAAGACGTGACTGCAGAAATTGAACCGCGAGTCAAACTTTCCGATTTCCTCCGGAACTACGTTGATCTGAATGGAGTCCGCGTCGGCTGCGAGCACGGCGTCTGTGGTGCGTGCACGGTTAGCTTCGATGGGGACCTAATCAAAAGCTGCATGATGTATGCGGTACAGACTGACGGGGGAGAGATCGTGACAGTCGAAGGTCTCGGCGAGGACGGCTCGCTGCATCCGATCCAAGAGGCCTTTCACGAGGAGCACGCTCTTCAGTGTGGCTTCTGCACAAGTGGGTTCGTGATGTCGACCAAAGACCTCCTCGAAGAGGACCCTGATCCCTCGCAAGAAAAGATGGAAGCGCATCTTTCTTCGAATATCTGTCGGTGCACCGGCTACCAGAACATCTACGACGCCGTTAGGACAGCAGCTACCAAGATGGAGGAGGACGACTGATGTCAAGATCCGAACCCGCTATAGACGAGATTCAAGACGAACCAGACGAGGAAACGTTCGTTGGTACGGGACTCAACCGGGTCGAGGACCACCGCATCCTAACTGGCGATGCGGAGTATATCCACGATATTACTCCCGAAGCCTGTCTGAGTATGGGCCTGCTCCGGACGACACACGCCCACGCCGACATCGTCGACATTGATACCAGCGCCGCCAAGGAGCACCCCGACTGTGATCTTGTTCTGACCGGCGAAGACGTTGCTGCAGAGTACAATCCGATGCCATGTGGTCTCAACAGTATGTCCGAATGGGCGCTTGCACGCGATACTGTCCGCTTCGTCGGCGAACCGGTCGCTTTAGTTGTGGCCACTGACCGCTATGTAGTTGAGGACCTCATCGATCGTATTGATGTCGAATATGACACCAAAGACGCGATTACTGACCCCGTCACGGCCAGACAGGACGAGACGCTGGTCCATGAGGAGTTGGGGACGAACGTTCCCGACAGCGAACGGTTGACTTTCGGCGAAGTGGACGCAGCCTTTGAGGACGCAGACAACGTTATTGAGAGTCAATACTCATGGGGACGTATCTCCGGGGTTCCACTAGAAACTGCAGGCGTCGTAGCCGAGTACGACGAGGAGACCGATAGCTTCGATATCGACTGTAACATTCAGCTCCACACGCTGGTTGACGACACGATCTACGAACCACTCGGGTACGACGCTGACGACGTCAGACTCAGTGTCCCGCCGGATGTCGGAGGAAGTTACGGGACGAAAATCGCGATCCACCGATATTGTACGCTCGCAGCGATGGCCAGCCAGCAGCTTGACGGACGCCCGGTAAAGTACGTTGAAGACCGGATCGAGAACCTCCAAGGCGGTGATATGCACTCCTCCGACCGCGAGTACATGATGCGGCTTGCGTACGACGACGACGGTATCATTAGAGGTCTTGACGTAAACTTCATTGACGACTTCGGGGCGTACCCTCGCTACCCGGTTAATCAGGCGCTCAAACCCCTCTCAGTTGTTACAAACGCTTATAACATTGAACCGGTACGGTACAATTACGAGCTTGTCCTCACAAACAAGACAGCTCAGACTGCCTACCGTGGGTTTGGGGTCGACCCACACCTCTACGCGTTGGAGTCAGTCGTTGATGACGCCGCCTACGACCTTGGAATGGATCCCTACGAGTTCCGACAACAAAACCTTATCCAACCCGAGCAGATGCCGTACAAGCTCCCATCGAAGAATATCTACGACTCCGGTGACTTCCCCGAGGCGCTTGCACGAATCAGAGAACTTGTCGAATCCGAGGAGCGAGCCGAGGGGGGACTTCTTGAACCGGATATTGTCGAAAAAAAGCGCGACGAGGGGAAGTATCGCGGTGTTAGCTACACTGTCCACATCGAACCTGGGGTCAGCGGGGCTGACTGGACGGACCGTCAGCGGTCCGACCGAGACGAACTTACCGACCGCGAGATGGACGATGTTGACGAACTGCCCGAACACCTCCGTTGTGAGCTTGAGGCCGATGGGACCGTCCGTACCTATCTGGCGACCGACTCGTCGGGCCAGGGTCACCAGACACTCGTCAAACAACTCCTAGCTGACCAGCTGGAGATACTACCAAGTGACATCGAAGTCGACTATCTTGATAGCGTTGAGGCGCCGACAGAGTACGGTAGTGCCGCGTCCCGGATGGCAGTCATGTTGTCAGGAGCTACGGAGGGACTCGGTGAAACTGTCGTCGACAACCTCGAACAGCTCGCAGCCCGCCACTGGGATGTTGATCAGGACTTGGTCACGTATCGCGACGGTGCCGTCGAACGCGACGACAAGACCGAACGCCTCAGCCGGATCGACCTCTTTGAGATCGATATGGAGGCAGACGGCGACCGACTGACCTATGCCGAGTATGACTACGAACATCCGGTGCTGGATATCGAAGCGTTCGGGGAAGCGTTTACGCAGAAGTATCCGGTGTACCCGACGGCGGCGTTTGCGGCTAACGCTCCCATCGTCGAGGTCGACATCGAAACCGGCGAGATAGAGGTGCTCAAATTCTACTCGTTACGCGACTGTGGTACACAACTCAACCCGACTATCGTCGAAGGCCAGGCCCACGGCGGATTGGCCCAAGGTATCGGCGCCGCGCTGCTTGAGGAGTTTTCTTACGATGAGTCCGGACAGCCACAAGCTGTCACGCTCTTTGATTACCTGTTGCCATCAACAAAAAACATCCCCGAGATGCATCTCGAACACTCGGAGACGCCATCGCCCTTTACTGCTACCGGGGCTAAAGGGACCGGTGAAGGCGGAATGATAGACGGACCGGCGAGCATCGCCACAGCGATCAACCGTGCACTAGAGCCGTTCGATATCACTGCTGATCGCATCCCCGTCACACCCGATCGAGTCAGAAAGAAGCTTCGTGAGGAGTAGCAGTTACCGTCCAGTGTCGAGGTCTCTCAGGTCCGCCGGGTGGTCGATATCTTGCAGTACACCCGGATCATCGGTTTCGACCAGAGCAGCGTCTGGATCGTTCAGCAGAATCTCACGGCCGCCGACATCTCCCTCAACACTTGACAACGTATCGAAATGACGGTTATCGAAGATGACCGGGTTACCACGCGTCCCGTCGTATGCGGCCGCGAGTGCAGTACCTGCCCCACAACAATAGGCCTCAAAGAGTTTCTCAATGGATTGGACAGTAACGTTGGGCATATCCCCGAGCGTGAAAATAGCGGCATCTGCCCCACGGCCCTGCGTTGCTTCTACTCCCGCAGCGACGGAAGTACTCTGGCCCTGCTTGAACGCCTTATTTACCCGGATATTGACAGTTTGGTCCGCAATGGCCTCACGAACACGCTCTGCCTCGTAGCCGACGACGACGGTCACGCTGTCGACGGACGAAGCACAGACTGTTCTGACAGCGTGTCTCACGAGTGGCTCGCCGTCGACCGGTTCAAGAAGTTTGTTCTGTTCACCGTAGCGGCTGCTCGTCCCTGCTGCGAGGACGACAGAATGAACAGTCGGAGGCGGCTCTTGGTTGATTGCTCCTGCGGTTGGCTTTATCATCTTATTGAATGGCTGTGTAAGGAACCACTCCAACTTCCTGTCCGGATGTCAGTTCGGTGTCGGTCAGGATAAACCCGTCAGCCCGCGTCGCGCGCGTACTAGAAGATAACGTGCTTGGGTCGAACTTCCGATCGTACACTTGTAGCGGTGAGTCTGAGTGGCCCAGTGGCATCGCCTCATCGCCAGACAGCACCACGGGAATTGCGTACTCGAACTCGTCTGAGCCGAGCTCGATATCCTGAGCGATGGACCGCGAAAGTGTCGGTAGGTCTTGTCTCCCGGTAAAGAACGGGCGTGCAACGAGTGACGCGACGGTGTAGGCGCCGACAGGTTTTCCCGGGATCGCGAAGACAGCGGTGTCGGGTAACAAAGCGAATGCGAGTGGCTTACCCGGTCTAAGTCGGACACCATGGAACTGAACCGTCCCGAGATCGTAGAGCGCCTGCATGACATAGTCCTTCTTTCCGACGCCCGTTCCACCTGTCGTTACGACGATGTCGTGGTGTTTCGCCAGTTGCTCTATCGCCTCCCTCACCTGGTCGTAATCGTCGGGGACAGTCCCCTCGAACTCCGCTTCATGACCCCAAGACCGAACAAGTGCCTGCAACATTGGTGAGTCGAGATCTGATTGCCTGCCCTCGTGGATTTCGGAGCCAGTTGCGAGGACGCCTACGGACAGTGGTTCGAACACTTCGATTGCCTCCTGATTGAGGTCTCGCAAGAAGGCAGCGTCTTCCGGCCCGAGTCGTTCACCGCGTTCAAACACTTGTGTACCGGCTTCGACATTGCTACCCTTCCTGTACGTGGCGATGCCCGGCTCGATTGCTGGCCCTCGAAGCTGGTCATCTTCCACAGTTGCTGCCTCATACTTGAGCACAGCATTTGCGCCCGCTGGGAGAGGGGCTCCTGTGGCGATCTCGATTGCCGAGCCGCCCTCAAGCTCTTGTGGAGCGTCTTCGGGATACACGTCGCCCCCAACGATGTCCAGTGGATAAGCGTTAGTTGCGTCCAAGGCATATCCGTCCATCGTCGCGTAGTCGAACGCTGGGATATCCGCTGTCGCTGTTACTGGTGTCGCGAGGGTCTGCCCAACAATCCTGTCGAGTGCTACCGCCATAGTTGGGCGGTTGTCGAACATTCGTTTACGTATATTAACTACACATTCGACGGCCTCACTTCGACGGATCATTTCTTGCGTCTTGCGTCCCATTCAGTGACATCCATTAGGCGGATATAAATAAAAGAACTGGCACCTGCTAAACAGTGTGTGACTCAGAGCTAAATCGCCTTTCTGCTGACGAAGATGCATAAATATCGATAGATATAGGAAACCAGCACCTACAGTGTAGTAATATGGTAACGGTTACTTATTCACAGAACGACGCAGAATTTCCGAAATCATGAATAGAGAGAATGACAGTGGGTTTACCAACCCCGTATACTATGATGATGATGCAAAAACATCTAGTATTGAGAATGAGGTCGTCGGGATTTTAGGATATGGGAGTCAAGGACATGCACAAGCACAGAACCTTGCTGACAGCGGAATTGATGTTGTTGTCGGCCTACCGGTAGACTCAGCATCTCGGCAGGCGGCTAAAGACGATGGTCTGACTGTCAAGAGTCCATCCGAAGCGGCTGAAGTATCTGATCGAATCGTGATGTTAGTACCAGATACGGTCCAGCCAACCCTCTATAACCAGATTCAGAGCGGTATTGAAGAAGGGGATACACTTCAATTTGCTCACGGATTCAACATCCACTACGGACAGATTGAACCATCAAAAGATGTTGACGTGACAATGATTGCGCCGAAAACCCCCGGCCACTTGTTGCGCCGTACCTACACACATGATGAAGGGGCTCCCGGTCTCTTGGCAGTCTATCAGGACGCCAGTGGCAGTGCACATGAAAAGGCCTTGGCGTATGCGAAAGCGATCGGCTGTACCCGTGCGGGTGTCATCGAGACAACATTCCGTGAAGAAACTGAAACAGATCTATTTGGTGAACAGGCAGTACTATGTGGCGGCGTGACTGAACTAGTTAAGACTGGCTTTGACACGCTAGTTGATGCAGGCTATAGTCCGGAAATGGCATACTTTGAATGTCTGAACGAGCTAAAACTCATTGTTGACCTCATGTACGAGGGTGGACATATGGAAATGTGGAACTCCGTCTCCGACACTGCTGAATACGGCGGACTCACTCGCGGTGACGATGTCATCAATCGTGACGGCATGGAAAAGATTCTAGAAGAAATCCAGAACGGCGAGTTCGCCCGTGAATGGATCAACGAAAACCAAGCCAACCGACCGTCGTATAAGCAGTATCGCAACGCAGAACAGGACCACCAAGTTGAGGAGGTCGGGGAGCACCTACGCAAGCTATTTGCTTGGGGCAAAGACAACTAGTCATTATATTCCCAGAGAGAACACCGTTTAAAAGCCGCCAGACAGCTACTTTTTGTATAATGCAATGCGTCGCGACGACGGCTAACCGTTGTCGCAGCGAAACTCCTGCTTCAACATTATTGATTGACTGTCATCAGCGCTTCGGCACAACAAAACAGGTGGTTCAGGTCAGGACAACTGGTGATATTTTATTAGGTGCTGATTTCTGGAAAACCGGCATCACTCGAGACTTTGCGATTCAGTGATTACCGATCATCGTCTTCTTCGGCGAGTTCGCGAATCTTCTGCTTTGTCTCTTCCTGATGCTCACCGAATGCTACCTCGAAAACCCCACGATAGAAGTGCTTGTTTTTCTCCAGCGTGATATCCTCACGTTTGAGCTGCTTTTTCAAGCGAGTAAACGCGATCTCCATGTCCTCGCTTTGCTTCGGTTCAACGTATATGGTGGCTGAATCCCAATCTTCGCGGATATTCAGCGGTTCGCCATCTGTTTCTTCTACCTCACTGGCCGACGACCCAGTCTCAGTCGTGGATGTGGTTCTCTGCTGATCTGATCGATCTCCAGCCGCTGCCGCAGCTTCGTGAGTCGGTCCTTTCGATTCCTCTGACCCCTCTGCGGCCTCCCCGTCCGTGACAGTGTCCTCCTCTTCTACCTCGTCTGAGGGGTCCTCAAACCGCTCATCCATTCCTCGAGGCATTCTTACGCCTCCACCTGTGTTTTGTCAAACGCTCGTTCCATTGTCTCCGCAACCTCTACGAATAGGTCGCGCTCTACTTGCTGGTCGTTCGCGTCTTCCCATTCGAAAATATCTCGTCCGTTGTCCCACGCACGCTGGATCGCTACTCGCATCGGGAGCTTGAAAATCGGTGCCATCGACGCGAAGGACTCGTCGAAGGAGTTGAGGAACTTTTGCGACTGACCATCTTTCCGATACATATTCGCTAGAAGTCCAACGATTGCAATCTCGATTTGCTGGTTGCTCTCGATGGACTCTAGCTGGTCCCAAAGGTCGTTAAGCGCGTCCCGTGACGTTGCTTGGGTCTGTGCAGCTAGAAAGACGTTCTGAGCCGCGATGAAGGCCGCGTCCGTCAGGACTGAAAGGTCGGGAGGGCAATCAACTACAATAAAATCGTAGCTGTATCCGTCGTCAACCATCTCTTCGAGAGCGAGCTTCAGCGAGAGCCGTGCATTCGCATCGTCCATCCAATCTCGAGCAAGGCCCATGTCCTTGTGACTAGGAATCAAGTCAAAGTTCAGATGGTCGTACTCTTCGGTTTCGATCACAATTTGTGAAAGGCTAGTATCGTGCGTACGTGGGTTGTCGACGAGTACGTCAAGCAGGTTCTCGCCATCGGTGACTAATGTGTTTGGGAGTTCGTTCTTCGGGCTTGATGGATCGTTGTCGTCGCCCGGACCCAGTCCAAGCCCTTTCGTCATATCGGCCTGTGGGTCCATATCGATTGCAAGAACATCATGGTCGCGAGTGGCCAGCGCCGCGGCACTGTTGATCGTGGCCGTTGTTTTTCCAGTCCCGCCTTTTTGATTGCCGAAGGCGATCGTGGGGATGCCAGTCGATGGTGTGACGCCCCATCCACGAGGTGTCTTGGTCATAGTTCAATCATTGAATCAATGACTCATAAATCTATGTCAGACTCTTTGTTGTATCCCTCTCAACCCGAATCCACCGAATATCGGTGTTTGAGGGGTTGAGGGTTGTTATTTCCTCTTCTTCGAGTAACGTCTTTGAATCACTGACTCACAGACTCAATGATTCACAGAGTCACAGATTCAGAATTTCACAGATTCATTGATTCAACAATTTTGTGATGTGGGTCTGGTATTTCTGAGTCAATTTAATGCTTCAGATACTCACAGATTCAGTGACTCAATGGTTCTATGGGTGGTGAATTGCCTCTCTTCATGATGGCAAATGACCCTGTAGATCCTGGACTCTTTGATTCTTGACTTCCAAAAGTCAATATTTCATTGACTCTGTGATTCTATGACTCATTGATTCAATCATCAACCAAGGACAGACATTTGAAATGGCTCGACAGATGGGTTGATGTTACGTTCTTTCTCCGAAGGCTGCGTTAAGTTGGTCTCGCATGAACTCTCGTCGGACTCGACGAGAACGCGTTTCAGACAGGTAATTTTGCATCACCACCCGAGGATCGCTACTACCTTGCTCTGAAGCGATTTCATCGACACCTTCGAGAACGCCTTCGAGGACTGCTGTATAGGTATCGTACCAGAATCGACGACAGAGCTGTGGACTTGGTCGTTCACCCCCGATTCGCTTGGGGAGATCTGCTTCCAATGCAAGATTTTGGAACCAATTCCGGATTGTATCCCGGGTTATGTACGGCGTTTCTCCCTGTGAGGAGGGGAACAGGTATCCCGTCCACGTATCCTCTTCCGCTAGCTCGTCGATTCGGGAGTCGAGCACGTCCATTCCGTACAAAAGAGACACTTCACCGGGCCCGTTCTTGCGGTTCTCGAACGTGACGAAGGGGACGTCGTCTTCGTGAACGTCACGCTGGAACTGCGAGATATGAAGTGCTGCGACCTCACTTGCACGAAGCCCCCAGCCAGCTAATGCTACCACGAGCAGCTCTTCTCGCGTCGTCTCCGATGCCTGCATCAGTTTCCGAATATGGTCAGCTGAAAGCGAAGGAGTCGGGGAATCTTCGACTTCCCACTTGAATTCGTCGTAGAGGCCGCTCGCAGGGTTCATTGAGGCGACCCGTCGACCGACCAGATGCTGATACCAGGCGTCGACGACGCGCCGCACACGTTGGAGAGTCTGGGCGCTGTATTCTTGTTCTGCCCCCTCGTTCAACCAGTCGAATGCTGCATAGCACGCGTCAACGGCTTCGTAGGCTGGATTCTCTCGATCTCGTTGAATATGTGTGAGGAGATTGTCAGTCCCGTTCGCCTCCTCGTAGGCACGGACGTAGAGATTTAGTCGTGTTCGGAGTGCGTCGACAGACGACGTCGCAAGGCTGTATCGTGATTTCCGCCGTTTGAGGAACTGTTCGAGGGCGTCGACTGTTGCATCATCCGATGTTGCCCAGGTGTAGCCTTCTTCGTCGTCACCGAGTTCGAGGTCCTCGTTCCAGAACTCCCCGAATGAGCGGTCGTGATGGCGACGGAGAGCCGCGAGGAACGCCCGCGCATCGTGATCCCGAAACCACTGGTGGGTAGGTTTCTCGCTTGTTGGATCGATACTCTCTGCTTCGAGGCAGGGTGCGATCTCGTCCCAATACAGGTCTGTGAAATCCTCGAGCGAATACGAGGTCCATCGGACTCCCTCGAATGATGGCACCCGCACAGCGTCGGTCTCGCTCTCCTGTTCGGTGTCCGATCGACTCATTGTAGAGATATCTGGGGGATTCTACCGTTCGAAATTGAATTGATGCAGAATTCGGTTAGGAGCTTAGTCGCGCTCCAGTGTGGCGATTCTAAGAGTGGCATATTCGGGTTACTCAACGTTTCAGTCGGATTCCTTATCAGTTTGTGGGTTCGGCTGACTACTCCAGTCTGCGAAACCCACGCAGAATCAAGCGACAAAATGATCTGTACGAATAAACTGTATACCGCGATACGGATGGCTTAGGCTGTAGATCCGAATACCCCGGTTTTGCTGTACGGGATTGCCAGTTTCAGGTGTGATTTGACCACCATCACCGACGAATCACAGGATAAAACCAATCATGAATCGGACAGCCCGCTGGAACACGTCGAAATCACCGCGAAAACACGATTACTGGGTACTGATGGCTCTCAGGAAAACTGCTGCCCGAAAAGAAATGCAGGCTATATCAGCCGCGTTAACCGCCGCTGAATATAGCCGCGGAACCGCTCAGCAGTAATCCGCGGCTTCGACCGGAACTCCATATCAAGGCCGACTTGGACAAGGAAATCCACCATCAACCACGCATTGTATAGCAGTACTGCGAAGCCGAAGTGCCACAACCGCACTTCAAACTCTTTCGAGGTAGTCCAAGCTGCGAACTCCTTGATCTTCTTGTAGGCCGTTTCAATCCCACCACGCCGATTATACCGCTCCACCTTTCGCCGCGTCTGCCGGCGATCCACAGCAATCTCATCATCCACATATGTATTCGTATAGAACGGCACTGGCGCTACGTCCTCATCATCGTATTCATCATCTGAATCCGTCGTTTCACCGAACCCATACTGGTCATCATCAGGGTCACCAGGTAGCCCAACAAGGTTCGTTGTCACGCGCTCGTTCGACACGCCATGCTTTACTGGGCCGTGTAACGCCCAGTCCTGCTCGGTAGCGAGGACGCCCTGTTCTGCGTCTACGTTCTGCTTCAACCATCTTTTTGTTCGATCGTTCCGCGGCGCGGGCATCATATACTTCATATCATGTCCTTCGAATGCAGCGATAGCATCTGCTGCGGCGAATTCACGGTCAGCGTAGACACACTTCGGATCCACGTACTGGTTGGTGATCTTCAGCAATTCCCGAACGACATCTCCGACAACGTACGACTTGTCTTTCTCACCAGGATACGCGTCATTATTTGCCCAATCAGGATTCCCGACTGGAAGCATCCCCGCAACCATGTGAACGCCATCACCAACAAGTGTCGCGGTAGCGAACTTATGACACCAACTATACTCCTTGTTTGATGGCGCTCCAGACACCCACTCCATTTCATTGCGGTCGCCGTAGTAGGCGACGTATGTGATGTCGATCGCCATGAACACCGGATCGGGAAACTCAGCGTACGGCTTGATGCGCGTAAGCGCACGCTCAGCTGCGCGATTCACCATATCCGTAATCCCTGCGACAGTTAGCTTCTGGATGGCCTCTAGCAACGTCTCCCCGTTCATGCCGTCCTCGTAGAACGGAGCATCCAACTCGATATCTTTCTGCGCAGCAAGCCGGTCACTGTTCAGGTCCGCCCCGTTGTTTGCAGCCTCACCTTCGATTCCCATCACGGTCATTAATTCCAGCAGATCCTCTTTATCGTAGATCGCGTTCTCTGGTCGTGGCAGATCCAGCGCTGGGAAGACCACGTCAGCCATCTGATCCAGTACTTCCTTCGTCTTCTTCCGCAGCAAGCGCTGCTCAGTCCGCTTCGACGACCCATCCGTCTCTTTCGGTTTCAACCCGGTGTGCCCGCCGATTGGGCTACCGCGTTTTGTGGCGATTTTGTCAATATCCGTTGCGGTCTGGTTAATCGTGTCCTGTAGGGCTTCGAATCGGTCCCCCCACGCGCGAGCGAACGTATCACCGTGTGGAATGTCGTCTATGTTGAACCCGAAGGCTTCCGCGATTTCTGGGTTGTCTTCCAGCCGGTCGGAGAGTCCGGTGACAGACTCGTCTTCGGTTTTCGCCCACAGGACTGCAAGGAACATCGGGTCGAAGTCGTTCGTCTCTGCGTGCCACTCGGGGTACGGATCTTGCCGTTGGTACCGTGATACCTCAAGTTCATCGGCGAGTTCCGGCCATTCAGTCCTGGCCTCGATTATGTCGTCAGCCTGTTTGGCGAGCTGGGTGAGCACTCGCTCCAGATCGAGGTCGTCGATACTGGACCGGTCACTCATCAAATCTCACCTCGTGAACGTGGCGCAGACAGGGTCCTAGCGGCGACCAGTTGACGTGTGTCGGCTGCATATCCATCCCGCGAGTCGATACTCCAGTTTGGAGCGTAAGCATCCGCGTGTGCTTTCCGAATATATCCAGTTAAACGGGAGCAGAGCGGCCACTTCTCCTGAATCCTAATCGCCGTGAATTTAGAGCCGGTTAGTATTTGGAATTAGCTTTGATTTGGAGCTAGCTATGATTCACTTGTACGAGGGGGTTGTGTAACAGTGTAATGGCGGATAGCGACAAGTATGAACCGTGTGAGACGGTTTGGGACTTTCTCCAATTGAAAGGTAGTGTTGGGCTGTTAGCCTTGTTGTATGAGAAACCGAGGACGTATTCGGAACTGGAATCGGAAATCGAGATCACCTCGTCAACCATTACCCGTCGACGCGACGACGCAGATCACCTCAACTTACTCAAGGTCGAACTCGAAAGCGACGAGCACGGCACGAAGCACATGTACACGTTGACCGATATGGGGGAGTTCCTGACCCGTCAAATGGCACGCGAAGGAATCATAAGTAGCTACCACAAGATGCGAGATCATCAGAAGACGATCGAAGAGAAGACTGAAGAAGTCGCTGACTGGATAAAACAGAACCCAGGAGAACTGCTGCATTTCTCCGCAGGAATAGAAGGTCGTGTCGCACCAAGGGAAGACACTGGATTACCACCGGAGTTAGAGGAAGCCCGATCTGCCAGAGAGGACGATGACGAAGAGACCGATGCCGGTGATGCTGACGGCGAGGAGCCCAGCGGAGATGATGCGGGTGACCAGACAGAGACGGAAACAAGTAATGACTCATCTGACCGACCTCGACCCCCGACCGATAGGTTATCAAATGATACCGGGGGGTCTAGCAAGAACAAGACCCAAGGGACATTCGAGGATATTACCGCGGATGAGACTGGGTCCGGACAGGATGAGGGTGAGTCTGACTCGTGATTCTGTACTAGTCTTGGCTGGTTCTAAGTTGGGTGTTGGGTTCCGGCCCGCTTAGTGTCACTAAGTCATTGTCACGAACGCAAGCAGGGCAGAGCGGTAAGTCTGCCGTGTCACCGTCCCAGTCTAGAGCATTCCACTCGTAGGTTTCTCTACACCGCGGGCACGACCAGTCGTACGCCCCGTACTCGGCAACCAAGTCCGGGTACCTGTGGGCGAGTGTTGGTGTGAGCCGCGCCTCTGCGTCTGTATGCGCGTCAAGATACTCAATGAGCATGTCTCGGTTGTACCCGTCGAACACTGGAAGTAACCCGTCAACACTGATGTCTTGGTACGGTGTGTCAGCTTTCCCGCAGCGATGTCTGTACGAGCAGTAGTTACATCATGCGTCTTTAGCTAAGCCCAACAGTAATATTCAAATTCGAAATTATGTCCAGCGGTATTGAGGAACGAAAATCTATATTTGAGTCTCTCACTCTCTCAAAATCAGGCGACACAGATCTGTCCCGAACGAGAAGTCCATGCTCTAGCCGGCCTCAGCAGGCCGTATTTAGTCGAAAAACAGGCTCAAGCAGTATTACTGAGAGTATTAACTAAAGACGCATAGTAGTTACATTCCCAGTCTCGTTCTGGGGCAGCTGGCGGCAAGTCGCCAGTTTGCTCGTACTCGGTTTGGGCGGCCATCCACTCCGTAACGGTCTGCCAGAAGCCTTGGTCGAATGTGACCTGGAAGGCCCGAATATCGAGTGTTTTCCGTGAGGCATAGATAATCAGTCCTTCGGTGACTGGGTAGTCGTACTCATCGTTGAGACCGTGCAGGTAGGCGTGGAGTTGCGCCTTGTGGTGCGGCTTCGGTGCAGACAGGTGTTCAACAGCAGTTGTTGTTTTTATTTCCGTGAGGAGTACCGGGGCACCGTCTGCTGTGACGAGCGCAGGATCCGTTGCACCGCGGATCTGCATTGTAGTATTGCCAACCGCAACCGTGTCGTCGATCCACAGTGAATTCTGCACGTACAGGCCGTCCGGAGTTGCGTCCTGTAGATACGGCACGATGATGTCCTCTTCGAACGCGGACCCAATCCAGAAGATACCGTCAGGTGACTCTCCTTCCCGTGGTGCATTCTGCCGAGCGTACGTTGCTTTCCGGTGACACTGTAACAGTTTGCTCGGTGTGTGCTTATCTGGTGGTTTCGGTGGCGATGGGCCGTTGAAATATGGGTTCCCATCAAGGACGTTCTGTTGTACTTGGCGTTCGTCGTACCACTTGCTGAACCCATTGTTTGAGACCGACGTGACCACGTCGTTGATTGTTGTGTCCGAGACTGGGGGAGTTCCGTCAGTCTCGGTGCTGGTGTGTTCCGGTGGCATCTTAGTTGTAACACAGAGTTTGCGACGGGGATAGGGTTCGGCGTGTGACTTCCGAAACCTCGCGGGTGCAGGCAGAGGAGAAGTGCGTCAGGTGAGGGATTGGTACGTACGGGCTTTCGTGTTCCCTTCTGCCGTGATGAGGTTGTAGTGTTCGAGTTTGGAGAGGTGGTTCCTGACGGTGCGGCGTGTCTTCGGATTCTCGACCCGGTCTTGATATTCTTCGTAGAGGCGCTGTGGGTCGATTGTGTCGTGGTCGGTGATGATGTTGTACAAGACTCGCTGTTGTTCTGTGAGACGGTCGATGGTTTGCTGCTGGATTTCCGATTTTGTTTCCGGAACCGCGTTCTGAATCACATCACTGGGAATCTCATTGAGGTTTTTCTCGCGGGCGTGCTGGGCTGCGTTTCGCAGGATACCGATGGCGATACGTGCATCACCGGCGGCTTTTGCAGCGATTTGATTCAACTGCTGTTGATTGACTATGTTCGGGGCTAGGCCCCACTGGACGCGGTCGTTGAGGATTGTGGTGAGCTCCGAATTGGAGTAGTGGTTGAAATGGATACGGGTAGCAGTGGTGAGACGGCTTGAGAGCCGGTCATCGACGGCTGAGAAGACTTCAGTATCGTTGTTGGCGATGAGGATCATCGTGAGGTTCTGCACGCGGTACAGGTCGTAGGGCAGGCTCTTGTCTTGGAGTTGGTCTACTTCGTCGAGGATGACGACGTATGGCGGGCCGGTGTAGTCCTTGAGGCGGTCGAGTAGCACGTCTTTCGGCGTGGACTGCCGGTGGATGTCGATTGTCTCATTGATGCCGTCGAGGATGCTGTAGAGAGTTTTGAAGCGGCTGTAGTCTTCCCAGCAGTTCACGTATTGGTAATTCAAATCAACTACTTCCTGGCGGAGTCGTTCAACGGTGAACTGCGCGATACAGGTCTTCCCGGTTCCAGACGGCCCGTACAAGAACGCCGGATCAGCTCGTTCACCGTCGGTGAGAGGGCGCAGCACGCTGGAGAGCGTGTTGACCTCGGCGTCCCTGTGTTTCACCTCGCTGGGGATGAATTCCGGCTGGAGTACGCGGGCGTCCGTGATCATAGAACACATCGACGTGTGACTGTGCCGTATTAAATGGAAGTGTGTTATTTCCGAATATTCCGAATAACGCTCACTCTCCGAGACCTAATGGAGTACTCTAAATCAGAATGAGCAGGGTAATTTTCCAGAGATTTATAATACTAATTCTCAAATACAGATATACGATGGATTCAATGAAATATCTTGAAGCTCTTCAGGAGACAGCCCAAATGGGTGATGCTCGTGAGGAGAGTTTCTACAGTGATCTGAGTGATCTACTGAATGAGTATGCAGAGGATAACGGATATGATGACGTGCGTGTTACAACATTACCCCGACAAACAGACGGCGGAAATCCTGATTTCCGGATCTGGAACGGTGTGAACGAAGTCACAGGATATATTGAAGCAACGCTCTTGCGTAGGAGATTGTGGATACTGCTGAGCGGGAGCTGTGGAGTCGAAGAGGACAAGGGCACCGCGTCAGCGGTGCCCGACACGGATGATTCCACTAGATGTGTTTGGGTCGGAATCGGTCGCAGCGGACCTGTTGGAGCAGGTTCGCTGGCGTGACGGTGTTACCTGTCCTCGCTGCCGTTCTGACCGGTAGTACCTAGCGTAACTTTTGAAG
>Ga0207754_100195_pt1 | contig 33413 bp, 34 predicted proteins | sample A23E1SouthBayCA_FD_187728 | JGI IMG/M metagenome (GOLD analysis project Ga0207754, IMG submission 187728) | Aerobic enrichment media microbial communities from Eden Landing Ponds, California, USA - A23 E1 (SPAdes) | ecosystem: Environmental > Aquatic > Marine > Unclassified | place: Emeryville...
TCGACGCCATCACGCCAGCGAACCTGCTGCAACAGGTCCGCTGCAGCCGATTCCGACACGAACCGGCTTATTGGGAACATATCGGGCACCGCTGGCGCGGTGCCCTTGCCCTCTTCGACTTTCAGCCGCAGCTCTCGCTATCAACAATCTCCTTCGCAAGAGCGATTCCGTTATAATGGCCGAATCAGACGGTTTTGATTCTTAATATGTGATACTGCACACACCCTCTAAGTCTTGCACGTTGATTCTGACAGCGTCTGGAAACATTTAGCCGGGTGTGCAAGACACAGGGTGCGTATCTCGCATCGAAGAAGGGTTGGATCGTTCAATACAGCGCGTGAGTGTACCGGAAACCGATGTTGTCGAAAGAATATTTGACTTCATAGGAATTAACATACTTTGTGCTACCTCCAGAAACCACACAGCTTACCTTCCAAGTATTAGTGGAGCACGACCGTTTGCTGGAGCAATTGGTAGAGGAAAGCTCGATAGCGACTGACAAAGGGGAGTTGCTGCGCCTAATCATCGCCGACCACACGAATACAACTGGTGCAACATCTGTGTTGTCACATCCACGACTTAGCGGAGTTGAGCGCGTGCAAACGATGATTGAGGAACAGCAAGAACTTCTCGAAAGTACGAGCGACGAACTCACTAAAGATGGCGAGGCGAGTGTTGAGACGATGATAGAGCGACTTGATGAAATATCTAGAAGGCAAAGAGAAATTGTCGACATCCTCAGTCAACTAAAAGACAATCGAATTTGACAGCAGAAATTTGCTTGGCCATTTCTAAAAATTGATCACCCCACTTATTGCTGCATAGAACCTCTATATTCAGCACGGTTCTACTGTCCGTTTCTGAGGGTTTCAACATAGCCCGATAATTGTAACTCGAACAACCACGATCCACTTCCGCTCAGAGGAGTACCTATAAGTGCCACTGTGGTATTCTCAGGATATGGCCAGTAGATTATCTGAAGACAAATCAACGGATAGCCCTCTTGTTGATGCAGGTGAAAGAGAGCTACGGGTCGGTGAGGACCGTCCGATCCGGATCAGTTCTGGACATCGGATTCTTCACCATGATGGCAAATGTAGCAGACCTCACGGCCACAACTACGAAATCACGGTTTCGGTGACCGGCGAGCTGACTTCCGAGGGATGGGTCGTGGATAAAGGAGATATTACCTCGGTAATATCTGATTGGGACCACCGGTTCCTCGTGGAACAAGGGGATCCATTGATTGAGGCGTTCGAACAGAGCGGCGACGAAGATGCACTGGTTGTCCTCAACCATCCTCCCACAGCAGAGGTAATGGCGGTCCTCTTAGAAGAGAAACTGAGCGACACACTCCCTGATACCGTCTCAGATGTCGCCGTATCTGTGCGAGAGACTGGCGAGCTCTGTGCGGCCCCGTAATCATGCCGGTCAACGCTGACGCCGACGATGTTGCAGCAGAGAACGAGGGCGATCTCCCAATAAACGAGCTATTCTACTCGCTACAGGGAGAAGGCGTCTTAGCCGGCGTGCCAACGGTCTTTGTCCGTACAAGCGGGTGCAATCTTCGGTGCTGGTTCTGTGATTCTTATCACACCTCGTGGGAGCCCACCCACGCGTGGATGGATGTCGACGAGATTCTCACAGAGGTTGAGTCGTACGAACAGTGTGAGCACGTCGTTGTCACCGGCGGCGAGCCGATGATGCATACTGAGGTTGTTGAGCTACTGAACCAACTCTCAGCAGACGGCTACCATACAACGGTGGAAACGAACGGGACGATTCACAGAGACGCCGCGATCGACCTGGCTAGCATCAGCCCGAAACTGGCGAGCAGTACACCGACACCAAAGAAAGACCCAAAAGGCGGGGGTGAGTGGGAAGACAAGCACGAAGAGCGACGCGTGGACATAGCTGCCCTTACGTCCCTCATCAAGCAGTATGAATTTCAACTGAAATTTGTCGTGACCGGCGAGCAGGATATGCCGGAGATCGAATCATTACTCCAGCGGTTGCGGCAGTCGACGACACAGCGAATCAGGAACGACGACGTGCTGTTGATGCCTGAAGGAGCAACCAGAGAGCGGTTAGAAGAGACCCGTGCGGCGACGGCCGAACTGGCGATGGAGTACGGCTATCGATACACGCCGCGCTTGCATGTGGACTTGTGGAACGATGCGCCGGGGACCTAACGATGACTGACGATGTCCAAACTGAGCCCATAGAAAGCGTAGAGAGTGTTGACGACGGAGAGACTGCAATCGACTGGTCGAAAGCTCAGGAAGGTGTTCGACTCCTGTTAGAAGCGGTCGGGGAGGATCCCGAAAGCGAAGAACTTCAGGAGACGTGGCAACGTCGTGTTCCGAGCGCGTTCGAGACGCTGACTGAAGGGTCTCGCTTGGAGGAGAAACCGGAGGTTCGGACGTTCGAAGCGAGCGGTAACAACTTCGTTATCAAGACGGGGATACCGGTCTACAGTCTCTGTGAGCACCATCTCCTACCCTACTTCGGGACGGCGACCGTTGCGTACCGGCCGGCTGAAGAGGTTGTCGGGCTGTCGAAATTGTCCCGGTATGTTCGTTGGCAGTCGCGCCAACTCACAATGCAGGAGCAATTGACACAGGACACCGCGCACGGACTCAGTGACGAACTTGGTGCAGAGGCTGTCCTCGTCGAGCTTTCCGCCACACATCTCTGTGAAGCGATGCGCGGTGTCGAAACGAAGACTGAAACCGTAACAAGAGCGGTGGCCGGTGAGCCAACTGAAGAGGAACGGCAGCGATTCAATGAGGCGAGCAACTAAGATGTCACAAGAATTACGAGCGGTCGTACTTGCATCGGGTGGAATGGATAGTGCTACTGCTGCGGCAGTAGCGAAGGAAGCTGGCAAGGATTTGTACATGCTGCACACGTCCTATGGCCAGCGGACAGAGGCGAAAGAGTTGGAGTGTGCAAAAGCGCAGGCCGACTATTTCGGGGCGACGGACTTCCTGCACCTCACTACGGACCACCTCTTGAAAATCGGCGAGTCGAGTCTGACCGACGATGATGTCGAGGTTGAAGACGCCGATTTAGAAAGTGAGGAGGTGCCAAGTTCGTATGTCCCCTTCCGGAATTCGAATCTGCTCTCGATGGCAGTCTCCTATGCTGAAGCAAATGAGTGTGGTTCAGTGTATATCGGAGCGCACTCAGAGGACTTCTCGGGGTATCCCGACTGTCGACCACAATTCTTCGGGGCGTTCCAGCAAGTGGTTGATGTGGGGACGAAAGACGAGACTGACATTTCGATTGAAGCACCGTTTACTGACTGGTCGAAAACCGACATTGCTGAACGCGGTCTCGAACTCGGTGTCCCGTATGAGCACTCTTGGAGTTGCTACCGGGATGAAGCACCAGCCTGTGGCACCTGTGATGCGTGCGCGTTCCGCCTACAGGCATTTCAGCGACTTGATGAGGTGGATCCAATCGACTATACGGAGCGGCCCGATTACGTCACTCAGGCTTAGATACGCTCTGCTCCCAAGACGCTATTAGCGTTTATTTTATGCGAGCCTGAAGAGCGAGGCTCGCAAATGAAACAGACACTGATACTGAGAGATAGCGACGGTAATGAGCGAGAACTCACTGAAAAGCATCATCCTGAGTGGGAACAGCTTGGAGACCCATGCCCAGAATGTGGGACAACGGAATATCGGCATTTCACAGCAGAAGGAGGCCGGTACGGAATGCAACAAGATGCAGTAGTTCGCCGTAGTGATTACTGGGAAGCTGAACGTTCACTGATGACCCAGTGCCTGTCATGCAAGCTGGTGCTTTACCGACACCCAGCATTCAGTCTCCTGTATGATGCAACAGAGGAGTAGCATGTAGCAGAGTGGTGCTATTCAACAGATAGACCAATTTGATAGTGCTCGTCGCTTCAACGAACCACTACAGTATCCTGCGACAATGGTCGTGATTATCCCTGTAATCGCCAGCCACGAGCGGAAAATCAAGAACTGGAACAGAGCAAAACACTGGTGACAGCATCGGTCATCTCAAGCACCGGTTTTCACCGACATTATTCCCTCCGGGACCTCCGGGACCTCCGGGTGGATGGGATTCTGTTCATCCCACCGTTTGGGGCCGTACAGGTTTTAATAAAGGGTATCTGAAACTTTGAAATGCGGTATGAGAGGACACCGGGTTTCCGGTGAAATATGAGAGATGCTGGTACTCTGCGCACACACACCGGGTTTCCGGTGAAATACGAAACGCAATACCAAACGAGTCCCTGAATGAATACGTAACCTTGGGGGTGTTTTACGAATTGGTTCACACGCACACCGTGTTTCCGGTGAAATAGAACTGCAGCAGAAACCAGAAACGTTCAACGCCTTCTATTACATTGCGATCTGGAAGAGGTAGTACAGATACACCAAGCCTCGAAAAATGGACCAGTAGACGCTAAACTCAATGATAGCAAAACTAGGTCTTATCACCAGAAGTTAACAGACACTTAATTAAACTGAAGCAGCAAACCATACAGATGAAACAGATGGAAACTATTCGTTATTCTAACGTCTGACATAGTTTTATATATAATGATAGCGTTACACTTCATTAACTGAATCGCTTTATTGACGGTAAAGCGAGTTTTCTCGCTTGAGGCCGAGGTTGACTCCAGTTGAAAAGACTGTATAGAACCGTTCTATTTGATCTTTTCCGGATTGTCTGCCCACGTCCCACACCTACTCTCTATTGACTGTTTCACCAATGCGGCTGAAATACGTCGTGGTCAATACCGTCTTTCCGGTGCATCTTAACCTCTATTTCATCTGGATACTAGCCACCCTCTCGACGGTTTTCACCGGAAACGCGGTGTGTGTGTCTCGGGGGAAAGTATCAAGACGTTTCACCGGAAATCCGGTGTATAGACCATGTCTGACTCTGACGATCTCTTCATTCTTGAAGATCCCATCTTCGTGAACAAGGAACTGCTTGAAATCAGCCACCTCCCAGAAGAAGATCGAATCGTTGGTCGCGATGAAGAAATCAAGCAGCTGGCTAATGCGATTAATCCTGCCATCTTTGGCCAGAGTCCTAGCAACGTTTTGTTATACGGAAAACTGGAACTGGGAAGTCTCTCTGTGCAAAATATGTTTCCCGACAACTAGTTGACACCGCTGGCGAGGAGGGTATCAATGCTGCCTACGCGTACGTAGATTGTGCCCAAGACGGAACCGAAACCCAATCTGTGCAGACGATCGCGGACTCGGTAAATACGGAGGATAATGACGTCTACATTCCCGACAAGGGAATTAGTACTGCGACCTACTATAAGCGCCTTTGGCAGATCCTTGATATGCATTATGATGTCGTCCTCATCATTCTTGACGAGATAGATAAGCTCGAAGACGATGACATCCTGATGCAGCTTTCTCGAGCTGGTGAGGCTGGAAAGATTGAAAATTGTAAAATTGGCGTCATTGGGATCAGCAACAAAATCAAGTATAAGGACCGGATGGATGAGCGGGTTAAGTCCAGCCTTTGCGAACGAGAATTTGTATTCCCACCCTATGACGCCAATCAGCTCAATGAAATTATGAGTGCGCGGAGCGATGCGTTCAGAGAAGGAGTCCTCGAGGACGGTGTTATTCCTCGAGCAGCTGCACTGGCGGCTCGTGAGCACGGCGATGCACGGAAAGCGATCGACATACTTCGATATGCAGGCGAAATTGCCCAATCGTCGGACACGGACACGGTTCCGGAAGAATTTGTCGTTCAAGCCAGAGAGCGCGCCGAGACTGACCGGTTCCGTGAACTTATTAGCGGCTCAACGCCACATTCTCGATACGTATTACAGGCGCTGACCATTCTTTCGGTTGACAATGTTGGCAACGGCGCTGAGGATATCGGCTTCCGCACGACCCGAGTCTACGATGTGTATGAAGAAATTTGCCGTCAGGAAAGCTCTGATTCGCTTTCGCTACGACGCGTCCGCGATCTTCTCAAGGAACATGCATTCTTAGATATTATTGAACAGACGCGCCACAGTGGCGGTAGTGCAGAGGGGAGCTATACAGAGCATCAGCTCTTAGAAGACCCAGATGTTGTCCAACAGGTACTTGAAGATACTATCAACTGAATCGATTCAGTAACACGGCGTACCCACAGCTACGACCCCCCCGAACCTCTCTACTTTCACCAGAAATACGGTGTCTCTCATTAGATAATAAACACCGATATCTGACTGTACACTCCGGACTTCACCGGAAACCTGGTGTGGACCGGAGCGCTGTCTTGACCATCTTAACCAACAAAAGTTGAGGGTAGCTACAAACTGTTGGTTAATACATCGCAGCAGTGCAGTTATACACTCGACTCGATTCGAAAAGAGCGGTGTAGAGATTAGATCCGGCGCATTGTCGTCACGATTTCCCGACCAGTCACACGCCAGCGACACCCGTTCCAGACGGCCTCAACGCGCTCGAAGCGACCGTCTGATCGCGGGTTGAATTGGATTTTGCGCTTCGGACCACGAACCGGCTCGTAGACGAACCCTTTCGCGTCGGTTAGCGTTACGATACGACTGTCTGTCGAGTTGTCTGGATCAGTCATTGGTGGCTTACAGATGTGGAGAGAACCCGCGCTAAGCCGCGCTTAGAAGGGAGATAGACAGAAACAATCCATACTCACATGAATCTGATTAGCACCGGCTGTCTGCAGGTAGCACTACTGTATTGGACGTAGACGGTGCAGTACTGCTTCAGTGCTGAATACTAGTCACAGAGGAGCCCCGTCATACTGAAACTATACAATCACAGTCTCTCAGCCGTTGTAAATACAGGTTCTTTGCTCATTGAAAAGAGTGAAGAGGCTGCTCAGTCTGCGAACTGACCGGTCAAGCAACTACTAGATGAGAGTGGTATTCGAACTGGTATGTAAGATGGAAGACGCGTATCTTGCACGGTCTGGTGGTCCCATCTCCATCACCTCCGGGTCATGGCCGTGCGCAAACTGCGACATTTTCGATCAGGAGTCGGCAGCGGACGGTACCTTCTGACCAGCTACCATTCCTATTATTTCGTCCGAAAATCGTGCCACAATCTTATAAAGGCCAACTGCCAAACTCTGACATATTGAACAAAACAGTGAGTATCTCCGTCCTTCACGTCGATGATGAGCCGGATTTCGCAGAGTTGGCAGCTGATATGCTTGAACGTGAGGACGACCGGTTCACTGTTACGACCGCAACGAGCGCGAGTGAGGGGCTGGAGCGACTTGCTGCGGATGACTTCGACTGTATCGTCTCCGACTACGATATGCCGGGGCAGAACGGCATTGAGTTTCTCGAACAAGTCCGTGATGAGTTCCCGGACCTCCCGTTTATTTTGTATACTGGAAAAGGCAGTGAGGAAGTCGCCAGCGACGCGATCTCAGCAGGTGTCACGGATTATCTGCAAAAAGAGGGTGGAATCAGCCAGTATGCCCTGCTCACAAACCGAATCAGGAACGCAGTCAAAAATCACTATGCCCAGATAGAACTTGCTGACAGGGAACAACGGCTTAACCTGTTCTTCGAGCAGTCTCCGCTCGGTGTCATCGAGTGGAATGAGAACTTCGATGCCGTCCGTATGAATGATGCAGCCGAAGATATCCTCGGGTATGCTGAAGACGATCTGGCAGGCCAACCATGGGAGGTGATTGTCACGGAACCCGACCGCGATGCCGTTGGTGACGTTGTGGCCAATCTCCTCGAAAACAAGGGTGGATACCACAGCATCAATGAAAATATCCGGGAAGATGGTGAACAGATTATCTGTGAGTGGCACAATAGAGTAGTAACCGACGAGAATGAGGATGTCGTAGCTATCTTCTCTCAGTTTCAGGATATCACCGAGCGAAAGCAACGAGAGAATTCTCTGGAGCAGTTACACGCAGCCACGCGGGACCTGATGACGGCAACGACCGTTGAGGAAGTCGCGACACGGGCGTCTGAGACGGCCACGCAGGTATTGCAGGTTCCGATGAACGGTATTCATCACTACGACACGGAGGCAGACGCGCTTGTACCCATCGCATGGGCGGACAAGACCGACGACGTACTCGACGACTCGCCACCTTCGCTTCCTGTCGATAGTAGTCTGGCGGGGCAGGTATACCGAACGGGTGAGGCCCAGAGATTTGCGGATATTCGCGAGGCCGACGATACATTCGACCCCGAGACGCCGTTTCGCAGTGAATACATCATTCCGCTCGACGACTACGGTGTCTTCATCCTCTCATCACCGGAAGCAGACGTTTTCGACGCGACAAATAAAGTACTCGCGGACGTATTCGCAGCGAATGTTGAAACTGCGCTCGACCACGTCGAACAGCGACAGCACCTCCAGCGTGAGCGCGACCGGCTTGATGAGTTTGCCAGCATCATCTCTCACGACCTTCGCAACCCGTTGAACGTGGCCACTGGACGCTTGGAACTGGCACAACGAGAGTGTAACAGCGACCATCTCGACGACGTCGCGCAGGCACACGACCGGATGGATGCACTCATCGACGACGTCTTTACGCTCGCACGAGAGGGCAAACAAGTCGAGGACTCGGACCCAGTCGATCTCGGGGACACGATTGATGCGTGCTGGCGTAACGTTGAGACAGTCTCGGCAACCCTCGTGACCGAGACCGAGCAGACGATCATCGCCGAGTCGAGCCGCCTGAAACAATTGCTGGAGAACCTATTCCGGAACGCGGTCGAACACGGTGGTGAAACCGTCAGGATAACAGCCGGCGATCTGGATGACGGCTTCTATGTCGCCGACAACGGTCCCGGCATTCCCGAGAACGAGCGCGTCGAGGTGTTCGAGGCCGGGTACTCGACTGCAGACGAGGGGACTGGGTTTGGACTGAACATCGTGCAGGAGATTACCGAAGCCCACGGGTGGGATATCAGTGTGACCGACAGCGAAACTGGCGGAGCGCGGTTCGAGGTTACTGGTGTTGAGACCGCTGCTGCATAGGCGCGCTGTATTGGGTACCATGATTTTGATAGAATCCGTAATGGTTCGTTCACGAACTGCTGAATAGACCTCACGAATACAGCAGTAACTCACCGATTGTGGTTCAGCGCTTGAACCAATCAGTACAGGCGGAATATCTACCAGTCCAATCTGTTCAATCTGTAGTCGGCTCCGCGAGAGATACGCAAGTCTCACAAGAGTGGATCCGACGACAATTAGCGATGGCGAGTCTACTGACGTATGTGTTAACGGTCAAGCATTTTTCACTCAAGTACGTCAGCGCTGTCTTGGTCGAGCGGATCTTCGATATCGCCGATAATCGTTTCCAGCAGGTCAGTGACGGTCACTAGTCCAATAACCTCGCCGTCTTCGATGATGAGAGCCATCTCTTGTCGCTCTGTCTGGAACTGATCGATCGCGTCGCTCACATCGGTATCGGGCGAAAGCGTCATCGTCGGTGCCGCCAGTTCAGTGAACGCACCGTTGCCACTGGCGAGTTCCTCACGATGACTGAACAGAGCTGGACTGTAGACGATCCCATGGAATTCAGTTAAATCCTCACCAATTAGTGGATACCGTGTATGAGGGTGCTGCTCAAGCTTTTCGAAGTTCGCTTCAGCTGAATCCTCAGTTGAGATGGCTATGATTTCTTCGGTGGGGACCATGACCTCTCTCACCGACTGTTCACCAATCGTCAACGCGTTCATGATCTCTTCACGGCGCTCCGCAGGCAATTCACCCTCTTCGAGTACCGATCCAAGTCGGTTCCGAAGGTCGGCACGAGTTTCGATGACTTCTCTCTCGGTTTCTGTCCATGCCTGAGTCATCTCGATGCCGAACAGGCCCAGTGTTCCCTTTGCAACCGAATCACCGACCCAGATAGCTGGAGCGAGTATCTTGGCAAACCAGTACAGCGGTCGTGATCCATACCGGGCGACCTGTTTGGAGCGTTCGACACCAAGGTAGGTAGGCGTCTGTTCCCCGTGCGTGAGGTGGACTAAGTTGATAATAAGAAAGCCGAGTAACGAGCCAGCCCCGACCGATGCGAACGTGGTGTTCTCGAACACCGGTTCAATCAGAGCCGCTAGTCCAGGTTCGGCGATAATCCCTAGTGCGATACTCGTTGCGGAAATCCAGACCTGGCAAGTGGTTAAGTAAAACTCCAGATCAGTGGTCATTTCCCAGGCAAGCTCAAGCCCAGGCGTATCGAACTCCGATTTTGAATACTGTCTGACACGGGTCAACGCGAACTCGATTGCGACGAAATACGCGTTCACCCCGATGAGAATGATACCACCGAGAATCCGTAATCCAATCTCAAGCGGCTCCATCATCCGGCCGTACCAACACCAGACAAAAAATAGTGTGCAGTTCAAGATCAGTAGACATACTCTTTGGGCGGCTGTTTCAATCCGGAGTTTGGCGAAACCAATCCACTGATTGTCTCTATAACACGCTTTTTTAGTGAGCCGTACCAGCGGTGACAGTACCTTCCGAACGGACTATAAATGTATGTCTGAGTATCCACCGACAGATCCTCGCAGTATGCTGCTTGAAGACCTACTTGCTACGTATCAAGCCGGGGCGATAACAACTAATTGTTTTCTGCGGGTAGCAGCATAAATTATAGCCAATAATTATCTCTTTCTATGAATATATTTGGTACAGATGAGCATACTCAATTGGAATCTGGGGACAACAGAGCGGTATATCGAATGTCGCCAGTGTGGTCAGACGGTTGATGATCCTGACCAACCATGTTCATGCTGTGGCAGTACGGAAGTTGCCTCTTACACGTTCTAATGAGAAATTCCTGACAACGTGATTTTAGAAGCCGTTCCTTGAAGATGTTACAATGTACAAAAGAGCGGTGTAGAGATTAGATCCGGCGCATGGTCGTGACGATCTCTCGACCAGTCACGCGCCACCCACACCCGTTCCAGACGGCCTCAACGCGCTCGAAGCGGCCGTCAGATCGCGGGTTGAATTGGATTTTGCGCTTTGGACCACGAACTGGTTCGTAGACGAACCCTTTCGCGTCGGTCAGCGATACGGTACGACTGTCCGTTGAGTTGTCTGGATCAGTCATTGGTGGGCTACAAGAATAGACAGAAACCGCGTTCAGTCGCGTTTAGACGGCAGGAAACGAGAGAGAATACATACCCCGTAAATATAATTTGGCACCGTCTGCTTGCAATTAGCACTGCTGCATTGGACGTAGACGGTGCATTACTGCTTCAGCGCTGAATACTATTCCTGATGTATCCCGTCAGATCGGACTTATCGAGTCAGAGCTTCTCGGCCGTTGTCAATACAGACTCTTTGCCCGTCAAAAAGAGTGAAACGGCTGCTCAGTAGACCCGCTTTCTGAACGAGCTGATGGCACAACAACTTAGCGGGTCGTCAAAGTCTTGTCTGTATGGAACCAAAAGACTACGCGATTTTGTTTGTACTCGACGTGGTAGCAACCGTAATTGGCATTTTCGTGTATATCGCCATTGGGGGCTCATTCTAACCGGTGTACTGTTCATATCACAAATCGGCTCGCTGTATGGAGACCAACTGACGTACGTTCGCTGGTGCAGTGTTCATGCTCCGCGCAATCACGTTTTTCAGGCCGATACTGCCTCATTAGCGGCGCAGCCAAGCTCGAAGTCGCTGTCCTGACTTGCGCCATTGGGCTTGCTCGCTCGGCGCTGGTCCAACGTGGACTCGTTCAGGTTGTACGCCTTGGGGGGCTTCTGCGCTGGGCCTTCCGCCTCCACGTCGCCCTCGAACTCCGAGGGCTCGATAACTCGGCTCCGCGGAGCGTGCCGGCTGACGTACGCCCCACCGCCCTGTTCGAGGCGCTGGATGTAGGTCCACTGGCAGGCGTGGACTTTCTTGCTCGCCCCTTTCGCCCCGTAGTCGTCATGGGGCTTGCCGTCGATGATGCGGACGACATCGCCTTCGTGCAGGTCCGTCACGATGTCACCCGCCCATTCGGTCCAGTTGCGACAGTCCCGCGTGTTCTCGTGGATGATGAACTTGAATGACTCGCCCGTCTGGGCGTCCTCGATGAGTGCCACCTGGTGCTCGCTGGCGTTCATCGGGTCGAACAGCCGCACGACTTCACCCTGAACGGTCACGTTGTGTCGCCAGTCCTCGATGTCACCGATTGCGGTCGGCGCGACCTTGTAGTAGTCATCGGCGTTCTGGACGGCGTTCAGCGCGGCGTCTCGCGCACTGCCCGTCTGGAGTCGCTCGTGGCACAGCAGGTGCAGCGCCCGCCGTTCGGTCAGGTTCGTCTTCGCTGCGACCTGCTCGACGTACTGGCCGAGCGCCCGAATCTCCTCACCGATGCGCTCGACCGGGGACCACGCCTCGTCGGCCTCCAGCCCGGCTGCAAGTTTCGCTCGTTCCTCGAAGTCCGCGAGGTCCCGGTTCAGCTGGCCTGCCTCGTCGTGGTCGGGCTCCGGGGTGACTGCCGGCTCTGACGCGACCGCCGCGGCGCCGTGTCGGGTCGCCGCTGCTCGCTCCCGGGTGGGGGACATGCCACCCTCGGCATCGTCCTCGGCGTCAGCGTCGAACCAGCCCGTCGCGTACTTGACGTTCTCGACTGGGAGCTCGTCCAGCGACGGCTCGCTTGCCTGCTCCACGGGAGCGGTAGTCGGTTCCGCGATGGCTCGTGCCTCGTTGGCCAGCCGGGCGTGGTCGGCTTCCTCGGCAACCCGCTGCTCGTAGGCCGCAAGCGTCTCCTTCGGGCGTCGGTCAACGAGTTCGGGGATTGGCTCCTTGTCTGACTGGTCAACGACGGGGAGATGGTCCAGTCCCATGTTCGCCGCAACCTCTGCGTCCGACTTCGTGTCGTACTCGCCACGGTCAAGTCGCTCGGGCGACGCGAACCGCACATCGCGGTCCACCTTGAACTGCTGGTTGTTGTCGCCCTCCATGCCCACCGCCTCGTCGGCCGTTTCAACGGGCTGGTCCTCGTCGCCCTGGACAGCCGTCAGGAGTTCCTCTTGGTTGTCGAGGTGTGCGCCCATCGGGGCCGTGGGGGTTTCGAGTTCCTTGACTTCCGGGTTCTCGTTGGTTTCGGGCGTGTCGAATTCGTACATCCGCTTGGCGATTTGCTCCTCGCTCTGGTAGCCGGCTTTCGCCGTGTTCGCGTCGTCGAGCGTGACCTTGCCGCTATCGTCGTTGTTGAAGTCGGTACTATCGTCGGAAGTGGAGTATTTCGTCATTGCGAATTCACCGTGTTTGCAAGGGCAAGACCGCTCTGCACCGCACCTCTCTCTGCTCACCCTGCACTCCCACTGCGGGAGTATATAAACGACCCATCGGGCTGCCACTCGTGTCGGCTGACCGGCAGCCAGCCAGCAGCGGAATACAGCCAATCGGGGCACATTTTAAGCATATCTGCTCAAATATCGTGTTCGTTCCATCTCTGTAACACTATTCTATATGCTTCCACTACAGAGATGTGCTGTTGCTGGTGCGGTGGGGTTGCCGTGCGGTGGGCGGTTGCTGTGGCGGTAGCGGTGGCGGTAGCCGTAGCGGTAGGCTGTTGCTGTCGCGGTAGCCGTAGCGGTGGGCGTAGCCGTAGCGGTGGCGGGTGCTGATAGGCTGTCGGGAGTGCTAGCCTGCCCGGCGGTTACTGCGAGACGGTCAGCGTGTGCGGCCGGATGTCGCTCACGACCTCCGCGAGCGGTTCATCGAGGTCGGCAAGCTCGGGGTCGGTCTCGCCGTCCTCTCGCTGTTCCAGTCGGGCTTTCAGTATCTCGCGAATCTGCTGGCGGCGAACGTCACAGACTTGCGCCCGGCCCTCATCGGGGTCGAGTTTGTCCAGGGACGCGACTTTCAGGTCGTAGGCCTCGCTGGCGTGGTCGAGCAGTTCGGAGTCGGTCATTGACTCCAGCTCGTCTTCTGGTGGCCAGTAGTGGCTGCTCACGCTCGAACCACCCGCTGGACGTTGCCCTTGTCGTCGATGGTGTACTCCATCTTTCGCCGCTCGCCGTCGCGACAGGTGTGTGCCGGGGGGAGCGTCTCGTTCAGCCACTGCTCGCGGTCGGCGTCGGTCTGGACATCCTCGTTGGGCCGATGCACACCGAACAGGTCCATGCTGAACCAGCGATTGACCGTGTACTCGCCGCTCGGGGAGTACACCTTCACCTGCTCGTTGTCGGCGTCGACGTCCACGACGGCGAGTGCCGGCCTGCCGTCCGCTGTCTGCAGCCCGTCGCCGATATCCACCGCGTCGGGGTCGATATCGAGGTCATTACTCATCGTCGCCCCCGTCAGCTGAGATGCGTGCCCCTTGACTGAGGCCGTACGCGAGTTGGATGCTGCCCCACTCTCGGGATGTCTCGCTGTCGGAGCCACGCGGCGGGTGCTCGTATCGTCCCATGGTCTACTCCAGCCTGTCCACCCCGAATATCGGGAGTTCACTGGGGTCCGTCTGCTTGTTGCTCGCCAATCAGGAGACGGGATCGCCGGGCCGGCGTGCCGGCCCAAGATGGAGCGTGTCCCCGAGCGCTTGCGCTCGGGAACCGCAGTTGTCGACGTAAGCGAGAGAGTGGGCTGTTACCGAAGCGTCAGCCGCCCGCGAGGGGAGTGGAACCGCTGGGTGAGATAGACAGTGAGGTACATGAGCCCCAGCACGATTACGCCCTCGACGGGGTCGGTCAGTGCCGTCTGGACAATCCAAGCGAGCGCGGCGATGCAGGCGACGGCCAGCTCCACGCCGGCGCTGTTCATCGGCCACCCCCCGACCCGGCCGCCGGGCGACAGTCCGGGCAGAACTCCGAGTCCGGAGCAGCTGGTTCGCTTCCGCAGTCGCGACAGGGTGGCGCGACAGAGCGGAGGTCCTGCACGTCGGCATCGTGGTCGGTGGACTGTGCTTCTTCTCGATGCAGATGCTTCCAAGTCATTATCGTGGCGTTCGGCCACACGCTCGACAGCTGACCCCGCGGCGTCGGTGCGGGGCGGTACCAACGGTTGTCGTGGTCGTGTTGTGGCCCCCACAGCCGGGACACTTGGGGCCGGAGTGGGTGATCTGCTCGTGGCCACAGTCGTGGCACTCGACCTCGTGGGTGTTCCCATCGAGGGAGGTCCGGATGATTTCGGTGTTTCGAGAGTGGCAGTTGTCGCAAGGGATGCGACCGTTCTGGGCTTCGGTGAGGTGCAGCGGAGGCGTCATTCTATCTCGCGCTCACTCGAGGTCGATGAGCAACTGCGTCCGGTTCGACAGTGCCGACACGATGGCGTCTTGCACCTCCTCGGTGTAGACGGCTGTCGAGGGGGCAAGACTGACCGAGAGGTATAGCCCACGGTCTCCGACATCGCCCACCGAGACCGTGACCGGACCGAGGGACTTGGTGCCCTTGCTGAGTTCGACCTCGACGAAGCTCATCCGGGCGAGGTCGCCGAAGCCAACCGAGTCCGGGACGGCGGCCTCGACTGGGGGCTCTGCGTCCGGGCCGACGCCCTCGCTGTACTGCAGGTCCTCGCGAATGGCGTCAATTTCTGGTTGCTCCAGGGCCTTCGACGGCGGGGCCGGCTGGCCGTTCTCGCAGGGCTTGCACAGGAGGTCCTCGTCGTTTTGCTCTGCCGTGTAGGCCGCCGTTTCGTCGGTGGTGAACTGCCCACCGCAGTTGTCACACGTCACGCTGACTGCCCCCGGGCGGGGCGTGTCCGCCGTGTTGACGGCGGCTCGACTCATAGGAGGAGCCCTCCGAAGAGAGCGCCAACGAACGTGACCCAGATGAGTGCGATGCAACTGACCACTGCTGCCTTGGTGTACAGGCTGAACATGGCTCACTCCGGCCTGCATACTCGAATATCGCTGCGGGTAGTCCAGTTTCACCGACAGCGAGTGTCAGCAGGGGACCCAGAGGCGGGACCGCAGGACTGGCTTGCCAGTCCAAGGTGGAGCGTATCCCCGAGCGCTTGCGCTCGGGAACCGCGCGGGTGAGTGCCGATCGGGACGCCGGCGTGTATCGGCTACCAAAAAAGGGGCTGGCGGGTCACTGCATGGCTTTGAGTTGCAGTTCATCTTCGCTCGGGACGGAGAGGTCGTGGTACCGACGTGCGATGTCGCGGGCACGCTTCATGTTGGTGACGGCTCCACTGGAGTGGTCACTGAGGCTGTCGGCATCTTCAGAGTAGCCACCGAGACCGATTATACCGCCCGGCCCACAGCTGATGACGATGTAGCCCTGGAGTTTGCGGAGCGGGGAGGCCAGCGTCATGCCAGCAGCCCTCCCAGAACGGCCCCGGAGAAGACGACGTACAAGAGGGCAATACACCCTACCATCGCGTACTTGGTAAGCGGACTCATAGCTCCTCCCCACTTGCCCCGCAGTTGGCGCACTCGGCGTACGTCTCGCGATGGCGCCGCCCCGGGAGCTTGGCGCTCCGGGTTGGAACCTGGGTCACGTTGGGGTCATCGCAACAGCGGTCAGTCGTGTCGCTCGATTCATCGTCGGTCGCGTCGGTGGTGTTGGCAGTCATCTCTCTTCGAACTCCGGCACTCCCCTTGCGGGAGTGTATAACCGTTCACCGGGATTGCCGTCTGGTCGGCCCCGAATCGGGTGCATACGCCGGCTGATACATTCGGGTATCGAGTGCCCCCAGCACCGGCGCTGTTACGCTGGCCGTTCGTCCGTCTGGACCGCCGGCTGTTTGCACGCTGGTCCCCGGGGTACTGCTCACCCTCGCCCGGTGGCTGGAATCACGTTTGCGTCCTGTCCCGGGACTCGTTGCTCTCCGGCTTTCTATCAGGTTCTGTATGAGTATTTCCGCACTCCGTGTTGCTGGTGGCTCCACCAAATTTTGTCTTTTCTGTTGTTTGTTCAACGGTTCCGAAATGCTTGCACTACAGAGCTGTGCTGTTGCTGTGCTTCTGGGGGTTCCGGCCCGGCCGTGGAGCAGGTGTGCTGGCGCTCCGTTCGGGGCCACGCTTGTCGACATTGTCTCGGCCTTCTGATATACGTCTCACTGGCCATCCACCCTGCGTGTCACACTCGCCGCAGCCACCCTTCGGGCGGACTGAAAGGGGGCGGGTGGTCGATCCGTCCCGGACCCCGTAAGCACCGCAGCTTGCGAGGAGCGCAGCGGCGGTCCCGGAACGGTCGGTCGAGCACCCGCGGGCTTTCGAGGACTGCACCATCTCGGCCACGGTCGTCGCGGTCGCGTTTCCGCTAGTCCCACCGAGGGCGGACACCCCACTGTTTCCACTGAAAGAACGCCCCCCGTTTCGAGTGTTGTTGTGGGTCGTCGCGACGGCGATGACCCAGTCCGACAACGCGCGAAATACCCTGTGCTGTGAACCTGATAGGACTGCGTCCGTCCCCATGCCCCTTCCACTGTCTGCCCCACTGTGCCCTACGCTGTCTCCAGGGCCCACCACCCCGTGTGCAAGATGACTTCCCCCACTGATCTTCGAGTCAGTGTCTGCCAACTGTCGCCATGGTGGCCGCCCACCCAGTCGCCGTGATCTCCTATCCACTCTGGCTCTGCCCTGGCCGACTGTCCCACCGTTGACGACGTCGACTGTCCTACTTGGTTCGGCACTGCCGGCGGCCCGTTGCTGTGTCGCCAGCCTGTCGGTCCACCTGTCGCGTCTGTCTAGCCAATCTGGTAGTTCACCCCTCCTGGGGGTCGCCCCCTTGGCGCTCGTCTGAAGCCCACTCTCGGTCGCCTACGGCTTCACCTCTGTATTCCCGTATTCCCCCCTTTCTCTTTGGACAAATACCCCAGGAATACGCGAGCGATAATAGCTTCAAAATTTCCGAAGAGGTCTATAGACAATTCTTAGCGCGTAACTGGTACTGGGACGCTTCATTTCGGATAAAATAGAGTGATAAATGCATTGAGAACGTCTGAGAACCCGATAAGTCCGAGTATACTGGTGTAGAACGCGGATTTGAGCAGGCGATTAGCAGTGGGACACCTGTAAGAAACTGGGACACGTATATTTTCTACATTTCCCCACATCTGATATGCATTCATTGCTGGTTCGATAGTGGGACACCCGTATGAAACTGGGACACGTATATTTTCTGAATTTTCTCACAAATGAGATAGTGATAGTATACACTCAGCAGTTGAAAACCTGCATCAAGGTGGGACACGGTTGATTATAGCATCTTCCCATTATTGAGACGGTATATTTGTGGAGATATTATGGAAAACGGGTCATTAGAGGCTGAGAACGCTATCATCTGGGGTATGCTAATCAAGAGGGGTTCCACACGCCGAATAGTATGGATTCTAATAGGTGAACCAGCAGTCGGCACTGGGAAGGACGTATTCGAGTTCACACCCTCCACTGACTATGGGTGAGTAGAGAAGGAACCAGTGGTATCTTAGAACTGCGTTTGGCTCAGTTCAGGCTTGGTACTGACCCGCGCCGTCACTGTCGTCGAGCTGGTCGTACATCGCGTCGGGGAAGGGCAGACTCTGATAGATGTTGTATGGACAGAACGACTTGCCGATGCAGTGACGCTGCATATCGTGGTTGTCACAATGCATCGGGAGTGGCGCATCCCCGTCGATCTCTCCGTGGCGCAATTCATAACGTGCCTGATAATCGGTAGTTTCGCGGTCGTACCAATCCCACTTACTTTCGAAAAGTTCGTGGATGTCATCAACCACCGCGTCTTCGCGTTCGGCCTCGGGGAGATCGTGGTATCCTTCGAGCCAATACACCATCCGAACGAAGTTGAACAGGTCTTTTCGTACTGGCCCACCGTTGTCTAATTTTAGGGCCTCAATCATATTCTGGAAGCACGGTAACTCAAATATATCATCAAGATCATCGACTGTAATTTGCTTATAATTTCCACTCCCACGACCGACTGAATAATCAGCAGTCCCTCTGTCGTATCGCTGGATTTCGACGGCGGGATAATCTGGCGAATCTGCCATCTCGCCTAGCTTCATCGCCAGCGATTTCGTATTCTTGATATTTCGTTTTGCCCGCCCTTCACCGAACCCGTCGGCGTCGTATTTCTGGATAGCTTTGTAGTAGTCCTCGGCCTGATTGAACTCGGTGGTGTCTAGATCGTCGGCTTCTTTGGCCGCGTTTCGGACGAGTCGAAGGAGATTTGCTTGGGGGTCCCAGTCGGTCCAAAGGTCCTCCTCTTCACCGTGACGTATCAGGTCCTCGATAGTCTCTTTGATGACCTCGGCCTCGTTGTAGGTGTACTGGTATTGCTCTTCGGGCACCGAGTTCCAGGCGACGGTGACAGTCCGCTCGAAGACTTCCTTCTGGCGGTCGGCAAGGAGGCAGACTGCATGATGGGTTGGGACGTAGATACAATTGTTGTCGATGTGGTAGTTCGGTTCGCCAACCACTTCGTTCGTGTCGGGATTATAGCTCCCACCCCAACTCCCATTGTGGAAGCGGGCCTGACAGATTTCGCTTGCTGCGGCGAGTGGGATTTCCACGAACCAGTCATATTCTGGGTGCTTCTCAGGGCGTTTTTCGAGCGCACTGGCTCCCTTCGCTGGGCGGGGTCGCTCGTGGTCAATTTCGGCCTTATACAGTTCGTCGTACATCTCCCCGGCCGTCTGGTCCCCCATCTCGGTGAGGATACCGAGTAGCAGTTCCGTGTGGTACTGGCGGACGTACTGGATGAGTTGAATTTTCTCCGGTGGGGCGTTCTCGACTTTGGGGTGCTCCCTGATCGCACAGGCAGTGACAGCGGCGATAGCGGTGGCCCGCGCTGGGTCCGTAAGCGGCGGGTCGCTTCTGATGGGCTTGGTTCGTGTTTCGGGGTCCATCGACTGCCTAAAGAAGTAGTCGACGTCGGCAACGAGCTGGTCGATGTCGTCGTTGTACCAGTCAAACCCCCTGTCGAGTAACCGCCTCACTTCTTTGTCAGAGTGGAGGTCGGCAAACAGTGCGACTTCGAGTGCTTTCCGGTCAGTATCGACTTGCATGGTTACTGGGTTGGTTCGGCGGTGCTACAGACCGCTGGGACGGCGTCTGAGCGGTAGTCAAAGCCTGGGCTCTCGATGGGCGTGACGACCCGAGAGACGCCGGCATGGAGCGAATATGGAAGCCTGATGACCCGCGACTCGTCGGTCGTCACGGGCGTGTCGATGGGGATGTCTTTCTTCTCTTCAAGTATGGTGGCGATGTGCCGGCGTGGGACCTCGCTGTAGCGGTACTCTGGGGCCGGGTCGTACATATAGACGTGACAGCCCTGCCCGGAGTAGACGACCTGTGTGGCGTCAGTATCGAGGCTGTCCTCGAAGTAGTCCTTCACCTCGAAGCCGTATTCCAGCGCCTGATCGAGGTCTGCGAACCGGTACGGGAACCCTTCTGGTGGCGCTTCGAAGACGCCGGCACGTCGCTTGAGGTCGTCATCGGTATCCTCTTCGTCGCCGTCGACGGCGTCTTTCGCATACTCCAGTGCGACGTCTTTGGCGTCAATGTCAACGACGAGAACCCAGTTCCGGTCGTGGAAATCAGTGGCGTAGTAGACTGCTTCTGGGACGGAGGGAACGTCGGCGAGCTCCGGCGAGACGAGTTTGTGCCGTCCGCTGATCGGGTCATGTGCCGGCGGGGATTTGATGAACTGCTTGATACTACCATTGCCGCTCCACTGTGAGAAATCGCTACTATCGTCACCGAATGCTTGCCTCCGTACGAATTGCTTTTCAGGGACGGTGTCGCCCTTAACTGGGTAGGCTTCTCGGAAGGCGACTCCGATCTCTTTGGGTTGGCACTCTCGAATGAACGCTGGTACCTTCTCGAAGTATTCGTCAAACTCGGTCTGGTAGTATTCTGCGATTTCGTCAGTGGTGGCTTCTCTCCAAGTCATTAGTCGCCCTGTTCAAGTTTTGCGTATGTTCTTGCGATGTCGACACCAGCTAAGTCGCGGTCGCTAGCGTATTCTTCCAGCCTGTGGGTTCGTTCCGTCGCTCTCGTGGGAAGTTCCCCACCAAGCGCTGACTCGTTGACCATTCTCCACACCTCCGAGAATGCCCGCTCGCTGGGGTGTGCCCAGATGACGTCCCCGGGAGCTTCAGACAGTTTTTCGTAGTCTTCGGCGACAGCGGCTGGGTTGTTGCTCTCGGTTTCGACCTCGCCAGTGACAACGACCCCGCCAATGTTGTCGTACCCAACCACATCGTATGTCTCGCCCTCGTACCGAGCGTATGGTTCGCTCCAGGCGACATCGTCCCTCTCAGCGATGTATTCGGTCAGGAGATGCACACCAACACGGTGCTCCATTTTCTCCATGTGGTCACCAAACTCGTTCCCGGGGACACTGTCGCTGACCACTCGCCACCCCTTGCGCGTTAGCGAGTAGTACTTTCTATTGCCGATCTTCCCGTCATCGACATACTCACATTCGATCAAGGCATCAACGTCTGGGTCCCCAGCACGATCCCGCACGTCTGTCATCGAATCGGTCAGTGAGTACCAGTCCAGTTCGTCACGGAACGCACTGGCGATGAGTGCCATGAACTCTTTATCATCCGCCGAGAACTCGTGGTCGTCATGGCGCTCAAGGTTGAAGTCTGCGTACGCCTCTGGCAGTGGCGTGGTTAGAGACACGTTCGTCGGGTGCTCTGAGTCTGTATTCTCCTCCGTTGTTTGCTCACCATCATCAGTGAGGTCTATTTCGGTGCGATCTCCATCTGCATCTTCCACTGGCTCTGTTTCGAAGGGGTCTAGATTGGCGACTGTCTGCTGATCGTCTTCACTGTCTTCTGTCTGCTGTTCGTCTTCGTCTGGCTCGTTTCCTGTAAACATGTTATCGGTGATATCGTCGGAGATTCTGCCGTCGCTTTCTGGTGTGTCTTCACTGCTGTTACCGCCAGTCCTCTGGGGAGTCGGAGTGGGTTCGTCCCCGTCATCGGACTCAGTAGCTTCGCTGTCGGTCCCGTCGCCAGTTCCACCGCCAGCCACTGCGCCGGTATCTGACGCTGTGGTGTCGTCGCCCCTGCCGTCGTCGCCTTCGTCGACGTCGGAAGCGTGGGGTGTGCTTTCTCCGGTCGGGGCACTGACTTCCTCCATCGTCTCCGTATCAACCGCGTCATCAGACGCCTGCTGTTTCGCGCTCTTGTGGAGTTCAACTGGCTTCATCTCCATGCCTTCTAGCCCAGCGATATGCGACAGCGCTACCATCGACCGATAGTACTCTTCTTCTGGAAGACTCGTCAGCAACTCTCGGGCCATGTTGGCGAGGTCACTATGCTTGTCGACGGCTATCTCACCGCAGACCTCTTCGATATCGTCTTTCGACAGTGGTGCATACGCCCCGAAATCCGGAGTCTCACTGTCCGGGCCGGTCGGCGCTGTGTCTTCTTCGGTGTCGGTTGCTTGGCCGTTGACGGACGCCTCGGAATCATCTGCGGGTTCTGAGTTAGGAGCAGAGTTGGTGGCCGCGCTGGATTCATCACCCACTGTTGTCCCAAGATCAATCCTTCCATCATCATCATCATCACTTCCAGAATCCATGACGGCGGGTGTCCCCGATTCTGTCCCCCGTTCATTCTGTTGCGAGTCGCTATCTGTTGCGGGCACACCTGGGCTTGGGGCAGACCCTCCCCCGTCTTCGCCGTCGTCTTCTTCGCTTCCGCCAAATCCGATAGCATCACCGGCAGATTCTCGCTTTGCGATTTCTTTGGCGGACGGCCGAACGTACCCATGCCGGTTCGCAACGTAATTCTGGCGCTGTTCGTAGAGCGCGTAGAATTTCGTCCGCTCTTGCTCATCGAACGCTTCATCGCTTTCGGGGTGGCCATCGGGAATCCCAAGAGACTTGATCGAGAACGGCGGCGGCACGTCTGCCCCGAACTGTGGTGCTGGCAGGTCGGCAATCCATTCGCCGCCACTCAACTGTCGAATCTTGTTCCGGATTTCTTGACTGTCCTTATCGCCGTGAACGAGGGATTCGACGATCCGCTGGTCCGGTTCGAGTTGGCCGATGATTTTCGTCTGAACGTTCGTGATGAGCTCGTTGTACGTATCGCTATCAGAGTGTTTCCGGACCTGCTCGGGGAACTGCATCACCATCCCCAGTGACAGCCCGAACTCTCGGGCTTCGGGAATTAGCGTGTTCGTGACGAGCTCTGTAGAGACGATGGGCGCGGCTTCCTCAATGACGAGGTTCACCGTGTTGTCGATGCTTTCGTGGGATTTCCGATCGTTGTATCGGGACCGGACTGCCCCCCAGAGTGCCGACAGGATATACATCGAGAACGCTTGCTGGGATTGGTCGCGAACGAAATCACCCGTGTCGAAGAGAATAACCTTGTCAGATTCGAGGACTTCCCGGAAATCAAGGGCGCTTTTCGGCGGGTCGATTTCGTCGTCGTCGACGTTGTCGTTCTCTTGTGCCTTTTTGTACCCCTCTCGGGTGGTGTCGTTGATCTCGTAGGTCCCAGTTTCTTCGTCCCAGTCAGGATTCTGGTTGAACAGCCGGAAGAGGTTGATGTCCTCCTGCAGGTCGTCGAGCCGGTTGATGACGGCCTGCATCGTGTTCTTGAAGTCTTGCTCGGCGTTGTTGAGTTGGTTGCTCAGGATTCGCCGAACTTGGGGCTGGTGCGAGACACGGGGAACGGTCTGGTCTGCATACATCTCGACAGCGGTGTCGTACAGTTCATCGAGTGTGTAGCTGTCTGCCCCGTGTTCTCTGTCGAACTGTAACTTGATGAGCGCTCCAAGAACGGTTTGGGCAACGTAGGCAGTCCCGTAGTTTTCATCCACCATTTCCATAATGAGGTGGAACTCGTCGGCCTTCTGTTGAATCGCGTCGTCGCGATTCATCCCCTCGTGCAGGTAGGGCCGAATGTCGAAAAACGGGATTGCAGGAAGGACTTCGGGAACGTCGAATATCTGAACGTTCCGTAATTCGTCGAAGGTTGCGGCATGGGATTTCGCGTAGTTTTCGACCATGTCCCCGCTTTTGGGGTCAACGAGGATTGTGGGGCCGTCGACGTTCTCGTGCAGGGAGAGCAACATTCCGATGGTGTTGATAGTCTTCCCTGCCCCGGATGCACCGACCTTCAACCAGTGGTTTGTCAGGACGTTCTCGGGGACGCTGGTTGGCTCTTCTTCGGGGATGCCGTCTTCGTCGAAGGCGTAGCCGATATCCATGCCCCCGGTGAGCTGATTGTGAATCTGTGGGCGTGGCCGGCGCAGATGATTGGCATCGGCGTCGGTGGTCCCGGCGGATCGGAAGGCATCGCCGTCCATGTCTTCACCGCTAGGGATGATGATGAAATCGCTGAGTTCGTCAGCGTTCAGGATGAGTTCTGGCCGCTTTTTGGGGTCGTTCCAGAGGTTCATGGGAGTGACCCAACTGCGGCGGTCTTCGCGGGTGACGAGATCGTGATTCATGAAGTTCTGGGCGACCTCGCTGGCCGTGAGGTCCGTTCCCGTCGCCTCGTTTCGGGGTGCTGTCTCGCCAACGACATGGTAGTACACGCCATCGAGCGGGTCGAACAGCGGTTTGAGTGACCCAAGGGCTTCGTCTGCAGCAGCCATACTGCCATCTTTCAGCGGAGTGGCTGTGTCCGGGTCAGGGGTGAACTCCTCGTAGGGGGTAAACGAAACCGCACGGACGTTCGCGTTGAACGTTTTCTTCGGGCGCTTGTTTTCGATCAGTTTGATCCGGCGGTACTCGTACGCTTTCAGGTCCCTGTCTTCGTCGGTCTCGTAGCCACCGAGGACGTACTTTTCGAGCCAAGGCTGGCTAAAGTCGCCACTCCGAATGCTCTGTTTTCGGTCCTGTGCTTCATCGCTCCAGTCGCGTCGGGCCTGGAAGACGACTTGGAATGCGGTCGGCACTTCGGCGTCTTCAAGATGCTCGAACAGGGTTTCGATGGTTTCCGGTGACTCGACGTCGTTTTCTTCGTTGTTTTCGGATTCGTATTCTGGATTGGATTCAGTCGCGGTCTTGAGGGTGGTCATCCAGTCTTTGATGGTTTCTTCTTGTCCGTACCACCGCGTTGCCTTGGGGTGGGTGTAGTCCACTGCTGGACGGGCAAACACGTCGTTGCCGTCCGGTGTCAGGGTCGGGCCGTCGAGGGTGACATCGGCGAGTTGGTTCTTTTTGTGGTCGGTTTCGATGACGTGGGGGCCGGCGTCTGTTGCAGGATTGACGAGGATCGTCCCCGACACTTCGTCGTTGTCGACCTCGAGGGGGACCTTCCGGTCACGAGTGGAGTGGTCGTCGTCCTCGTCGTCGCCGGACTCGTCATTGTCACGGTTGAACAGTCCGTGTCCGCCCTTCCCTGTGCTGTCCGGTTCGCCATCTCCATTTTCGCCATCTTTATTTTCGCCATCTTCATTTTCGCCTTCCGTCCCAGGGACCATTCGGTGCGGGTCAAAGGGGAAGAATGGTTCTTTCGCATCTTCGGAGCTTATAATAAAGATAGCTTGTACTTCCGGGGGTGGTGAGTCGCTAACGAACACTCGGTGGTGAAAGTGGCCCAGTGTTGGTTAGTCGGAAGGTGGCGTAGAGTAGTTCACAGGGCAGTTGATTGCAGAACTATCGCTGGTGAATTGGCTGGTCAGTAGGCTTGCATATGTTGCGCAGTGAGAAATACGTCGAAATTAATATTCAGTAGTCTGAACAATCGCCAATATGTCGAGGCTGTCTCTGATAAGTATAATACTGGGGATTGTGCTGCTCGGAGTTGCTGGATACATGGCATACTCTCAGCAACAAAGCCTCTCGTCCGGGGTGCAGATTGAAGTCACGGTAGAGAGCAAAGAAGTCACCATGGATTCCTCAAAAAGCGGGGACAGGTACACCCCCCACGTCACTTACAGCTACACGTACAACGGAACCCAATACACTTCCGACAACATCAGACCGGGAATAGGAACAAAAGCGTCCGACACAAGGGCTGCCGCGGAAGACAGAATTGACCAGTACAATGTCGGGGAGACAACCACGGCCTATGTCGTGCAAGGCTCGCCCTCAAAATCGTATCTTAAGAAAAAGAGTAGCCCTCTACCACTTATATTCGGTATCTTAGGCCTACTCCTGATCGGAAGACCAGTCTACAAATCTGTCGCTTCTTAATTTCGAACCGCTCCGTTAGGGTGATGTCCTTCCGCTTGGTTGCGGAATCACTCCTTCATATTCTGGCTCTAAGTCTCGCACGTGATTCGTAACAATATATCGCTCATGCGTAGCACATTGTTGATGTAGAGGTGTCTTGCGATTATGATACAGCCCGAGTTAGATAAGAACCAGCTCGCTGAGCGGTCTAACGGTCCGTTTCTATCCTCGCTCCCTTCGGGATAACTGTATCAACAATCTCCTACGGAAGAGCGTTACACAATTGTGGCAGAAAACAATACTCTTGACATAGGACACACGCAATTCATTTATTATTCGCGCAGGATTTTTTTACTCTCTATCCATATATATGATGGAGGAAACGAAACTATGGGACTCATAGACGAGCTTAACGAGGACGAGGATGATAAGCACGATGCGAATGGCAGCGAGGGAAGTCGAACGGAAAATGACGGCCGTGGTGCGCTGTACGACGATCCACACGCATACTAACAGCGTATCAACCGGAAGCCTCCGGACTAAGCAGAGCCTCGGTTACCAGATCCTAATTTAGTATTCGCTGTACTCGCACATCACACCGCTTAGTGCCGCTGTTCACCGGTAATCCCGGTGATCAGTCTGAACTCCTTGTGATTTCCGAAGCTAACCAATAAACGCTCATGCGTAGCACATTGTTGATGTAGAGGTGTCTTGCGATTATGGTATAGCCCGAGTTACATAAGAACCAGTTCGCTGAGCGGTCTAACGGTCCGTTTCTATCCTCGCTCCCTTCGGGATAACTGTATCAACAATCTCCTACGGAAGAGCGTTATAATATCTTTGAGTGTCGGGCTGGTATGGGTATCCTATACTGCTCATTAGCGGATCAGACTCACCAGTTTCGGGGAACTATCGTCAGCTACCCAATCCACCCGCCGATCTCGCCCTCCTCACTGTCTGCCGGAGCATTGTCTGCTGTCTTCGGAGCGGAGTCAAACGGCCGTTCAACGAGACGCGGCACTCCGTCATCGTATGTCCGGTTGGGGCGTTTTACACAGCCGAACGTCACGATGGGGCTACACTCAACGCAAGAGTGTGTCGCTCCGTCGAAGCCGTTGATTGTCACCGACCAGAAGATGACGCTTGCGAGCTGATACGTCTCCGCTGCTGGTCGACGAGTACTGGCAGACCGGCAGAACGGAACCTGCAGATATCAATCACTCAGAATCGACGAGACCTGCAAGCCACTCAGGAACTGGAACAATGGGAGACGACACAACTGCTGATTCAGCCGACTCGCCCAGATATGTGAGTCGTGCAGTCACTGAACTCTCTGTTGGGAGTTGCTGCTCAAGCAGCCACGCATAGAACGCTACCTGCAGCCGATGCTGTTTCCTAGTTTCCTGCTCAATTGAACTGTGTGTGAGTTTTAGCTCGTCAACAACCCACTGTCCATCGGACTGAACAGAGACGATGTCTGCTCGATTTTGGGTTTCTATCTCGATACCATCTATCTCAAGCACGGTATGAATCGGTTCCTCGACGTACTGGGTCTGGGCTTGCTGGATCTCCTTCCACGTATCGCTGGTAGCAAACTGTGGACAAATACGATCACTGAGATACGTCTGAATCGAAGCCCGCATTGCAGGCGTAATCCGAGAATCCGAGGCCGTAACGCTCCGAGCTAGAATCTCTGGGAGCGGTCGATCAAACGACCGGAGGCTCGCGGTAGACACGTTCTGCGAGACAGCACGTGTGAGTACCTGATGTATGATTTCTCCAAGTTGTTCTCGCTCGATCCCATCCGGAAGGTCTGCGTCTATTGACTCACTTCGAGTAGAGACGCTCTCTCCTCTCTCATCTAGGATATATTGCGCCTTTGAACCAATCGCGTTGGCGGTGAGTTGGTACACTGATGTTCCGTTCACATATCGGCTTGTCCATCCGGTCTTGGTTTTAGCTGGGACGTGAGCACTCCGGGGCGTTGGCTGTTGGCCCTCGCTCGATTTTCGCTCTGGCAACGCGACGTCGTTCACACCGACAGTGAGTGCCGCTTCTTTCTCAGCGTTGGACACTGGGGCCTCGTATATACCTGCTGATGAGTTCTCTTCAAACGAGAGTGCGTCAGCCAGCGTTGCTATCCACGACGTTTCAACACCGTTATCTCGGCGTTCATAGGGTAGTGAGAGGACGAGATGATCGCGCGCTCTCGTGAGAGCAACGTACAGGACTCGCCACTGTTCTGCACAGTATCGCTGACTGATCCTACTGAGCGATGGAGGGCCAGCAATGCGACCGTCACTCCAGTAGTCACTCGCCCACCGAAGTGACCCATAGTCCGTCGTCGCAGGCCCTTGGTCATCTGACTGTGTGAGCGGTGTTCGAGAGACTGTCTCTGGCGGCGCAAGCGCCAGTGTATCGCCGAGTGCAAGAAACGTGTCAGTATGCGGGCCCCGAAAATTCACGGAGCCGCTCGCATCTGCGAGACAGACAACGCTGTCTTCGTCGCCTTTCATATTGTGGATCGTCCGAAACACGATATCGTACTCGTCTTGATTTGGCACGGGGTGGACGAGGCCGTCTTTTGGCTCCGCAACATAGCTGTTCAGGATCTGAGCGAGTTCACTGAGTGAATATCTCTCATCGCCTTCCCAGTCTTCGATCGAGTAGAGAAGTGCATCGCAGGCTGCCAGACGTCGTTCAGGATCTGGTACTTGACCAAATGGGTCTGCACGCAAGCCAAGCATCTCGATGATCTCTTCGGCAACGAGCGACCCCGGATCACTCGTGTGCCGAGCACGCCGCCGCGCAAGAGCCACGAGCCCGGCCAGGAATCCGTCTTCAGTGGCTGCTTGTCGATCAGAATCACCACGTTCTGCCACGGCATCGATTTGATACCCGGCATCCTCGAATAACGCAGTGCTCTCGGACGAAAGCGGGAGACACTCGGACTCAACGAGGCGACGGGTGCGCTCGGGGTCATATGGCTCAACCAGCCACCGGACGACTCGACAGATGAGTTTGATCAGCGGGTTCTCGAAGAGGTGAGTACTCGCATTGACGACAGAGAACCCCTGACTTGTCAGCTGCTCCGCCAGCTCATCCATATTCGAGCGAGTGGCAAACAGGACTGTCACGGTGTCATGTCCGAATGTACCATCTGTAAGTCCGCCAGCGAGATAATTCGCCACTGGCGTCTTTTCTGTCTTGAACCAGTCTGGAGTCCCAGGCGCCCCTTCTGGCTGTGTGTATCCCGCAATATGGACTGCAGGGTCTGCTGTCCCACTTCGCGTCGGCTCGAGCGAGGAATAGTCGGTGTTCGCCGAGACAGCGTCGACACCGCCTCCACGGGCTGGGTCTGTGAACACGTCACCGAAGATCGTATCCACAGCTGCTGCGATGTCCGGGCGCATCCGGTAGGTGCGAGACCCAGAGTAGGACCGATGCTCTGTCCATTCCGTCTCGAAGTATTCACCACGCTTGAAGCCCGTCACAAACTGCTCTGGCCGAGCATTCCGCCAGACGTAGATGCACTGATCGACATCGCCAGCCATCAGCACCCGTGTCTCGTCGGTAACAAACGGCGCTAGCGCATCGTGCTGTGCAATCGAGATATCTTGCGCTTCGTCGATGAGCAGCGATTGGAACTTGGCAGTATATCGCGCTTTTACGCGGGCTCGGTATTCTTCCGACGCACTCTCGTCGGCGCCGGCTATGTCCTCCAGCGGGTTGTCGAAGTATTCAGCGATCCAGTAAGCGATGTCAGCGTGCGAAACAACACCCTGCTCACGACACGCAGCATCGTACGCACGTTCGTACCCTTCGAGAACAGTACAAAACTCTTCGATACAGGTGAGCCACTCTTCATAGCACTCTTGGTCGTCCTTGACAGCCTCGTTCGTTTCCCCATCTGTTTCAGGCGGTTGTTGGGCTGCAAAGTCGGTGGCGACGTCGTCGTCGTAGAATGTGCGTATGTCTCCAAGGAGGTCTGCAAGCGTCTCTGGTGGCCCACTTGGATACACATCGGTGACGGTGTCTCGAAGCTGGGCTTCGAAGTCGTCGATCGAGAGCCGCCGATCGCGCTTTTTCGCTCTCGCGTCCTCGAGAAGGGTATGAAGGCGGTCGTCCGACTCGTCGTCCGAATCGGCAGCAGTCGGATACGCAGTATCGAGCCGTGTACACTGGTCAGAATAGGCCTCATCTTGGCGGACCGACGCTATGCAGTTCTGTCGAAGGAGCGAGAGCTGCGACGCGTTCCCGACGCTCGGCATGCCATCAAAGCCAAGTTCAGACGCAATATCCTCGAATATCCCACGGAGTACGCTGTCTATCGTCCCGATATGGTCTGTCATCTGAAGGCGACGTTTGAGCCGGTCTGCCGTCTCGGGCGATATCTGGACAGGATACGCTCCATCCGTATCCTCAGCAAACGCATCAAGCGCGTCTCTGATGCCTGGTTCGATGCTCGCTGCATCCTCACGTGAAAACGAGATCACACAGAGTTGTTGTTCGGGACACCGGTCGCCGGCAGCATCAGCCCGAACAAGGGCCTCTGCGGCGACCTGGTTGAGCGTCGTGGATTTCCCAAATCCTGGATTGCAATCCAGAGCGAAGAAGCCAGCGTCGTGCTGAAAATAGTCCTCACGGACAGCAGCCTGTTTCCCCTTCATCGGGGGAACAGTCTTACTCATTCATTTCCCCCGTCTGTGCTGACGTTCTCTGAAACCGACTTCCGAATCCGATCAGGTAAGATGACATCTTGCCCCAACAGCTCGCGATACGCGTCTTCACTGAGTGTCGTTGTCGAGAGGTTCTCCAGCAGTGGTGACCGCTGATAGCTGACCCCTTTCACATCTTCGGTAAACCGAGTCACGATCATGTGATTCGTCGCCGTCCGAACTGCGTCGACTGCGTGGTCGTACTCGCGTTCTTCAGTCCACGCACCTCTGACACCAAGGGTGCGTGCCTCGGGTGACACGCCGTCTGTGACGGCCGTCTGGACTTCCACCGGGAATTCGCCGTGGGGTTGCTGCGGCCATTCACCGTCGACGAACCCGAGTGCGATGACGAATGGATACGACCGTAACCACGTGTCAGTCGCATCGAGTACATCGAGTCGCTCAGCGTTCTCGTGTTCCCGGCGACCTGGGCGAGCTGTTGCGATCGTCTCGATCACCTCCAGAACTGACGACCATGACGACTCGATCTGGTGTCGGTCACGCCAGTCGGCGTATTTTGCACGAGCCTCGCGTAGCAAGTGATCAGAATCAGTATCCCCGGCGACGCGCTGTATGGCCCGGGCAGCACGTGACGTCTCAGTATATGCTACTGTATCGTTTTCCTCGATGTTCGGAAGAACAACAGTCTCAAACCCATCCAGAACTGGGCCAAGCGTAGCGAGAATATCATCTGGTTCCGGCGCAGATCGATGGCGCTGGCACCAATCAAGATAGCTCTCGAAGCGACGCTGGACCTTTTGACTAATCGACGTCGTCATGGCAATAGTGTCACGCCACTGATCCAGCGTTCCGGAATAGTCCGTGCCGACGCCCTGCCGGATTTCACTAAGCTCAGCAGGTGTAAGCGGTGTAACGCTCTCATCTCCCTCCGCGTTATCCTCCGTGACGAGCCACTGACATTCCAGTGGCCGGAACATGGTCTCGGCATCGATAGTGCCGGCAGACGCAGCGGCAAGCACTGAACAGGTCTCAGCCACGACTCGATACGGGAGCGATCGCTTCAGCTCTAGTTGCGTCCAAAACGAGAGATGACGTCCGTATGTGTTCGACGCACGGGTCAAATCACGTTCGTACTTGTCGATATCACGAGCAACGATCGCGATATCACTCACGGAGACGCCCTCTCGAAGCAGCCCCTCACAAACCGCGAGTGCAGCCCTCGCCTCCTCAGCCCGTGTTGGGGCCACGATCTCCGTTGCTGGCGTAGTCCGGAACTCATCGATCTGCAAGCGCTCAATCGAAGCTGACGAACTCGGAGTACTACTACCGTCCAATCGCGACTGAAGTCGGCTGGCAATCCGCGGGCCAGTGCGTGCACGGAGATAGAGATGGACGGTACTCGACGTCTCGCGACCGATCGCTGTCAGAAACGCGAGCAGCGGCGTCCCCAACGTACTAATTCCGACGACGTTGACCCGCTCAATCCCAGCGTACTCTTTCTGCCAAGCATCCCCTCCTGTGTTTGTTACGACTTCAGTGCCCGCCTCTAACACCGCCTCTGTGGAGATGTATTCCTCGACGCGGTCGCGAAGTTGCTCCTCGAGACTGCTGATGCCCGTCAGAAGGTCAAGTGCATCCAGACGAGCAACGCCGTCAAGCTCAGCACAGACCGTCTCAAGTGCGGAACGGCGTGTTGAATGATGGCCTGTGAGTAGCGACAGCTCTTCTCGCGCTGCTTCGATCCGATCCAACTGGGTTGTAAGTGACGTTCCAAAGACACGAGATAATCGAGACACATCTCCAGACGGAGACTCCAACAGATCTTTGAGCACCCGAAGGCGATCCATTCGATCAAGAACCGCCGGATCTGATTCCTCCGGTGATGAAAGAAGCTCGGTCGCCACGGCTGCTGGCGTGAGCAATGCAAGTGAACTTCGCGGCTGATTTCTATCGGCAATCACTCGTTTCAGGTTTCGCCGATGAAACTGTTCAGGGGCAAGAACAATATCTGTCGGCTGCTGGGCACGGCGAGCGCGGTTTATCAACTCCTCTTCTCCACAAATATGGATATTTTCTACGTCAACGGGCGACTTTGAATGGAGGTGGCTACTCATACTCTCTAGTTTTGTGAACGTAACTCAGTACAAGCGCGCATGGTATAGAAACTGGTGTGAGTACATACCTTTTTATCAGCAAGCCGGCTACTATTGTGTGCACACAACACTGGCGCTCCACGCCATCTCTTTTGGGACGCACGCTTACTCATCCAGTAGCCACCTCGCTACGCAGAGCCGCTAGTACAATTGCAATCTCAAACGCTTGTTTACGACACTTTCAGAGGTTGTGACCCTGATTGACTTACTATTCTCTGGTATTCGTCAGCAGTTCGCTTCAATGCCAGCCACTAGCCGCTTGTCAAGGAACCGTTCTCGGAGTGTCCTGTCGTTGCTGATACTTCCGAGGAGTTGTCGAACGCGGTCGGGTGACTGCAAGAGATTATATCGGTTGACAAGGGCAGTTGCAGGTCGTGTTCCAACTGGCCGGTCCGTGACTGCCGCATCGCGAAGCGCGAGGCGAATGACCTGCAGGTCGTGGCGAGAGTCAAAGCCCCACGCTGCCGCTCGCTCTTCGAGTTCGGTATCGTAGGTGTCGAAGCCGATGATATTGTGACACTCCCGACAGAGACAGACCCCCTGATCAGGGTCATGTGACCAGTGGTG
>Ga0207754_100196_pt1 | contig 33177 bp, 28 predicted proteins | sample A23E1SouthBayCA_FD_187728 | JGI IMG/M metagenome (GOLD analysis project Ga0207754, IMG submission 187728) | Aerobic enrichment media microbial communities from Eden Landing Ponds, California, USA - A23 E1 (SPAdes) | ecosystem: Environmental > Aquatic > Marine > Unclassified | place: Emeryville...
CTCTGTCGGACTCGATTTGTCGCTCACGACATGGCGTGGCCGCTTCAGGATCTCGCCTACGCCGATATGATGGAGGCTGTCGTTGATCGCTTCGACACCGGTGACAAGCGCGACCTCGTAGGCGTCTACGACCAGCTGATCGGCAATGATATATGTGACCCCTTCGAGGACAGCAGCGAGGCTGTAGACGCGTATAAGACCGCTGGGTGGCTGCCACTACTCAAACACAATCTCGCTGATAGAGTGATTAGTCAATACTGCTCCTTCGGTTTGATGTATTGAGTAGGCTACGATCAAATCAATCCTGAATAGCCCTATATCCTGTAGCACCCGACCTAAGCCACACAACAACTGCGACAGCGAACAGTACAAACTCAAATATCTCGGAGAACCCCAAGCTAAAATCCAAGAAAACTTGCAGGGAAGATTGGTCAGTTGGATACGGTGGTGGAGATAGCAGGGGCCATAGAAGGTATCTCACCCACTGTAATTGGCCACATTCTCCCTGCAACAATCCAACCACTACACTCGGAGAAGGATCTACCAAGACGTGTGAAACTACCCCGATGCCAAACCCGGCAGCAATATCTTCGCGCTGGCAGCGTAAACCGATCCAGTAGGCGACTGTCACGACCAATAAGATCGTCCGTATTGAGTGCATTAATGACCGGCCTGCGGGGAGTATCGAAAATGTCCACGCAAGTGGCTTGTCAATGAGATCCGGTAACTGGCTCCCGATTATAACCGCTACTAGCGGAAACAGTCGCTCCTGCTGTCCGCGCAACTGTACGATCCCGGCGTATAATAAATACGCGACAGCTATATGACCCCATGGCCACATTTCATATCGCTTCTGAGTCAGGGAATGTGGCGCTTTGGTTCTGTCTACACAATTTTTGTGATATGACTCGGTTGCGAAAACGTTGAGTCAAGTTAGAAACATCTGAATTAAAGACAAATATGTTGTTTTGGGTAGATTTATCTATGGTTGGGTTAACAATAATGTCAATGGGCGGTATTGAAGTGAGTGTTGTCTGCCCCGCTTACAATGAGGAGGATACTATTGAAGACACCGTCAGAGTCGTTATAGAAACACTCTCGGATTTTTTGCCCTCTCAATCATTCGAAGTTCTCATCGCTGAAGACGGCTGTGAGGATCGTACTCCGGAGATAGCAACTCGGTTGTCCGAAGAAGATGAACGGATCCGTCATATCCACAGCGACGACCGACTTGGTCGCGGCGGCGCGCTGTCGTACGCATTTGAACAAGTTCGTGGAGATGTGTTAGTCTATTTGGATACCGATATGGCGACAGATATGCGGCATCTTGAGGAACTCGTGGAAGCTATCCGAAGCGACAGCTATGATATTGCGACTGGGTCTCGATGGCTTCCAGAAAGCCAAGCTGAGCGTCCGGCCAAGCGTGGCATACCAAGTCTCAGCTACAACGCTCTTGTACGGACATTTCTTCGATCAAATCTTCAGGATCACCAATGCGGATTCAAGGCGTTTGACCGAGAAGCACTTGATGTGTTGTTGCCTGCTGTACAGGATGAACACTGGTTTTGGGATACTGAAGTGCTCGTGAAAGCCCAACGCCGTGGCTACCGTGTGAAAGAGTTCCCCGTTGATTGGACACCGAAAGGAGATTCGAAAGTTGATCTTATTCGAGATGTATTCGGAATGGGTAGTCAGATTCTGCGTACGTGGTGGGAACTCTCGGTTAGTCCTCGGATCACTCGTCGGGTATCTCTGGGGGTCGGAACGCTACTTGTCGTCATATCGTTAGTGCTGATGACGCAATATCTAAATCCTGAACAAGTTCTCTCCCGAATGGCAGACGCTGATACGCGATTGGTCGCTGTGAGTGCGCTCGTGTATCTCCTTTCGTGGCCACTGCGTGGAATCCGGTATCGAGATATTCTCGAAGCTATGGGGCATAAGGAGCAATGGGGCTTCCTTACAGGTGCCATCTTTATTAGTCAGACTGGCAACCTCGTCTTCCCCGCAAGGGCTGGTGATGCAATTCGAGCGTACGTCGTGAAGGCCCGGCGATCAGTTCCATACCCAACCGGGTTTGCCTCACTAGCTGTTGAGCGGGTGTTTGATCTGCTAACGATTACAGTCCTAGCCGGTATCGTGATGATTGGTTTGGCTACAACGGGATCGACAGGTCAGCTTTCGTCGGTGCTTACTGGACAGGCGGTTGGCGGTGATACTGCGAGTAGCGGTCAAACAGCTGTGGTTGTGGCGGCTGGAGTCGGCACGGTTGCTATTACTGCGGTTTTCGCTATTGTAGCTAGTGCCAATAGCGATCAAAACCTTGTCCGGCCAGCCATCAGACGGATAAGCAACGACTCTTACGCTGACTACGTTGCGGGCGTTATTGAACGATTTGTCGGGGATATACAAATCGTCGCAACTGACAAATCAATCTTCGCCCGGGTTGGATTAGGAAGTATTGGTATCTGGTCGCTTGACGTGCTAACGGCGTTAGCAGTATTCGTAGCCTTTGGATTCAATTTGACACCATCTCTGATTGCTGTGGGCTTCTTTGCCGTGAGCGTGGGGAACCTAGCAAAGGTATTACCCTTAACGCCAGGTGGTATCGGTCTCTATGAAGGCGCGTTCACGATAATTGTAGCTCCGCTAACCCCAGTCAGTGTAACTGCCGCACTAGGTATCGCTATTATCGATCACGCAGTCAAGAACATTGTTACCGTTGGTGGGGGTATTCTGTCCATGGCTTGGCTCAACGTCTCGTTGACGACAGCTGTTGAAGAAACTCAAACAATTAGTGAGAGCACGGAGCAAGCAGTAAATGACAGCGAGTCAGTAGCTGACAAATGAATCCCGACGTGAGTGAGACACAATGATCGGTATTGTCGGCGGTGGAATCGCTGGCCTCTCGGCGGCATATCGGCTCCAACAGCACGGATACGAAACCCGTGTGTTTGAGGCAAATGAGGATCTCGGGGGACTCGCCGCAGTGTACGAGACTGCTGGCGATCCTATTGAGAAGTTCTATCATCACCTGTCGAAATCTGAGGAAACTATCGTTGAGCTCGCTGAAGAGCTCGGACTCGGTGAGGCTATCGAATGGCGAATCGGAAAGAATGCGTACTATATTGATGGAGAAGTCCATCCGATGGACAAGCCGTGGGAAATCCTCTCATTCCCTCATTGGAGTCTCTATGATAAGTTTCGATTGGGAATGCTTACGCTTGATATTGATGTCCGCGGGGGGATTCCGAAGTTTGACACCTACGAGAAACTCAAGGACTTCGAGGATATTCCCATCGAGCAGTTCGCCCGCGAGCACACTACTCAGAACGTCTACGAGACATTTTTCGACCCTCTGCTGGACGCGAAGTTTGGCTCCCGCAAGGCAGACGTTAGCGCCGCCTGGCTGCTGGGTCGTATTAAATTCCGTGGCGAGCGCGACATTCTCAAAGGCGAAATTCTGGGGTATCTGGACGGCAGCTTTGGCCGACTGCTGGATGCCCTCGTCGATGCTGTTGGCCGTGAAAACATCGAAACGAGTACCCGTGTGACTGACGTACAAACCGAGGACGGTACCGTTTCAGGCCTCACGGCCGAGGACAGGAATGGTGAGACGGTCACCGAGGAGTACGACGTCGAGAGCGTCATCGTGGCGGCGATGCCCAATGTCCTCGAAGAACTCACGGGCTACCCATGTGACATCGACTTTCAGGGAACTGTCTGTTCAGTCATCAATATGGACGAATCTCTGCTCAACACCTACTGGCTCAATATTGCCGACGATGCGCCCTTCGGAGCACTAATCGAACATACCAATTTTGTTGAAAAAGAGTGCTATGGTGGCGAAAACCTCCTATACGTCGCGCGGTATATCCAGTCGCTTGATGAGGATGTCTGGCAGCAAGACGATGACGAGATCCGCGAGACGTGGCTCTCGGGTATCGAGTCGCTGTTTCCCAAGTTCGAACGCAGCTCAGTCAACTGGGTACGGACAGCACGGAATCCGCGAACTGCTCCCGTCTATGAGCGAGGGTACCTTGATATGGTCATTCCTTATGATCTCGGCGATAAAGTGGCTAACGGGGTCTACTACGCTGGGATGGCTTCGGAGGCTCAGTATCCTGAGCGGTCTCTTAATGGTGGCGTCGTGGCCGGATACGAGTGCGCCAACCGAATCTTATAAATGTAATTAATTAACTACATTCACTCAAATGAAATACAATCTCGAATATTTTGCACGTGAAGTAGGAAGTTCTGAGGAGTACCTCGCCTACTTGTGCATCTTTTTGACACCGATATTATATGCGGTGGCAAGAATTGCAGCAATTAGTGCCGGAAATACAAGACTGGAATTGGACTTCAGAAGGGTTTGGAGTGGCGTAGCATCAGATGTACTGAATGGTGTTCCTCTCTATTTGGGCGGGACTGGAGATAATAAACCACCCTTGTTCCATTTCGTGAATATATTAACTGGTTTTTTTTGATCATCATGGATATGCTTTTATTCTCGTTATTGGGGTGTTTAATGGCGTGACAGCGATTCTCATATGGAAATTGTTAGACCGCTATGATCGACATAAAGCAGGGCTTATAGCTTCCTTGCTATTCATCATTACTCTTCCTACTCTTAAAGGGCAATGGATCACAGCCTCGTCTCTCGCACTCCCTTTAATTTTAGCGTCATTAATCACTCATCGAAGCTATCTAAGCGGTATGTTTGTTGCTTTTGGCGGTTTGTTTTACCAATATGCAGTTCTTGCCGTGCCTGCTGTATTCATAGTTCAATATTTTCGTGAACAAAATAATCGATTGAGATGGTCAATTGAGTATGGTTTTTCTGGATTAGTGACGCTCGTTAGCGTTTTTTTGATTATGGCCATAATTTGGACTTCTGAAAGCGCCTTGGCAGGTTTTAATTGGAGTTACGGGATTAATCTTGGAGTGACAAGTCCGCCAGCTGTGACGTCCATTCCCAGACCAGATTCGTATATAGCGGCTAGCTGGCTGCTTTCTAAACCTCTACAATGGGCAGGTGTCGGATTTTACACGTTCCAAGTCTGGTTTTCATTAATCGTACCAGTAAGTATGGGAATCTACTATACATTTACAAACAAATTTAAAAATAGATTAGTCCTGCATTTTTCAGTTATGGTTCTATTTTTATGGATGCCATTTTTAATCCGCTCATATCGTGATTATTCCCTATTATCACACGTGTTCATTTGTGGAATAGCTGGAATAGGGCTAGATCTTTGGTTTAAGGACTGAAATTCCGGCGAAAACTATAGGCTAGGAGTAATGCTAGAGTGCTCTCGTCTTGTTGCTTTGAGCTAATAACAACACGCTTGGGGCTACACTTCGCTAACTGAGGCCAGTTGACTATCTACCAGCTATGAGCGGAAATCAGAAAGAGTTCAGTGGGCAGGGACTCTATGGGAAACAGTGTGCAAACGGGAAGCTGCTGAACGGCTCAGTCCAGGAATGGAGACACTCCCAACAGAGCCTTACACGTCGTCTGGATTAATCTGGCAAGCGGTCATACTAACCTCATCCGCCGCATAGCGCAGGGAAAACCCCCTTACAGGCAGACAAGCTGCCTGCTGCGCCGGTTTTCCATCCCCTGCCGAGGCACAGCGGAGAGGCAGAGTAAGGTAATCAGGGTATTTTGAACAAATTCATTGACAGATTCGCTGAGAAAGGGTGGATATCAGCGTTTTCCCTGCTTGAAATCAGCAGTATACTGGCTCACCGTTCGGGAGCCAATATCGAGCCAGTCGGCTATCTCGTCGTTGTCAAGGCCAGCAACAGCGAGATACGTGGCGACTACTGCTTTTCAGCGACCAATGCGGCAGGCACACGCGGATGCTGCGGCCCTACATCAGTGTGGTCATAGCTCCCATCAACTCGATCCTTCAGTAGGGCCAGCAGCTCGGCCCGCTCTGAAGATGATCGGAGGTCGCCTCGGTCTGATTCCAGCCGGACCGCATCGTCAGTCGATTGGTTGAGACTCTCTGCCCGCTCCGCCACGTTATCGGGGTTCCCGATCTCCGCCGGGACAAACACCGAGCAGCTGCTATCATTGTAGACAGTTCCAGAGTCGTAGACCGTCTTGAGTTCCATTGTCGGCCCATTATTACTCAAGTTGTATATATCATATAATTTGTGTATTACGACGGAAACCCGGTGTGGGGTGGCTGCATACCCTCATTGCCAATAAGTATATGCCGAAAACGCCGCTAACAGCCACTCAGCACGCTAAACGCATCGTGCACGTTGGAATCGCGCGCGTTTCGGCGCGGGGCGGGCAGAATGAGAATAAACAGCCCCGCGACCGCAACAGCAGCTAGCGCGAAAATTTGCCCCACCACTACTGTAGTTGAGTATCAAAGATACATGCGACAACCCCCAGATAAAAACAGTCCAAAATGACGAATAATTGATCATTCTCGAGAGGCCGATTCAGCGACCTTTACACAATTTGTATACCCGCGCCGTGATCATCATACAATTTGTGTGATCAGCATTTTGAAGTGGTAGTGTTGCCACTCAGCAGTCGTGCGTCAGCGGTGTTGCACGGCAGCTTCAACCGGATTTAGCTCGTCGTCGTCATCAGCATCAACTCGATCTTCCTACTCCTCGAACGCTAGTTCCAATGCCTCTGAGTAGCGGGCCTGTCTGCACCATTCTTCGTCATCGAGGAGACTAATAGCCTCTCTAACCGGGATGATGTCGCCACCACAGGCTTCCCCGCCATCAGTAGCAACAGGAGTCGGGATTGATCGCGGCGAGCTACTAGTCGAACTGTCGTTGCTGGAATCCTGATCGGCTGACTGTGATGGGGGATTCGGATCGTCGAATGACGGTGCTGCTGACGAGGAGCCCGCCGAGCCGTCTAACCTGTTGGTGTCATCGTCCCATTGATCATAGAGTTCGTGGAGTGGATGATCGTCTTCACAGTGGCACTCGCCCTCGCAATCACACTGCTTGGCCTCACAGCTGGATTCCTGCATGTTGTTAAACCGAACGCCGAGCAGTTTCGGTGCAGCGTCACAGAACGCCGCTGTTGCCTGCTCCTCGACGCCATCGGGAACGTCGATGTTGTGTAGATCGCCCTTCATCCGGCTCGTAAGCTCATCTCTCGCGTCTCGTTCGTGGACGCCTGCGTGGAAATAACAGTAGCAGAGCTGGTGAGTGAGATCTTCGAGATCGTAGACACTGACACTGCTATCGTCTTTCTCGATCCGATGGAACACCCATCCTGTCTCCCGCTCGACTCCATTAATGACAGAGTAATCGAACGCATAGCGACGAGCCGCGAAGAACAGGCGGAAGTGTGGTTGGAATTTGAAGTACTGGTATGGGTTCTCGCTGTTGAGTATGTCCTTCCACGTCATGTCACCCTGACCATCGGCTCCGCCATGCTCGTACTGGTCCTTCTTGCAGCGTGACTGAATCAAGCTGAGAACTGACTTGTTCGATGTTTTAATTCTCGGAACACGCGTTCAACGCTGTTCCGATTACCTATTTTTCGTATCTGTAATTGAGGTCGTATCGATGGAGCGCCACTTGCAGCCACGGTGTAGAATCGACAGGACAGAGCAAATCGTCGATGAGATATTTTTCGCGGAGTTCGGAGAGAAACATCTCGGTGATCGCTTGATTTCTCGTCGGAAAGAGCTTCATATGTAGCAAGCGGTTCGTCTCGGAGTCAACGGCAGTGTACAGCCAGAACCGTTTGTCGTTGAGCTGGATCACGAGCTTTCGTCGGCCGCAACATAACTTGGACCGACGCCGTCTGCGGGCTACAAATCAGGCACCTACTTATGAACAGTAGATCGACAGCACTTGACACCAAAACAATCAAGAATGAAATTGTATTTGAAAACGATAGGCCAGCCAAACAGAGTTGAATACCAAGCTCCATCGCTGCCCGGGTATCGACTCTAGCTGCACAAATTTCAATCCGAAGCGGTCGTTCTATCACCAAGATGTGTGACCTCGGGCATACATCACTCAAAAACTGTAGCTCCCTGTATTTATTTTTATTTAAACACCGTCCCTTACGGAAGTGTAATTTTAATATGATGATCCCGTAATAGCAGAACTTTCCGTATATATTGAAAATCAAACGAAGCATACAGTTAATTCGGCAGATATAATACCTACAGTAAGCTAATATGATAATATGCAGCCAAACATCGTTTTCTTCCTACTCGATACCGCAAGGGCAGCAAATTTTTTACCGTATGGACACAAGGAAAACACGACACCGTTTATTGATTCACTAGCAGATCAAGGAGTTCTGTACCGTAGAGCGTTTGCCAATTCAATATACAGTCTTCCATCCTATGGTTCAATCTTTACTGGGCAGTACCCAACCGAACACGGTGCTGTTGATTGGGGTAGCAAGATCCAACGTAACGTTCTTGTTGAGGGATTGAACGATCTAGGTTACGAAACCCACGCGGTTTCTACGCATCTCGTCTCTGGTGAGTTTGGCGTAGCAGATCCCTTCGATACCGTGGAGAAACGTTACGCAAAATCAAATAACCTGATGTATATGAATGATCCTGTTACAGAGAAAATGATTGATTATGCGAATCGCCAAGGGTGGGATACAAAACTAGATAAGTACTCAACATTCTTGAATCACTTTTTACAGAACCCTAGCCACAGGCCTCTTTTTAACGCTGGCAAGCACATATATAACAAATTCAAGAAGTCTCAAGGGTACTGGTCTGATGATGGTGCGGCAGACGCTCTTTCAGTTGCTCGACAAAAAATTGAGTCCTCATCATCCCCATTTTTTCTTTTTGTCAATTTTGTCGAGACACATGCCCCATACCGGCCACCACGCAACTATATTAAACAGTTTCTACCTGATGACGTGACACTCAGGGAAATTCAAGAGGCTCTTGACTACTCTTCAGACGAGGTTTCACTGGGAAGAGACGAAATCTCGGATCGACAACGGGATATTCTACTTGGACTCTACAACGCTGAACTTCGGTATCTTGACGACGTTATTGGTGAATTTTATCAGTTTCTTGAATCCGAGAACATAGCCGACGAGACGGTGTTTTTAATCGTCTCTGATCATGGAGATCTGTTTGGAAAGGATGGGCTCTGGGGTCACCAAGCGCAAGTTTATAACGATGTTTGTCACGTCCCACTTATAATCAAATACCCTTGGGACACAAAAAAAGAAGAGACAGATATTGTAGAACTTCGACAACTTTGCCCTCATATTTTAAATGTTGCTGAAGGAGACGAACAAGAAATTAGGCCGAACTGCCGTGCTTTGGTCGAATACTATGGACTGGATACACAACTCTGGTATAAACCGTCAGAGCGGTACAGTAATATTGACTCAGACCGGTGGGAAAGTTATCAGTGCGCCTTTATTGACAAAGACTACAAATTAATTTACACAGTAAATCAATCAAGTGAGCTATATGATATGAGGTCAGATTTTGGAGAGGAGTATAATATTGCTGAAAAAGAACCCGAGATAGTAGACGAATACATCAATCAGATTAATTCGGTTATTGGATCTCCTGAAGAAAACCATCATAGTTATAGGGACAGTGACAATACCAAAGATACCGAAAGAATGAACGATAGCGTTAAAGATCGTCTTAGTCAGCTGGGGTATGTTGAGTAAAATCACTCAACGGTGCTTTTGATTCTCACCCATCTTACCTAAAATATAGCAAGTCAAGTAAAGAATGGATATTGCTAGGACTTCAGCCGTACTATTCACTGGTAAGATAGTAGGGGCAGCGGTTCAATTTTTTGGGATCGTGTACTTTGCTCGTGAACTTGGTGCTTCACCAATAGGGGTATTTTTTTTATTTCAAGCTCTAGTAGGGATTTTTTCTGTGGTAGCTGACTTTGGTTTACGTGGGGCTATCGAGAAACGCATAAGCGAGGCTGATTCTCCCCAAACGTTTTTTACTAGTGGGATTGTACTGAAAATAATTCCACTTGCGATAGTAGCTGTTGTGATCATAGTTTCTCGGTCAATTATAAACTCTTATCTCGGCATTAGTGCTGCTCTGTTAGTAGTTTTAGCTATTATCATTCACGAACTTGCGTTTTTATCAAATGAAGTATTGCGGGGAGAACTCAGGGTGGATGAGACGGCTACTATTCAGGTTTTGCAACGGTTGACGTGGGTTTCAGTTGGGGTTCTTTTATTATATTACGATTTCGGAATATATAGCTTAGTATATTCATATATCCTAAGTTTCGCCGTAATGTGTATTATAGGCTGGTACAAAGTGTCGATACCGATCACGGCCCCCTCAGTAGATCACTCTAGATCAATAATTAAATATGCAAGACATAATTTTGTCGAAAGTATTGGCGGAATATCTTATAACTGGTTAGGTGTGATAATGGTTGGCTTCTTTTTAACTTCTTCTCACGTGGGTGCGTATGAAGTAGTATGGCGAATTAGTTCTATTTTGATGATGGTAACTGGTACAGTTGGGACAGTTCTATTCCCCCAGGTCAGCCGTTGGCACGCAGAAAATAAGAAATCTCATATTGCATCTGCCATCGGAAATGTTATTACTCCGTCCCTAGGGCTTGTAATTCCAGCATTTGTCGGAACAGCTCTGTTGTCAGAAGAAATCATAGGAATAGTCTTTGATGAAGGTTACGTAATTGCGTCTGCAGCCCTAGTAGTTCTAATGGGAGAGAAAGTATTTCGAACCGGTCATGATATATTCGGCCAAACCTTAGAGGGGATAGATAGGCCGCGCCTAACAGCAGTCGCCGCCCTAATATTCGTTTCAACTAACTTACCTCTTAATCTACTTCTAATACCGAATTTCGGATTAGTTGGATGTGCTGTAGCAACAGCTGGGTCATCAACTTTCAGTGCCTCTTTCCAGTATATAAATGTAGCTAAGGTAATCAATATTGATTACCATATATACCAGATTGGGTGGTGTTTAGCTTCTGCTACTGTAATGGGAGTACTTATCATAGTTATCCAGTCAATTATAACAATTAATTCTATGGCCCAACTATTGTTAATAATCCTAACATCAGTTATATCATATCTCACTCTAGTGTTACTACACAAGCCAATACGAACGAATGTTATGAATGGTATCAAGACGCGGGTCTGGTAACGAGCTGTTCCTATGATGCATACATACAATTTTAGGCTACGAGATTTCATTTGATAAGGTCCAGTTGTGAGCTTAATAGATGGGTATAATATTATACTTATTTTAGGAGTCGACAATCAAGAGTCTGCCAACCGATCATAGGTGCTGAGAATTAATGTGATGAGGTTCAGGTCGTCCATATCAGTCACTAAATAGTCTTGTTCAGTAGGTGCTGATTCTATTTGAATTGTGCTTGGATAGTTCAAAGAGACGGCGAGGGTGATTAGCGATACTGTATAGTCATCATACACAGTGATCTGCCACCAGCGCAGTAGCGTCTCCAATTATAAAACAAATCTTAGGGCAGCTTGTATGAAGGGTAGTGTTCGGACGGGCCGGCTCCATACGAGCGAACGCTTGAAGCCAATTTTCGACAGTATTTATTTTAGGGTGACTGAAGCAATTTGAAACTGATTTGTTTGGCGTTCAGTTGTCGGAAAATACGTTCAACGCTGTTCCGATTTCTGTTGCGTTCGTATCTGAAATTGAGGTCGTGGCGGCAGCAGGCGTCGTTCAGGGATTTCGCACTATTGGCGAGAAGCACCGCGTTGTCAGCTGGTGCTTCTTATATAATTTGCAGAAGAACGAGTTCGCTTTTCTTGTTCGTGAGACTAAAAAATAATCGAAAGGATAAATAAACACAGCGACAAAGATGATCCGATCCTCTGTGCAAGTAGTAAACTATCTACAGTAGAGTTGAGGAGTACGATGAGGTTGATGACCATCTCGTCATCAATCACGACGCACATTACGCCGTCGATGATGATCGCGTCAGCAGCCGTGAAAAGCCCCACAGCTTCCTTTACAACTGGTTGGGAGGTACCGAGGCGCCTCAAAATACCACCTACAGGGCTATCTGAATTTCCTCAGCTTGATCCTCAACACCAAACTGCTATGAGAAAGTCTTGGTAACTGACTTCGACACATAGGTGTTCTCTGCTACCTCATAATCTATACGATGATAATTGCCCGAGGAATTTATATTTGACCCCTTCTCATATAAACTAGGAATGACACGTACACCAAATCATAGCTACAATATCCCTAAGGAGGGTGAGCAGAACTGGCATCTTGATTTGAACAAAAATTTCACCGACATCGATGCCGATATCGAAATTCGTGATACTGAAGCTAATAAAAGTGACTACGAATCAAAAATCGGTGCGAAATATGAAGCGACTGATTCTGGGGCAATTTACTATGGCAACGGTAGTTCCTGGGTTCTTGCAGATCGGGAATTAAATAGTTTGCATACAAGGAGTACAAATAATATTCTAACTCCGCAAGACGGTACCATTCAATCTATACAGAATTTAGTAGATAGCCACAGAAGCCCATATATCAAGCTAAAGCCTGGTGTGCTATACGAGGGTGATACGCAACTCGTACTTGATTCATACCCCGATAGCGGGGCATATGCGGATGACGAGCGCACAATTACCATTAACGCACACGGTGCTGGTGTCAACTATACGGGTAGCGCGAAATCTGCTGTTCGAATTTTTCAGGGGGACGTTTATGATACTCAAAGAGACGATGCTTCGGCCTTTGGCGGACAAACAAAGATAGAATACGGTTCGTGGTCCGGTCCAGGGGTTAACATCAGTAACAGTTCCGTTATCCGTGAAGACGACACGTTCGGTACGGTGATCAAGCCAACAGAAGTTGGAGGTGCAGAGCACGGAATCATCTGTGTGAACAACGGCGCGTGGTCCGAAGGTCAACAGATCGGATCAAAATTCTCGGGGAGCTACTACGGGGATAAAACATTCGACGTAGGTCAAGTAAAATACTTGGTCCGTCTCGCGGGTGGAAACTCAAGCTTCCCCGACGCGGGTTCTAATGGTGGAGGTCCGTCGTTCCGAGATACTAATGTTGTACTGCCGTGGAACAAAGCCAGCAATATCGACGGAGCAATCACGTTTTGGCAGGATCACGCATCTACACACGGTGGCGATCACGTATTGAAGGGGTTTCTGCCAAAAGGCGGGACTGGATATAGGCTGGATAGCGAGGCTGCAGTGAATAGATTCTGTACACTTCGGTTTGAGTCTGAGGGAGGAGACGAAGACACGGTTGCTATTAACATAGAAAATGCAAATGGTAAACCAAGTCTGATTGCTCCAAGATTTGAGACAAACGGTACGTCGGTGAAAGGTACGATCAATAGGTTAGACGAGACGGGTTGGAAGGGTAGTAGACTCGGTATAGGTCTTAAGAATGACAGCGGGTTCAATAACACCTGGTTGGAAATGTCAGAACCAGGAAACGACCCTAAGTATCGTATCAATAACCAGCGAAACGCTTTCACGCTTGAAACGCTGGTAGATACTTATATTAATGGTCGAGGTCCGAACGGAAAAGCCCCGTTCCGTGGGCAAGAGTTCCAGGCAGAAGGTAATTCCGCCGATGCAGTAGCACGGAGAGCGTTCAAAGGCAAGTTTGATGAGCACCCTTCAACGAGTAATGGTGATACGTGGTATATCACTGGAGATGGCACTCCAGCAGAAGGGTTCTACGGTCAGACTAGTAATGGCCCCGTTCGGTTTGACTGACCAGGTGGAAGTAGGATATACACACTTCGGATGTAGGTTTGATGAGGTTTGAACGGACAAGTATGGCAACTGTCGCTTGAGGTGCAGAAACGCAAATGGCTGATAGCATCTCATTAATAATTTGGCATTTTTACAAGTAGTACTTAGTCAATAAGATTATAATTTCTGCCGAAGATATCCCGATGTCTCCCCATTTGTGTATATTTGGCCATCAGACTGCGTTGGTGGGAGCGTCACGAATCTTAGGTTCCGCGCCCCGAGTGTTAGCCCTCGACTGGTCACAACGCCGGTCCGGTTTGAAAGCGACGAATATATGTATATTTCACATGGTTCTATGCCGCTGATATCTACGGTACCTGATACTCTTCCGGTTGGCTGAATTGGAACATCCGAACTGGGTGCTATGATCCACCGTGCCTCAGTTGAGACGTAACTCTCAGTCCACTGTTCTCCCGAATTAAGTTGGTGTGTATCAAAATGTCTCACGTGTGGAACCTCATTACGCACGGAAGAATTAGTTCGGTCGGCGATAGGTGACGCAAGACTGGTTACGGCCAGTAGGATAAGAAATACAACAACAACCCCACGTCCTAATTTTATTGATGTCGGAAGTATAAATAAATCTACATTTCCTCTTTGATCGATAACGTACAGTAATGCCCCCGCACAGATATTGAGACCAAATAGAAGTAATAAAGAGTAGAATCGCTGTGGTGCTGTATCAGCGGTATTCTGTAGAATACTTATTAAGAGTAGAAGGGATATAGAGCCGATCCAGAACAATACGAAGTCGTATTCCCACTTTGACTTTCTGATGAGCCAGATAGCCCCCGCCACAGCGAGCGAAAAAAGGATCAGCTGAGACAAGGTGGCTCTAATCAGAATATCCACTCCTACCTGAGAGAAGCGTCCTGGACCACCGCCAGCACCGACTATAGTGCTTGACTGGACCACAGAAGCAATCAGACGTGTGAATCGTTCCAGTAGGGCTTCTTGATGAATTGGATTTCCGATAACCTCAAGCAAATAAATAAGCACGAAAGGAATCACTGCCCCTCGTGGAATTGAGTGGTATTCCCATTTAAATACTGTGCGACTGATTATGACAAACACGCCGAATGTCATAAGTAAAAACATCCCGGCGCCCGCGCTGAATTGGTGGCCGAACACAATCGCGGGTGTCACAACAACCCCGATGGTAAACCATTTCCAAGAACTCAGCTTATCAGATGATTGGAATAATTTGAAAGCCACAATACCTGTTAACAGTATGAGTGGATAAAAGAAATTGAGCTTGTTGGGACGCATCCCTCGACCGATCATCCAGCTCATAATACTGAATACGACCGCTGCATACAACATCAAGCGAACAGGCACCGATGGTAGTGTTCGGTCTAGAATTCCCAATAGTGGAACGGTTACGCACAGAGCTAATGTTGCTAATAAGTAGTATGCGGTCTGTGCTGATAACCCACTCACAAGAGCAAATTCAGCAACGTACGCCAGGTGGCCCGCGTAGATTACCTCTGAAGCCGGTATTCGATTAGTAGTGAAGATAGCTTCAATAGCTGGTAGATATCTGTATGTTGTGTCAGGGTTCCACATACCTGCGGGAAAGAGGAACTGAGCGCTCCAATAGGTAAAAAAGCCCAAAATCAAAACCTGCGGGATTATTTCTCTTTTTTTTCCACCAGCGGTAATTTGATATCCGATTATCCCGGTGTACCCTCCGAAGAGAAGGTACATAAGAACAGGCCGGTTGTACGTATAAAATCGATAGAGAATAATAATTGAAGTGATATATGTGCTTGCCAATATAATAATTACCCGTTCGTCTAATGATTCCGTAATTTCAGGTAGGTTATTCTCCTGATTATCATAAAAAGTTAGCGTGAAAAGAACAAGTATTCCAATAACAGAACCAATTATAACGCCGAGTGCAGTGCTTATTATGAAAAAAAACCCGACAGATATAAATAAATATAGTAGCCCTATTCCAGCTGCTAAAATGATGACTGGGGAGAGATTGCGAAGACCCAATAGTAACCGGGAAATTAGCCGCTTAACGGAGTCCGATGCTGGGGTTGACAATCTCCTCACTATAATTAATATATGGTTGATCCTCGAATATACGTGTTGTGGTCAACAGAAGGTCCCGTCTTCCTTATTGTACTAAAATTCTTAATATTATCGGTATTTTCTGTAGTTGGTATCAAAGTGCGGTCCAAATCGCTGAACTATGCCATCTTCAGTGAATATACGCGCTACTCAAGTGAATAATATAGCTGGATCACTCGAGACGCAATTTTTTGCCAGTCGTGCTCAGTAGCCCACTCACGAGAAGCGGATGCCATCGTTCTATACTGTTTAGTATTATATAATAAACCCGCCATTCGTTCAGATAGTTCAGTTGTGTCATTCTGTGGAACCCGGTATCCCGTCTCCCCGTCCACCACCGCCGTCGGAATACCCCCCACGTCGGTCCCGATTACAGGCGTCCCACACGCCATCGCCTCCATAAACACGATACCGAACCCCTCGTACTCCGAAGGTAACACAAAGAGATCGACCGAAGAGTGCAGCGATGGGAGCCCTTCATCGGGAACGAATCCTAGAAATCGGACATCCTCGCGAACACCCAACTCCTCGGCCAGTTCCTTCAGCGACGCTTCCAGCCGTCCAGTTCCGGCGATCAACAACTCCGCTCCCGGCCGATCCAACTTCGCGAACCCCCGAATCGCCATGTCGATCCCCTTTCGCGGATCAAGCCGGCTCAACACGAGGATGGACTCCCGGCCCGGATCGACTGCTGGATGCCGATCGTCCACCGGCCGAAACCGCTCCGTGTTGATCCCGGGTGGAATCATCACCAACCGGTCCTCGTCAAACCGATATAATTCGCGCAATTGTTCGCGCGTGTGGTCGCTCACCGCAATGATCCGGTCGGCGAACCGCCCTGCAACTGCATCCATAAGGATATTCACAGGGTGGAAGAAGTACCGAAACACGTAGTCGACGGGGCGCTTCGGCATAACTGACCGCGCTTCGTCATAAGAGGTCCCGTGGCTGGTCAACACCAGCGGTGCGTCGATCGACCGCAACAGCAACGGATCGAACGCGATCGTCGATGCCGGCATCAGCGTCCCGTGGATCACGTCGTATGCCTCAAAGTCGATCCGAAAGCGACAGGCGACGCTGAAATACAGCGTCGAAAAGACGACGAGCGGTCGGGCTTTCGTGATCCGCGTGACGGTCACGTTCGGATGGATCTCTCCCGACATTTCTTCGCCGGGAACGGCTTGGGTGTAGACGTCCACCTTGTGTCCGTGTTCCCCCAACGCGTTCGCCAGTTCGTAAGCGTACGTCGCTCCCCCACCCGTCCGTGGGGGGTACATCTTCGTCACGAAACAGATCTTCAACCTATCGCTCACAGTGACCGCCCCGATTCGGCTACCAGTTCCGCGGTCGCCGGTTCCACGGCTGCCTTCTTTTCTTGTGTTGCCTCGTGTCGCTCAATGAGTTCCGCCAGCGTGGACGCAACCTCGGGATACTCGCCATGCACGTCGTTATCTTCCTCGGGATCAGTGTGGAGGTCGTAGAGCCGACTCGTTTGGGCGTCGGTAACGAACTTCCAGCGGGACGCTCTGACCGACACTGTCCGGTTATTTTCGGTTTTCGAGACCACGAACGGTCGTGTGTATCGATTCGGTTCGAACGCCGTCGGCGTCGTCAGGTCGGGAAGCATCTCCGGGAGGGTCCGAAGCGGGAGTTGCTCCTCAACGGCGCCGGACGATCCGGCGTTGTGGACGAACATAGGCACCCGCAGGTTCTCCTCGTAGAGCGTCTGTTCGTGGCCGAAGTTGCCGTGTTCGCCCAGGGCCTCCCCGTGATCAGAGATGAAAACAGTCACCGGGTCGAATGGGTCGGTCGCCGAAGTCAGTGCCTCGACGAACGCGTCGACGGAGCGGACCGCGTCCCGGTACGTCTTCGCGATCATCTCTCGGGCATGGGGTGGGATCTCCTCGTCGGCGACCTCACCCTGCCAGTATCGTAGAATCGAGTAGTACATCTCCCACGCCGCACACTCCTCACGGAACCGACGCGGCGTAATGTACGGCTGGTGGGAGTCAAGCACGAACACCCAGAGAAAGAAGGGTTCGGAGAGGTCGGCCAACCGCTCGCGAACGAGGTCGGCGTAGCCCGTCCATTGGGCAAACCACTCCTTCTTGCTCGCCCAGTCGACAGGGTCCCCCGGCGCCGCTTCGAAGCCAGCGTCGGCGAGTTTGAACAGGGTTGAGTCTGAAAGATGTTGTGACGACACGTCATCGCTGTCCGCGCTCACCTCGTTGAAATCGTCAAAGCCGAGGTGGAAGTTGCTCTCCCGTGTCGTCCATGGGTTCGCGGTGAACGTCGCCGTCTTGTAGCCACGGCGCTGTAACCGCTCGCTCAGGTGGGTGAACCGAGCCATATGTCGGCCGATCCGTCCCTGCCGTCCCTGCCAGTCCGCCATCGTCCAGTTCTCGTCGTCGGTCATAAACTCGCCAGTAAATAGAATTGGGACGGACGACGGCGTCCGGGGGCCGGGCGCGATGGCTTGTTGGAAATCAAGTCCCTCGTCGGCGAGACGGTCTATGGTCGGCGTCAACGTCTCGTCCGGTCCTGATTTAGTCTCCACGAACCCACAATGGTCGGCCCGCAGGCTGTCCACCGTCACCAACACGAGGTTGCGGTTCGTGTCGCCCACGGTCACTCCTCCAGATACCCGAGCGATTGGAGCCGACTCTGTACTTCCTCGCGGGACGCTGTCTCCTCGCCTGTTTCCTCTGCGTCGTGTTCGATTCGTGCGAGAACCTCCGAGAGCACGAACTCGGCGTAGTCATCAACGCCCTCAAGATCGGTGTGTTCGACGCGGCGTTCGATTCGTTCGACCAGGTCTTCTGACAGTGTTACGTCAGTCATCCGTCGCTCCAGTTGATGATTGATCCGTTGAGCCTCAACGTCCGTTCGTTCCGCTCGGCGTGTCTTCGATGCATATTAATCTTTGTACCCTAGTGCGCTCAACCGGCGTTCAATCTCCTCATCGACGTCCTCCTCGTCGTCGGTTACCTCGTCCGTCTCGACACCCATCCGCGCCTCAACGTGTCCACGTAATTCCTCTCGAAGCCCTTGGCCCGCACACTCCCCGGATTCCACCGTATCGGCCTCCCGATCCCACTCGCAGAAACACGATCCGTCGCGCCCCCGAGCGGCGTACCGCCGCAGGTGGCTGTGTTCGTCCTCGCCACGGGCTTGCATAAACACCGTTCGTTCTGCTGGGAGATCATCAAGCAACGACACGCGGTCGTTGTCCACGTCCTGGTCGAGTCCGGCTCGGATCGTCGCTGCGATATCCAGCGTACTCACCGGCGTTGACACCGTTTCCCCGCCGGCGCCGCCGGGCGGCCGCACCAACAGCGGAACGCGCGTGATCTCCTCGTGGAGGTAGCGCGGGTGTTCGTAGTAGCCGTGTTCGCCGAACGCGTCGCCGTGATCCGACGTGAACACCAGCAGCGACCGCTTTAGCAGTCCTCGATCCCGCAACGCAGCCAGCATCTCGCCGAGTTTCGCGTCGTTGTACCGGATCTCAGCGTCGTAGAGGTCGATCAACAGCGCCCGTTCGTCCTCGCTGATCGACTCGGGGTCGCGGATCGCCCGCTGATACAGCGATTGGGCCTTCCGATCCGACACCGTCGACGCCCGATACTCGGTCGCGTACTCCGACGGTGGCTCGTAGGGTCCGTGTGTATCGAGGTAGTGGTTCCAGAGGAACAACGGCCCGTCGCCCCGCGAATCGAGCCAGTCGAGCGACCGCTCGTTGATCTCCGTGGCGCGGGCGTAGTGGCGGTTGCGGACCTTATCCAGCGCCCGCTGTGCGAGCGCGAGAAGTTTGTTCGACCCGAAGTGCATGTCGTCGTCGAAGGTGTCGAACCCACGGTCGAAGCCGTAAGCCCGGGAAATAAACGGGTTCGAGTGGAAGCCCGCCGTCGCGTAGCCCGCCGATGAGAGCGTCGAAGCGACCGTCTCCGTCGCGAGGCGGAAGTCATCCCCGACAGCTGTGTCCGGATAGTCGCCGGTGAGCAACGCCGGCACCGCCTCGCGGGTGTGCGAACTCGCGCTGTAGGCGTTCGTGAACCGAATGCTCTCCGTCGCGAGTTCGTCGAGGATCGGCGAGGTATCGCGGTGGTACCCGTAACACGAGAGGTGATCCGCCCTAAGAGCGTCGGCTGAAAGGAGGATCACGTGATCCCAGTCAGCGGGCATTACAAATGCAGGACAACCCTGGATACATATATTTCTTTACCAGACACGGATCGCCGCCGGGCTGTCGGTTCCGTGTTTCGCTCTCGGCTTACTGACTGTTGTCGGCGTCTGAACCCGAAACACGACGACGATGCACCATCCAGACCACGGCCGCGACGACTCCGGTCACGACCATCGGCGCCGGTTGCGTGCTCAAATACAACCCCGGGCTCGGCGTCCGAATCTGTGACAGTGGCCACAGGAGTTGCGTGCTGTACCCTGTCGGTGTCAAGAGGAGACTGTCGGCGAGGAGATGACTCCCGGCGCCGATTCCCAGGGCGACCCCGACGGGTCGACGAACCTCCGAAGCGGCGAGCACGACGCCGATCAGGACGCTCACCAGTACACCGCCGCCGGTGCCCAGACTGTACCACGAGAAGGGGGTTCCCAGGAGCCGTTCCATCGCGTGATTCGGGACGACGAGATAGACTTTCGTGATGTCCGGAATCAACGCCCCGACCATCCCGACGGTGACGTACTCCGTCGTGAGCCACTCCCAGCGCCACGACAGGACACGACAGACAGCGTACGCAATGAAGGCGTGTGCCAGTAAGTCCGGCATCAGTCTGGTCCTTCCGCTCCTGGCGTGATTCGTTCGAGCAACGCCCGAATCGTCGCTGGCGTCTCCCGAGGGACGAACCCCAGCGTCGCGGCCTTCACTCGCCAGTGTACGACGAGTCGGTAGAGAACCCAGAGGCCGGCCAGAAAGGAGATTCCCCAGGCGTACCACCGTCCGCGCTGAGGGACGACGAACCCGTCGGTCGCACGGAGTTCGCCTGCCGCGGTGAGCGTTCCGAAGACGCGGACCTTCGCACCCCGTTCCGGCGAGAGTCCGTGATTGGCGACCATGACCGTCATCGATCCCTCCGCCGTCTCGACCCGAACGACGAGTGGCTCTGTCCGCTGTACGATTCCGGTTATTTCGACACGTTCGCCGATGTACGCCGCCGGATCGCTAGCGACGTCTGGGCCCTCCGGATAGACGTGTTCTGCCGGATCTATGGGCTGTTGTGCGTATAGTGGAAACAGCGAGACCTGTACGGCGAGCAGACAGAGGACTGCGAGGAGCCGACCGTGCGTCGAATCGATCATGTGCGGGGATACTTCGACGCACTGACTAATATCGTTCGGGCGGACGAACGCCCCCCGGTCACACTAGGCCGGAGTCCGCTCACGGTGGGTCGTCGGACTCGACACCCGGAGGTTCGGCGGAAACCTCCGGCCGAATATCGGGTTGAGGCGGTCGTCAACTCCCCTGGATATGAGCGATTTACTCCGGACTGGCTGGTAGCGGTCCGAGTCAATCGGTTTAATACTATGATCTGTGGGAGGCATCGAAAGACAAGAGCATCATGAACCGACGCAAGTTCTTGGCGGGGTTCGGATCGCTGGCCGCCGCCTCGGCGACGGCGATGGGTACCGGTGCGTTCACCAGCGTCAACGCCGAACGAACAGTGAACGTTGCGGTCGCTAGCGACGAAAACGCGTTTCTTGGCCTCGATACGCTCGATAGCTCCAACAGCGACGAGTTCGTCAGCCTCAACGGCGGCACGCTCGGTATCGACATCTCGGAGACGACCGCCGGCGGCGCCGGCGTGAACATGAACGCGCGGACGGCGTTTGACGACATGTTTCAGATCACGAACCAAGGGACGCAGCGGGCGGCCGTTTATATCTCCTACGACCCCGAGGACGCACAGTCGGGATTCATGCCCGACGTGGGCTCCGACCGTCTTGACCCGAACGCGAGCAATCCAACGCCCGAACTCGGCCTCGAATTCTACGAACAGGACGACAATCCGATGCCGATCAACCACCCCGAGGGCCGGAATAGGATCAATCGGAGTGTAATTCTCGCCCCCGGCGACAGCCAACCGATGGGGATGGCAATCGATACGCGTGACTTCGACGCGAATCCGGACGAGCCCCTGTTCAACGGAAGCGTCACTGTCACGACGCTCGGGGTTGAGTGATGCGGCGGCTCGCCCGGGAAACTGTCGTGTCTATGGCTGTGTCTACCACTCGCGTTAGCTGGCCGATGGAATTTATATAAGTCGGATAAATAATATTACAGTAATGTCGTCAGATATTACACTCTCGGAATCGACGACGGTCGTAGCCAACGACGACTGTCTTTCGACGGAAATCGACGGTGAATCAGTGATTTTACACATGGAGCAGGGTAAATACTACGGCTTCAACGAGGTGGGAACTCGCGTATGGGAATTGGCTCAGGAGCCCCACAGTTTGGAGGAGATCTGCCGGACAATTCTGGAAGCGTACGACGTGGACGAAGAGCGCTGTCGAGCGGACATCAGAGAGTTGATTACGGAACTGATCGAACTAGATCTCGTTCGAACGACAGAGTGAGCACAGTGTTTGAATCTATGGAGCGTGCCGTTACGTTCCTGTCGCTCTCACTGGGAACCAGTTCCGACTGTTCTTGATGGCGATCGCTCACCTTGTTTTATTTACATTTTCGTCTGCGTACCGTACGTGCAAACATACCTACGGCTCCGATGTTACGTCTGTGTGGCGTACAGATCCGCGTAGGTACCCCCGCGTTCAAGCAGTTGGCTGTGGGTTCCGACTTCCGTGATCGCCCCATCGACGAGAGTGTAGATGCGATCGGCGTCGCTAACCGTCGAGAGGTCGTGAGCGATGGCGATCGTCGCGCGCTGACCCTCTAAGTCCCGGAGTCCGCGATACACCTCCTGTTCGATGTTTGAATCTAGGTCGCTCGTCGCCTCGTCAAGAACCAGTATGTCGGCGTCTTTGAGGACGGCGCGCGCGATGGCGACGCGCTGCCGCTGGCCGCCGGAAAGCCGAACGCCGTTCTCGCCGAGTTCGGTCTCGTATCCGTCGGGGAGTTCCGGCAGGAACTCCGTGACGCGTGCGATCCTGCAGGCCCACTCGGCGTCGCGCCGCGAGGCCGCCTGATTGCCGATCGTGACGTTCTCTATGAGGGTATCGTCAAACAGGAAGGGGTCTTGGCGGACGACAGCGACGCGGTCCCGCCACTGTTCGACATCGAACTCGTCGATGGGCGTCCCGTCGGCGTGGATGCGGCCGGTGTCGGGTGAGCGCAGCCGGCCAAGCAGTGAGACGATCGTCGACTTGCCGGCACCTGACGGACCGACGAACGCGATCTTCTCTCCGCGCTCGACCTCAAAGGAGACGCCATCAAGTACCTGATCATCGTCGTACGCGAACGAAACATCGTCGAACGCCACCCGCTCCACGGACGACACCGGCGCCTCTCCGGTTTCGGCGGCGGTCCGGAGTTCGCCCAGCTCCTCCACCTTCGACCGGATCCGGATCAGGTGCGGCAGTTGGCCGTCCAGTGTGTACACGGCGGTATTGATCTGGTTTATCACTGGGGAGAGCCGAAAGACGGCGAACAGAAATACGCTGATTTCCGCGAGCGAGAGGGAGGTAAATCGGAAGGCCGCATACACCAGTCCGAAGACGACGAGCGCGTTCAGCAGCTGGTTGGCGTTCCCGAGTGCGGCCTCGTTCCGTTTCATACGGGCGCCCACTGAGACCCTCTTATCGAGCGCCGACCGCATCCGTTCGGCGAATCGCGCCTCGCGGTTGAACAGCCGGACGTCGTGGATACCCTGGATCCCGGTCTGAGCGATGGTCTGGACGGTGTCGTTCACGCTCGCGATTTCTTCGCCGACATCGTAAGCGGGCTCGATGACGTACCGGACCAGCCCTGTGCTGATCCCGAGTGTCACCATGGCGACGGCGGTCAGCCCCGGCGACAGGTAGGCCGCGATCCCCAGGTAAATCAGCCCACGGAGCAAGATGTTCATGATCCGAACCATCGACGTGACCACGCTGGCTGCCATCACCGTCTCGGTGATAACGCTGTTGAGCAGGTCGTCTGATCCGCTTCGGTCGATATACTCCACCGGGCCGTACAGCAGCGCCTCGTAGAGCTGCTGGCGGAGCTGCCGTTGATGTTCGAATCCGAGAATTGCCCGCAGCCATGCGGTGAGGAAGCTCATCCCGAACCGAACGATCATCACTCCCGCGACCCCGCCGATGAGCGTTTCGAGCGTGAACGGGACGCCGAGAATCGAGTATGTGCGCACGAAAACCTGGAGGATTCCGTCGGCCTCGGAGAGCGGCCCTGACGATCGAGCTACCTCGACGATCGGGAGAATGAACCCCACGCCGACACCCTCCAGTAGCGCGGTCCCGAGACTCAACGCAACAATCACGGCCTCCAATCTGGGCCGGAACTGGATGACCTCGTAAACCGCCCTAAGCTTCTCACGTGTGGTGGCCGTCATAGATACAGTATGTCCGATAGGTTCGCTATTGTATGCAGTTCGTTGAACTGGAACAAATGCCTTCGGGAACCGGTGTGGCGGCCGGCGGAATCACATAGATCGGCCTTGGTGTATCGCGGGACAGATTTAGTTTGATTCGGATGGAACAGACGATGTGATGGGCCGAATCAGAGGATTTCTCGCGCTTTCGCCCGGCGATCAGCTCCGAGTCACAGTGGCGGCGGCGCTTCTCGTGTCGCTTCCGACGGTCCTTCGTCTGGCCTCGTTCGCTCGCGTCCGGCGGGTGGTCCTGTGGAGTGGCCGGCAGGTCGGGCAGGGGCGCCGCGGGGATGTGAGGCACGCACGGGTTGTGTCCGCGGTCGGGGCAGCGGACCGTGGCCTGCCGGGGAGCCGCAAATGTCTTGCACGCTCGCTCGCCGCAGAAGCTCTGCTCTGGGCATACGGCTACGCTCCAGAACACAGGATCGGCGTGGCAAAGGATGCGGGCAGAGGTTTTGAAGCCCACAGCTGGTTAGAACTAGACGGAGACGTTGTCATCGGCGATCTTGATGACTTGGGCCGGTTCGAGCCGTTGCCGTCGCTGGATGCTGTCGAGAGATTGTAGAAAGTGTAGTTGTGGCTCGGGTGTAGCGGGGAGTACTATGTCTGCGATCCAGTCAGTCCGGTCTGGCCCGAGTACTCGTCGCTTTTGCTACCTTTCTTGTTCGTTTGCCCGGACTCGGTAATTGCCGTGACCGGACCGTACTCGTGCACTTCTGGAGTGTGGTATTTCTTTGCCATTGTCGTGTTTTTCAGTATGGTTGCTTGTTCGAACGCCCGTTACGGCCCGACGTTGCTACCGTCCCCGACTGACCCACTCAGCGGTGTACTACTACTGTACTCGTCGCTCGCGCTTCCAGCTTTGTTGGTGCCGTTGCCCTCGGTGACGCTCGATACAGAACCGTATTCGGTCACTTCTGGAGTCTGATACCTTCTTGTCATTTTGCTACACAATCATATCCAGGATCCAGATATATAAAACTAACCCAGTAACATCATCGTTCGAACCACCAACCGGTAGAAACGTTTAATTATGTGACCAATCCACCGGAATACAGACGAGATGCCCCCGTCAGTGCAGGTTCTCACACTTGACTGCCTTCGGGAGTCGACGGCTTCCGACACAGTGACACCGTTTCTTCGCTCCCTACCCCTCCAGTGGTCGCGGTGTTACTCGTCGGGTGCGTGGACGCTGCCGGCCCACGCTTCCCTCTTCGCCGGCCAAGATCCGATCGACCACGGCGTCACACGCGTCGAACGTCGGATGACTGGACAGCAGGCGGCACTGACGATGACCGCACAGGAGAACGGGTACATGACGGCACTACTCAGTGAGAACCCCTTGTTCAGTTCGGGAACTGGGTTCGATGGGTGCGTCGACGACACGAACGACTACATCGGCACGAAGCTACTCCGCTCGGAGTTCGTCCCAGTTAATCATATAGACGAACTGACTCCGGTCGCGGCCCTCTCGCTCGCCCGAACGGTGCTCTCGCGCCCGAACCGTCTACGGAACCTCGTCAACACAGGGTACGCGGCGTACCGACGGTTCTCGGGTCGGGAGCCGACGTATCCACACCACGGCCGGCGGGTCATCTCACACTTGGAGTCGTACCTCTCCACGCGGACAGCCCCGGTACTGACGGTGACGAACCTGCTGGACCCGCACAACCCATACTACGGGGCACCACCCGGACAGGAGTCGTCGCGGTCACCCGAGGAGGAAACGGCGCTTCGGAACCTCCCCGATAACCTGTTCTATCTGTTCACCGACGACCCGCTCCCGGAGGGTATCCGAGCAGTCTACAAGGATTGGGCGGGTGCCTTCGAGGCCGAGGCAGAGGTTTACCGGGAATTCTCGCGGGAAGCCGACCGGCTCGTCGAGCGATGGCACGACGACCAGCCATCCGTATTCGAAGACTCTCTTGTTGTCGTGGTGGGCGACCACGGGCAGTTGTTCGGCACCGACGGGGTCGCCGGCCACGGTCTCTCGCTGCACCCCAAGGGCATACACGTCCCGCTGGTGGTCGATCCGCCGACCGGGTGGGATCAGAGCGATCGTGAGATTGACGTGCCCGTCTCGATCGCCGGCCTCGGCCGGGCACTGACAGACGTGGTCGCGGGCGAGATCGCCGGCACGGAGGCGTTCGTCGACGCAGTCAAGACGTACAGCCGCGGCCCGGGCGGCGCCGTTCTCACGTGTGTCGATGGGCCGACGATCGAGGTACAGTTGCTCGCCCGCGAGGAGTTTGACGACGAACTGGTGAACAGACACACCGTGCGGAAAGTGGCCTGTATCCACGACGAATACGTTGACGTATATGAGTGCGGCTGGGACGCGAACACCCTTTCGGCGACATCGTACGAGTACACGGCGGATCACCGGACCGTCCTCCCGGACCGCGAGACGCCGCCGCCGCCTGCGGAGGTTGCGGCGTGGGTACGGCGTTCACCGAAGGCGGAGACCGACGACGTGACGTGGCGAACAGCGGACGAAGAACAGTCAGCCGAGGTGCAGGCCCGACTCGAAAACCTCGGTTACCGATGAACCTGACCCGAACGGCCCGGACGCCGGGACGCCCCGCCGAGCGTGATACATCGTGAGGTCCCGCGAGTGAGCGGCATCGTCTGCGTGTTCGATCGTAACGGCGGCGACCTCGCCTCCGAGGCGCTATCCGCGGCGGTCGGCGCGATCGACTACCGGGGGCCCGACGGACGCGGCGAGTGGGCCGACGGCCACGTTGGACTCGGCTATCAACAGCTCCGGACGACGCCCCAATCGGCGTTCGCGAACCAGCCCGAACACGAGGCCGGGGTCGTCCTCGCAGCCGACGCCCGGATCGACAACCGGCCCGAACTGCTGGAGGCGCTGTCGATCACGGTGCCGCCGGAGCAGGTTCCGGACAGCCGGCTCCTGCTCGCGGCGTACCGGCGGTGGGGCGAGGCCTGCGTGGACCGCGTACTCGGTGCGTTCGCGTTCGTCGTCTGGGACGCCGAGGCGGAGATGGTCTTCTGTGCACGCGATCATTTCGGCGTCAAGCCGCTGTACTACCACCTCGACGACGACGTGTTCGCGGTCGCGTCCGCGCCGAAGGCCCTCCTGGCGATCCCGGGGGTGTCGAGTGACGTTTCGGATGTCGCGGTCGGCGACTTCCTGCTGCACCGGTTCGAGGACCAGACCACCAGCTACTTCGAGTCGGTCCGGCGGCTCCCGCCCGCACACACGATGATCGCCGGAAACGACGAGGAGCGGCGCAGACGGTACTGGGATCTAGATGCGACGCGGACTGTGACCCTAGACTCGGACGCGGCGTACGAACGCCGGTTCCGCGAACTCTTCGAGCGGGCGGTCGAGCGTCGGCTCCGGTCGAACGGGCCGATCGGCGCTGATCTCAGCGGTGGGCTGGACTCCTCGTCGATCGCGGTGACAGCGCGGGCGTTGCTCCCGGATTCGGAGCCACTCTCTACGTTCTCCGATGTCTACGACGAGGCTCCGTCGAGCGACGAGCGCGAGTTTATCGAGACGGTTACTCGGATGGACGGCATCACTTCGGAGTACATCTTCCTAGACGATGTCGGCATCGTGGTTGACGTCGACGACGTGCAACGGTATCTGGATCACCCTCCTCACGATACCACGCACTTCGGCAAGTGGGAGCGCGCAAAGCGCGTCAGCGACGCCGGCGTGCGAGTACAGCTGAAAGGGGAACTGGGCGACGAGACGGTGAGTCACGGTCTCGCATACTTGCCTGAACTTTTGAAAACCGGACGGTGGCTACGGCTCCACAGGGAGCTGTCGGCATTGAGCGAGGTGGTCGGAACACCGGAGCATCGGCTACTGCGTGGAAACGCCGTCGCGCCGCTGGTTCCGACTTGGGCGAGGCGGCTCGCTCGACGGGTTCGCGGTGAGCCGACCTTGGTCGAGCGCGCGAACCCGACGCTGGATCCTACGTTCGTCCGCGAGTGCGACCTTCGGGAGCGGTACAGGTCGCTTGAGCCCGTCGTTCCCCTATTGGACCAGAGTGCCCGGTACCAACAGCGGCAGTCGCTACTCTCGGGGCGGCCCACCGCTACCTTCGAGACGCTAGACCAGATCTCGGCGGCGTTCAGCGTCGAACCGCGGTACCCATTCGCCGACGTGCGGCTGGTCGAGTTCTGTCTCGCAATCCCGCCGAGCCAGCAGCTGTCGGACGGCTGGACGCGGTCGATCATCCGGCGGTCACTTGGTGATCTGCTGCCCGACAAGATCCGACGGCGACCGTGGAAGACGATGCCCGGCGAGGCGTTCAATAACGCGCTCAGAAACGACGACCGGCGGCTGCAGGAGCTGCTACGGAATCCCGAACCTGTGGCCAGATATCTGGACGTGGAGGCGCTCGAGATGTCCTACGAGCGGTTCACCGACACAGGGGGTGGCGTCGACTCGCTCGCGTTGCGGAAGGCCTTGGCCCTCTCGGTGTGGCTATCAGAGCACCGGACGGTCGAGTGAGACTGCTGGCTGGACGGCGTGTGGCGCGTCATTGATCGGACGCCGACGGGTGATACTCGTCGAGCCAGACCGATAGTGACAGGGCCCGCCACAGCGCGCGGGCGTCCTTGGAGGTGGGATCGGCCTCGAAGCGGTCACGGGCAGCCGCGAGCGCGTCGATGTCGAGATACTCCGCGAGCACGGTGTTGGGGTTATCGATGTCGTTCAACCGCCGCTCGCGCCCTAATGCGTTCCAGAACGCTTCGTTCACCGGGGTTTTCCAAGGGCGCCACTGGACCGTCTCCGGCAGTAGGTCGGCGAGTGCACGCCGGATGATCGACCGGGTGTATCCATCCGCGAACTGTTGTGTCGGGGGGATCGCGAGCGAGAACTCGACAAGTCGAACGTCCGTGAACGGATACCGGGGTTCGATCCCGAAGGCGGCATGTATCAGGTCGAGCGCCTCGAAGTTCGTCGTGTTCCGCCCGGTCAGAAGCGACTGGCGCTGAAGGGTTCGGGCACGGGGGGCGAACAGTATGTTTTGACGCCGGTCGTCCCGGTGTCGGGCCCGCAAGCCGGCGCGTTCGACGAAGCTTGGATTCAGCGTTGGGTTATCAGCGTCGAGCGGCGGAGGATCCCCGCGGAGTCGGCGACGGAACTGTGTCACCCGGTCGGGAACGAACGCCGACAGGACGTGTCGAGCGAACAGGTGCCGCACTGGTGCGTCGACGACCTCGGCCATCGCGTTGAGTTCGCGATAGAGGTGCTGCCACCGGCCGGTCCGGAGCAGTTCCGGGAGCAGGCCGAGCCCGTAGCCGGTCGCGCTGTCGCCGAGTGCACCGTCAAGCACGGCCGTCATCCCGGCGTCGGCGGCGCGTTTCGTCCGCTCCCACACCGCGAAGTGCATCGTATTGTGCGGCGGCTGGTCAAGGTACGTGCGCCAGATCGGCTCCTCGACCACGACCCCCGTGTTTTCAGGAAACACGTAGTGGGAGTCGATCCCCTCGCGCGGTGTGATCGACTCGATGAACTCGCGTTCGTCACTGGACGGAGCCTCATCGTACACGTTCGAAAAGGTGGCAAGCGATGTGTTCGCCGGCAGGAGGTCGCGGGCGACGACGGCGATCGACGAGGAATCCATCCCGCCGCTGAGCGTGGTCCCGACGTGCCCGCCAAGGTCTGAGCGAAGTCGGCTTCCGACGGCCTGCTCGAAGAGTTCGCGGAACCGGCGTTCGTACGCTGCGTCGGAGCCGAGCGTGACTGTCCGCGACGGGTCCAAGTCCCAGTACCGTCGCGTGTTCGTCCGGTCGGTGCTGACCGTCATCGTGTGTGCGGGTGGGAGCCGCCGGATCGACTCGAAGAACGTCCGTGCTTTGTCTTCGTACGTCGCGAGCAGGAAGTCGCCGATCTTGATTTCGTCGACTCTTCCAGCCACCGACGGGAGGGTGAGAAGCGCCTTCTTTTCGGAGGCGACGGCGAACACGTCGTCGTCGAGGTAGTAGTACAGCGGCTTGACACCGAAGCGGTCCCGCGCGAGGAACAGTCGGGACCTCGACCCGTCCCAGACGGCGAATGCGAACGAACCGATCAGCCGCGAGACGCAGTCCACTCCCCACTCGCGATACGCGCCTGCGACGAGCCGACTGTCCGGAACCTCCTCCGGTGGATCGGAGACCGGGAGAGCGTCCAGCAGTTCGTCGCGGTTGTCGATCCGAACGTCGCCGGCAACGATGACATCGGCATATCGGGCCGGTTGGTCGTCGTAGCGCGACTCCGGGGTCGACTGGAGTCGCTGGTGGCCGAGGGCGATGCCGTCGTCGCGCCAGATGCCACTCCCATCAGGCCCCCGGTGGTCGATGGCGTCGAGCATCGCCCGAACCCGACCGTCCCGGACGCCGGCGTCGGTCCGGTCGAAAAGCGTGACAAGTCCGCTCATCGGGTGGAGGTCGACTCAAGCACGGTTGGGCGGTGACACTGGGGAGGCGTAAGAGGCTGGCGGGCATGACGGGTTGACGGCGCCGGTGAACCATAGGACGGGTACGTGGACCGGAGATGGGGGCGACGGACCGGTCTCAAGGAGACGGTCGTCATTGCCGGTCCGGCGCATAGTTTGTGGAGGCGTCAGCGTGTTCGGAGGCGCCGCGTACGTCCGCCGCAACGAGGTCGACGACCTCAGGAAGCCTGTCGAACCGTTTGGGGCGCCGAAGTAGCCGAACCGGCGTCGACGCCACCACCTGCGAACACTGACCGAAGTGGTCTGCGGTCGTCCGTGTGTCCGGGAGGAGCCCCTGTGCGTACGTGTTCGTGACCAACTCGAAAAACGGCGTGAGCCCTTCGAACGGTTCGATACTGATATGATCGGTGTCCTCTAGTGAGTAGATCGAACCCAGCGGCGTGGCGTCGGCTTGGGCCTCGATCGGATAGTACACTTTCTCGGTATCCCAATCGCGGTCGTAGCTGCACACCGGATCAAGCTCTAGGGCGTCGGCAGCCTCAGGTGAGAGCCTGATCTGGGGCACCCCGGGGACGACCGTCGACTGTCCGTCCTCGAACCGGATCGCGACCACGTCGTCGGCCAGCATCGAATGGCCCCGCCGGTGGAAGGCCGCGGTCGTTGTCGACTTGCCGGCGGTACGAGAGCCCACGAACACCGCTGCGGCCCCGGAGACAACGACCGCGCTCGCGTGCAGCACCAGCAGTCCGCGCTGGAGCATCACCACGGTCATTGCCTGATTCTCCAAGACCCGCCGGAATATCTTGTGGGTCTCACCTCCCAGCGACGCGGGATCACACCGGATCCGGTGGCCCTCTTCGATCAGGAAGGTCCCGACCGAGTCGTAGGTGAGTCGGCACCGGTCTGGAGTCGCGTCAACCCGTTGCGTTTCGGGGTCCGTGTCCGACCCGACAGCGGGATTGAGGTCGGCGAGACGGATCGTCACATCCACATCACGCTCCGGGGGAGCGGGCAGAAGCTCCGGGAGATCGAACTCCGATCCAACCGTTAACCCGTAGACGGAATACTTGGAACGCGACTGATCCATTGATTGTGTCATTTCACTAAGTCCAATCGCTTAGTAGTTCCTCATCCGCCGTTCCAGTGGTTCGGTGATAACGGCTGGAACGTCACTAGTGATTCGAGTGTATCCGACTATCTGCATCTGTGGCGGGAAGCGAGGTTCGGAGGGTGTTCCGATGTTTGCATAGGTGCTTCTCCGAACGTTATACCTCGGCGGCGTCATTACCCTTTAACCGTTCTGCGAGCTCCTCGGTCACTCCAAGTCGATGCGGGCGAGTTCCTTCAATATAGCGAGCCAATGTAATCGAATCACACAATTCTCGAGAGGACTGCTACCGTAGCGACACGGGCCCTGCTCAGGAAACGTGTCCGATGAATCTCTCGGGGAGTGAGTTCGCCTGAACTCTCCCAAACGATATTGCTATCAATTAATCTCACTCCTCGGAAGGATTTAGAGACAATCGAGTGATGTGTTAGGTGATGACCGTAGACGACCGGAAATACTGTCCCGAATGCGAGAAGCGAACGGAGGTACACCAAGATGAACCGTGGATCGGTGCGCTCTGTAAGGCTTGTCTAACGATCATCGACTGAGTGAGGGCGGTGACCGTTGGCTGGCGTTCGGGGATCACTCCCAAATCCGTCGCGTGTCGTCAGCTCAGGTCACCATTGAAATGACTCAACTGGCTCAATACAAACGGGACAGCGCAACGAATTCGGATCGGGGGACCACAGATGAACGAACGCCACTCGAGCGTACCGACGTGTTCTCCATGCTCACACCTGTCAACGGCGAATACTGTAGTTCGGTGGGAGGGATACCATCCCGACGCCGCACTTGAATCATGAACCTCGGGACATCGAAGTACTGTCCAGCGTGTGATGAACGGACAGAGGTCCACGAGGACGAGCCCTGGATCGGCGCACTCTGTAAGGCCTGCCTGACGATCATCGAGTGAGACACGTCCCGAGACGCGGTTAGCCGTCGACGCCGTCGCCGGTGAGCAACGCTCGCGTCGCCGCCCGAACCGCCTCGTCGCTCGCATACGCCGGCTCCCACCCCAGCGCGCTCAGTTTCTCGATGGAGAGACGCATCTTCGGGACATCGCCCGTCCAGCCCCGGTCCCCGCCCGTGTATTCGTAGGTCGGGTCGAGGTCCATCTCCTCGCTCACGATATCGGCGATGCGGCGAACCGACGTGGTCGTCCGGGTGCCGAGGTTGTAGGTGTTCACCGGGCGGTCGGTTTCCTCGATGACGTGTTCCATCGCGTCG